>Ga0182021_10010174_pt1 | contig 11154 bp, 6 predicted proteins | sample 612E3MmetaG_FD_120493 | JGI IMG/M metagenome (GOLD analysis project Ga0182021, IMG submission 120493) | Permafrost microbial communities from Stordalen Mire, Sweden - 612E3M metaG (Illumina Assembly) | ecosystem: Environmental > Terrestrial > Soil > Wetlands > Permafrost | place: Sweden...
GCCGCCCACTCCGGTGGAATTCCGCTGGTTTCCGACCCGAACCCGAAGACGAGCACCCGTCCGCGCCCATTGAGTTCGATGATCGCCGGCGCTTTCGCCTCCGTTGCGGTGCGGCCAGCGCCGACCACCCTGATTCCGGCCTTCTCGAGCGTTTGCAGGGTCTCCAATAATCCTGACCGACCCCAGTCCAGAACGTGATTGTTCGCAAGCATGCAACAGTCGATATGCGCTGCCGTCAAGCAGGGGATATTCTCGGGGTTCATTTTGTAATTGATGCCCTTGGGCAGGTATTCCCCGCTGCGGGTGATGCTGGTCTCGAGGTTGATGATCCGCGCGTCGGGCTTGAGATGGTGCAATGCGGCGAGCGCATCTCCCCAGACGTAGGAATAATCCATCGGTCTGGCGATCGGGCCGTTGGCTTGCTCGGCCAACGCGACATAGGTGGTGGCGGAGCTGACGGCCCGCTCGTAAAGGCGGGGATCGCCCGGATGCGGAAGAATTTGGTCGATGCCTCTTCCAAGCATCACGTCGCCGCACAAGAACAGCGTGATACGCTCGGCGCGTTCGGGTTGGCGGTCATCCGCCGTGGCGAGCATCGTCGAACGGCCAATGATCGGATACTGCGCCGCCAGGCAGTCAATTTTTCCGCCACCCGCGCATCTGAGAAAGTGTCGCCGATCGGGACCATGGAAGGCGATCGCGCGACAACGATCCCACGTGGCGGCTCCGTGCGTCATGATTCATCAATGCGCCCCCGTTTCGACATGGCGGAATGCCATGGCTGGATGCGCGATCACTTAATCATTTCCTTGGCCCCACGGGCGTTGATCTGCGTCAAGGTCTGACGGCTGATAACCGGCGATAGTGACTATCTGCGGGGATAATTATCCGTTTCACGATAAAAGCCGAGGATCGGGATGCGGCCCGCAACGCGAATGGATGATTGTCGCCATAAGGGACGAGACGATGATGCGATTGACGAGCAGCGCGTTCAGCGACAGGGAAAAGATTCCGATCCGGTTCACCTGCGACGGCGCCGACATCTCGCCGCCGCTGGCTTGGTCCGATACTCCGATTGACGCGCGAAGTTTCGCAATCGTTTGCGTTGATCCGGATGCTCCGTCGGGCGATTGGTATCATTGGGCGATCTACGACATTCCCGGCGACATGACCCACTTGCCGGAGCATTATCCGCCGGACGGCCACGTCCCGTCGCAGGCGCTGAACGACTTCGGCAAGAAGGGCTATGGCGGGCCTTGCCCGCCTCATGGCCACGGCACGCATCATTATCATTTCAAGCTGTTTGCCCTGAATGTGGAGCACCTCCCCTTGCCCGCGGCGCCACGCTGCCGCGATGTGGGGAACATGGCTCGGGGCCTCGCGATCGCCACCGCCGACCTGATCGGCATCTATTCGCGCTAAAGCCTGGACGGCGGTGCTCATGGACGTTGGGACGCGCGCTCATCGAGGCGGTGAGCGCCAAGCTCCGCTACCCCGAGATTGGATCGGTATGCGATATGAGGTGCTTGCTACGATGCCGATCGTAAACGCGGACATTTCCGAGCAACTGAATAAGGTTGCCGACCTTCTCGACATCGAAGGCGCCAATCCATTCCGGATCCGCGCGTACCGCAAAGCCGCCCGGGTGATAAGCGAACTGCCGCGCAGCATCGTACAGATGTTGGATGCCGGGGAAGATCTCGACGCGCTTCCGGGAATTGGCAAGGATCTGGCGGGGAAGATCACGATCCTCGCCCGGACCGGGCATCTACCATTGCTCGATGAGCTGGGGTGCCGCCTCCCGCCCGGTCTATCGCGCCTGCTCGATATACCTGGCCTCGGACCGAAACGTGTCCATGCGCTTCATGAGGCGCTTGGCATCGATACGGTGGCGCAGCTTGCCGCGGCGGCACGGGCGGGCAAGATCCGAAACCTTCCGGGGTTCGGACCCGTCACCGAACGGAGGGTCCTGCAAGCGGCGGCGCTGGAGGCCGGTCGGCAACGACGGATGAAGCGGCCGGCCGCCGAGCAGGTGGCTGAAATGCTGCTTGCCTGGCTGCGAGAAACGCCAGGCGTCAAGGCTGTGTCCGCCGCTGGAAGCTATCGTCGCAAACGCGAAACGGTCGGAGATCTGGACATGGTTGTCGCTGCGGACTCCGGATCGCCGGTGATGCAGCGATTCATATCTTATGAGGATGTTGCCGAAGTCATTGCGCGCGGCAGCACACGGTCCACCGTCACGCTCCGCAACGGGCTTCAGGTCGATCTCCGCGTCGTTCCCCAGATCAGCTATGGAGCGGCGCTGCTCTATTTCACCGGTTCGAAGGCCCATAACATCGGGCTGCGTCAGATCGCGATCGACAAGGGGCTGAAGCTCAACGAATACGGCCTCTTCAAGGCCACAGGGCGCAGCGCCGGCCGGACCGAGCAGGAGATATACGGCTTGCTCGGCCTGTCATACGTCGAGCCCGAGCTCCGCGAAGATCAGGGCGAAATCGATGCGGCCCGGCATGGCCGGTTGCCTAAGCTGGTTACGCTGGACCAGATCCGCGGCGATCTTCATGCGCACACGCGTGCGACCGACGGGCAGTTTTCGATTGCCGAAATGGCGCGGGCGGCGCAGGCCAAGGGCTACGAATATCTGGCGATCACTGATCACAGCAAACACCTCGCAATCACGCACGGCCTCGACGCCAGGCGGCTCGGGCATCAGATCGATGAGATCGATCGCCTCAACGCGGGCTCCACGGGCTTCATCATCCTGAAATCAGCGGAGGTCGATATCCTTGAGGACGGGTCGCTGGATCTGCCCGACAGCATGCTGAAGGAACTGGATCTCGTTGTCGGCGCCATCCATTCGGGGTTCGGCCTGTCGGAGGACGAGCAAACCGAGCGGGTCATCCGGGCTATGGACAATCGCTGCTTCACCATCCTCGCACACCCGACGGGCAGGCTCATCGACGAACGGCCCGCCTACGCGTTGAATATGCAGAGGGTGATGAAGGCCGCGATCGAGCGCGGCTGCTGCCTGGAGGTTAACGCCCAACCAGACCGCCTCGACCTGACGGATGCACATTGCCGGCTGGCCAAGGAACTCGGCGTCAGGCTGGCGATCTCGACCGACGCGCATTCCACGCATGAGCTGGACTTCATGCGCTTCGGAGTCGATCAGGCGCGACGGGGATGGATCGAGGCTGACGATGTGCTCAACACGCGATCGTGGTCCGAGCTGAAGCCGCTGCTGCGGCATGGATGAGGCGGGTCGCCTCGCGCGACGTATCACACGCACCCCGAATGGCCGCAGTTCAGGCAGATATCGCAATTCTCCTGCCGGATGATCGCGGGCTGTCCGCATTTGGGACAGGCGCGGGCCGGCGGGGCTTCGCCCGCCGGGGCGCCGGAGATTATTCCGAATGTTGGCGAGTCGGGCTTTGCTTCCAGCACGGCGCCGGTTATCTGGTTGGGCCTGTAGGTCGTGCAGCCCTTGCAGCCGAGGCTATAGGCTTCGCGATAGATGTTCTTGAATATGTCGAAATCCAGATCGCGCGATACGTTGATCGTCTTCGAGATCGAACTGTCGATGTAACGCTGGACCGTCGCCTGCATGATGAGGTGGTCATGCGGGGTGAGCGACTGCGCATCGACAAAATACTCGGGCAGCGGCGCGACTTCGCCGTGACGGTTCCGGAAAAGGCGATAGGCGTAGTCCGTTACGTCCTCCGCGCATCGCGACCCGTCCGGCATCAGCAGGTAACGCTTGCCGGCAAAGCTGAAAACCGGTTCGATGCCCGAAGACACATTGTCGGCAAGCAGCGAAATCGTGCCAGTCGGCGCGATCGAGGTCAGTAGCGCATTGCGGATGCCGTGCCGCGCGATCGCGTCGCGCACGTCCTGATCGAGTTCGGCCACCGTCTCGCCTGCGAGGTAGTCGGCGCGGTCGAACAATGGGAAAGGGCCTTTCTCCGCCGCGATCTCGGCCGAGGCGAGATACGCGGCGCGCCGGAGCGTCGCCATCCAGGACGAGGCCAATCGGATCGCCTCCTGCGAGCCATAGCGCGCGCGGCATTGGATCAAAGCATCCGCGAAGCCGGTGACTCCGAGGCCGATTCTGCGTTTCGCCTTGGCCTCCCGCATCTGGACCGGCAGCGGAAATGTGGATGCATCGATCGCATTGTCGAGCATGCGCACGGCGACGCGGGTCAGGCGGTCGAGTTCGGTGAGGTCTATCCGGGCCTTCTCCGTGAACGGTTCCCGCACCAGACGCGCGAGATTGATCGACCCGAGCAGGCAGGCGCCGTAGGGCGGCAGGGGCTGTTCGCCGCATGGGTTGGTCGTTTGAATCGTCTCGCAATAATAGAGGTTGTTTCGACGATTGATCCGGTCGATGAAGATCACACCCGGCTCGGCATAGGCGTAGGTCGCCCGCATGATGTGGTCCCACAGGCCGCGGGCGGGGATCTTGCGGAACGTCGCGCCGGCGAAGCGCAGCTCCCAGGATAGATCGTCTTCGACCGCCTTCATGAAGGCATCGGTGACGAGCACCGAGAGATTGAACATGCGTAAGCGGCCGGGTTCCCGCTTTGCGTCGATGAAGGCTTCGATATCGGGATGATCGCACCGCAGGGTCGCCATCATCGCGCCGCGACGATAGCCGGCGCTCGTGATCGTGCGGCCCGTCGCGTCCCACACGTCCATGAAGGAGAGAGGGCCGGATGCGTCGGCGCCGACACCTTGGACCGGCGCGCCCTTGGGTCTCAGCGTCGAAAAATCATAGCCGATTCCGCCGCCCTGCTGCAGCGTCAATGCGGCTTCGCGCAAATGCTCGAAGATGCCCGACATGTCGTCGGGGATCGCGCCCATTACGAAGCAGTTGAAAAGCGTCACATTCCGTCTGGTTCCGGCTCCCGCCAAAATACGGCCGGCGGGGATCATGCGAAAACCGGCCATCACCTCGTAGAACCGGTCGGCCCAGACTCGAGCATTGGTCTCGGACGCGGCGAGCGCATCGGCGACCCGCCGCCAAGTATCCTCGATCGTTCGGTCGATCGGTTCGCCGGTCGCGGATTTGAAGCGATACTTCATGTCCCAGACTCGCCGGGAGATAGGCGCGTGGTTCAGCAAGGGGCCCCCAAATGATCGAGAAACCTGCTGCGCGCGAGGGCCACCACGGTTTCGAGGGTGCCCGGCTCCTCGAAGAGGCGCGTCGCGCCGGGGAGCCGCTTCGTCCGCAGATCGATGACGTCACGCGGCGCCGCGGCCACGAAGGTGTTCCGTGGGCTGAACCGACCGCTGCCGCTTCCATGGGCGAACAAGATTATGCTGATGGCCTCGTCGGTCGGCAGCCCGAGCATCCTGTCAAGGCCGACCGGAGGGATGCGCGCGGATTGGATTCGATTTCCGTCGCTACTCTGGGTCATAGCTCAATGCCGTCCTTCCCGCGGCGCGCTTGTCGAAAAGAGTGGCGGTAATACCAACGGACGGCAATGCCTTCAGTGCGCAGCCGAATTGCTTATCGAAGCCGCGAGGGTTCGGATGTCCGTACCGATCTCCACGGGATATTGCATGGGTTCGAGGGCGCGCATGGCGGTCGGTAAACGCGCGAGAGATTTGGCGGCATAGCCCCGCGCGCCGGCGAGGTCAGGGTGATTCGGGAGCCGGCGGCCTCGGCGCATCACCGGTGCGAGAAGGGGTGCTCCGGCGACCGTCGCGTCTTCGAGCGCAATTCGATCGCCGGTCATGACGCCCTGATCGTCGTAACACCGAAAGACCTGCTTTCGCCCCGGCCATGTTGCCTTGCCCTCGCTCCGCTTGAGCTTGGGTTTCCCATCATATTCCTGCAGCTTGTAGGCGCAATCCAGCGCTGGCGCGTCCGACGACGTCGTCAGATTTGTGCCGATTCCATACCCGTCAATCGGCGCCGCGGCCCGCTGAAACCGCAGCAGGTCGTCCTCGTCCAGGCCACCGCTCGCGAAGATGGCGACGTCTTTCAATCCGCCGGCGTCAAGAATGCCACGCACCTTGAGGGCGTGCTCGGCGAGATCGCCGCTGTCGATCCGCACCGCCGCTATTTTGATTCCGCGCTCGGACAATCGTGGCGCCAGGCGGACCACGGTCCGCGCGGCATGCTCGGTGTCGTAGGTGTCGATGAGCAGCGTCAGCCCTTCTGGGCGCACCAGAGCAAAGTGCTCAAAGGCCAGCATCTCGTCGTCATGGGCCTGGATGAAGGAATGCGCCATCGTGCCGAACACCGGAATGCCGAAGATCGGCTCCGCGAGCAGAGTGGCGGTTCCGGTGAACCCGGCGAGGTAGCTGGCGCGTGCGGCAAGCAGCCCCGCCTCGGCGCCGTGCGCGCGGCGCAGACCGAAATCGACGAGCTGCTTCCCTGGCGCGGCCAGCGTCATCCGCGCGGCCTTCGATGCGATCACGGTCTGGAAATGCAGAAGATTGATCAAGCGACTTTCGATAATTTGCGCCTGCGACAACGGCGCCGTAATGCGCACGATCGGCTCGTCGGCAAAGAACGGCGTTCCCTCGGGCATGGCGTCGACATCGCCGGTGAAGCGGAACGCGGCGAGGCTGTCGACGAAACCCGCATCGAACCGGCCGGATTCCTTAAGATAGGCGAGATCATCGCCGCTGAAATGCAGGTTTTCGAGGAAATCGAGCAGTTGTTCCAGGCCGCCGGCAAGCAGAAAATCGCGCCGGGGCGGCAGTTTCCGGACGAAGAATTCGAACACCGCCGTGGCCGACATGTCGTAGGCACGGTATGCCTCGAGCATGGCGAACTCATAGAGATCCGTCAGCAACAGGCTATCGCCTGGCCATCCACGGGGCATGGCGCCTATGCCAGCGGCGCCGGCTGTTGGTGATCTCCCGTTCCCATTTCTCGTCATGGCTGCGTCCGTTCCGCCAAGTTAACTTGCCGCGGTGTGTCGAACCGAGCCTTCCCGTTCGGTCGATCGGCAGCGATTTTCATCCAACGGGGCAACGGCCGCCTCGACGGCGCACCATGTCAGGCATCTGGCGAGAGTATGATTCAGGGCGCGCACTCACCATGATGCATATCAAGCTGTTACTTCTGCCAGAGAATGAAAGTCGCCTCCGTGGGCACGCGGACCCCGGAGTACGACGGGATTATGCGCACCGTGTAATCCTCGGCGGGGCGGGATCGTGCGATTGCCGCAAGGTAGATGTATCCGTTTCCCGAACCCACGATCAACTTGCCTGGCGTCATCTCGACAATCTCCGGCAGGGAGTCGTCGAGAGATCTGGCATAAAGCTCCACCCGCACGTCCTCTCTTTTTACATCGTCGAGATAGACGGCGGCCAGGAATGACCAGCCTTGCTCCGTCGTCGAAACACTCGTTTCGCCGATATGCACTCTTGCCTGGCATCGGCGCAATCGCTCCGCCCATTGGTACATTTCGGTCGCCGCCCGCCCGCCGTCACGGGTCCGCGCGCGCTGCTGTTCGGCGGCCGGCAGATAGGCGCGCTCGACATAGTCCCGCAGCATGCGGTTGCTGCTATAGGCCGGGGTGAGGCTCGCCATGCTGCGGCGCATCCGGGCGAGCCATGCGCGCGGGATGCCGGAATCGTCGCGGTCATAGAATTCCGGGGCGATGGCTCGCTCGATGACGGAATAGAGTTCCTCCGCCTCGGCTTGATCCAAATCCAGGTCCGACGCCGTTGAATCGTCTCCGATCGACCATCCGACATCCGGACTGTAAGCCTCCTTCCACCAGCCATCCAGTTCGGAAAGGTTGAGGCCTCCGTTCACCAGCACCTTCATGCCGCTGGTCCCGCAAGCCTCCCAGGGGCGGCGCGGCGTGTTGATCCAGACATCGACGCCTTGAACCAGTTCCTGGGCCAGGGCCATGTCGTAATCCTCGAGAAATACGAGCCTGTGTCTGAATTCCGGGTGGGTGGCGGTGGCGATCCATCTCTTGATGACGGCCTTGCCCTCCAGGTCGGCGGGGTGCGCCTTGCCGGCGACGATAAATTGCGCCGGCCGGGTCGGATGATTCACGATCTTGGCCAGCCGGTCCGGGTCCTGCAAGAGCAGGTCAAGACGCTTGTATTCCGTAAAGCGCCGCGCGAAGCCGAAGGTGAGGAGATTCGGGTCGAGAACCTGCTCCGATTCCGCCACCGCCGCGGTGGCTAGACCACGCTCGCTGAAATGGCGCTTGAGGCGGCCGCGCGCCCGCGTGATCAGCCGCTTTCGGCTGGCGCTCCTGGCCTCCCACAGCGCTTCGTCGGACTGCGCCTGGATGGCGCCCGGCAAATCGTCCGGCATTTCGCGCCAGCGCTCCTTGCCACAGGCGGTCGTCCAGATCTTATCGGCGCTTTCGGAATCCCATGACGGGATATGGACGCCATTGGTGATGTGATCGATCGGAACTTCGATCTCGGGCCACCGGGGAAAAAGGGGCTGGAAGATCCGGCGGCTCACCTCGCCATGCACGCGACTGACGCCAAAGCTCCGCAGGGAGCCGCGCAATGCCAAGAATGCCATGTTGAACGCGTCGTCCTCATCCGGCTGATCCGCGCGCCCCATGGCCAGCATTTGCGAAAATCCATGCTCGTCGGAATGGCAGTGGCCGAATAGACAACTCAAATATCTCTCGATGACCGATAGCGGGAAAAGATCGAAGCCCGTCGCGACAGACGTGTGGGTCGTGAATACGTTGCCCGCGCGCGTCGCCCACAGCGCCTCGGGGAACGACGCGCCCGACTGATCCATGAACTGGCGCGCGCGCTCCAGGACGGCGAAGGCGGCGTGTCCTTCATTGAGATGGCAAACCTCCACCTCGGGGGCCACGGCCTGTATCGTGCGCCAGCCGCCCACGCCCAGTACGATCTCCTGCAGAAGGCGCGTTTCGGAAGACGCGTCGTAGAGCCTTCCGGTGATGCCGCGGTCGGCGGGGCTGTTGAGGTCGTCGTTGCTGTCCAGGAGATAGAGTTTCGTTCGCCCGACGACGGCCTGCCACACCATAATCCTCAGGCTGCGTCCAGGCAGTTCGATCAGAATATAGAGCGGCTCGCCGTCGCCGTTGAACACTGGCTGAATCGGCAAACTGCCGGGGTCGTTGTGGGGATAGAGCTCCTGCTGGTTGCCTTCGGCATCGATCCTCTGGCGGAAATAGCCAACCTGGTACAGCAGACCCACGCCGATAATCGGAATGGCGAGATCGCTCGCGGTTTTCAGTAGGTCTCCGGCCAGCACGCCCAGTCCGCCGGCGTAAAGCGGAAGCGCATCGCTGAGCCCGAACTCCATGCTGAAATAAGCGACGCCACCGCCAAGAGCGGCATCGCCATAGATCGAGTGAAACCAGCCCCGATTCTCGACATACGCCGCTCGCGCCGCGCTGACGCGGCGAAGTTCCTCGACGAAGGCCGGGTTGGCGGCGAGATCCTTCAGGTGGGCCACGGAGATGTGCTGCAGGATCGACCATGGGTTCCGCGTCAGGTCCCATTTCTCCTCGTCGATTTCCCGCCAAAGATGGTCCGCCCCGTGGCTCCAGGTCCAACGGAGGTCAAGCGCGAGATCGATCAGTTCTGTAAGTCCCGCGGGCATGTCGCGCGATTGAAATCTGGACATTCGATCGCCTTACAACTGGTTGACGCGACCGCGCTCACCCCGCGTGGCGCGGGCCGTGGGACGACCCTTTTCGGAATCGATCATGCGGCTATTCTGTCGGTGTTTCTCGCCCGGTGGTCCGTGGCCGATAGTAACCTCGGCACAAGGCCTGCAGGGCGAAGCTCATGATAGAGATCCAGATAGCGTTGCGCCGATCGCTCCCAGCCGAAATCCCGCCGCATGGCCGATTGCTGCACGCCGGTCCAGTCGCGATTGTGAAACCAATGGCTGGCGCGGCGGACGCACGCCGCCATCGCCTCCGGCGTTTCATCGTCGAACACGAAGCCGGTGGCGCCTTCATCGTCGGCGGTTTCACTTTCCGCATCGACGACGGTGTCCGTGACGCCGCCCACATGGCGCGTTATCGGCAGCGCGCCATAGCGCATGGCATACATCGTCGTCAGGCCGCAAGGTTCGAACCGCGCCGCCGTGAGCGACATGTCGGCGGCGGCGGTCAGGCGCCGGGCGAAATGTTCCTCATATCCGATGCGCGCGGCGAATCGCGGTGCGTGATCCCTGGCGGCGGCCGTGAAGGCCGCTTCCAAGGAGTGATCGCCCCGGCCATGGAGGACGAATTGTGCCCCGCTTTCGAGGATCATCGGCAGAGCGTCGAGGAGAACATCGGCCATCTTCTGATGGGTCAGGCGATTGACGAAGATGATCAGAGGCGCATCGGACGCCTCAAGGCCCAAGGTCGCCTGAATGGCGGCTTTGCATGTGCGCTTTCCCGAAAGGTCGTCGGTCTTGTATTGGCTCGGAAGCACGGTATCGACCGATGGGTCCCATATGTTGTAGTCGACGCCGTTCAGGATGCCGACCAGGTCATCGGCGCGGGCCTGCAGCAGCCCCTCCAGTCCGCAACCGTATTTTGGGGTGAGAATTTCCTTCGCGTAGGTTGGGCTTACGGTCGTGAGCCGGTCGCTGTAGCGAATTCCGGCCTTGAGAAATGAGGCCTGCCCGAAGAACTCGATGCCATCCGTCGTCAGCATTTCCGGTGGCAATCCCAGATCATGCGCCGCGGCAAGCGGGAAGGTTCCCTGGAACGCCATGTTGTGAACCGTAAAGAGCGTCGCCGGCCGGGCGCCTTTCCGTCCGGCGAGTATCGCCGGGACGAGCCCCGTATGCCAATCATTGGCGTGAACGATGTCCGGGCGCCAGGCCAGGCCGGCCGCGCCCGCCGCGACCGCCGCCGCCGCATGGCAGAACGCGGCGTAACGCAGATGATTGTCGGGCCATTCGCGATCTTCGCTATCCCGGTAAAGGCTCCCGGCGCGCCCGAAGAGAGCGGGCGCGTCGAACAGATAGACCGGCAACCCGGTATCGGGGGTACGGCCTTCGATCAGGCGTCCGTTTCCGGGAAGATGGTCGAGCGTCGCAACGCATTTTTTGTCCCGCAACAGGTCGAGCGCCTGAGGATAGCCGGGAAGCATGAGCCGGATGTCCACGCCCAACGACGCCAAAGCGGCGGGCAGCGCCGCCGAGACGTCGCCGAGGCCGCCGGTCTTGGCGAGCGGAAA
>Ga0182021_10010175_pt1 | contig 11154 bp, 10 predicted proteins | sample 612E3MmetaG_FD_120493 | JGI IMG/M metagenome (GOLD analysis project Ga0182021, IMG submission 120493) | Permafrost microbial communities from Stordalen Mire, Sweden - 612E3M metaG (Illumina Assembly) | ecosystem: Environmental > Terrestrial > Soil > Wetlands > Permafrost | place: Sweden...
CGCCGAATCCAAGAGCGGGAAGCTCCTCTTCCCGTCGGCCCTCAAGTTCGTTGCGGCCGGCCGTTTGAGTGAAATGTTCCAGGCGTCCGGCCGCCCGGAAAGGGCGCGCCGGTACCGGGACGAGGCCGCCCGGATCAAGTCCGCGATCACGGCGACTTTCTTCCGCGCGTCCGCGGACGGGACGGAGGGCTGGCTTCATTCCGCGACAGGCGTCGGCGACCAGGCGGATGTCTGGGGCAGCGCCTATGCCGTCGCCAGCGGTGCCGTGGACGCTCCGGCCGCGCGCAGGGTCGCTGCGGCGCTCCGCCGCGCGTTTTCCGATAAAACGGCGGTCCGCGAAGGCTGCGTCCGGCAGATCCTGACCACCGACCTGACCTACCAAGGCGGCTGGCAGATCTCGATCGTCAAGCCTGGCGAGTACCAGAACGGCGGCTACTGGGGGACGCCGTCCGGCTGGGCGATCGCCGCGATCGCCCTCGTCGACCGCCCGTCCGCGGCGCGCATGGCCGCGGACTTCGTCGAGTTCCTCAAAAACCGCCGGCGTCCGGACGGGCTGCCCCAAGCCTGGGAATGGTTCAACCCTGACACGGGGCAGAGCAACAATCCTCTCTATGTCGCCACGGTTGCCCTTCCGTATCTGAGCCTCCAGCGGGCCGGATTGCTCGGCGTCCAGCCGCCGAGGTGAGGCCATGGATCAGGCGCCCGGGAAGATCGCGTTGGTCCTCGGGGGCGGCGGCGCCCGGGGGCTCGCCCACATCGGCGTCCTCAAACGGCTCGAAGAAGCCGGCGTCGTCTCGGAGGTCATCGTCGGGACAAGCATCGGCGCGCTTATCGGGGGCGCCTACGCCTCCGGCATGGGCGTCGCGGCCATGGAGAAAGTCGTCGCCTCCCTGGACTTCCTTGCCGTGGCCAAGATCTTCCGGCCCGGGATTCCCCTGTCGGGCATCGTGGACGGCGGGCGGGTGGAGAAGCTCCTCAGGAGCCACATCGGATCGCGGACGATCGAAAGTCTGCCCGTGCCCTTCCGGGCCGTGGCCACGGACCTGATCAGCGGCGAGGACGTCGTCTTCGACCGGGGTCCGCTCGTCGACGCCATCCTGGCCAGCATCGCCATCCCCGTCCTCTTCAAGCCGGTCCTCCGCCGCGGGCGCTACGTGGTGGACGGAGGGTTGAGCAATCCGCTGCCGGTCAGCGTCGCCCAATGGCTCTCGGCCGCGCCTTCGGTCGCCGTCAACGTCTCGCCCGATCCGGCCAAGGTCGACGAGGTCAGCCGGAGCCGGCGGGACTCGAAGATCCGCAAGTTCGAGAAGTTCGCGCCAACCGGTCTCAAGCTGCCGTTCGCCGCCGCGCCCACGCTCCTGGACGTCTTCCTCCAGACGTTGACGATCAGCACCTACAACCTGATCCTCAAGCGTCTCGAGCGGGAGCGGCCGCACGTCCTTGTCTCGCCCGACGTCGCCGAGTTCGGGCTGCTGGAGTTCCACAAAGGGCCGGCGATCGTGGCGCGGGGCTATGAGGAAGCGGGGAGGGTTCTTTCCCTCATCCCATCGATCTTCTCCTCCTGAGCGAACCTCCCGACGCCCGCCCGCCGGCGAACCGCATCGCCATCAGCGAGGGGGTTGCGTTCAACGAGGGCATCGGCCTCGAGCGCAAGGCGGCGCGCTGGTCTAGCCAGTCCATTTGACAAATCCTCCGCGGAAGGGATAGCGTGTTCTCCGTGGTTTTGCGGAGAAACATGATGCGCTTTCCTTTCAAACCCATGAGCCCGGCTCTCCTTTCCGCCGTTTTCATCCTGGGCGGCGCGCTCGTCCTCCCCTCGGCCGCGCCCGGGGGCCCGCCGCAGGCCATGCTGTCCGTCCACCCGGGGATGACGCTCCAGGCGATGGCCGGCTTCGGCGCCGGTTTCAACAGCGGCGCGTATTTCGCCAAGATTTCCAGGCCCGAAGACCGGGTCCGGGCGTACGATCTTCTCTACGGCCCGCAGGAGCGCGGGGTCCGGCTGAATATCGTACGCCTGGTCGTTTCGGATAAGGCGCAAGAGCTCCCTCCGACGTCGCCGCTTCGCGCCCAAGGCTTCAAATACGATTGGGGGAGCGATCCGGGCACCCGGGGCATCTGGAGCGCGATCCAGCCGGTCCTCGCCCGGACCCGGCCCGTGCTCTACGCCGTGCCGTTTTCCCCGCCGGCCCGCTGGAAGGACAGCGCCGCGACCAACAAGGGAGGCCGGCTGCGGGCCGACCGCTACCAGGACTACGCGGAGTACCTGGCGGATTTCCTGGACTACTATCGCCAGACGCTCAAGACGGAGATCGACGTCCTGAGCTTGCAGAACGAGCCGGGCATCGCGGCGGCCTGGGACTCCTGCCTCTGGACGGGGGAGGAGCTGCGGGACTTCCTGAAGATCCTGGCCCCCGCCGTCCGCGCCCGGGGCGTGAACGTGAAGCTGATGCTCTCCGAAGGCACGGCCTGGTCGGGCGCGTGGGCTCACCTCGAGCCGGCCCTGCTCGACCCGGCCGCGCGGCCTCTCGTCGGCATCATGGCCAGCCACTCCTACGGCCCGGTCCAGGACCCGGGCCGGACGCGGTTCGCCGCCGCCGCCGAGACGTACAAGCTTCCCGTCTGGATGAGCGAGATGTCGCTCATGCAGCCTCCGGAGCTGGATGACCGGACCATGAAAGCCGCCCTGCGCGTCGCCGATTACGTCCATCGGGACCTGACCGTGGGGCGCGCTTCCGCCTGGATCTATTGCTTCGGCATCTTCACCTATCAATTCAAGGGCAGCATGGGCATCCTTTCGCCGGCCGACGCGCCGGGCGACGAGGGGAAGCTTGTCGTCCCCAAGCGCTTCTGGGCCCTGGCCAACTACAGCCAATTCGTCAGGCCGGGCTGGCGGGTGATGAAGATCGACGGCTCGCTGGGGGGCGCGCCTCTGAGCGATACGAAGACGATCGGCTTCGTCAGCCCCGAGGGCGACGGCTTCGTCATCGTCTCCGTGAATCCCACCGACGCGGCCCTGAGCGTCGCCTACGATTTCGGGCGCTGGACGATCGGCCCGGCGGTCGAGTCGTACTGCACGTCGGAGCGCTTCGATCTGGCGCCCGACGCGGTGACGCCGGCGCGCGCGGCCCACGCCTTCACGGCCTCGCTGCCGCCCGGGAGCGTGACGACATTCCGGGGGGGCCTCGCCAAGCCGGGCCTTCATCCCTGACCCGCGCCGGGCATCGCCGGCGTGCGCGGCCCGGCGGACGGACGCGGCCTCGTTGATGGATTCTTGACGGTTTCTTGACATTTCCTTGACAACTCCCAGCGCGGCCGGGACTATCCTGTCTTCGAACGGCCCTTGAATCCGGGCTGCGATCAAAGGATAATAAAGGAGGCCGCGGGGGGTATCGAATGGCCGCATCAGGGATCGGGTTTCTTTCTCTCAGCTATCGGACGCCCCGCCGCGCCGTGTCCAGCGAGGAGCTCGAGGACCGGCTCGGTTTGGGGCGTGGGGTCATCGAGCGCTTGACCGGGATCCGGGTCCGGCGGCACCTGGGGCCGGGCGAATCCATCACCCTCCTGGCCGCGGACGCCTGCCGGGAAGCCCTGGCCGCCGCGGGCGATCCCGCCCTGATCGACGGGCTGATCTACTACTCCGACACGCCGCCGGTCCTGACCGATGCCGAGGGCCATAAGAAGATCTATTACGACATCTCGGCCCATATCCAGAACCTGCTCGTCGCGAGCGGGGTCCCTCTCGTCTGCGACTGCGTGGGGATCGCCGGGAGCTGCGTGTCCTTCCTCCTGTCGCTGCAAATGGCGGCGGGCATGATCCGGACCGGCATGAAACGCAGGATCCTCCTGGTCGGCGCGGCCTGCAATTCCCTGTTCCTCGAGAACACGGACAAGAACGTGGCCATGACGTTCGGCGATGGGACCGCCGCGGCCGTGCTGGGCGAGGCGGACGGCGACGGAGGATTGCAGGGGATCTTCTGCCGGACTGACGGGCGGGGCTACGACGCGGGCGGCTATCCCGGCTACGAGACGCTCGTCATCGATCGGAAGCGCGTCGCCGAATTCGCCCCCTTGGGCTTCGAGGCCGGCTTGCGGGGACTTCTCGACGAGACCGGCTTCTCGTTGGACGATTTCGCCCTCATCATCCCCCATCAGGCGGGGATAAAAATCATCGAGAGGGGCATGGCCCTGGCCGGCGTGCCGCGCGAAAAGGTCTACCTCTGCCTGCAGGATATCGGGAACACCGGGGCGCCCGCCGTCCAGCTGGCCCTGGCCCGCGCCGTCGAGGAGGGCCGGATCGCCGACGGGGACCTCGTCGCCCTCGCCGCGTTCGGCACGGGATGGAATTACGGGGCGGCCGCGTTCCGCTACCGCCGTCCCCCGGCGCAACCGGTGAGCGGACCGCGATGAGCGGCCGCACCGCAGAGGAGGAGGATCCCATGGCTCCGACGAAGACGCCCGCGGCGGCCGCCCCGCCCCCCGCCGCGATGTTCCGCATGCCCTGGTCGGCGTCGGACAACGCCATGACCTGGCTCGAGCCGACCCGGAAGTGCAACATCGTCTGCGACGCCTGCTTCGCCGCGAACGATCCGGCCAGCGAAAAGCCGCTGGCCCGCATCGCGGCCGAGGTCGAGGCGATGAAGGGCATGCGCCGCTCGGACGGGATGTTCATCGCCGGGGGCGAGCCCCTGACCCACCCGGACATCGTCGAGATCGTCCGGCTCGTGCGCGCCGCCGGCTACAAGCCCGTCCTCGTCACGAACGGCGTGGGCCTCACGGACGCGCTTCTGGCCGATCTCAAATCGGCCGGCCTGTATGGCTTCACCTTCCATGTCGACAGCCATCAATCCCGGCCGGGATGGAAGGGCCGCACCGAAAAGGAGCTCAACGCCCTCCGCCAGGAGCTGGCCGACCGGGTCCGCGCGGCGAAGGGCATGGTCTGCGGCTTCAACCTGACCGTCTTCCCCGACACGCTGGGCGATATGCCCGACGTCGTGGCCTGGGCCCTGCGCAACATCGACCGCGTACAGTCGTACACCCTGACCGCGCTGCGGCAGGTCGACCCCGGGATGCCGTTCGACGCCTACGTCGCGGGCCGGAAGCTCGACCTGGGCGGGACGATCTACTCGTCGCCCGCGCCGCAGCGGAACCTGATGAACGCCGACATCCTGGCCGAGGTCCGCAAGGTCATGCCCGACTACCGGCCGAGCGCTTTCCTCGGCGGGACGGTCCGGCCCGACGCCCTGAAGCTGGCCATGGGCTCGCGCCTGGGCACGACCCGGGAGACCTTCGGCAACCTGGGGCCGAAGAGCATGGAGCTCATGCAGGCCGCGCACCATTGGCTGAGGGGGACGTATCTGGCCTTCCCCCGGCCGAGTCTGAGCCGGCGCGGCCGCTCGGCCTTCCTGCTCGCCCTGTTCGATCCCGATGTCCGGCGGGCGCTGTGGGCCTACGGCCGGGCCGTCCTCCGCCGCCCCGCGACGCTCTTCCGCCGGGTCCATATCCAAAGCCTGAACATCGAGCAGGCCTTCGACGTCCTGCCCAACGGCGAGCAGGACCATTGCGACGGCTGCCCCAACAAGACGCTCTGGAACGACCGTCTCGTCTCGGCCTGCGTCCTGGACGAGTATCTTCGCTACGGCGGCCAGGCCGTTCTCGTCCCCAAGGCCCGGCCGTCGGAGGAGGCCCGGCCATGAACGACGCCCTCGACATCCGCGACGTCCGCTCGCGCAGCGACCTGCGCGCCTTCATCCGCCTGCCCTGGTCGCTTCACCGCGGCCATGCGGGCTGGGTGCCGCCTCTCCTCGCGGAGGAGCGGGCGTTCTATGATCCGAAAAGGAACCGGGCCTTCGCCTATTCGGAGGCCGTCCTCTTCCTGGCCCGTCGCGGCGGCGTCCCGGTCGGCCGGATCATGGGCCTGATCAACAGCCGCTACAACAAAGCCCGCGACGAGCGCCAGGCACGCTTCGCCTGCCTCGAATGCGGGGACGATCCCGGGCTCGTCCGGGCGCTGCTCGGCCGGGTCGAGGACTGGGCGCGCGGCCGGGGCATGTCCCGGGTCATCGGCCCCATGGGCTTCACCGATCAGGATCCCCAGGGTTTCCTGATGAGCGGGTATGAGCACCAGCCCTCGATCGGAACCTACTACAATTTCCCCTTCCTTCCCCGGCGCGTCGAGGAAGCGGGCTACGAAAAGGAGATGGACTATGCCGTCTACCGGATCGGCCTGCCGGCCGAGGTCCCGGAGTTCTATCGCCGGATCGCCGAGCGGACGGCCCGGCGGAATGCTGTCCGCCTGCTGGAATTCCCCCGTAAGAAAAGCTTCAAGACCTATATCCGTCCGATCCTGTCCCTGATGAACCACTGCTTCACGTATCTTTACGGCTACAGCGCCCTGGACGAGGGCGAAATGGCCGACCTGGCGCGGCGCTTCCTGCCCGTCCTCGATCCCCGCTTCGTCAAGGCGGTCCTCTCCGGCGGCGAGATCGTCGGTTTCAACATCGCCATGCCCAACCTGGCCGAAGGATTCCGGCGGGCGAACGGCCGTCTCTTCCCCCTGGGCTTCCTCCATATCCTCCGCGCGGGCCGCCGGACCCGCCAGCTCGACACCCTTGTCGGCGGAGTGCGCGAGGATTTCCGGGGCAAAGGGCTGGACGCCATGATCGGCTGCGCGACCATCGCCGCGGCCATCAAGGCGGGATTCGCCTTCGTCGACAGCCACCACGAGCTCGAGGACAACCATCTCGTCCGGAGCGAGATGGAGCGGCTCGGCGGGACCGTCTATAAGCAGTACCGGATCTACCGGAGGTATCTGTGAGGGGCGCGACCCCGGAGCCTGACGATGAATCGTGACGACAAAGGACGGATCGATCCTGCGGGCGGGATGCCGATCGGGCGGATCGAGGCGGGCGAGCTGCGCAGGGAATTGACATGGTACACCCATTTCGACGAATGGGTCGTCGAGAAAACGCTCGCCTCGCACTTCCACGTTTTCTGCGACTGGCACATCCATCCGAATGTCGTCACCGCGCTATCGCTTGCCGCCGCGGCGGCCATCCCCTGGCTCCATTTCCGCCATGCGTTCGGTTGGGTCGCGGCGTCGCTCGTAGGTCGGCAGGTCCTCGACTGCCTCGACGGCGAGGTGGCGCGGCGCTGCCGCAAGGCCTCGAAATTCGGCGCGCGGTTCGACGCGGCCGGGGACGTCCTCTTCTTCTACGTGATCATGGTCCTGATGGTCTCGTACGTCGTGGCGGATCCGGCCCGCGTCCTGCTCGTCAGCCTCGCGGCCTTCGGCGTCGTGTTCGCGGTCCATGTGTCCATCTGCCGGGGGGCGGGGCTGTTCGAACATGCCGTCAAGACCTACGATACGCCGTCCCTCTATCAAAGGTCCTATGCGTATCTGGTCAACAACAGCCTCGTGTTCTCCGGCGCGACAGCCCTGATCTACATCCTGACGGTGAAGACGCCATGAGACAGAACCCGCTCGCGTTCGCAAGGAACGTCCTCAAGATCCTCGCCTCCCGGCCGGACGCCCCTCCTTCCCTGGAAGGCAACCGGCTTCTCGAGGCCATCCTCCATCGGAGAAGCGTCCGGAAATTTTCCGGCGTCGAGATCCCGGACGACGTGCTGGCGGCCATTCTCGAAGCCGGCCGGCTGGCCCCCTGCGCGGTAAACTTCCAGACGTGGTCCTTCTCCGTTTTCACGGACCGGACCTGGCGGAACGTCTGGGGCGGGCCGATTCCGTTCGGCGGCAGCCGGGGGATCCTGGTGATGGCCGACACCCACCGGGGCAAGAAGGTCCTGAAGGCCTTTCCCCGCCGCCCTCTCGTCGAATATACGCTGGCCGTGATCAACGCCTCCCTGGCCGCCATGAACATGAACATCGCCGCGGAGGCCCTGGGCGTGGCGTCGGTCATGATCACCGAAACCGGCCGCGGCGGCTATCTCGACGTCCGTTTCGTGAAGGAGAAGCTGGCCTTGCCGGGCGGCGTCATCCCCCTGCTCACCCTGATCCTGGGGTATCCGAAATCCGGGCCGCCCCCGATGCCCCCGAAGCTGCCGGTCGATCAGGTCAGTTTCTCGGGGCCCTACCGGGAGGCGGATTCGGGGATTCTCCGGGATTGGCTTGCCCAGATGTACGCCGGCTTCAAGGCCGATCATCCCGGATCATCGTTCGATGCCCAATTGGCCCTTTATCGGAGCCGGATCGACAAGGCGGAGGCGGACCTCCGGGAGCTCGTTTACGAAGAGGACGCCCATGAGTAAGAAGCTGAAATTTCTCCTGATCAACCCGACGGCGTCGTATTGGCGCGTGGACCCGGGCCGGGCCCCGAAGCGGAGCACGAAGATGTTCCGGTTCTCGATGCTGACGAGCCTCTCCATCGCCGCGGCCCTGCCGCCTGATGTCGAAACGCGCATCGTTGACGAGGAGGTCGAGCCGATCGAGTTCGACACGGACGCGGATCTCGTCGGCGTGTCGTTCATGACCTTCAACGCGCCCCGCGCCTACGAGATCGGCGACAAGTTCCGCAACGAGCTTCGCAAGCCGGTGATCTTCGGCGGCTACCATCCGACGTTCATGCCGGACGAGGCCGCCCGCCACGCCGACAGCGTCTGCATCGGGGAAGCCGAGACCAGCATCCCCCTCATGATCGAGGACTTCCGGGCCGGCCGCCTGAAGCCCGTCTATGACAACGGGCTGGCCGACCTGAGGACGCTGCGGATCCCGGACCGGAGGCTGGTCCAGCAATCCGCGTATGTCATCCCCGATGTCATTCAGGCGACGCGCGGCTGCCCGAACGCCTGCAAATTCTGCTCGATCACGTCCTTCTTCAATCACCGTTTCCGGGCCCGGCCCGTGGAGCACGTGATCGAGGAGCTCCGGGGTCTGCGCCGCATGGTCATGTTCCTGGACGACAACATGATAGCCGACAAGGACTACGCCAAGGAGCTGTTCGCGAAGCTGATCCCGCTCCGCAAGTCCTGGTTCGGGCAGTGCGGGATCAACCTGGCCGAAGACGACGAACTGCTGGGCCTGGCGTCGAAGAGTGGTTGCCGGGGCATGTTCATCGGGCTCGAATCCCTGTCGCAGGACAACCTGGCCGATTGCCGCAAACCGCAGAACCGGGCCCGCGACTTCGTGCGGGCGATCGATCGGATCCACGGCCGGGGGATCGGCGTCTTCGCCGGTCTCGTCTTCGGCATGGACGGGGACCGGCCCGACGTCTTCCGGAATGCGCTCGAATTCCTGAGGGAAGCGAGGGTCGACGCCATCCAGGCCACCTGCTTCACGCCGTTTCCGGGCACGGAGCTCTATCGCGACATGGAGAGGCAGGGACGGATCACGTCCAAGGACTGGGCCCTCTACGACTTCAAGCATGTCGTCTTCGAGCCCAAGCACATGAGCGCCCGGACGCTCAAGGACGGCCATGACTGGATCCTGAGCCGGTTCTATTCGAGCCCGGCCATCCTGCGGCGGCTGGGAAGAGCGTTCGGCTACATGGGACCGGGCCTCATCGCCCGGGGATTGATTCCCCTGAACCTGGGCTATCGCACCCGGCTCCGGTCGGAAGGGACGACGCAGTAATCCGGGTCCGCCGCCGCCCCCGTACGTTGACTTCCGCGGCGCAGAAGTCTAATATTCGTTTTTAAGCGATCTGGGAGGCTTTCGATTTCCGGGATCGCGACCCCAGGAGGAATTGAAACATGCTTAAAAAAATCGCTCCGGTTCTCGCCATGAGCTTTCTGCTGCTCGTTCCGGTCTTCGCCCAGAACAAGGCGCTGGATTTCACCTTGCACAACAAGACCGGCGTGGACATCCATGCCATCCATATCTCCCCGGCCGACAAGACCGATTGGGAGGAGAACATCCTCAAGGAAGTCCTGGAGGATGGCGCGTCCATCCACATCCAGTTCAGCCCGCACGAGACGGCGGCCAAGTGGGACCTCAAGGTCGGCGACGCCGAGGGCACGGGTCTGGTCTGGGAAGACCTGGATCTGACCAAGATCAGCGAATTGACCCTGAAGATCGTCGACGGCAAAGCGATCGCTGAAATCAAGTAAGCCGCGCGCCGCCGGTCCCATGGCGCGCGCCCGACGCGGAGCGGCGTGAACGACGAATTCCCTTATCGCCTGAGCCTCGCCGGAGGCTGGATCGACCAGCCATTCGTCTCGCGCCTCAATCCCTGCCCGCCGGGCTCGATGGTGGTCGTCAGCCTGGAGCCCCGCCTCGCTTTCATGGAGCGGTGCGGGATGGCGACGAGCACCCGCAAGGCGGCTTTGCGCCTATGGGGCGGGCGCCTGCCCGATCGGGACCCGGCGACCATCCTCCACGAGCTGTATTTCGAGGAGAACCGGGGCCGTACCGATCCGTCAGGCTCCCAGGACATGGCCGGGTTGATCTACCCGGGGATCAGCCGCCTGGACTATGACGCCGCCTTCGAGGGCGGCGTATTCCCGGTCCGGGTCGAGTCCACGAACGATCCGGATGTCGCGGCATGGCTGGAGAGCGTGATCCGGCTCCTGCCGGTCGGTCCGCGGCCCGCCGGCTACGATCCGCTGGGGATCAAGAACCTGGACCCCCGGTGGATCCGGCGCCTGGGCGGATCCGGAGCGGCCTGCTATGCGGCGATCGTCGACCGCAATCTCGCGCGGCTCGGCGCGTCCCTCAACGAATGCATGCTCTGCTGGGAAGCCCTTCTCCCGCAGACGGTGCGCCACCCGTCGCTCGAGGTGGACCTCATGGCCCTCTGGCGGGCGCATCGCGATCGCTATCCGGGAGTGATGTATTCCGGCTGCGGGGGCGGCTACCTGATCGTCGCTTCCGAGGAGCCCGTCGCCGGCGCCCTCGGAATCGCGGTCCGGCGGCGCCTCTCCGCCGCTTTTTCTTGAACGATACAACCCCGCCGCCGTCTCCGAGAAGCTCGATTTCCGCTTGAGATGCCGGTCAGAAGCCCATGGCGAAGCCGAGGCTGAAGAGAAAGGGCGAGGGCGTCAGCGTCAGGGAAGCGGGGATGATGAGCGCCTTGAGCCGGGTCATGACTTCCGGCGGCGCTTCCTGAAGCGTGTGGTAGTCGAGGCAGGAGGCGATTTCCGGCGTCGCGGCGTAGGTCCCGCTCCTCACGGCCGCACCGAGGATCAAGGAGACGTGCCGGTCGA
>Ga0182021_10010177_pt1 | contig 11153 bp, 8 predicted proteins | sample 612E3MmetaG_FD_120493 | JGI IMG/M metagenome (GOLD analysis project Ga0182021, IMG submission 120493) | Permafrost microbial communities from Stordalen Mire, Sweden - 612E3M metaG (Illumina Assembly) | ecosystem: Environmental > Terrestrial > Soil > Wetlands > Permafrost | place: Sweden...
CGAGATCGGCCGCCGAGAGCAGCGTGGCCACGTCATCGCAGAATGGGATGAACACCGCCTTGACCGCCTTGCCCGAATCCGCCCGCAGCGTCCGCACCTCGTCGCCGCCCTTGCCGGGGCCGGTGACGCAGCAGACCTGGATGCCTTCACCCGCCAGGCGCTCGAGCCGTTCCCCGACCCACCGATTGAGCGCCGAGGCGCCCTGGCTGCCGCCGAAAATGACCAGGACTTTCTGGGACGGATCGAGTCCGAGCCGGGTGCGCGCGACCTCCGGCGACTGGCTGACAATCTCGCGGCGGACCGGCAGCCCGACGTGCCGCACCCCGGCCCGGCGCACTCCGGCCAGATGCACGCCCGGTGGCAGGTACAGGCGCCGCGCGAGCCCGCCCAGAAGCCGAACGGCCCGTCCGGGCACCCGGTTGGCCTCATGCAACGCGACCGGCCGGCGGAAGAGCGCCGCGACGACGATGATGCCCGCGGTGGTGAAACCGCCAAATCCGACGATCAGGTCGGGCTTCTCGGCCCGGATGATGCGGGCGCTGCACCAGAAGGCCGCCGCCAGTTGCCAGAGGAAACGAAGGAACCCGACCGGATGGAGCGAAAGCGGCGCGCCCGGGATGGACTCGAACCGCAACTGCCGGTATTTTTCGATCAGGCGCGCGTCGATCTTCTTCCGGCTGATGAGCAGGGTGGTCTCGTGCCCGCGGGCGATGAGCCCTTCCGCCAGCGCGATACCCGGCGAGAGGTGTCCGCCCGTGCCGCCGCAGGCGATGAGAAACCGGCTCATTCGGCCAGGCCTTTCCCCCCGCCACCGGCCGCCGGGCCCGCCTTCATGCCATGACCTCCTTCAGGCTGCGCTCGCGACGCATCAGGGTCGGCCGGGTCCACGCCCGCTGGGTATTGAGGAAGACTCCGACCAGGATGCCCATCAGCAGCAGGTTCGATCCGCCCGCGCTGATGAACGGGAGCGACATGCCCTTGGTCGGCAGGCAGCCCGTCACAACGCCCAGGTTGATCAGCGCCTGCAGGCTGATGAGCAGCAGGCAGCCGGCCACCAGCAGAAACTGGAACAGGTTCGGCGCCTTGCGCAGGTGAAAGAGGCCCGCGGCGAAGATGACGGCAAACAACACCACGACCCCGATGGTAAACCCGAGGCCCAGTTCCTCGCCAATCACGGCAAAGATGAAGTCGGTGTGCACTTCCGGCAGGAAGCTGTTTTGCTGCCGCCCCTGGCCGAGGCCCACGCCATCCACGCCGCCGGCCGCAAACGCCAGGATGGCCTGCCAGAGCTGGTAGGTGCCGGCGCTGCGGTTGGCCTCCACGTCGAGAAACGCCGTGATGCGCGCCAGCCGGTTGGGATTGTGGATCACCGCCACCGTCAGGATGCACGCCGCCCCGGAGAAGGCCGACACGAGGTAGCGCAGCTTGCTGCCGGCGAGGAAAAGCAGGATGACCCCGATGGCGAACGTGAGGGCCGCCGTGCCGAAATCCGGTTCGAGCAGGATCAGGCCGGCAAACGCGCTGATCCAGACCAGCGGCGCCACAAAGCCGCGGACCACCTCCCGGATTCGCGTCTGGTTCAGGGCGAGGTAATGGGCGAGGCCGAAGATCATGGCCAGCTTGGCAAACTCCGAGACCTGCAGCCGCGCCGGTCCAAACCCGAGCCAGCGCCGGCTGCCCTTCACCGCGATGCCGAGACCGGGAATCAGCACGAAGAGCAGTCCAACCAGGCACACCGCCGCGAAGATCCACACGTGCCGCCGGGCATGCTCGAGGTCCATCCGGCTCACCGCGAAACAGGCGACGGTGGCCAGCACGAACCAGATGAGCTGCTTGGTGAGGTAGAAATAGGGGTCGCTCTTCAGCGACACGCTCGCGCTGTACAGCACGGTCAGCCCGAGGATGGAAAGGCAGAGGACGCAGACGAGAATGACGGTCGCGGGGTTGATGGCCGAGACCCAGCGCGGTTTCTCGAGTGATTCCTGGGACATGCGAAAAGAAGAAAAATGTCAGCCCAGCCGGAGCCTCGTCCGGCACCCCTCTTCCCGCAATTGGTCAAGCGATGGGATGCCGGCTGCTTTCCGGCCGCACAATCGGCGGAAAATCTTCAGGGAGCCTTCGGCTCGCCGTTGTCATCCACCTTGATGACGGGCACGTTGCCCTGCGACTTGATACCGGCGTCGAGATCCTGATTGACCGGCGGCGGGGTTTCGGCAGGTGCCGGGACTGGCGCCGGAGAGGTCGTGGCCGCAGGCCCGGTTGCCGGCGGCGAAGCCGGACCCGCCGAGACGGAGGGACTGGCCACGCTTGCGGCGGTGGCACCGGGGATCACGAGTTCCTGGCCCGCCCGGATCTTTCGCGGATCGGCGATGTTGTTCGCGACGAGCAGGTCCTGGGCCTTCACCTGATACTTCCGGGCGATGACCCCGATGGTCTCCCCCGGCTTGACCACGTGAACGACAGATCCGTCCGCCTTGTGGACCGCCGCCGCGGCGGGCGCCGCCTGACTCGAAACCTTCTCGGGCCTGGACGGAGCCGAGCCGGCCGGCAGCCGGAGTTCCTGGCCGACTTGAACGTAGTCGCTCTTGAGGCTGTTCAGGCGCTTCAGCTCAGCGCTGGTGCTACCCACCCGCCGCGCGATGATGGCCAGCGTATCGCCGCCCTTGACCACGTATGACTCACCGACGGCCGGCTCGGCGACGGCCGGCGCCGCGGCCCCGCCCGTAACGGTCTTGCCGGGAATAATCAGCTTCTGACCGACACTCAGCCGGGAGCTGCTCGTCAGCCGGTTGGCTTTCTCGAGATCGATCTGCGTGGTGCCGTGCTTGCGCGCGATCTTCCAAAGACTGTCTCCGCTAACGACGGTGTAAGTAGTGGCGGGGGTGACGTCGACCGGAGGCGCGCTTTCCAGCACCGCGGAAGCGGGAGTACCCGGGCGGGTCGGGCTATAACGCACGGTGGCGGCCGAAGGAATATTCACCGAAACGGTGAGCGCGGGAGCGGCGCCGGGATTGGGATCCGTCGGCGCGCCGGCCGTGGCAGCCGGGGAGACCGTATCAGCGGCGATCGGCGCTGATCGCTGGCTGGTGGAGCGGCAGCCAGGATTCACGAACATCATGAGCAATACGACGACGTGGACGGCGACAACGAGGCCGAGAATCTTCAGGAACTTATTCATGGGCGAAGGCGGTGAGCTGGATTATGGGTCGATGAGTGGGAGAATGGCTACTGAAAAATGGAAGTTGTTCCCAGGTTGCTCACCAGTTTTTCAAACTGGTCGCCGCGGTCGGCATAGCTGCGAAACATGTCGAAGCTCGCAAACGCCGGGCTGAGCACCACGTTGTCGCCGGACCGGGCGGCGGCAGCAGCGCCGCCCACGGCCTCCTCCAGCGAGGCGCACACCGTGTGCGGAATCTTTTCGGCAGCGCAAAACGCGGCGAGCGCCGCGCGCGTTTCCCCGATCAGCCAGGCATGGCGGACCTTGGAGGCGATGCGGCGGACGAACGCGCCCAGGTCCCCGCCTTTGGACTTGCCCCCGAGGATGAGGTGCACGGGGAGGCTAAAACCGCCCAGGGCGGCCTCGACCGCGTGAAAATTGGTCGCCTTGGAGTCGTTCCAGAATGAGACGCCGCGACGTTCGCCCACCAGGGCCAGCCGGTGCCGGCCGAGCCGGAAGGAGCGGGCCGCCGCGTAGAGGGCCGACTCCGGACGGCCCGAGTGCCGCCACCACGCGAGCGCGAGCAGGAAGTTCTCGCGCTGGGGATACAGGGCGAAGATCGTCCCTTCGAGCCGGGGATCCGGCGCGGCGTCTTCGCTGGACACGCCGGCCGCCGGCGGCAGCCAACGCCCGAATTCGCGCGCGAAACGCTGCACGCTGCTGCCGGCGAACACCGCGCCCTCACGCGTGTGCGCGAGGAGATTCCACTTGGCAGCGAAGTACGCTTCGAGGCCCGGGTGCCTCTCGAGATGGTCCTCGGCGAAATTGGTCCAGAGCGTCGCGTCGGCGCGGAAATACTCCAGCGTCTCGGCCTGGAACGAACTCACCTCGCACACGGCGACGGTGCTCACGGGCCAGGCCTGCCCCGGCAGTCGGCTGAACGGCAGCCCGACGTTGCCAACCGCGCAAGCGGACTCGCCCGCCGCGGTGAGGGCATGGGCGAGGAATTCGGTGAGCGTGGTCTTGCCGTTGGTGCCGGTGATGGCGACGAGCCGCCCGCGCCAGAACAGCGAGGCGAAATCGAGTTCACCCAGGCAGGTGCAGCCACCGGCGCGCGCCGCCTGCAGCCAAGGATGGTCGGGCGCGAACCCGGGGCTGAATACGACGAGCTGGTGCCGCCCGACCTCGGCGGGGTCAAAGGCGTGTTTCGTGCCGACGCCGGGTTTCTCGTCAAAGAGCTCGCTCCGCGCGCCCATCGGCGCGAGCAAATCGCGCACCGCCTGCCCGCTCACCCCGCCACCGAAGATGGCGACCGGATCCTGGAGAAGCGGAATCAGGAAGTTGGGCGGTTTCAAGGCCATGGGAGAAAGCGGGTGGGCGCGCCCCGCCGCGGCGGCAACACCGGGCGATCGGGCGGAAGCGGGAAAAACGGCCAGGGCAGGCATGAGATCACGTCAGCGGAGTTTGAGGGTTCCCAGGCCCGCGAGGGCGCACATGAGCGAAAGAATCCAGAAGCGCAGCACCACCTTGGTCTCCGGCCAGCCGCGTTTCTGAAAATGATGGTGCAGGGGGGCCATGAGGAAGAACCGCCGACCTTCCCCGAAGTGCCGCCGGGTGATCTTGAAGAAGCCGACCTGGATGATGACCGAGCCCGCCTCCATCACGAAGACGCCGCCGACAATGACCAGGGTCAGCGGCTGTTGCACCATGAAGGCCATCACGCCGATCAGCCCGCCGATGGCCAGCGAGCCGGTATCGCCCATGAAAACCTCGGCCGGGTGGGAGTTGTACCAGAGAAAAGCCATGCCCGCGCCGACCAGCGCCCCGCAGATCACCGCCAGCTCACCCGTCCCGGGCACATAGCTGATCAGCAGATAGTGGGAGGTGTCCACGCGCCCCGCCACGTAGGCCATGATGCCGTAGACGAGCGCCACCGTGATGGTGCAGCCGATGGCCAGACCGTCCAGGCCGTCGGTCAGGTTGATCGCGTTGCTGAAGCCGACGATCCAGAGGAAGATCAGCACCAGCAGCGCCACCACGCCCAGCCCGCCCGCAAAGACGAGCGCCGGTTCCTTGTAGAACGGCACCCAGAATTCGCGGATCTTCTCTGCGCTGGTGGGATGCGCGAGGAGCGCCGCGAGCGCGATCACGGTGATGGCCGTCTGCCAGCAGATCTTCTCGCCGGACGAGATGCCGGCGCGGTTCTTGCGCGCGACCTTCAGGTAGTCGTCCCGAAAGCCCACCGCGGTGAGCGCGGCGTAGACGAACATTGCGACCACCACCCAGATGTTCGGCGTGGCCCAGAGGAAGGTGCTGAGAAAGACCGCAAAGAAGATGAGCAGGCCGCCCATGGTCGGCGTGTTCTTCTTGTCGAATCTCGCCGCCAGGTCGCCCGTGCGGTCATCGTCGTAATGCTGCCCGAACTTGAGCGCGCGGAGCTGGGCGATCAGCCAGGGGCCGATCAGAAACCCGAGGAGCGTGGCCGTGCCGGCGCCCATCAGCGTCCGAAAGGTGATCGCCCGGAGCAGGCGGAGCGGCCCGAAATATTCCTCGTAGTGGGAAAGGAAGTTCAGCATGGGACGGCCTCCCGCGACGCCGCGCCCACCAACGCATTTTCCAGCTGCCACCGGCGGCTGCCTTTCAGGAAGACGGCTCCCGCGAACCCCGCGAGAAAATCCCGGACGGCCGCGGCCTCGGGGACCACCTGGATCTGGGCCGCCGCGTTGCCGTTTTCGAGCAGGCCTTCGCGCAGCGCCCGGGCCTGGTCACCGACGATGAACACGCGATCCCCCGGCTGCAGGTGGATCGTGCGGCCGAGCGCGCGATGATACTCCCCCGCGTTCGGCCCGAGTTCCTCCATGCAGCCCAGCACGTAGGCGCGCGGCTGGCCCGCCGGCGTCAGTGCCACGAAAGTTTCCAGCGCGTCCGCCATCGAGGCGGGGTTGGCGTTGTAGCAGTCGACATAGAGCCACCGGCCGCCTTCGTGCCGGAGTTCGCCCCGCCAATGAGCGGGCTGCCAGGCGGCCAGCCGTTCCTGGATGACCTCCGGCGACACGCCGAGCCAGAGGGCGGCGCAAATGGCGAGCACCGCGTTTTGCGCCATGCCGGTGGAAACCCGCCGCAGCGTGAAGACCAGCGGCGGCGGCGGGCCGTAGGCGATGGCCAGCGCCGTCGTCTCGTCGCGCTGGGTGATGGCAAAGAAGATCTTGTCATTCGGCGGCTCGGCCGGCCGCAACACCTCCGCCGGCTCGACCACCATCGTGCGCACCGCCAGGTCGTGGAACGCCTTGAACTGGGCGCACTGGCGGGGAAACACCGCAATGCCGGCCGCGCGGATCGCCGCGGGCAGCTCGGCCTTCTCCCGCGCCACGCCCTCGACATCACCCAGCGCTTCCAGGTGGGCCGGCGCGACCAGCGTGATGATGGCGATGTCGGGCTCGATCAGGCCGGCTAGCCGTTTCATCTCGCCGGGCACGCTGATGCCGGCCTCGACTACGGCGAACCGATGCACCGCGGGGTCAAGCCGCGTGAGCGTGAGCGGCACGCCGAGGTGATTGTTGAGGTTGCCCTCGGTCGCCAGCACCGTCGGCCCTCCCCCGAGCAACCGCGCGACGAGATCCTTGGTGGAGGTCTTGCCGGCGCTCCCCGAGATGCCGATGACCGGGCCGGGGAATGCGCGGCGGTGTTCGCGCGCGATGGCCTGGAAGGCGGCCAGCGGATCCACCACCAGCAGCTGCGGAAGCGCGAGCCGGGGATCCAGCCGGCTGACCAGCGCGCCCGCGGCGCCCGCGTCCTTCGCCGCCGCCAAAAAATCATGCCCGTCGCGCCGGTCGGATTTCAGCGCGACGAACAACTGGCCCGGCTGCAGCCTGCGGGTGTCGATGGCGAATCCGGTGATCGGAACCGTCGGAAGGGCGGCCCAGCATCCGCTGGACCAAGCCGCCAGCTGGCCTGGAGTGAACACCGTCATGGTTCGATTCCGAAGCGGTTCATCCTGCGTTGATCTGCTTCACGCCGATCAGCTCCCGGACGACCTGGCGGTCGTCGAACGGGATGATCGTGTCGGCAAATTCCTGATACGACTCGTGGCCCTTGCCCGCGATGAGGAGGCAGTCGCCCGGCCGGGCGGTGTCGAGCGCCAGGCTGATGGCCCGGCGGCGGTCCTCGATGAACGTGATCTTTTCCGGCGCGGTGATGCCCGTCTTCATGTCCGCGAAGATCCGCGCGAGCGGCTCGCTGCGCGGATTGTCGGCGGTGGCCCAGGCAAAATCGGCCAGCGCCTGCACCGCGTGGGTCATCAGCGGGCGCTTGGCACGGTCGCGGTTGCCGCCGCAGCCAAACACGACGAGCAGTCGGCCCGGCGTGACCGCTCGCAGCATCCCCAGGGCGTTGCGGAGGGCGTCGTCGGTGTGCGCGTAGTCCACCAGCACGTTGAAGGGCTGTCCGGCCTCAATCCGCTCCATGCGGCCGGCCACGCTGCGAAACGAGCCGAGTTTCGGCAGAAGCACAGTCAAGTCGCGGCCCTGGGCACAGCATGCCGCGAGCGCGGCCAGGAGGTTGCTGACGTTGTAACGGCCGATCAGCGGGCTTTCGACGGCGGAGCGACCGCCGGGCCACACCAGCTGGAACGTGGTGCGTTTGAACTCGAGGTTCACCGACTCCGCGCGTACGTCGGCGGCGGGGTCCTCTCCGAAGGTGATCACCTTCACTCCGGCCGGAATCCGGGCAATCAACTGGCGGCCGTACGGATCGTCGAGGTTGACGACCGCCACCTTGGGCAGCGACCCGGTGCCGCCGGCAAACAGGCGCGCCTTCACCTCGAAATAGGCGTCGAACGACTTGTGATAGTCGAGATGATCCTGGGTGAGATTGGTGAATACGACCGCGCCGAAATGCAGGCCGAGCACCCGCTGCTGGTCGATGCCGTGGGAGCTCACCTCCATGATGGCCTGCCGGCAGCCCGCGTCGCGCATCTGGGCGAGCATGCCGTAGATGTCGAGCGACTCGGGCGTGGTCTTGTAGGAGGGCACCGTGCGCGCCCCCAGGTCGTAGTGGACGGTGCCGATCAGGCCGACCCGCTGCTGGCCGTTGAGGAAATGCTTGATCAGGTGCGTGACGGTCGTCTTGCCGTTCGTGCCCGTGACGCCGACGACCTCGAGTTCGCGGTCGGGAAACTTGTAATAGCGCTGGGCAACGCGCGCGAGGGTCGCCCGGGCGTTCGCGACCTGGATGAAGGTGACCTTGCCGTGCGGAAGCGTCACCGGTTTCTGCGTCACCACGGCGACCGCCCCACGGTCAATCGCCTCGTCGACGAAGGCCGAACCATCCGTGCGCAGGCCCGGCAGCGCGAAGAAGAGATTGCCCGGGACCACCCGGCGGCTGTCCATCGTCAGGCCCGAAATGGGGCGGTCGAGCTCGCCCTTGACGGCGACAATCTCGTCGGCCGGGAAATAGTCTTGGAGTTTCGGTGCCATTTTGAAGATGCGGCGCCGCATTTGCCGGCCGCCGGAACTCAGCTCACGCGGCGGGAGGCGAAAGGCGTGGATGAGGGGATGATTCTGCGTGAGATAGGCGATCACCAGCGGCCTCCCTGCAGGGCGAGGCGGTTGCCGGCTGGTTCGGTGACGGGCTTGATGTCGAGATACTGAATGAGCTGCATGGCGATGTCGTGGAACGACGGGGCAGCCACGACCCGGCCGTAGGCGATACCGCCGAGGGACTTCGGCACGTTGGCGTCGTCCACGATGACCGAAAGCACCACGCGCGGGCGGCTGGCCGGGAAGAAGCCCACAAACGAAGCGATGTGATGGGTGGTGGAATATCGGCCATCGACCAGCTTCTCGGTCGTGCCGGTCTTGCCAGCGACCTCATAGCCCCGGATGGCGGCCTCGGGCGCGGTGCCCTCGGGCGAGGCGACCCCCATGAGCAGGCGCGCCATGGTCGAGGCGGTCCGTTCGGTGATCACGCGACGGCGGGGCTGGTCCGCGAACGAGAAGACCAGTTTGTCGTCCTCGTCGCGGACCTCGCGGAACAACTGCGGCTCGAGCAGCACTCCGCCATTGGCGATGGCGCCCATGGCGCTGTGCATCTGCATCGGCGTGGCGGCGATCGCCCCCTGGCCCATCGGCATCCGGGTGATCGTCAGGCCATCCCAACGTTTCGGTGGCTCAAGGAGGCCGTCGACTTCTCCGCCGAAGGGAAAACCCGTCTTTTGGCCGAAGCCGAAGGCGCGGGTATAGGCATAGAATCGCTGGTCACCCAGCAGCATCGCGAGTTGGGCTGCTCCGCGATTGCTCGAGTGGCCGATGATCTCGGCAACCGTCAGTTCGTGAAAGGGATGATCCTCCCTGGGCAGGTGCAGATGGCGGCCATGATAGTCGATCTCGGTCAGGCCGCAGTCGAAAGCGCTATCCCTCGTCACCAACCCGTCGTTCAGCGCGCCGCTGGCGGCGACGATCTTGAAGGTCGAGCCGGGCTCATACACGTCGGTGACGGCGAAATTTCGCAGGGCGTCAATCGGCGCCTTGTTGAACTCGTTAAGGTTGAATGTCGGGTAGTTGGCCAGACCGAGGACGAAGCCCGTGCGCGCGTCGCTCACGATCACGGTGGCCTTCAACGGCGAATATTTCTCCACGATCACCTGCAGCTCCTTCTCGATGAGGTGCTGCACATAGGTGTCGATCGACAGCACGACGTCGAATCCGTCGACCGGCGGCACCTCCCGGGTGCGAAACTGCGCGAGTTCCTGGCGGCGGCCGTCGCGCTCCGACTCCCGCCACCCGCTCTGACCCCGCAGGAAGAAATCCATGTAGTGCTCGACGCCGGCGGCCGGCGTCCCTTCCCGGTTGACGTAGCCGATCACATGCGCCGCCAGCGAATTCCGGGGATAGTAGCGCCGGTAGATGCGGTTGCCGTAGAGGCCGCGGATCTTCAGTTCGTTGACCCGGTCGAAAACGTTTTCGTCGACACCCTCGGCGAGTTTCACCCACTGCACGGGCTTGGCGTCGGGTCCGTCGTCCTCACCCGTTTCCGGGGCGCGGCGGGCGGCGGCGGCCCGGAGGTCGGTCAGCGTGAGGCCAAGCAGCCGCGCCAGGTCCGGCCAGCGAACCTCGTCTTCCCGGCGAAGCATATGCGGATCGAGCCCGATATCGACGAGCGTGCGGCTGGCGGCAAGAATCTCGCCGCGGGCGTCGCGGATGTTGCCCCGGCGGGCGTTCTCCACGACAAACGACCGGCGGGCCTGCTCGACGTATTTCAGCAGCTCGCCGCGCTCCACGACGTGCAGGCAGGCCAGACGCGCCGAAACCCCGCCAAAGCACAGGAAGATGCCCGTGGCGAGAATCACCATCCGGTAGTTTGATGCGAATCCCTTCGACATGGCCCTCAGCGCGTCCCTCCGCGGCGGAAATCGGCGATTTGAACTCTCGGGACGAAAAGGTCCGGATTGCGCTTCGCAGCCAGCTCTTGCTCGACGTCGCCTGCGACGCGCTCGATCTGCTCCTGGCGCGGGAGGTCCAGTCCGAGGCGCATGGAAGAATCCAGGCGGATGAGCGCGTCAGGGTTCTGCGCGGCGGCGATTTCGGCGGTCAACTGGTCGAGATGCCGCTGCACTTCGTCCAGGTGCGTCCGCAGGTTCTTGTTCCGGTTGGCGGCCAGCGAAATCTCGTGGCGCAGCCAGACTGTCCCGAAGCCGATCGACCCGGTGAAAACGAGCATGACCAGGGTATAGACGAGCACCTGGTTGATGAAGGCGTTGGCGGCGGACTTGTTCATCTGGCGGGGCGGCGGAAATCGTTGCGGCTTCTCAGAGTTTTCGCAGGGCCCGGAGCTTCGCGGAACGGCTCCGGGGGTTGGCCGCGAGTTCAGGGTCCCCCGGCGTGACCGGACGGCGTGTGAGCGGCTCGGCCACGCGGGTGCGGAGTTGCTGCGGGGTGGCGTCGTCGGCGCTTTCCGGCTGGCCGCACCAGCGGCGGAAGAGCTGCTTGACGAGGCGGTC
>Ga0182021_10010178_pt1 | contig 11153 bp, 6 predicted proteins | sample 612E3MmetaG_FD_120493 | JGI IMG/M metagenome (GOLD analysis project Ga0182021, IMG submission 120493) | Permafrost microbial communities from Stordalen Mire, Sweden - 612E3M metaG (Illumina Assembly) | ecosystem: Environmental > Terrestrial > Soil > Wetlands > Permafrost | place: Sweden...
AGGCGTTGCCATTGGCTTCGGTCAAAGCTCTCAGCCGTATGTACCGCCCAAGAATCGTTGTAAATGAAACTTCCTTTTCCAATACATTATTGGCAAAAGTCCCAGTGGCTACCGGGGTGCCCCAATTTTTCCCATCGGAACTTGTGTAAAATTCATATTGACCAATTCGTCCGTTAACACCTCCGTCCTGCCGTGGTAAATAACGAAACCCTTTTAGATCAAATTCCTGCCCCAGATCAATCTGGATTTCATGTGGCGGTAATGTGCTTGTGGGATACCATTGAGTATGCCACATTGTCAATGGATTGCCATCAAAAGAATTGATTGCATGACCATTCTCGGCAACAGTTTCCTGGCTGTCAACATATAGTAATGACCATCCTGCCTGAGAAATAGGAGTTTGGCTACTGATAACATCGCCCAATACATTAAGTTCAGCCATGGAAGTCCATGCCCCCCCGTTGGCTTCCGTTAATGCTCTCAATCGTATATACCGTCCTGCCGTCACGGGGAATAAGACTTCCTTCTCGTTCGCATCGTTAACAAAGGTTCCACTGGCTAACGGGCTGCCCCAATTTGTCCCATCGGAACTCGCATAAAATTCGTACTGTCCGATCCGACCGTTTACTCCTCCGTCCTGCCTTGGGAGGTAATGAAAACCTGAGAGATTAACCATTTGACCCAGGTCAATCTGGATTTCGTGAGGTGGTAATGTACTGGTAGGATACCACTGGGTATGCCACATGGTTAATGCATTACCGTCAAAAGAATTGGTCGCCTTGCAATTTGCCGCCACTGTCTCCTGGCTGTCAACACTCACCAGTTTCCAGCCAGTCTGAGGAAGCACGTTTGCCTGGCAAAACTGAGACCATAGAACGAAAGTCAATACTATAAATATACCTTGCAATTTCTTCATACAACCTCCTGTGTTATTTGGACACTGCTTCAGGTTAGAATAACGTGGTCTACCGCTTAATCAGGCTTTTCAACGGCAATCTGACGTCGACGTACCAATTATACCGAAGGCGTTCTTTGATGCCTAGTAAAGACAAACCCCGCCTTCGATAGTCTGCATATAATAAGTCAGGCTCATCTGTATTTAAGTTATCAAGAAATGCGAGTCTTTTCAAAGTACTCAGTAATCTGTCCTGCAATCTCTTTTTCAATTCCAATCGCCCCTGCACGAGCGATTTCAGGTGCTTTTCATATAGCAGCAAGCTGCTGTATTCGCAGATCATGCCGTTTTTGACATCGTCACTCCACATTCTTGCATGCCCGGAACGGTAATATGCGACTACCTGCGGGACATAAACAATTCCGCCGAGCTGTCCCAATCTCGCAAAAAAATCAGTATCAGAGCTTCTAGTGAACCTAGTATCAAGCCAACCTATACGCTCACCATCGGCCTTCCGGAAAAGCGTCGCATTGGGTAGCGGTGTTATCAATGGCCACATCACCGTCTTATATCCATCTTCTATAAATAATGGCCTGCCGTTTTTCCCTTCGATATCGAAAGTCACCCGCTCCCCAGTATGAACACCCTCGGCATTCAGCATTTCCCAATCCCCAGTGGCAAGGACCGCCTTGGGATATTTGCACAGGGCTTCATAAAGTTTAGAAATCCTGTCCGCCGGCATAATATCATCATCATCCTGAAATGCGATATATTCGCCCTTCGCCAGTCCGCAGGCAACTGTCCTGGCCGCCGCCAAACCTTTGTTTTCCTGGCGATAATATGTAACCCTGTCTCCATAGGAAGCCGCTACTTCTTTGGTGTTGTCGGTAGAGCCGTCATCGAATACGATAATCTCCACCGGTTCATACTGCTGAGCAAGAATACTCGGCATGGCTTCTTTGAGTAGTTCTGCACGATTGTAAGTACAGAGAACGATTGTAACTAGTGGATTTCTTTCCATAAATTCCATACCTTTCCCATATTGTGATTTCTATCTGGTTACATTCTACAATAAATGAATTCCGAGGCATCCCCTGAAGACAACTCAGGTTTTGCAGGAAATTCCTCTGATTGTGCTCAAAAATGCGTTTCTGCAAAGAGTTCGATGGTGGCCAACCGCCAGAGCAGGTCGTTATATGGGGAAATATGAATAACTAGTTTGAGATTTTTTTCTGTAATGAAATCTCTCCAAATGCCCTCAGCTTTACTAAAAAAAACCTGCTCCCAAAATTTAGACAAATCCTGGTTCGCAATATTCGCCCTGTCGCTTGTTGAGGTTCCTCTGAATTTATTCAGGTAATGTTTCAATTCGTTAGTCACTCTTTGACGTACCCTGTCAGAGAACTTGGCTTCAGCCGAAAGGGCATAAGCCGAAGTCCATTGAATGTCAGCCAAAGAAGGCTGTAATGCCTTAGCCACATCAACCAGGAAGTTGCCGGCTCTCTTTTGCTCCACTGTAAGGTTCCGACAGGCTATGAGTAGTTCACGGTCGAAAAGCGGAGTCCACGCCCAGCGATTAGGGCTGTACACAGACTGCAGATCCATTCCCCAGGAAAGACCTCTTTCACGCCAGTAAACAAACTCGAACCATGTAAAAACTTCGTCCTGTGTCTCTGAAATCATCGAATCATACTTCGAAAACATATTCTGCAACAAATCATTAACGTGCAGATCATGTTTTAAAAACCTGTTTTTATATGTCATAAATTTATGGGCTTCGTGCAGGCTGATTGTTTTAAGTTCCTCAGCAGCAACTCCCGGGTAATAGAGACATCGACCGATATTTGGCTCGTGTCCATGAAAATATTGCTCCCTGACCGCCGGAAATGGCAGATTTGACAGCAGAAAATCATTCATATGGAGAGTAAAAATGATAGGAAGAAGCCCTTCGTTTATTTGAGTCCAGAGTTTCAGCCTGTCCATGGAATCGATCAGGAGCGCTGGGGCGGCAGCTTCCCCACCCTGTCGATGCAGAACATCCAGCTTGTTCGCGACTTTGGCAGCGATAAATACGTCCTGTGAATCCTTTGAACCGCTGGTAGCGGTAATAAAGTCCTTTCCAGTATTCTTCGCAGCTGCTGCAATGGCTCTGCTATCACGCCCTCCGGTTAATAATACAACAGGGTTAAGGCTATGCCTCATCTGTTTGTCGACTCTTTGAACAAGATGCTCAGCCCCAAAAGCGACGACCTCGCTCCAATTCCTGTCGACTTTATCAGTTGTTAAGAAATCTTTTATTGAAACATACGTCTGGAATATTGGATTTGCATTCTTTTCTATAATAATTTGCTGGCGGTCCTGAATTCGATGAACATTTTGAAACGGTGAATGACCGCCGATGAAATATCCGTATAGCAGGTATAAGCCCATCGCATCCTTGTTCGGCATTGCTTTGGTACCCGCCATCTCTAAAATAGGCGCTCCGCGGGGACCCGAAGCCCATCCGAAAGGACCTTCAGTGTGCCATAATGTCGGGCATTCGGTGGCTGCGGTTGTAAGCAATACCTTATTCTCATCCCATGAGATTACAGAAAACATGCCGTTCCACGAAAGTAGATCTTTGGGGCTGGTTTCAAGTAGCTTGATAATCTTATCAATCTCCTCGGTGTCCATTTTTTCACCGAGATAGTTTTCGCATACACCACCCCAGATAATACCGGTCTCACCCTTATCAAGCCACGGCTCCCACCCGACAATTCCAGTTTCGTACTGGATCTGACCAATAAGGATGTTTGCAATTTGTTTTATTTTTATACTAGGCTCATATCCAAAAGCTTCCTTATACAATCTGCATTGTTTTAATAAGATAGAGACAAATCTCTCACGTGCATCTTTATGATCAAGGCCGGAGGACTGCCAGAGATATGTAAAAAACATAACCAATTACCTTATTGAAGACGGGGTTATTTCAGTCAACCACCACCGACCTTGGCGGTGGCTTACCATTGCAAGACTACGGACAAGGTCCTTAGCCTTAAAGTTGACATTCTCCCCGCCTGAAAGGCGAGGCTTTACGGCGCTTCTTATGTAATTATTGCGATTGTGTAAAAGACCCTGCGGCAGAGACCGCAGGGTGTATAACTTATTAATATACGGTATTGTTATATCCGATTTCAGATTGTATTGTTGTATCTGACCTTGTAGTGTCCGTATCCAGCTTTGTGCCAGATATCTTCATTGAGTAGACTCTTGCACAAATCCAGCAGGCGGTCATTGAGAATATCAATATTGAAATTATCTTCTATATTCTTTCTACCGATTCTTCCCATGATGGGCCATTTCCAAGGATTGACTATAAGTAAGTATAATTTTTCAGCTATTGCCTCTACATCCGATGCCGGCACACAGTAACCAGATTCATCCATTACTAAAACTTCGTCTACACTACCTACGTCAGTCGCTATTACAGGAAGGCCAACCGCTTGTGCTTCCATCAAAGACACAGGTAATGCCTCTGCCAGACTCGGCAGGACAAAGATATGACTGGATCGCAATATGTTGACAATCTCATTTTGTTTTTTGGGTCCAAGCAGATGCACTATTTTCTCTAATTTCAGGTCTTGAATTAACTGGGTTAGCTCTTGTGTCAAATAGCCGTCGCCAACTATATTGTATTCCAGATCAATATCCGGATGTTCCAGATGAATTTTATTAATTGCCATTATCCCGTTCTCTAGTGCCTTAACCCTTACTAATCGAGCGACTGTAAGTACTTTAATTTTCTTATCTTCAGTTAAGTCTTCAGAATTCCATTTATACTGAAATTGGGCTAAGTCAATTCCTACCGGATGATAAACAATCCTTTCCTTATCAACTCCGAAGCTTATCAGTTTCTTGTAATTATAGTCACAAATAGATAGGAAGACGTCTCCTTCTCTAAAAAGTCTCTTGTAAATACCCGCGCCCTCTTCCAATGCTAACCTGATATCATAGCCATGGAACGTGGTTATGATCGGACTCTTGAATATTCCCAGTTCTCTAAGCCGCACTCCTAAAGAACCATTGGGACCAAAATGGCAATGAATAACGTCGTATGGACCTTTATCCAAAAACGGCACGGTAGCATACAGCAGTTTTAATGACAATGCTTCTTTCCCAAATTTGAATATATTTAATGATTTAAGTAAAGAGATCGGTTTATTCCGTAAATTCCGAATAATCAGACTAAATGCCTTGATAATACGTAACAACATATTCTTGGGCATCTCCATGTCGTAATAAAATGTCCTGTCTAGCAGCTTATACTTTATTACGTCTGGCTGCAGCTGATCTCCACCGAGGGCAATCTTCGCATAAATATCCACCTCGCACCTTCTGTCCAAAAGTCCCGTTATCTGGTTCAAAATAAACGTATCGGAGGAGAGATTCGGGAATACGTCAACGATGTACGCTATTTTCATGAAAACGGCGGCCTTTCTTCGTTTATGAAGCCATTGAAAGCTAACCAGTTTTGTGTTTGTTCCATGGCTGTTTTGTAATCCACGCGAGGCTGATATTGCAGTATTGTCCTTAAATTTTCGCAGTTCAAGGGCGTCTTGCAGTTCTGGAGGTTAATAGATGCTTTGTCCAAGTAAACTTGTGGAGTCGGCGCTTCAGCCTGTACAGGATTCTCATCCATCTTTCTGTTCAATATTTCCCGGCGTTTCACGACGAGCTGTTTGGCGTACGGCATTGACAGGATAAGACCTTTGACATCCGGCATTTGTAAAATATCACTGAAGATATTCTTGGCCATCCCGACGTAATCATTTTTTAGCGAATTATTAGCCTGCTCCCAGGATACCGTCGGAATTTCTTCTAGCGGCACACCCAGCATTTTACAGTAATCGCCGATAAACGCTTTCCATGATCCCCGCGAATAATCGGCGACGTTGAAGTTCGCGTTTATCGCGTTCGGTGAACTGTTAACCAATAATAAAATATCAACAAGGTTATCTATGTATACCAAATTGCAAACATTCTTCGGCTCATCCAACAGCGTCATCTTCCTGGACAGTATTTTGTTTACAATATTCGTTGTCCATAACGAGCTATTGGGCCCCCACACCATACATGGTCTTAATATCCGTATGTCAATGGGATACTTCTTTCTGGCATCATCTATGATTATTTCCGCGTTTGTTTTCGATACCGCGTAACTGTTCCATTTCGGGGGATTCGGGGTGGAAATATCGTTGACCTGGCTATAATCATAACCGAATACCCTTGCAGTGCTGAGATATATGATTTTGTTTACCTTGGACTCGATGGCGGCGTCTATGCAATTGCTAATCCCTGAGACTATGGCATCATCGTCGCCAACGGCACAATGATAAACCGTGGAACACCCTGTAAACAGCTCGACTAAGGACTGCTTATCCTTGACATCGGCGATATAAATTGGATACCCGGTCTGACTTATAGCAGCCCCCTTGGTGTAGCTCCTCACTGCTGGCCTGACATTAGTATATTCAGCCTCTGCCAGTCTCTGCACAAGGGCCGATCCGACAAATCCGGAAGCACCCAAGACGGCTATATTCTCTTCTTTGTCCGGTTTTAAGGAGTCTAAATTAGCGGATGCCTTCCAAGTTTTTATAACAGGCTTTTGATTGTTATAACACTGCTCGATAAAGTCTATCGAATGCATAGCATCTTTGCCGGTGACGTACGGAGGAGTCTCTTTATCAAGACTTTTCAAGAAGTTATCGATCTGGTCGACAAGGCATTCCATGAACGTAAAGTTGCCGACCCTTTTGACCGATGCAAAAGGTGGTAAAGCTCCGGACTCTGACAGATTGATTTTTTGTACGGAGGGGATGCCCCAAAACCCCATCTCAAAACCAGTTACGTCATCGGACTTCCAGGATATCCATCCCTTTTCGAACTCGTAATAATGCTCATTCTTCAAGGCGGTGACAAAGCTCATCCTAATCCGCCCGGCTGCCCCATCTTTTGTTTTAACTTTGATGGCACAGTCCGTTTCGATTCCTCTTCCGTTAATGCGGTCATCGCGGTATTCAACTATGTCCATCTTTCCCATCATCCAGATTAAAAGATCTATTGTATGGCAGCCGTTATGGATTAATGCTCCGCCCTTGTTGATTTTCGGATCGAAAAGCCAGTTGGAAGCCAACGGCCAATCATATTTCCGACCTTCGAATACCGTAAATTTCAGCATCTGCCCCAGCAAGTTGTCATCCATAAGTTGTTTCATAACCCGGACGGACGGGTATCTTCTTTTGAAATGATTCACTCCCAATATCGTATTGGTTTTCTCAGATGCTTTAATCAGAGTATTACATTCATCTGTGGTCATCGCCATGGGCTTTTCTAGGAATACGCTAATACCATTCCTGAGAAATTCTTCTGCGACCTTGGCGTGCAGAAAATTTGGCAGGGTTATGAAGACGGCGTTGCCGGTGTCATTGAGAAGCTCGTTGTAGTCAGAAAAATACTTGGTATCCTCTCCAAAAACCCGGGCGGTATCTTTAGCAGCTTCGATATTCTTGTCGGCTACGGCTGTTACCCTCAACTGCGGATTCTTTTCCATCATCTGCTTTATTGCAGGAATATACAACAACTGAGTTACTGCTCCGCATCCGACTATGGCAATATTATCCAAAATGCCCCCCTTTGATTTTCCCATCGCTGGCCTCCCCCTCAGAGTTATTCCGCTTGCTGGAATAATCAATGGGTGCCGGATCGAACTGCGTGTCCCATGAAAAATGGGGTCGCACTACTCCACCCATGTCGTTGGGCCAATCGCCTCTTGCTGAAAATGCGTCATCTTGTTCCTCAATTATCTGGATAACAACGGCATCACGCTCACAAAACTGGTCTTGAATCGGGTTTAGTCTTGTCACGCCGGATGTTATGTATAACATCCCTTCTGCCAAAAGATTTCCAGGGATCCAGATCCTGCTTCGATAACGCCCAATAGGACGCTCACGACCACGCCACTCTATATCGGTCTCGTGTGCCTGGAAGACATTGATATTCTCTTCGTTGTAAACATGATGGTATGGCATTAAAGTGCATCCGGGCGTAAGTACATCGAATTCCATCTCTACTGCGAATGTCTGGTGGACGTTCACAGTATCTACAACCTCGTTCTCTTTGTTGCACACTCTTACTGATCTTAATCTGGCAATGTCGCGTCCGGGAGCTTTTTTCGGGTCTATCCATTCACGTGTTGAGGAAATGCCTGTTCCAGAGTTCATATATGAACAGACCACGCTATGAGCCGATCCCTCCGCTTTAACTTCCCCGCCCTCCAACAGTATTGCCCGCGTGCACAAGCGCGTAATACTTGGCATGCTATGGGATACAAAAAGGACTGTTCTGCCAGCCTGACCAATGTCCTCCATTTTTTTAAGACACTTCTTCTGGAAGCGTGTATCGCCTACTGCCAACACTTCGTCGACAAGAAGTATTTCCGGATCCAGATATGCAGCCACTGCGAAGGCGAGCCGCATGTACATGCCACTCGAATAATGTTTCACTGGCGTATCTATGAATTTATCAATCTCTGCAAAATCGACCATTTCGTCAAATTTCCGTTTAATCTCAACTCTTTTCATGCCGAGGATTGCCCCATTGAGGAAAATGTTTTCCCTGCCACTAAGTTCGGCGTGAAACCCAGTGCCTACTTCCAGTAAAGATCCGACTCTTCCATAAATATCAGCATAACCAGTGGAAGGCTCCGTAATGCGCGACAATACTTTAAGCAACGTGCTCTTGCCGGCGCCGTTGCCGCCGATTATGCCGACGACCTCGCCCCTCTTGATTTCAAAGCTTATATTTTGCAGGGCCCATATCAAATCTATTGTCCCTGATTCTTGCTTCGAGTTGCCCCTTATTAATTGGGAAACTTTACGAAAGGGGGCAGTTAAGCTATCTGAAATAGTGTCACGCAATGTGCTATAACTAGATTGCCTGTGCCCTATCCTATATTGCTTACCAAGCCCGTTAATTTTTATCGCAATTTCATTATTCATGTTTGCGATTTACCTCCAATATTTTGGTCGTTATATAACATCTGCAAAAGTCCTTTCCATCTTGCGAAAATAAAACGCCCCGCTCACCAGGAGGGCAAGGGCCACCAGAGACGAAATTATAATAATTGGCCCAGGCGCTGTATTCGTTCCAAGCAAAGCCCATCTGAACCCTTCGATTACACCGGTCATCGGGTTAATCCCATACAGCGTCCTCCACGGTTCGCTTAATAAGCTGCTCGGATAAGCTACAGGGGTTGCAAACAGCCAAAGCTGAGTTAGAAAGGGGACCAAATACCTAACATCCCTGAATTGGACCTGCATAGCCGAAAGCCAGAGCGATACTCCAAGAGATGTGATTACAACAAGTATCAAAAAGAAGGGCAACCAGATTATATTAGCCGTGGGAACAATGCCGTAGAAAAACATTATACCCAAAAGGACTATCGAAGCCAGGACAAAATCCACGAACCCTGCGAGAACCGCAGCGAGAGGAGCTGCGAGCCTGGGAAAGTATACCTTCTGAATCAGATTGGCGTTGCCAACAAGACTATTGGATGCCTGACTTAACCCGTTGGAGAAAAATGTCCACGGTACCAGTGCGGTAAAACTGAAAACCGGGTAAGGGATTCCATCCGATGGAATCTTAGCCAGGCTGCCAAAAAACAGGCTAAAAACCACCATGGTCATAAAAGGCTGGATAATAGCCCATCCTGCTCCCAGCACTGTTTGTTTGTACCTTACTTTGATATCCCGCCATGTCAGGAAATATACCAGTTCTCTATACTCCCACAATTCATTTAGCTTTAATGAAGTCCAGCCGCTTGAAGGACTGAGGTGTGCTGTTGGAATGTTGTTATCCACGTTTGCAGTAATTATCTTTCCACTCATAAATTTTATTTCTCCAGCAAAGACATTTTTTTACCATTATTTCCGACATCCTTACATGGTGATTGTTCATATCCACCGCTGAAACTCGGAACAATCCTCTGAATTTCAGTAATTACTCTTTCGACCGAATACTCGTTCACGGCTTCCTCAAGCTCATGAAGATGTTGTTCGAGCATTGACATAGGTGGCACTCCTGCCGGAATGGCAATATTGAGTTTCCCGTGTGACGTCGGCATCATTTTTTCAGATTTGTCAAAAAGCTCTTCGTATAACTTCTCCCCCGGTCTCAGCCCGCAATAATTGATTTTAATCTCTTTATGCGGGATAAAACCTGAAAGCCTTATGAAGTTCTCGGCAAGGTCACAGATTTTAATCTGCTCACCCATGTCAAGAACAAAGATTTCGCCACCATGCCCGGCTGCCGAAGCTATGAGCACAAGCTGTACGGCTTCCGGGATAAGCATAAAAAACCTCTTAATATCCGGATGAGTAACCGTCAAAGGGCCGCCTTTTTTTAGTTGCTCGCTAAATACAGGGACAACACTCCCGTTCGTCCCAAGGACGTTACCGAATCTGACGGTAGTGAATTTAGTGGAGCTTGTATCGTTCATATTCATAGCAAGAAATTCAGCAATTCGTTTAGTTGCTCCCATAATGCTTGAAGGATTCACTGCCTTATCGGTCGATATCATGACAAATCGCTCTGCGCTGTATTTTACGGCAGCATCAAGAAGTTTCTTTGTCCCAAGGATATTGTTTTTGACAGCCATAATCGGATTATGCTCCATTAGAGGGACGTGCTTGTAGGCAGCGGCGTGAAAAACAATCTGGGGGTTGTATCTGGAAAATGTATTGTCGAGGTCTCCTCTATCCTGAACGTCGCCTATTATAGTGGAGATTTGCAACCCGGTACCTTCCGCCCTCAGTTCAAGGTCTATCTCGTAGATACCGTTCTCATACCTGTCGAAAAGGACAAGATGCGCTGGTTCGTATTTGAATATCTGCCGGCACAACTCCGATCCTATAGACCCGCCAGCACCGGTGATCATGACAGTTTTGCCTTTGACCAGTTCCCTGACTGATGCGATGTTGGTTTTAATTGCCTCGCGCTGTAATAGATCTTCAAGTGAAATAGGCAACATATGTGTAATACCATAGTATTTATTCAACAAATAGATCAACTTCTCTTCTGTTATATATCCAAGCTTTACCAGTTTTGCTCCCAGTCTTCCACCTTCATTTTTCTGCAAGTTCAGCGCTTCCTCTATTTGTTCCACTGTAGCAAGACCGGACTCAACTAGTTGTTCGCCGATTTTTTTTGTAATTACCACGTC
>Ga0182021_10010179_pt1 | contig 11153 bp, 10 predicted proteins | sample 612E3MmetaG_FD_120493 | JGI IMG/M metagenome (GOLD analysis project Ga0182021, IMG submission 120493) | Permafrost microbial communities from Stordalen Mire, Sweden - 612E3M metaG (Illumina Assembly) | ecosystem: Environmental > Terrestrial > Soil > Wetlands > Permafrost | place: Sweden...
GCCGCGGCAGCCTCAACGTGGTAGTGGATGACCGGAACCTGCGCGAGTACTACCTGGTTCCTTTCTACGAGACCATCGTGAACGCCCACGGACAATCGTTCATGACGTCGTACAACGCCGTCAACGGGGTCCCGGCCACGTGCTCGCCGATGATCAAGAGTGTCGTGATCGGAGAATGGGGATTCGACGGGATGGTCTGCACCGATGCGGGTGCCATGCAGGCGACCTACCAGAGCTACAAGTACTTCCCCAGCATGGAAGCTGCGGCCGCGGGCGTCGTCAAGGCTGGCAACGGCGTCATGCTCTCGGGGGACGCCACAGCCATGCAGCAGGCCTACACCGACGGATTGCTCACCACCGCCGACATGGACGCCGCCCTGCGCGGCGACCTGCGGATGCGCTTTCGTCTGGGTGAGTTCGATCCGTCGGCACAGATGCCCTTCTCGACGGTCGACGGAAACTCTACCCCCTGGACCAGCGACAGCGCCAAGGCGCTGGCGCGCCTGGTGACTCAGAAGTCCATTGTGCTGTTGAAGAACGACGGAAACCTGCTGCCTCTGAACAAGTCCACCGTGAAATCCTTGGCAGTGATCGGTCCCAATGCCGACGTGGATATCTCCGACTGGTACGGTGGCAAACCGCCCTACACAGTTACTGCGCGGGCTGGAATCACGGCCGCGGTGGGCACCGGCGTGAACGTGCAGTATGCCCTGGACAATACCGGTGGCGCGGCGGTGAACATCGCGACCGGCGCGGACGCGGCCATCGTGGTGGTCGGGAACAACCCAACCTGCGGCACCACGACCTTTGGTAGCTGCCCGGGTGGCTATGACAGCAAGGAAGCCGTGGACCGCACTTACATCGATCTCAAGCCCGAACAGTTGACGCTGATCCAGGCGGTGTTCGCAGCGAATCCGAAGACGATCGTGGTGGATATGTCGAGCTTCTCGCAGGCCATCACCTGGGTGCAGACCAACATTCCGGCCATCGTCCACCTCACCCACTCCAGCCAGGAACTGGGCAACGCTTTGGCCGACGTGCTCTTCGGCGACTACAACCCGGGCGGCCGGACCACGGTGACCTGGTACAAGGCCCTGACCGACATACCCGCCAAGAACGACTACGACATTCGCAAGGGCCGGACGTACATGTACTTCCAGGGCACGCCGCTCTATCCGTTCGGATTCGGGTTGAGCTACACGACCTTCACGTATTCTGCCCTGCGACTGAGTGCCGCAACCCTGGCGCAAGGCGGTTCGGTCACAGTCAGCGTGGACGTGACCAACAGCGGAACGCGCGCAGGGGACGAAGTCGTCCAACTCTACGTGAGCTACCCGACCACCACAGGCGTGCCTCGACCGGTGAAGCAGCTACAGGGGTTCAAGCGGGTCACAGTGGCGGCCGGGCAGACCCAGACCGTGGCCTTGACACTCACCTACGGCCAGCTCGGTTACTGGGATGCGACCTCGAGCAGTTTCAAGGTCCAGCCCGGCACGGTGCACCTGATGGTCGGTGGCTCGTCGGTCGACAAGCGCTCCGAGGCGGACATCACTGTACAGTAGCGGCTCTCAGATTCCGGACGCCTCGCCGGGGCCGTTTTCAGCCCGCGCCTGGCCCGCCAGGCGTGTGGCAATGCGCTGCTGGTAGCGTGTCACATAGAGCTGCGCCAGGGCCAAAAACAGCGTCATGATGAGCGGCCCGTAGAGAAGTCCAGGCGCGCCGAAGCCGAGAATGCCGCCCAGCAGGCTGAGGAAAACCAGCAGGCTGTTCATGCGCATGGTGGAGCCCATCAGGCGCGGCTTGAGGCCGTATTCAAACAGGAACGACTGTCCCATACAGAAGAGGAAGAAGCCCACCGCCACCATGTGCCGGCCGGCGAACCACAAGTAGAAAGTCGCGGGCACCACCACCGCGGCCACGCCCACCAGAGGGAGGAAGGCCGCAACCGCCATCACCAGGCCCCACAACACCGGCGATGGCAGTCCGACCAGGGCCCAGGCAATGCCCGCCACCAGACCCTGCAATGAGCTGCCAATGCCATTGCCGATCAGAATGGCGCGTCCCACCTCGCCGAGCTTGTTGATGAAGAGCTGGTCCTCGTCGCCGGCCAGGGGCGACAGGCGAAACAGGAAGCCGCGCAGTTTCTCCCCCTGCATGAGCAAGTAGAAGATCGAGAACAGCGTGATGACTCCGTGGAGCGTGAACTGCAACACACCGGACACGAGCGAGTTGGCGCGCTTGTACAGGCCCTGGCTCAGAGCCCGGGCCGCCTCGACCACGGCATCCCCGACCGCCTCGGGCGAGATGGGCAAGCCAGTGCGCTGGGCGAAATTCGTGAGCGCATGCGCCACGCGGCCATTCTCGCTGGTCCAGTCGTTGAGCGTGACATAGGCCTCGGGTCCACCCCAGGTCACGGCCGCGTGCCGGATGTCAGCCAGCAGGGCCGAGCCCACCAGCGCCACCGGGATGGCCACCACCACCACCACGATGGCCACGGTGAGGCCCGATGCCAGAACCGGCCGATTGCCCAGCGCGCGCAGCAGCCGCTCGTAGTGGCGCGAAAGAAGCAGCACAGCCACCAGGGCGATCACCATGTCGCCGAGGAATGGCAGAAGGACGTACCCCACCGCGATCAAGGCAGCGCCGAAGATGATCAGGAAGAAGTACGGGGCAATCGCCTCGTTGCCGTAGCGGGGGCCGCTGCGAGACGGGCGTGGGACAGGGCCGGAATCGGGCGAACCGCTCGGGGGCCCGGAAGGGGACTCAGGTTCAGTCATCTCTCAATCCGAGGAAAGCATAACCCAGCACGGTCCGGCTTGCCCAGCGCGCCGGGCCGGTCAGAGGTTCGTGCAGATGCCCACCACGCTGCCGCAGGCCTGGCAAACCCCGCCCGAGCACGGATTAATCACCCACTGGACGCAGGTCTGGCCGGCGGGACAAGGATTGCTGGCCGTGCATCCGACCCCAGCGCTATCGTGGCAGATAGCCGCGGGCAGTGGCAGGGTTCCGAAGTAATTGCAACCGGGCTCGATCCAGCGGCAGGTGGCGCTGGCGCCGCACGAGGTGGCATCGGAGTATTGGCTGCAGGGCAGGTTCGGGTCCGGCGCGCAGGTGCAGGTCTGACAGCCGCTGGCATCCAGCAAATAGCCGAAGGAACATGCCTTGCACTTGATCGCTGGACACACGGTCGGCGCTGGGTTGCAGGCGCAGGTGGGACAGCCGTTCGCGTCCAGCACGTTTCCATAGGCACAGTAGATGAGGCACACAGGGGGGCAGACCACTCTTGCATCAATCATGAGGGACGAGTCAGGAGCGGCTCGCGTTTCCGACGCCAGTGCATCCTTGGCTCCAGCGTCGCTGGCCCCGTCGCCCCTCCCGCTGCCATCTGATATCGGAACGTCAACTGCCGCATCGACGACGCCGGTGTTACCGCCCCTGGCGCCACCTGATCCGACGGTTCCACCTGACCCGGCGCCGCCCGTGCCCTTTGTCCCAGCCGCGCCGCCCGCGTCCACGGACCCGGCCGTCCCGCCCGTACCCGGTGAGCTGGTTGTGCCAGCCGTGCCCTTTGTCCCGGCCGTGCCCACTGGTTGCACACCTCCGCCAGCCCCGGCCGTGCCGACCGGTTGGACCCCTCCGCCCGTCCCGGCCGTGCCCACTGGCTGGACACTCCCACCTATCCCGGCGGTGCCGCCCGTGGCCTTTGTCCCAGCCACGCCGCCTGACTGGACAACTCCACCTGTCCCAGCCGTGCCACCGCGGGAGGAAACGGAGCCAGCCTGACCACCCCGACCAGCCGCAGCGTCGGACAGCCCAGCATCTGCCTTGTCCGGCGGAAGGCCCCGGTTGTCCATGCATCCAGCCGCAACCACGCCGGCCATGACAATCACCACAATCCCGATTGATGTGCTATATGGATGCCGTCTCATGCACAATCCTCCAAGGAATTCGTGTACCGCTCTGCGCGGCGCGATCTTCCCCCTGCAACTTGTGCGTTCCGTTGAAGATATCACATTCGAACCTCTGGAAACCGAAGTAGCGGCGCCCTCCCGAAGGGCGACCGCGGGTCGCCCCTACCCTTTTGGGGGCGTACTTGACCCCAGAGGGCCGGACCTATAGATAAGTCGCACCCGGGCCCCCGGACCACCAAGTGTTACCGCAAGAGGAATTCATGGGCTTCCAATTCGGCGCAGTGTTCGCGTTCGCAGTGGTCGCGGTGCTCTTCGCCCTGACGGCCTTGCTGATAGGCGCCATCATCCGGCCGCGCTTCCCCAACGCGGACAAGGTCTCCATATATGAATGTGGCGAGCGACCCGTGGGCGCGGCCTGGTACAACTTCAATCCGCGCTTCTATTTGATCGCGTTGGCCTTCGTCATCTTCGAGGTCGACATCGCGCTTACTTTTCCGGTGGTGGTGGTCTACGCGGAGTGGACCAAGAAAGGCAACGGCTGGGTTGCTCTGACCGAACTGGTCCTGTTCACGGTCATCCTGCTCATCGGTCTGGTGTGGGCCTGGGGCCATGGCGATCTCGAATGGGTGAAGAAGTTGTCTGCCGCTGAAAAGCCACTGGGCAGCGAGACAAGCACGAACCGCTCCGCAGCCGGCTAGGAAGCACTGATGGCAATCACAAGAATCGTTCAGTCAGGCCCGGGTGCCGGCGTCCTGCTCACCAACACCAACCGTTTCGACGATCTGGTCAACCTGGCGCGCAAGAATTCCATCCACTACCTGCTCTTCGGGCTCGCCTGCTGTGGCATCGAACTGATGCAGACCGGGGGTCCGCGCGCAGATCTGGACCGCTTCGCTGCCGTGTTCCGGGCCAGCCCGCGCCAGGCTGATCTGATGATCGTCGCCGGCACGCTCAGCTACAAGATGGCCGAGCGAACCAAGCTGCTCTACGACCAGATGGCCGAGCCCAAGTACGTGCTGGCCATGGGGTCGTGCGCGAACTGCGGTGGGCTCTTCCAGTGCAGCTACGCGGTGGTCAAGGGCGTGGACAAGGTCATTCCGGTGGATGTCTACGTGCCTGGCTGTCCGCCCCGGCCCGAGGCGCTGACCGAGGGCCTGATGCGCATCCAGGACATCATCATGAGCGAGCGCTGGTGGCGCGAGAAACGCCGGCCGCAGACCGGGGCCACGTAGCATGAACGCGCAGGAGATCCACGCCAGGCTCAAGACCCAGTTCGGCGACGCCGTGGGCGAGCTGACTGACGCCAAGGTCGATCCGTTCGTAGCTGTGGAGGCCGACTGGATAGTTGAAATTTGTCAATTTGCCCAAGCCGAGGCGGGGCTGGATTTTGACTATTGCGAGGACGTCACCGGCATCGACTGGCCGGCGCGCAAGCTCATCGAGGTCGTGTATCACCTGTTCTCGCTGCAGCACCGGCACCAGATCGTGCTCAAAGTCGAGGTTGATCGCGCCCAGCCTTCGGTGCCATCGGTGCAGGGCGTGTGGAAGGCAGCCAACTGGTTGGAACGCGAGGTCTACGACATGCTGGGCGTGGATTTCGTCGGCCACCCGGACATGCGGCGAATCCTGCTGCCCGACGACTGGGTCGGCCATCCTCTGCGCAAGGACTACCAGGAAGCGGGCGGGTATCACGGGGTGACCAACACGCGGCCCGACCCGCTGGTGAAGCTGGGCCAGAAGGTCGAGGAAGAGCGCAAGGCGATTGCGGCTGCGGCACCACCACTGGTTCCGGCCACGACCACGGCCACGGCGCCGGTTCCGGCGCCAGCTCCGGCCACGGTTCCGGTTCCGGTTCCGGCACCGGCTACGGCACCGGCTCCGGCTCCGGCTCCGGCCAAGAAGGAGGAGCCCAGTGGCTGAGCCAGTCGAACGACGAATCCTTCGTCGCACGACCCCGTCGGACGAAGAGATCGTCATCAACTTCGGGCCGCAGCACCCGTCGACCCACGGGGTGATCGACTTCGTCACGCAAACCAATGGCGAGATCATCCGCCGTTCGATCCCCGACATCGGGTACCTGCACCGCGGACTGGAAAAGATCGGCGAGACAGTCGGCTACCCAGGCTACATGCCGTTCACCGACCGCATCGACTACCTGGCAGCCATGCTGGCCAATGAGGGCTACGCCATGGCGGTGGAAAGGCTGCTCAAAGTCGAGCTTCCCCCGCGCGCCAAGTATCTGCGCGCGATCGCGGGCGAGCTGTGCCGCATTTCCAACCACTGGGTGGCGGTCGGTACCATGGCGTCGGACATCGGCGCGTCCACGCCGCTGACCCACGCCCTGCGCGAGCGCGAGGCCATCAACGACCTCCTGGAAGAGCTGTGCGGGGCGCGCCTGACCTTCAACTACGCGCGCATCGGCGGCGTCTCGTTCGACGCGCCCGAGGGCTGGCGCGAGAAGGTCGTGCGCTACCTCGATCACCTGGACAGCTACATCCAGGAATGGGACCGCCTGATCTCGCTCAACGAGATCTACGTCAGACGGCTTGCCAAGGTCGCAGTCATCAGTCGCGACAAGGCCATCGCCTACGGCCTGTGCGGCCCCAACCTGCGCGGCTCGGGGATTTCCTGGGACACGCGGCGCGACCTGGCCTATGGCGCCTACCCCGAGTTCAAGTTCGATGTGCCCGTCGGGGAGGGGAAAATGGGCGTGCAGGGGGACTGCTGGGATCGCTACGCCGTGCGGGTTCTCGAGATGCTGGAATCCTCCAAGATCGTTCGCCAGGCGCTGGCGAGGCTGCCCGAGGGCGAGATCATGGCCAAGGTCTTGCGCAAGCCCAAGCCCGAGCCAGGCGAGGCCATGGCGCGGGTCGAGTCGGCGCGCGGGGCGATGTGCTACTACGTCGTGTCCGACGGGTCTGAGAAGGCCTACCGGTTGCGCGTGCGCACCGGCAGCTTCATGGCCATGGGAATCATTGAGGAGATGTCGCAGGGACTGATGATTGCCGACTTGATTGCGCTGATTGCTTCGTTGGACGTCGTTGCCCCGGAGATTGATCGGTGAGAATCACGACCGCTCTCGACTCGACCTCGCTGACCACGCGCTATCCCAAGACCGCGCTCGCGACCACGCTGCTTTTCATGCTGGCGCTGCCGTTTCTGCTCTACCTGGTGCTCCTGCTGATGCTGCCGTTCAACCGGCCCGAGGCGCTGGATGCCGTGGCCCAGCGGCTGGGCTGGGACCTTGGCCACAGTCAGTTTCGCGACACCTGGTACGGGGTCATTTTGCTGGTCGAGGCGACTTTCGTCTCGCTCTACACCGCCGTGTTTGCCGGCGTGACGACCTGGGTCGAGCGTCGCATCGCGGGACGCATGCAGAGCCGCATCGGCCCCAACCGGCCCGGCGTCTTCGGGTTCATGTCCTGGGTTGCCGACGCGGTCAAGATGCTGTTCAAAGAGGACCTGATCCCGGCCGAGGCAGACCGTTTGCTTTTTCGAGCCGCGCCCTATTTCTCGATGGTGGGGCTGACCCTGCCCTTTGTCGTCTTGCCTTTCGGCGAAAGCCTGATCGTGGCGGACCTCAACGTGGGCGTGTTCTACCTGACCGCGACCAGCGCCTTTATCGTGGTGGGAATCCTGGTTTCGGGCTGGGCCTCCAATTCCAAGTGGGCGCTCTTCGGTGCCGTGCGCGGCGCGGCCCAGGTGGTCTCGTACGAGATCCCGGCGGGCATCGCCATCATGGTGCCGGTCATGATGGCCGGGACCCTGTCCATGCAGGGAATCATCCGCGCCCAGGGCGGCTGGCCCTGGCAGTGGTTTGCCTGCCAAAACCCAGCCGCGTTCGTTGCATTCTTCATTGCCGTGACTGCCTCGCTGGCCGAAGGCAACCGCACACCCTTCGATCTGCCCGAGGCCGAGTCTGAGTTGGTCGCGGGCTACCACGCCGAGTACTCCGGCTTCCGCATCGCGCTCTTCCTGATGGTCGAGTGGGCCAACATGTGGATCATGGGCGCGCTCGCCGTCACCTTGTTCCTGGGCGGCTGGCAAATCCCCGGCGTGTCGGTGGAGATGATCAATCAGACGCGCGGCACGGACGTCTTCCCCACCCTGGCCTGGTTTGGCTGGCAATTCTTTTCGCTGATGGTGTTCGCGGCAAAAACCTGGATTCTCGTCATCCTGTTCATCTGGCTGCGCTGGACCCTGCCGCGCGTGCGCGTGGATCAGATGATGGCCCTGTGCTGGAAGTACCTGGTTCCAGGCGCTTTCGCCTGCTTCATCTTCACGCTTTTCTGGGTGATGGTTCCCGCGTCTGTGCATCTGGTGTCGGGCGTGATTCTGACCGTGGGCGGGGTTGTCTTGGTCTTCGCCTTCATCGCGCGGACGCGCAAGAACATCGCGCAGGTCAAGGGCGCCCGCGTGGACCTTTCAAACTGGTGACCCGGTGACAATCGATGCCTGAAACGGTTCGCAACTACTTCGGTCACATCACGGACGTCGTGCAGACGTTCTGGCAGGGCCTGTCGGTCACCCTGTCGTACATGTTCCGGCGTCCCATTACCATTCAGTATCCCGATCGCACGGAAGAACGCGTGGCCGACATGTTGCCCATGCGCTACCGCGGCTTTCTGGAGGTCGACCTGGGGGTGTGCACCGGGTGTCTGGCCTGCGCGCGCGCCTGCCCCATCGACGTCATCAAGATGGCGATCGACAAGGATCCGGCCAATCCCAAGCAGCGGGTTATCACTCAGTTCGACATCGACGAGTCCAAGTGCATGTTCTGCGGCCTGTGCGTCGAGCCTTGCCCGACCGGCGCCATTGCCCACACGCGCGAGTTCGAGTCGACCGTGAGGGCGGTGGAGAATCTGGTCTTCCGCTGGGTGCCTGATGCGGCCAAGCCAGCGCCCTTCTACCGGCCGGTCAAGGGCCAGGATGCGCCGCGCGCGCCGGTAGGCTCGATCATGCGCGGGTATCTTGCCGCGCAGGTGTGGGCTGCTCCGGCTCCGGATTGGGCCGCGCCGACTCCTGGCAAGGACAAGGGATAGCGATGCACACCAACCTGGTCGTCTTCTATTTGTTCGCGCTGGCCGCCGTGGTGGGCGCAGCCGGCGTGCCCATGTCCAGAAACATCTTCTGGAGCGCCATGGGCCTGCTGTCCGCGCTGGTCGGGGTGGGCGGCCTGTACGTGTTGCTGTCGGCCGACTTTCTCGCGGTCACGCAGCTGCTGGTGTACATCGGCGGCGTGCTGGTGCTGATCATCTTCGCGGTCATGCTCACCAGCCAGATCAAGGAAATCGAGGTTTCCAACCAGAACGTCGGCCTTGTCTCGGGCGCGATTCTGTTTTTCCTCACTGGCACCCTGCTGTGCTTTGTCGCCATCTGGGCGCCCTGGAAGGCCGTGTTGCGGCCGGAAAGCCACGAGACCTCGGCCGCCATCGGCAACGGCCTTTTGGGAACCTGGTTGCTGCCCTTCGAGGTGGCGTCAGTGGTGCTGCTGGCCACCCTGATCGGCGCCATCGTGGTGGCGCGCAAGGAAATCAAAGAGGACTGACATGATGGAGCACCTTTCACTCAGCCATTTCCTGGTGGTGGGCGGCCTGCTGTTCTGTTTCGGCCTGATGACCGTGCTCACGCGGCGCAACGCCGTAGCGATGCTCATGGGTATCGAGCTGATTCTCAATGGCGCCAACGTGAACCTGGTGGCATTCAACCACTATGCGGCAGGCGGCCTGTCCGGGCAGATCTTCGCCCTGTTCGTGATCGTACTGGCCGCTGCCGAGGCCGCCGTGGGGCTGGCCATCATCCTGGCCATCTACCAGATGATCCGGAACATCGACACGGCCAACATTGCGTCGCTGAGGCAGTAGCGGTCGGCGGAGATTTCCATGGAACACGCCCTACAAAACCTCAGCCCGCTGGCCGTCACCCCGGTCGACCTTCTGTGGCTGATTCCGTTCTTCCCGCTGCTCGGCGCAGCCATCAACGCGACCTGCGGCTGGTGGCTGCAGCGCAAGTTCGGCAAGCCGATCATTCACATCGTCGCGGTCGGGGTCATGGTGCTCTCGTTTGCCGCGGGCTGCGTCGCCTTTGCCCAGATGCTCAGCCTGCCGGGTGAAGAGCGCTTCTTGCAAGAGACGCTGTGGACCGTGCTGACCGCCGGACCGGTGCACGTGGACCTGGCCTTTGCCCTGGATCCGCTGGGCATGATGATGGTGCTGGTGGTGACTGGCATCGGCACCTTGATCCACATTTTCTCCATCGGCTACATGGCCGAGGATCCGGCCTACTGGCGCTTCTTCGCCTATCTCAACCTGTTCGTCTTTTCCATGTTGTTGCTGGTCATGGGCGACAACTTCGTGCTCATGTTCTTTGGCTGGGAGGGCGTGGGCCTGTGCAGCTATCTGTTGATTGCCTTCTGGTACACGGATCCGGCAAAAGCGGCGGCGGGCATGAAGGCCTTCGTGGTCAACCGCATCGGTGACTTCGGCTTCATTGTCGGCCTGTTTCTGCTGTTCTGGGGCCTGGGCGGGGCATGGCAGGGGCTGCCCGGCGGCAAGCTCACCTACCAGCCGATGGTGGCCGGGCAACAGCTGCGCGTCTTCGCAGCCACCGCCTCGACGGACGGCGAAACGGCAGCGCAGCAAGAGGTGGTCATCGAGATGGGCCCCACGCTCAACTTCCGCCAGTTGCGCGACCAGGTGGTGGTGAAGGCCACGGGCGTGGCGGAACGGCTCAAGCACCAGAAGCTGTTCGGCTTTTCGCTGCTCGCCATCGTGGGCATCCTGCTGTTCGTGGGCGCCATGGGCAAGAGCGCCCAGCTTCCTCTGTCGGTGTGGTTGCCCGACGCCATGGCCGGCCCCACGCCGGTCTCGGCCTTGATCCACGCCGCCACCATGGTCACCGCGGGCGTGTACATGGTGGCGCGTCTCAATTTCATCTTTGCGCTTTCCCCCACCGCCATGGGATGGGTCGCGCTCATCGGCGCGCTGACCGCGCTTTTCGGGGCGTCGATCGGCTTCTTTCAGTACGACATCAAGAAGGTTCTTGCCTACTCCACCGTGTCCCAGCTTGGCTTCATGTTCATCGGCGTGGGCGTGGGTGCCTACTGGGCGGGCGCCTACCACCTGCTGACCCACGCCTTTTTCAAGGCCGCCCTCTTCCTCGGTTCTGGCTCGGTGATCCTGGCCTGCCACCACGAACAGGACATGCGCAAGATGGGCGGGCTGGGCAAGCTCATGCCGATCA
>Ga0182021_10010180_pt1 | contig 11152 bp, 7 predicted proteins | sample 612E3MmetaG_FD_120493 | JGI IMG/M metagenome (GOLD analysis project Ga0182021, IMG submission 120493) | Permafrost microbial communities from Stordalen Mire, Sweden - 612E3M metaG (Illumina Assembly) | ecosystem: Environmental > Terrestrial > Soil > Wetlands > Permafrost | place: Sweden...
GCCGCCGCCGCCATCGGCCTCACCATCTGGGACAAGCCCGCGTCCGCGTGCCTCTCCAGCCGCATCCCCTTCGGCACCAGCGTCACGCGCGAGCGCCTCGCGCAGATCGGCGGCCTCGAGGCCGAGCTGCACGCCCTCGGGTTGCGCCAGGTTCGCGTTCGCTGGCACGAGATCGGGGCCACCACCGGCACACAGAAGAGCGCTCTCGCACGGATCGAGGTCGCGAGGGACGAGCTGGTCGCGGCCTTCGAGCAGCGCGACGCCATCGTGGAGGCGGGGAAGCGCTACGGCTTCGCCTACGTCACCATCGATCTTGCGGGCTATCGCACCGGAAGCCACAACGAGCTGCTGGTCGGCCGCAATCTGCGCGTCCTCTGACACGCACTGCGCAGCGCTTTTCGCACTGAAATCGCCTGGATTCCCCCCCGAAAATCTGACATTGAGCAGGCGTCGGACATGGAAAACGCACGCCAGGACAAAGAGCTGATCGACGCCACGCGACCCTTCGCCGTCGAGAACAAAGCCAAGAGCTGGTTCGCCGTGGTCAGCACGCTCGTGCTCCTCAGCGGGGCCCTGTCCGTGGCGTTCGTCACGCCGACGACGTCGTTCGGGTGGGCGCTCCGCGTCTTCGCCAGCGTCTTCGCCGGGCTGCTCACCGTGCGGATGTTCATTCTCTATCACGACCATTTGCACGGGGCGCTCCTCCGCAACTCGACGCTCGCGAAACCGCTCTTCACCGTCTACGGCATGCTCATCATGACGCCGCCGAAGGTGTGGCGAGAGACGCACAACTATCACCACGCCAACACGGCGAAGATCGTCGGCTCGCACGTCGGCTCGTACATGATGGTGACCACCGGCATGTGGGCCAAGATGACCCCGCGCGAGCGGCTCATGTACAAGACCATCCGCCACCCGCTGACCATCATGGCCGGGTACTTCACGCTCTTCATGCTGGGCATGGGCATCTCGCCGTTTCTGCGCGCGCCGAAGAAGCACGCTGCGAGCCTCGCGGGCGTGCTCCTGAACTGGACGCTGTCGGGCCTGCTCATCTGGAAGCTCGGCTTCGTCACCTTCCTCTTCGGGATGTTCCTCCCTCTCGCCATCGCCATGATGTCCGGCGGCTACCTCTTCTACGCGCAGCACAACTTCCCCGACATCTACGTGCAGCCGCGCGAGACGTGGAGCTACACGCGCGCCGCGCTCGAGTCGTCGAGCTACATGGAGATGGGCCCGATCATGCGGTACTTCACCGGCAGCATCGGCTACCACCACGTGCACCACCTCAACTCGATGGTGCCGTTCTATCGCCTGGCCGAGGCCATGGAGGCCATCCCCGAGCTGCGTCACCCGCGCAAGACCAGCCTGCGTCCGGGCGATGTCCTCGCGTGCTTCCGTCTCAAGCTGTGGGATCCCGACGCCGGCAAGATGGTCGGCTACCCCAGCGACGTCACGTCATCGTCGATGACCCCCGAACGAGCCTGAGCTTTCCGTCGGGCTCGAAGAGGTACGCGACGTGCTCGGCGTGCGAGATGCCGATCTCGCGCACGAGCCATAGTGCAGGGACGGCGTAGGTGCGCAGCTCGTACTTCGCGAGGCCCGAGCCGGCCTGCTTGGACTCGGCGATGCAACGAGCCAGCGCGTCGCCGTAGAAGAAGCCGTGGAAGTCTTCCTCGGAGCGCACGGCGGCCGCGCCGCGGTAGGCGCTGCCCACGAAGCTGGGCTCGGGATCGAAGCGCTGCTCCTCCGGCCACGTCGCCGAAGGCTCGATGGCGGCCTCGAGGTACGGGCGGAGGGAAGGGTGCACCTGCGGCACGAAGACGCGACGCTGGTGGACCGGCTTGTCGTTGACGTAGCGCACCGTGCACAGGACGGACTCGCGCGCGCCGTCGCAGGTGGTGCACGGGACGAAGCCGCTCCCGCTGCAGCCGGGGCACGTCACGGTGAGCATCGAGTCACTGTCGTTGATCGGCACCATGCCGTTGCCATGGCACGCGAGGCAGGGTGACTCCCCCGGGCGGAGCACGCAGTTGAGGCATTGCTGAGTCGTCGCGGGGCTCTCGTCGTCGATGAGCTTGTAGCTCGTGTCCACGAGCGTGCCCATGTCGGGCGGCGGCGCGAAGCCCTTCGGGTACGCGGAGAAGAGCGCGGGCGACACCTCCACCTGGTCCTTCCATTCCTCGCGGAGGATCCCGTCGACCTGGAGAACGATGGCGGCCACGGGGAAGATGCGCGTGGGCGTGCCGCGCTTCGTGACACCCGAAGGGGTGAACGGGAGCGCTTCGAGCTGCTGGACCACCTCGAGGGTGGGAAGGACCGGATCTCCCTTCGCCATGGGCGCCCACGATAGCGCTGGCGACGGAGTCGGATACTGATAATATGTTCAGTTCACATGGGCTCGCGCATTCGCCTCGATCCGAGCAGCCGGCTTCCGTTGCCTGGGCACCTCCCCTCCACGGCGTCACCTCGCGTCCACGCGCGTTCGCGCTACGTCGAGCTCTGCGCGCGCTCCAACTTCTCCTTTCTCCAGGGCGCCTCCTCCCCGGAGGCTCTCGTGCGTCGCGCGGTCGAGCTGGGCTACGACGCGCTCGGAATCACCGACCGAGACGGGCTCTACGGCATCGTGCGCGCCCACGAGGCGGCCCACGCGGCGGGTCTCCGCCTCGTCGTCGGGTGCGAGCTCACGATCGATGCTCCCTCGGGGACGCCGTGGACCCTGCTCGTGCACGTGGAAAACCATGCGGGATACACGCATCTCTGCCGCGTCCTCACCGAGAGCCACCGCCGACATCCGAAGGGCAAGCGCACCAAGGGAAGAGGCGACGAAGAGCTCCCCGCGAACCTCCACGCGGGCGTCCCCGTGGAGGTCCTGGCGCGGCACGCCGAGGGGCTCTTCTGCACGGTGCTCCCGCGGCCGCGTCCGCAGGCGGCCTTCGACCTCGCCGCCCTCGGCGTCCTCCACGAGGCGTTCGGCGAGCGGCTGTCCATCGGCGTGCACCGGCACGAGGACGGCGAGGACGGGCGCGTCCTCGCCGCGGCGAAGCTGGCCTCGGCGAAGCTGGACGTGCCGTGCATGCTGCACAACGGCGTGCGCTTCGCGACGGCGGAAGAGAAGCCCGTGCTCGACGTCCTCTACTGCATTCGCGAAGGCGTGATGCTCGACGAGGCGGGGCGCTCGCTGTTGCCCAACACCGAGGCGCGCCTCAAGAGCGAGGCCGAGATGCGTGCGCTCTTCCCCGAGCACCCTTCGTTGGAGGCCCGCGCACGGAGCATCGCCGAGGCCTGCCGCTTCTCCATGCAGGAGCTCCGCTACAAATTCCCCAATGACGGCGACTACCCGGGCGAGACGCCCGACGAGGCCCTTCGTCGCCTCAGCTACGAAGGCGCGGCCCGTCGCTATGCAGGAGTGATTCCCGACAAGGTGCGTGCACAGATCGAGAAGGAGCTCGGGCTCATCGCGCAGCTCGAGGTGGCCACGTATTTTCTGTGCGTGCGCTCCATCGTCGAGATCGCACGCAGCAAGGACATCCTCTGCCAGGGACGCGGGAGCGCAGCCAACAGCGCCGTGTGCTTCTGCATCGGCATCACCGCCGTGGATCCGGCGCGCTCGAGCCTGCTCTTCGAGCGCTTCCTGTCGCCCGAGCGACGCGAGCCTCCGGACATCGACGTGGACTTCGAGCACGACCGTCGCGAGGAGGTGATCCAGGCCATCTACGAGCGCTACGGCCGCGATCGCGCGGCCATGGTGAGCGAGGTCATCTGCTACCGCGGAAAATCGGCGCTGCGCGAGGTGGGCAAGGTCTTCGGGTTCTCGCTCGAGCAGGTGGAGCGGCTCTCGTCGCTCGTCACGTGGTGGGACACGCTCAAGGAGGTGTCGCCCTTGCGCCTGCGCGAGGCGGGCTTCGAGGGTGACGACGCACGCGTCCGCATGTGCCTCGCCATGTCGCAGGCCATCCAGGGGTTTCCGCGCCATCTGTCCGTGCACGTCGGAGGCTTCGTCCTCTCGGCTACGCCCCTGGAAGAGATCGCCCCGGTCGAGCCCGCCACCATGCCCGACCGCACCGTCGTGCCGTGGGACAAGGACGACATCGACGCGCTCGGCTTCTTCAAGATGGACGTGCTGGGGTTGGGCATCCTCACGGCGATCCGGAAGGCGATGGTTCTCGCGCAACAGCACGAACAGGCCTTCGTGGGCAGGGCCACCGTGCTCGATATGCTTGCTGCGATTCCGGCGGAAGATCCGTTGGTCTACGAGTCGCTCTGCCAGGCGGACACGGTGGGCGTGTTCCAGATCGAAAGCCGAGCGCAGATGGCCATGCTCCCCCGGCTCAGGCCGCGGAGCTTCTACGATCTGGTGATCGAGGTCGCCATCGTGCGGCCTGGTCCCATTCAGGGAGGCATGGTGCATCCGTATCTCCGGCGCCGGAACGGCGAAGAGACGATCGACGTCCCGCACGCGTGCCTCTTGCCCATCCTCGAGCGGACGCTCGGGGTCCCGCTCTTCCAGGAGCAGGTCATGGAGATCGCCATCAAGGGTGCCGGCTACAGCGGTGGCGAGGCCGATCAGCTTCGCCGCGACATGGCGGCGTGGAAGAAGAACGGCAAGCTGTCGCGCCACAAGGATCGCCTCGAGAGGGGCTTCCACGAGAGGGGCATCTCCAAGGAGTTCTCCGATCGCCTCTACGCGCAGATCCAGGGCTTCGGGGAGTACGGCTTTCCGGAGAGCCACGCGGCCAGCTTCGCCTTGCTCGTCTACGCGAGCGCGTGGCTCAAGGTGCATCACCCGGCCGCCTTCGCTGCGGCGCTCGTCAACAGTCAGCCCATGGGCTTCTACTCGCCGAACACTCTCCTCAAGGACGCGCAGCGACACGGCGTCCCCCTCGCGCCCATCGACGTGACCAGAAGCGACTGGGACTGCACGTTGGAACCGCGCGAGAAGCTCGCGATTCGTGTGGGGCTGCGGCTCGTCAAGGGGCTGGGTGAAGAGGTCGGGCGCCGTATCGAAGAGGCGCGGAGGGTGCGGCCCTTCGGAGGCATCGAAGATCTCCGCGCTCGCGCCGGGCTCGCGCAGCGTGATCTCGATGGGCTCGCCGAGGCCGGCGCGCTGCGCGCCTTCGAGCGCGAGCGTCGCGCGGCGATGTGGAAGGTCCGGGCGCCGAAGCCGGAGGCGCTCTTCGCGGGAGAGGTCCTGCCCGAGGAGCCACCGTCGCTTCCCCCTCTCGAGCGCGCCGCGCAGCTCCTCCTGGACTTCGAGCGCACGGGGCTCTCGGTCCGCGACCATCCGATGCGCGTCCTCCGGGACAAGCTCCCGAAGGACGTCCTCGACTCGCAGCAGCTCGCCACCCGACCGCACGGTGCGCGCGTGCGCTCGGCGGGGCTCGTCATCTGCCGGCAGCGGCCGGGGACGGCGAGCGGGGTGGTCTTCCTCACGCTCGAGGACGAGCACGGCTTCGTGAACCTGGTCCTGTGGGCGAGGGTGTTCGAGAGGCTCCGCCACGTGGCGACGACGAGCGCCATGCTGCTCGTGACGGGCAAGCTCGAAGCCAGCAAGAACGTCGTCTACATCATCGCGGAAGAGCTCGAGAAGCTGACCTTGCGAGGGGTCCGGATGCCCGCGATGAGTCGGGACTTTCACTGAGAGGAGGAGTACAATGCCCTACATGAAATTCTGCGGCACCATGGTCGTGGTCCTCGTGTCGGCATTCGTGTCGACATTCGCGGGTTGCTCCCTGACGCAGGGTGGCGCTGCTGCCGACGGCGGCGTGACCGACACCGGCCCCTCGGACGTGGGTCCGGACGCTCCGATCGTCGTCGATTCGGGCCCAGACGTCGTGGACGCCGGGGAAACCTGCAAACTGGGCAACGACGTGGTCTCCGTGGACAAGTGCCCCGGCGAGCGCTGCGCCTCCGGACAGTGCGCGTACTTCAAGAGCTGCAACGACATGCACACGGCTCGCCCCGCGCTCCCCTCCGGCCTGCACCATTTCGCGGATCCGCTCGGCTTCGCCTACTGCGACATGGAAACGGAGAACGGCGGATGGACCCTCGTCGGGCGCTCGGTGGCCGCCGCCGCGCAGACCGACTTTGGCTGGCTCAAGTTCGCCGGTGATCCGAGTCAGGACAACGCTCCCTACTCCCTCGACACGACCAAGTACCCGGTCTCGCCGACGGAGCTGCTGGTCGGCCACTACACGTCCGGGAAGACCTGGGGCGTGCCGGTCTACAAGATCACGCTGCCCGCCAGCTTCCCGGCAGGCTTCGGGATCTCGTCGGTGAGCGTCGTCACGGGAAGCGCGGTCGCGGTCCAGCCTTCGTGCGGCGCTGCCCTCGCCACCGACCTCAAGTTCGTTGGCTACACGTCCAACGCGACCAACTTCTACTTCGATCCAACGGGAGCTGCCGGCGCCTTCGGGCTGAGCTTCAACGGGTTCGCTTTCGGTGGCGTCGCGGACTGCGCGGCGAACGGCAACATGGACTCCCTGCAGGGCCAGATCTTCGTCCGGTGACGGCCCGCTCGCGCAGTCACTGGGCCTGGGGCTTCGTCGACGCGTTTCCTTCGGAAGAGGCCAGGGAATCCCTCGGAACGCAGATCGCGTTCCTCCTCGGCGGACAAGCTCCCCCGCGTCTCCCGCTGCCGTCTCTCGAGGCGGCGCGGGTCCCGGCGGCGAAGCTCGACGCGCCCGAGCGCCTGCGGGACTTCACCTCGAGCGCGCGCGAAGACCGCATCGCGCATACGTACGGCCGCGGATACCGCGATCTCGTCCGCGGTTTTCGCGGCGACTTCTCCGCAGCGCCGGATCTGGTCGCGCACCCGAGAAACGAGGAGGACATCCAGGTCCTCTTCGACGAATGCGCGCGGCTCGATGCCGTGCTCGTTCCCTACGGCGGCGGCACGAGCGTGGTCGGCGGCGTCGAGTACGCGGGACGCCCGCGTCCCGTCGTATCGATGGATCTCGGTCACCTCCGGCGCGTGCTCGAGGTGGATCCGGTGTCGCGTCTGGCGCGCATCGAGGCCGGCGCCAGGGGGCCGGATCTGGAGGCGCAGCTCCACACGCACGGCTTCACGCTCCGCTGCTTTCCGCAAAGCTTCGAGCAGTCGACCCTCGGGGGCTGGCTCGCGACGCGTGCGGGCGGACACTTCGCGACGGTCTACACGCACGTGGACGACCTGCTCGCCTCCGTGCGGATGCTGACCCCGAGTGGACCTTTCGAGACGCGCCGCCTGCCGGCCTCTGGCGCCGGGCCGGATCCCAACCGCCTCGTCCTCGGGTCGGAAGGAACCCTCGGCGTGATCACCGAGGCGTGGATGCGCGTCTTCCCGCGGCCGACCTTTCGCGCCAGCGCCAACGTGAGCTTCCGCGAGTTTCGCGCGGCCGTCGACGCGGCGCGTGCCGTCGCCCAGAGCGGCCTCCACCCTTCCAACTGCCGTGTGCTCGATCCGCGCGAGGCGCTTCTCAACGGCGTGTCCGCCGACGGAAGCAGCGTGCTCCTCCTCGCCTTCGAGAGCGCGGATCACGACCTCTCCACCTGGATCGAGCGAGCGCTGGTCCTCGCGACGCGCGCCGGCGGTGCGTGCCCCGAGGGCCCGCGAGTGAGGCGCGGCGGGGCGACGGGGCGCGGCGAGGGAGGGGAAGGGGAGAGCTGGCGAGAGGCCTTCCTCCGCGGCCCCTACCTGCAGAGTGCGCTCGTCTCGATGGGCATCGTCGTGGACACCTTCGAGACGGCCTGCACCTGGGACCGCTTCGAAGCGCTCCACGCCGAGGTGAAGAACACCCTCCGCGCCGCCTTCGAGGCGATGGGCGAGCGTGGTCTCGTGAGCTGTCGCTTCACGCACGTCTATCCCGACGGTCCGGCGCCGTACTACACCTTCGCGGTCCGCGGCGGCGAGGGCGACGCCCTCGAGCGCTGGGCCATCCTCAAGAACGCGGCGAGCGAAGCGCTCCTGCGCATGGGCGCCACGATCACGCATCATCACGCCGTGGGGCGCACCCATCGACCCTTCTACGAGCGCGAGCGCCCCGCCCCCTTCGGCGCCGTTCTTCGCGCCACCAAGGTCACGCTCGATCCACACGGGATCCTGAACCCCGGCGTGCTCATCGACTGACTACTTCGCGGTGCTGGGGCCCATACCGTTGCGGAGCAGATTCCCGCGGCCGGTGGGCCACGGAAGGCACGCGCCGCCCGAGCCCGGGACGGTGAAGACGTCGAGCCCGTGGTCGAAGGTCGTGACGACGATCTCGAGCTGACCGTCGCCGTCGAGGTCCGCGATGGAGGGCGCTGCGGGGATCCCGATGCCGTTGCCGTCCTTGCCCTGGCCCGGGAGGGGGACGTCGAAGAGCAGGGCGCCCGTGTTGGCGAGCACGATGAGGTGACCGCCTCCTGCGACGAGCGAGTACGTACCGAAGATGATCTCCGGCATGCCGTCCTTGTTGAGGTCCGCGACCACGGCCTCCGAGGCGAAGACCTTCGACGCGCCCTTGGCGAAGTCGTAGCGCCACAGCCGCGTGCCGTCGGGCCCGATGGCGTAGACGTACCCGTCGGGAATGGCCGCAACGATTTCGGGGCGCGCGTCGCCCACGATGTTGACGGTGGTCGGCGCCGGGATCCCGTCGGGCGGGTACCAGTCCCCGCTCGGGCGTACCGCAGGCTTGTCCGAGAGGGGCAGGGTCTCGAAGCCCGCATGCCGTCGTGCGGCACGAGCGCCCGCGTTCTGCGCGCCGTCGAGCACCATGAAGGCATACCCCTGCGTCTCGTAAGGATCCTTCATTTCGGCGTTGGGGATGCCGACGACCTCGTTCTTGCCGTCGCCGTCCATGTCCACCACGTTCGGCGGCGACGCGGTCCACTGCAGCCACATCTGCGTCGTCACGTCGGGCCAGGGGCCGGTGTGCAGGTGGTAGTGGTCGTCCTCCACCTTCGGATCGAACCAGCGGATGAACTGCCCCCAGCCCATGCGCTGGCCGTCGTACTTCGTCTGCCGGTTGGTGTACCAGTCCGACGACAGCACCGAGGTCCCGTCCGGATTGAAGACGTTGATCTGGTGGTTGTCGTAGGTCGTGATGACCTCGAGCTCCGGATCGTCGTCCACGTTCCCGATGCCGACGTTCTCGCCGTAGCACCCGTAGCCGTGATTGCCCTGACCGTTGAAGTCGGCGTCGTTGCCGGCTCCGGTCAGCGTGTTGTAGCGGGGCCACGCGGTGACCGCCGCGCCTTTGGGCTGGAAGAGCTTGCCGTTGGCCGAGAACACGAACACCTGGGCGCCCGCGTCTTGCGTGTTGGTCGTGGTCACCACCACCTCGATCTTGCCGTCACCGTCGAGGTCGGCGGCCGCCATGCCCCGCGCTTCGGGGCACATGCCCGCGCTGCAGGTGGAAGCGGGCCAACCGGCCTTGATGCTCAGGGTGCCGCCCTTGAACTCGTACGCTGCGACCGTTCCCTCGTCGCCGCCGACGACGATCTCCGTCGTCCCATCGCCGTCGAGGTCGGCCACCACGCCAGGCGCGTAGACGCGGCCCTTGGTCGCCGTCCCCTTGCCGAGCTGCTTGCCCTGCGCGTCGAAGACGAACGTCGAGTAGAGCGGCGCGACGATCTCCTTTTTCCCGTCACCGTCGAGATCGACCAGCCCCGGCGACGAGAACCACCCGGTCTCGCCCGCTTTGAGGTTGCGCACGAAGGTCGGAATCTGGACGGCGCCCGCCGACGTCTCGGCCTTGCACGACGCGGTTGGCGCGATGGAGCCGTCGTCGTAGACGCTCGCGTCGCGCGGTGCGTTCGTGGTGGGCGTCGTTGCATCGTCCCCTCCACATGCCGCCACCGCCATCCAACCGAACGCAGCCCCGCACGGCAGGAAGAGCCATCGTCGCATCGGGCTAGAATAACCCAAAGGGGCAGAGTCCGCGTACGCTTGCGACCATGGCGACCCACCTGCTCGTCGGCAATCCGACTGCCCAAAGTGGAAAGAACCAGGAGCGCATCGAGCGCGCGCGCGCCTTCCTCGCGAAGGCGGGCGTGGCCTGTGATTTCCTCGCCACGCTACCCGCGGGAAAGACGATCGCCGCCGTCACGGAGGCCGTCGACCGCGGCGCGTATCGCACCGTGGTCTACATGGGCGGCGACGGCACGTTCCGCGAGGTCGCGTCGGGAATTCTCGCGAGCTCGCGCAAGGACGAGGTCGCCATGGGGATGCTGCCCACGGGAACCGCCAACGATCAGGGGCGCTCGTTCGGTCTCGAGGCCGGCGACGCAGCGCTCGAGCCGAACCTCGAAGTGCTCCTTGCTGGGAAGGAGACGCGGCTCGACGGCGGACGCATCGAGGTCACCCTCGCGGACGGGTCCACGCGGAGGGACTGGTTCTTCGACTCCGCAGGATGGGGCATCAGCGCGCGCGTCCTCGCCGAGCGCAACGCCGATCGCGAGTGGGTGCAGAAGATCCCCGTGCTGCGCGACGTGTACCGCGACCACATGGTCTACGCGGGGGCGCTCCTCCGCGTGTTCCTCGAGTCGTACGTGGTCAGCGACAAGTTCTCGGCGCGTGTCGTTGCCGACGGCGTGGTGCACGATCTGGAGGGCCTGACGGACCTGGTCGTGAAAGGCACGCGCATCTACGGCGGAGCGTGGGTTTGCGATCGTGACTCGCGGCACGACGACGGACGCTTCGAGATCGTTCCCTTTCGCGGCAAGCGCGACTGGACCAGCAAGGCCATCGTCGATCTCGACGGAAACCTGCTGTCCGAGGAGGCGCTGAACGCCGTGGGCCTCGAGCACTCGAGGCCGTTCACCGCCGCGAGCCTGGAGCTCGTCTTCGGCACGTACGCAGGCGCCTCCTCGTTCCACGCTCAGATCGACGGTGAGGAGTACCCCGCGACCGAGCGCGCCCGCATCGACGTCGCGAAGCAGGTGCTTCGCCTCATCGTGCCCTAGCTCAGTTGACGCCCGCGGCGCTGTTGCAGGAGGGTGAGTAACACTTCCCGCACTGGCTGCATGTGCTCGAGCACGCCTTGCGACAGTTGTCGCCGTCGGACTTGCACTGGTTCTTGCACCCCGGGTTCGTGCAAGCCGTGGAGCACGTGGTCTCCGTCGCGGTGCACGCGTCGCCGCACGTCTTGGCGGTATCGAGGCAGCTCTGGGGACACGTGTTGTTGCCCCCGTCGTA
>Ga0182021_10010181_pt1 | contig 11152 bp, 6 predicted proteins | sample 612E3MmetaG_FD_120493 | JGI IMG/M metagenome (GOLD analysis project Ga0182021, IMG submission 120493) | Permafrost microbial communities from Stordalen Mire, Sweden - 612E3M metaG (Illumina Assembly) | ecosystem: Environmental > Terrestrial > Soil > Wetlands > Permafrost | place: Sweden...
GCAGGTGCCAGTCGCGCGGTGAATTTTCCCGGCCTCGAGGTCGAGGCGTTTTCCCAGATCATCATCCCCGCGCTCGGGCAGAGCTGGCAGGCGTTGAAGCCCGAGAAGGCCAATCAATACGAGCTGGGAGTACGCCACACGTTGGCGCCCGGCACCGCCGTGGCCGTGACCGTGTTTCGCAACGACGCTCGCGATCGCTACATCATCCAGCTGCCCCCGCCACCGCCGCCGCGCTTTGTGAATTTCGCGTCGTATCGGACGGAAGGCGTCGAAGTGACGGCCGAGACCGCGCCGACCAAACGAGTCGCGGTATTCGCCGGCGGGTCGCTGCTACGAACGACGCCCGGCGACGTGCCCTATGCGCCGCGGAGCACGCTGACGGGCGGTCTCAACTGGCAGTTCACGCCCGGTTGGTTCGCCAGTGTTGACGGCTCCTACGCATCCGAGATGCACGTTTTAACCGAGGCGCGGTTCTCCGGCGTGGGGAATCCAAGTGTCGTCGGCGCTCACTTTCTGCTCAATGCCCGGCTGGCCCGGCGGTTTGCCTGGGGTCCGGCCAACGTTCATCGCGCGGAAGCGTACGTCGCCGGCGAAAACCTCACCGACCGCAGCTTCGCCTACCAGCCCGGCTATCCGATTCCGGGGATCAACGGCATGCTCGGCCTGCGGCTCGAGTGGTAAGGCCGCCCATGCACCGCTTCGCTTTTATTGCTTCGCCTTGGATCGACCGTAGCCACGAGCGTGAGCGAGTGGAGCATTCGCGATTTCATCCAACCTCCACTCGCTCACGCTCGTGGCTACAGGTTGCGGCAATCGTGGCTGCTTCGCTCTTCATCGCCTTTGCGCCCGCCTCCCGCGCCACCGAACGCCCGGTCGTCGTCGTCACCACCTCGCTGATCGCGACCGCCGTGCGCGACGTGGCGGGCGACACCGTGGACATCGAGACCTTGATGCCGGCCGGAACCTGCCCGGGACAATTCGACCTCGAGCCGCAACAAGTGCGGCGCGTGCGCACGGCGGTGCTCGTGATCCGGCACGACATGCAAGGATTCCTCGACGCCCGTTTCGCCGCCGCCGGAGTGCCCGCCGACGCGGTGATCGCACCGGCCTTCGGCGAACCCTTCAACGTGCCGACGAATTACGCCGAATATTGCGCCAAGGTTGCCGCTGAGCTCACGCGCCGCGTACCGGCGGTGGCGGCTGCGACCGGACCGCGCCTGGCCGCAATTCGCGCAGAGGCTGGGCGCGCAACAGAGGAGATGCGCCGCCAAACGCAGCCCCTCACGGGCGTGCACGTGGTGGCCGCCGCCTTTCAGGCCGGTTTCCTGCGCTGGCTCGGACTCGACGTCGTGGCCACGTTTCCTCCGGCTGACGATCCGCCCCCGGGCCTCCTGCAAACCGCCATCGCCACCGGTCGTGCCCACGGAGCGGCGCTGGTTGTCGGGAACGAGCAAAACGGCCGGCGCGTGCCGGCGGCCATCGCGCAGGCGCTGGGCGTCGAAGTGGCGATGCTGAGCAATTTCCCGGCCCGCTCGGCAGCCGGTGCCTATACGGAAATGATCGAAGCGAATGTGAAAGTCTTGCTCGATTGGAACGCACGGCAGAAAAACAAGTAGCCTCGGCCCAAGCCTCGAGGCATTCGACCCAGCCACTTCGGTGCCAATCTTCCCCTACCGACCTCTTCATCCCCCGGGTAGCCACGAGCGTGAGCGAGTGGATGAGCCTCCACTCGCTCACGCTCGTGGCTACAATTCGACCAAGCCGGAGCCAGCTGCGAGCGGGTCGCACTCGAAACGTTTGACACCTATTAAGTGTCAAACTCCGTCGCCGTGACTCCCGCGGTACAACTCGACCGCGTGACGGTCCGCCGCGATCGGCAGACCGCGCTCGACGACGTGTCGCTGGCGTTGCCGGCGGGCAGTCTGGCGGCGGTGCTGGGCGCCAACGGCGCGGGCAAATCGACGCTTTTGCGCGCCCTCAACGGCGAGTTGCATCCCGCGCTCGGAACCGTGCGCGTTTTGGGCGAGGATGTGGGGGCGCTCGACTGGCGCGCCTCGGCCCGGTTGCGCCGCCGCATCGCCGTGATGCCGCAACACGCCGACCACGCCCCGGCCGTGCCACTCGCGGTGCGCGAAGTGGTCGAGATCGGCCGCGTGGCGCACGGACGGCGGGGCGCACCGTTGAGCCGCGAAGACCGCGCGATCTGCCGCGGCTGGATCGAGCGATTTGGGTTGGCGGATCTCGCCGACCGGCCGTTCGGCGCGCTCTCCGGCGGCGAGCAGCGCAAGGCGCACCTCGCACGCATTTTTGCGCAGGAACCGGAACTCATCCTCCTCGACGAGCCGGCCGGGCACCTCGACCTGCCCGCCCAGGACGCGCTCACGCGCCTGATCGCCGAAGTGTGGCGGGAAACGCGCGCCACCGTGTTGATCGTGACGCATGAGCTGCGGCACCTGCCGCCCGACACGACGCAGGTGATCCTGCTCGCCCGCGGCCGGATCGTGGCTCAGGGCGCACCGCGCACGACCCTCACGAGCGCCACGCTCAGCGCGTTGTTCGACGAGCCGCTCGAAGTCTTCGAACGCAACGGCCGGTACGCCGCCGTGGCCACCGGCGGAGACAACATGGGCGGGACGCCCATGCCACCCAGAAACAGCGGCAAAGGGGACGGCACCGCGCGGACAACTGGCAGCGGCTCCGCGGCTGGTTCACGTGGCACGGGCGTCCCGCCCGTGGGTTCGCCTGATGACACCTCACGAGAAAAAAACGTACGGGAAGGAGGCGCCGATGGAAATGCTTGAGCTGCGCTGGTGGCTGGGGGCGATCCTCGGCGGGGCCGGCTGCGGCATCGCCGGTTTCTTCCTGCTCGCGCTCGACCTGCCCTTTCTCGCGGTGTGCCTGGCGCACGCGGCGCTCGCCGGAGCGGTGCTCGGTCAGGTGGCCGGATTTCCGCCGACCGTCTGCGCCTTCGGCGGCGCGCTGCTGGCGGCCGTGCTGCTCGGACCGGCGGCGGACCGGGCCCGCGTGCCGGCAGCCACGTTGAGCGGCATCCTGTTCTCGCTCAGCCTCGGTCTCGCGTTTCTCGGCATCGGGCTCGCGGGCGGCGGCCGCTCGCCAGTGATGGCGTTGTTGTGGGGCAACCTCCTGTTGCTCGACTGGGTGCGGCTTGCGGCGACGGCGGCGGTCACACTATCGGGCGTCGTACTCTCGCTGGTGTTTTTGAAGGAGCTCAAGGCAGTGCTGTTCAGCCGCCCGGTGGCGTGGTCGTGCGGATTGCCCGCGAGCGCCATCGTCTATGCGCTGATCGCCTGGTGCGGTCTCGCCATCACGGTGAATCTCGAAGCGGTGGGCGGACTGATGCTGTACAGCCTGCTGGTGAATCCGGCGGCAGCGGCGCGTCAGGTCACCGAGCGGTTTGACCACGCGTTGGTCCTCGCGGCCTTGCTGGCGGCCGGATCGGCCGCCGGGGGGTTGGGATTGTCGCTGGGCCTGGACTGGCCCGCGGGGGCGAGCATCGTGCTGGTGTCGAGCGCGGTTTTCGCGGTGGCGGCGGTCGGGCGCGCCTTCGTCGCCCGGAGGACGTGACATGCACGCCGAAAATTCCGGCCGCAATCCGGCCGACGTGAAAGCCGGCTTCTTCGACCACCTCGCGCGCGAGGGTGACGCGCTGCGCTTTCAGCCGGGTGACGAGGCCAAGCTCGCGCGTTTGCAGGAGCGGCTCGGCGACTTGCGGGGACTGCGCGTGCTCGAACCGGGTTGCGGTGCCGGGCCGCTTACGGCCTGGCTTGCGCGCTGGGTGGCGCCCGGCGGCAGCGTCGATGCCTTCGACCCGAGCGGCGAGATGCTCGCCCGTTGCCGACAGGCCGTGGTCGGATGCGCGCAGGTGCGCCTCATGCAGACGAGCTGCGAAAACGCGGTTTTCCCCGACGGCGCGTTCGATCGCGTGGTATGTTTCCGCGTGCTGCCGCATTTCGAAGCGCTCGATCCGGTGCTCGCGCGGTTCGCCCGGTGGCTGCGACCGGGCGGGCGAATGCATATCGTGCACTGGGATGGGCGGATGCAACTCGCCGCCCGGCATGGCGAATTCGAGGCCGTGGCGGCGGACGTGTTGCCACCGGCCGGAGAACTGGCCGCCGCGCTTGCGCGGCACGGCTTCACCACCACCGCCTGGATCGATAACGAGCAGGAAATCTACTACGAAACTGTGCGGATTTGAGGGGAAATTCTGCGCAACAACGGTGCGCCGTGCTTAACTCGTCCAGGCGCGACCGTCGAAAAAATACCGCCACTTGCCGGGTTTTTCGAATGCAAACCAGTATGTTAGAATCACGTCGCCGAACTACGACAACCGACCTTGCTTGCGTGACATCACTCTGTAGATTCGCGCGCTTTATTGTTCCGACCCATAAGCAAATTTCTCTCCATGCATAGAATAGTATCCAAAACACGATTGAGCCCGAACGTCATCCGCCTGGATGTCGAAGCGGCGCGCATCGCGGAAATCCGCCAGCCCGGCCAGTTTGTCATTGTCCGCCGGGCCGTGCGGGCGGAGCGCATCCCCCTTACCATCGCCGACGCCGATCCGGCCGCCGGCACAATTGCGCTGGTGATCCAGGCGGTGGGCAAGAGCACGCGGGAGTTGACCGCGTTGGAGCCGGGCGCGTCTATTCTGGATATTTCCGGCCCGTTGGGGACGCCCACGGAGCTGCTCGAAAAGGGCCGGGCGCTGTGCGTGGGCGGAGGCGTCGGCACGGCCGTCGTCCATCCGATCGCCCAAGGGCTTCACCGGCACGGCGTGCAGGTGACGAGCGTCATCGGCGGTCGATCGAAGGAATGGGTGATTTTCGAGGAGGAACTGCGCCGCCTCGGCGAAGTCGTGGTCTGCACCGATGACGGCAGCTACGGGCGGAAAGGTTTCGTGACCGACGCGACGAAGGAAATCCTCGCGGGCGGCGGCATCGACATCGTTTACGCCGTCGGTCCGGTGCCGATGATGCGGGCGGTGGCCAATCTCACGCGACCGTTCGGAGTGCACACGATCGTGTCGCTCAACCCGGTGATGGTGGACGGCACCGGCATGTGCGGCGGCTGCCGCGTCGAGGTGGGCGGCACGACCAAGTTCGCCTGCGTGGACGGGCCGGAGTTCGACGGACACCAGGTGGATTTCGACCTGCTGGCGGATCGCCTGGGCACGTACCGCACCCACGAACAGGAAGCCCTCGGGCAGTACGAACACAGCTGCAAGGTCGGCCTGAAACCATAATCCCTCTTTCGCTTCTCCGGTAACATGTCCTCGAACCAATCTCCCTCCACCCTACCCGCGCCCAAAAAGATCTCCGCCAAGGAGCGCATGGGCATCCAGCGGCAGTCGATGCCCGAACAGCACGCGACGGATCGCGCCAAGAATTTCCAGGAGGTCAATCTCGGTTTCACCGAGCAATTGGCCCTGCTCGAAGCCCAACGTTGCATCCAGTGCAAGGACGCCAAATGCATCGCCGGCTGCCCGGTGATGGTAAACATTCCGCGTTTCATCAACTTCGTGGCCGAAGGCAACCTGCCGGCCGCCGCCCAAAGCCTGCTCGGCGACAATGCCCTGCCGTCCGTCACCGGCCGCGTCTGCCCGCAGGAGACGCAATGCGAGATCGAGTGCGTGCGGGGCTTGAAGGGCAAACCGGTGGCCATCGGCTACCTCGAGCGCTTCGTGGCCGACTGGGCCTACCAGAATGCCCATCACATCAAGCACGAGCCGGTCGCACCCAGCGGCAAAACGGTGGCGGTGGTCGGCGCCGGTCCCGCCGGGCTCACGGCCGCGGGCGAACTGGTCAAGTTCGGCCATGCCGTCACGATCTTCGAGGCCCTGCACCAACCCGGCGGCGTGCTGGTTTACGGCATCCCGGAATTCCGCCTGCCCAAGAAGATCGTCGACGAGGAAGTGCGCCGGTTGAAGGACTCCGGCGTGAAGATCAAGTGCAACGCCGTCATCGGCCGGACCTATACGCTCAACGAACTGCGCGCCCAGTTTGACGCCGTGTTCATCGCCAACGGCGCCGGCCTGCCGGTGTTCATGAACGTTCCGGGCGAGAATCTCAAAGGCGTCTATTCTGCCAACGAGTACCTCACCCGCGTCAATCTGATGGCGGCGTATGATTTCCCCTCCGCCGACACGCCCGTGCTGGTCGGCAAGCGCGTGGCCGTGCTGGGCGGCGGCAACGTCGCCATGGACGCCGCGCGCACCGGCAAACGCCTGGGCGCGGAGAAATCCATGATCCTCTATCGCCGGACGCTCAAAGAAATGCCGGCGCGCGTCGAGGAAGTGCACCACGCCGAGCAGGAGGGCATTCAGTTCGAACTCCTCGTCGCGCCCGTCGCCGTGCTCGGCAACGAGAAAAAATGGGTCACCGGGCTGAAGTGCATCCGCATGCAATTGGGTGAACCGGACGCCTCCGGTCGCCGCAGTCCCGTGCCGATCCCTGGCTCCGAGTTTGTCGTCGATTGCGATGTGGTCGTGGTGGCCATCGGCACGCGAGCCAACCCGCTGCTCACCGCCACCTGCCCCGAGCTCAAGCTGAACAAGCGGGGTAACATCGAGGCGGACGAAAACGGCATGACCAACCTCCCCGGCGTCTTCGCCGGCGGTGACATCGTGCGCGGCGCCGCCACGGTGATCCTCGCCATGGGCGACGGCAAAAAATCGGCCAAAGCCATCGACGCGTATCTGAAGACGCCGAAAACGTAGGGCTGGACCTTGTGTCCATGCCGCCAGTTTGCAGCCGAATTGTTGGGCTGGACCTCGCGTCCATGCCGTGTGGCATGGGCGTCTCGCCCATGTCTGAGGAATCCGCCTGTTTTGCGAATCGGGGCGCGGAATCCCGCCGCCGGCGTAAGGGCGCAGTCTCGCTGCGCCCTTCCCCATTTCTCCAGCCAATCCCAAGGCGCAGCAAGACTGCGCCCCTACGTTCGTCCATGGTGCATTCCTATCTAAGCCCAGTCGCCGGCCCGACGACGCGACAAGATCTACGCAGGGATTCGAGTTGCACCCATCGCACAGTTTTCACTTCGTTAACTCTTTCAAAGGGTTTCGTTGCGTTTGCGCGTAGGATCTCTTGCCCCCAAAACAAATGCCCTCACCGATGAAAGCCACTGGAGTCATTTGCTGGTTGGTCCTTTTCGGGCTTGGTCTGTCCTGCTCTGGTGCGCCGATTGATCGCGACAGCGCCTCCCGGGTGGCCGCTCGATGGCTGAGCCTATCGCCGACACCGATGGGGAGACATGCGGGCAAATCCGGCAAAACAACCACCTATTCCAATGCGAACGGTGAAGCCAGATTCCACGTCGTGGACCTGGAGCCCACCGGGTATGTGGTGATCGCCGCCGACGACGAATTGGAGACGGTCCTCGCCTTTTCGCACGAAGACAAGTTCGACGCGCAGCCGGGATCTCCGCTCTTTGACCTTCTCCAAAGAGATACTGAAGGCCGAATGCGACAGCTGCACGCGGAAGCGGCCAGTCCATCATCGTCGCGGATCCACACGAGGGGAAAAGCGAAATGGGAACTGCTCAAGGCCTCCGCTGTGTCAGCACCAATGGAATCGAACGTCGCAGCCGACGCTCCCGGGATAACGACTTTGGACGACATACGGGTGGATCCCATGATCCAAAGCCGTTGGAATCAGACCACAATCTGGAACGGCTCATCGTCGGTTGCCGTGTATAATTATTACACTCCGCCGAACGCTCCCGGAGATCCAAACAACTACCCCACTGGATGTTCTGCGACGGCGTGGGCACAGATCATGTGCTACCATCAATGGCCGGTAACCGGTGTGGGAAACGCTTCCTTCGCCATCACCGTAGATGGAATCGCGCAACAGCGGGCTTTGCGCGGTGGGAACGGAGCGGGCGGTCCCTATGACTGGGCGAATATGGTTTTGATTCCGGGCGCAGGAATTACCTTACTGCAACGCCAGGCAATCGGAGCACTCCTGCATGATGCCGGAGTGGCAAATAACATAGACTATGCCGCGGCCGGATCGGGTGCTTTGCTGACTAGTGCTAAGATCAAGAATGTCTTCCACTATGCCAATGGCAGATATTGCTGCTTCAGATTTCCCGACATTCTCCGTGCGGTCAGAGCCAATCTGGATGCCGGGCTGCCTTTGCTTTTGATTATCAGTGGGCCGCCCGCGGCGCATGCGGTTGTCTGCGATGGCTATGGCTACAATCTTTCCACCCTCTATCATCATTTGAATATGGGATGGAGCGGCTCTTCCGATGCCTGGTACAATCTCCCCAACGTGGGAACGTATTATGGGTTCGATGCAGTTGACGGCTGTTCCTACAATATAGATCCGGCGATCTCGGGGGAGATCCTCAGTGGTCGGATCACCCGACTCGATGGCACTCCGGTGGCCGGGTGTAAGGTGACAGTCACGGGGCCAAACATCCATACGGTGACCACCAATCAACGCGGCATCTTTGCCGTCAAGGGATTGGATTCCAACACGGCCTGGCTGGTCGTACCCCAAGGAGGTGGTTATATATTTTGTCCCAATCAGGCAATAATCACGACCGGCACTTCCGGTGACAACGCCGTCGTGACGGGTGATCGCATCATCGACTTTCAAGCGGGCACCCAGACCGGTTCTCTCCAAATCAACCTGACATCACAGGAAGCCATTGCCGCCGGGGCACAATGGCAAGTGGACGACGGAGCATGGCAGAACAGTGGGGCGACGGTGTCGGGGCTTTTAAACGTTAGCCATACGGTTGCTTTCAAGACGATAGGCGGATGGGTTACCCCGGAAAGTCAAACGGTCATGGTAAACGTTAACCAGACCGCCATATCGATTGGCCTCTATGCCAGGTCTCCGGTGGTGACCACGCTGGCCGGCAGCCCAGGAGCTTGGGGCAATGTGGATGGCATTGGGGTTGCGGCGCGATTCAACGGCCCTGGTGGCGTTGCGGTGGATGGTAGCGGTAACGTCTTTGTCGCAGACTGTGCGAACCAAACGATTCGCAAGGTTACATCGGCGGGTGTCGTAAGCACTTTCGCCGGTCGGGCCGGAAGCAGCGGAAACGCCGACGGCACCGGCAGTAACGCGCAGTTTTATAATCCCAAGGGTTTAGCGGTGGATAGCGCGGGCAACATCTATGTGGCCGACACTGGCAACTACACGATTCGCAAGATCACGCCAGCAGGCGTGGTGAGCACCTTCGCCGGTCGGGCCGGAAGCTACGGCAGCACCGATGGCACCGGCAGCAACGCGCGGTTTTGGGATCCTAGCGGCGTGGCGGTGGATGGCGCGGGCAATGTCTACGTGGCAGACACTCGCAATTGCACGATTCGCAAGATCGCACCCGCGGGCGTGGTGAGTACCTTCGCCGGTCTGGCCGGTAATGGCAGCAGCTTCGATGGCACCGGCAGCAACGCGCGGTTTTGGGATCCTAGCGGCGTGGCGGTGGATGGCGCGGGCAACGTCTATGTCGCGGACACTTCCAACCACACGATTCGCAAGATCACGCCAACGGGTGTAGTGAGCACCCTCGCCGGTTTTGCCTTCGCTGGTGTGGCCGGAAATGACGGCAGCGCCGACGGCGCCGGCAGCAACGCGCAGTTTTATTATCCCAGCGGCGTGGCGCTGGATAGCGCCGGCAATGTCTATGTGGCGGACAAAGGCAACTGCACGATTCGCAAGATCACACCAACGGGTGTGGTGAACACCCTCACCGGTCTGGCCGGAAGCAGCGGCAGCGCCGATGGCGCCGGTAGCATCGCGCGATTTTATGATCCCCGTAGCGTGGCGGCGGACAACGCGGGCAACGTCTATGTGGCGGACACTGACAACAACACGATTCGCAAGATCATGCCCTTTACTCCCACCCCGCAGATTCTGACCCAGCCGCAAAACCAGACGGCGGTGGGGGGACAGAACGTAACCCTTTCGGTCACGGCGACAGGCACGCCCCCACTCACCTACCAATGGCGCAGGAACGGGGTGAACATCCCCGGTGCGACCGGTGCGACTTACAGTATTGCCGGCGCGCAGCTGGCCGATGCGGGCAGCTACGATGTAATCGTGACCAACACTGCCGGCAGCATAACGTCAAACGCCGTCACGCTCACGGTCAACGTGCCGCCGAGCATCACGACCCAGCCACAATCACAGACTGTACCAGTGGGCGTGAATGCGACGTTCACCGTGGTCGCCAGCGGCACGGCGCCGTTGAGCTACCAGTGGAAGAAGGGCGCGACCATTCTGGCAAACACCGGCAACATTTCCGGCGCGACGAACGCGACTTTGACACTCACCAATGTCCAGCTCGCCGACGCCGGCAGCTATTCGGTGACGGTGACCAATGCCGCCGGCACGGCCACCTCCAACGCGGCAGCGCTAACGGCGTACGTGCCGACCGCGGCGCCAACGAGTCAATATGTGACGCCGGGCAGCAGCGTGATGTTCGCAGTGACGACCAGTGGCTCGGGCTCGCCGACCTATCAATGGAAACTAAACGGCACCGCCATCCCCGGTGCGACGAATACGACCTACACCGTGGCCAACGCGCAGGTCGGCAACATGGGCTTCTACTCGGTCACCGTGACCAACAGCGCCGGCTCGATCGATTCGGCGGTGGCGATCCTGACGGTCAACGCCGGCAGCAGCCGGTTGACGGCGCTGTCCACCCGCGGCTACGTGACGGCGGGCGGTGCCCTCACGCCGGGCTTCTACCTGCGCGGCAACGGCAGCAAGTCGCTTATCGTCCGCGGCGTGGGGCCGACGCTGAGCGGTTTCGGCGTCGCCAGCCCGCTGAGCGATCCGCGGATGGATCTGATTCCAGTTAACGGCACGACGCTGTTGACCAACGACGACTGGGGCACCAACGCCAACTTGCCGGCCTTGCGCGCCGCGGCGCCGTTCTCCCTGGCCGAGGGCTCAAAAGACGCCGCGGCTCTCATCACGTTGTCCACGGCGACGAACCTCGGCTATACCGTACGAATTGTGCCCAGCGGCACCGTCACCGATGGCATCGCCATGGCGGAAGTGTACGATCTCGATGCCGCCACCGCGCCAGTGAAGTTTATCAGTCTGTCGACGCTCGGGTACACTGGTCCGGGAGAAAAGGTCCTCACCCCCGGCTTCATCATCTCTGGCGA
>Ga0182021_10010183_pt1 | contig 11151 bp, 8 predicted proteins | sample 612E3MmetaG_FD_120493 | JGI IMG/M metagenome (GOLD analysis project Ga0182021, IMG submission 120493) | Permafrost microbial communities from Stordalen Mire, Sweden - 612E3M metaG (Illumina Assembly) | ecosystem: Environmental > Terrestrial > Soil > Wetlands > Permafrost | place: Sweden...
CCGCAACAGCCGAGTCTACGGCAACGGCGTGGTGGGCAGCTACACCCAACACAATGTCTACATCCAGACGACCAATCCCATCGTCGAAGGCAACTACTTCGGAGTGCTGCGCGCCGGGGCTGCGGGCTCGTCCTACAAGAGCCGCTGCAGCGGCGAGATATTCCGATACAACTACGTGGAAGCGAGCGCGCGGGCGATTGACTGGGTGTACGCAGAGGATTCCGGGGGCGAGAAGGGAAGTACAGCCACCGGCATTGCAACCCAGCCGGACTACGGCACGGACTACGCCTACGGAAACATTATCGTGAATGACTGTAGCCTCGGCAACTGTGCGGAGAACCCGATCCACTACGGCGGCGACAATTGCGGTGAGCAGGACAACGTAGCGACGCTCTTCGTTCAGAGCCCCTATGTGCCCTACCGGTCTCACCTCTACTTTTTCAACAACACAATGGTGAGCCGGGTCACTCAGTCCGATTCGTACCGTGCCACCGTGTTCGCGCCGTCGTTGCGCGACACCACCATCGACGCGTGGAACAACGTCTTCTACTTCTCCGGCGATTCGCAATTCTCGTGGGTCAGCAGCGCAGGCAAGATCAACCTGCGCGGCAACAATCTCGTTTACGGTGCCACTGTCAACGATGCCAGCGATTTAGCCTTGCCGGTCAACTACACCATCTCGAAGCTGGGCACCATCGTCAGCACCGATCCGAAGTTCGTGTCGGCGACGGATTTTGACCCAGGGGCCGGCTCTGGTGCGATCGATCTCGGGACAGGGGTGCCAGCGGGCATCAGCACCGGCACGCTGTGTGCCAGCCTGCCGGCAACCATGCAGCCGCCCCTCAAGACCAACGGTCTCTCGCCGAGGCCGGTGCGAGGCGCGGCGATCGACCTGGGAGCCATGGAGGCCACCCAGTAGAGCCCCTCGAGAATTCGGGCCGGCGAGAAGAGCCGGCGTGATCCGCGAAAACCTCATACGCACGGGGAATCGTGAGCATTCTGGGCCGGGGTAGGATGGCGGCTCGCGTTGCATGCGATACCGGAGCCGTACCCGGAGCTGATCACACCGCCACGAAGGAGCGGCGAGCTGATCGCGATGCCCGTGCTTGGCGGAGTACAGGCAGGAAGGCATTTCAGGCAATTGCAGAGGGGCTCGAAGATGCGATAGCCTTCACGCGAGGCGAGAAGGCACGTGGCCACGTTCACCGGGTCCGAGCACGCGATGTCGACGTGGTGGCCACAAGAGAGAGACTTGGGTTGTCACAGGCGGAGTTTGCGACGGCATTCGGGGTCAGCGTCAGCACGGTCCGCAACTGGGAGCAGGGCCACGAGCAGAACCAAACCGAGCCCGCGCGGCTCCATCTCGCTCAGCAACTCAGGTCGCGTGGGCACTACACTGCGCAGCTCATCGAGGAGAGGCTCAGTCTGCTTCGTGTGGGAGTCTCTTCCGAGCTTGCGTTGCACGATTGCGGACCTCTTCACTCGCGCGATCTTTGAATTGTCCATCAATGTAGCGATCCAACTGCCGACGGGTCGAAAAGCGCACGAAGCTTCCAGGCTTGGTCAGTCTCACCAGCTCTTCGGCCCACTCAATGTGGGTCTTGCCCATGGCCTTGTCGTCGGTCTGGCTCAGAATTGCGATCTCCATCAGGCTGCCGGCGGCCCAAGCGCGATCGTCGGGCGCGCCTTCTTCCCAGTCCAGAATCGCCGAGCGTTCTGCGATTTGAAACAATCCGCTATCAACTTTGCGCTTGAGGAGGAGAGAGAGTGATAGGTACTGTACGACGACCCAGTGGTTCCCAGGCTGGGTCTTCCCGGCGTCCAAGTAGCTGTCTGCTGCTTCCTCAAGCAACAAGATGGCCTTTTCGCCTTCCTGGAATTCCGCCTTCTGCTTGCAGATTGCACCCTTCATGCCGAAGTATTCACTCCATGCGGGATCGTTGCGGCCCTTTCGTTGCGGCATGACCCGGCCCCATTGCGCAAAGTAGTCGTCGATGCATCGGCTTTCCGAATCGCGGCTGCTGGGATTCAGACGCATGCGCTCGAAGGCGCTGTCGATGAACCGTCGCAACTGCCGAATGCGAAACGAGAGGACCTGGGAATCAAAATCGTGGGGAAATGCGGAATAGGCCACCATGGAGGCCCAATCGTGCGCCTCGTGATCCCGCGCCAGCTTGTCGCGCACCTCGTAGAGCACGCAGCGTGGATCGATCCCGGCAAGAATGCCTTCATAGAAGGTGCGGGTTAGAGTGGCCGAGCCCTGAAAGGTTAAGGGCATCTGCGAGGCGACGACCCAGGGAACGCCGGCCTGATGTAGCTCGTAGGCGACGCTGGCCCCGGGCGACTCAACGGTCATCTGATTGGCGCTATCACAGCTTGCCAACACCACCATGGTCGGTGGTTTCGAGGTGCGGGCTTTCGACCACAGGGCATTGGCCAGCCCGGCGGCGTTCACCGGATCGAGCTCTTCCGGCCGGCGCGGCTTTGCCAGGGCCAGCCCCATGCGCTCACCACTCTGGGGGAGCGCGCAACCGTGACAAAGGAGATGAACATGCGTGTACTCCCGCCTCTCCGTCTCTTCTTGGATGCGACATAGGGACGCATCTTCCAGTACAGTTACCACGTCGCCGATCTTGAGCTTGCGGCGCCCTTCGCGTCCCTCATCGATCCAAGGCTTCAAGGCGCCCACAATGGCCAGAAGGTGCGCTTTCGCCGGAGGTGGAGCAAAGCCCTTCGGACAGGCGGTGCAAAACAGAACGCGCGGGCGGCGGTTCCAATCGAGGGGAATTCTGACGCTGTCGCGCAACTCGCGAGTCACCACTATGGGCGCCCGCGACTGGAGGCTCAACTTGCCCCCTGCTCCCCGCCAACCTGGTGGCACCCAAGAGATCTCGAACGGAATAAGAGAAAGCTCACCGCCGCCCAGGACCAGCCGCAGGTGGGTAAGCTCGGCCGCACCGCCAGCTTCGGCCAGCCGGGTCTGAAAGCCGCACATCTGGGCGAAGGTGTCGGCGATCCGGTGGCCGAGGCGCTCGACAGCGTCAGCGCGCAAATCGTTAGGGATTCGTCCTCCATTCTCGGAGCCCACAAAGTATTGCAGAGACGCTAGGTCGGCCTGGATTTCGTAGTGATCGAAGGGAAGCCTGACGGTGTCCGCCTCGGCACCGTCGCACAAGGCAACATAGTCCGTCAGTCGCGACAGCAACTGCCCGTAGAGCGGCCCGGGCCGCACAAGCTCCAACTTGATGCCTTCGATATTGGTCATGCTTTCACCACCGGCACCCAGCTCGCATTCTCTACGGGAGCGAAGCCGTCTTCGTCCTTACCCTCCGAGGTCCTGTACTCGCACAGACCGGCCATCACGGCCGGCTGTTTCTTGTCCGGGCGAATGACGGCCACGGTAGGTTGGGTCAGCAGCCATGTCGGCGGCAGACGATCCAATGACTTCATGGAGTTGAGCGCACCCCAGAAGGGCTCGAAGGCTTCATCGCTCTTGAATGACTTGGGATCGAGGCGCAGGAGCCTTGCCCAGGTCCCGGTGTTCAAGTAGAGCGGCCCCTTCTGGGAGGGCACAACGGCCGGCAGGTGTTTTTGCCGGCGCAGATGTGTGTGTCCGGCCACGACCACATCAGCTGCGGGTTTGATCTCGGCCAACTTGTCGTACACGTCGCAAGCACCGTCGATCTCCCATGTCTCCGGACTTCCACCCCAGTCGGCCAGCGCAGCGCGCAGCGCTTTCTTAGGGCTAGCGAAGATGCGCCTGACCGAATAGTCGAGCAAGTTCCAAAGGATTCGCCCGCCGCCGAGGATCTGTTGATCCTCCTCACCTGCAATCTCTTCCGGTGTCTTGCCGCCTTTCTTGGCGAGATCCCAAATCTCTTCCAGCGAGAGGCGCCTGCCACTGTCATCGCCCAAGAATTCTGCGAGCTGCGCCCCGGGCTTCCACTGAATCTTGGGCAGCGCAGAATGCTCTTGCGCCGTTCCCGTCTCGGCGCCGAGCACACGGTGCACGCGCCATTCCCCTGCGGTTTCGGCCTTGCTGAGCGCCTTGATCACTCCACCCAAGGCGTTCGCGCGTTTCGGGTCGAGAGCGAGCAGAACGTTGAAGACCGAATCGACCTCGGGCTTAAGCAGATCCACGAACGGCCAGTCTGCTTTGATAGCGTTCATCACGTCCTTCACGAGCTGGGTGCCCGCATTGGGGGCTTCGGAGGCGAGCGGCGACGGGATTCCCAAGGTTGCGGCCCGAACCAGCCTTGCCATCGATTCGGGCGACATCGCATTCCAATTGTCGAATTCGTTGCCGTGAATACAGAGCACGGAGGCAAATCCCGTGTTCATATGTCCGACTCTGCAGCGATAGCCTGCGCCGAAGGTCGCGAAGAAGATGCGGCCGCGGCTGACTTCATCGTTCCCAGCAAGACGGTTCAATACCTGCTCTTGAATGTTTGGGTACGCCAACTCGATGTCGTGATTCCCAAGAACGACAACCAGCCGGTGCTTGTCGCGATGGACGAAGGCATTCAGCTTCTCCCAAATATCGAGGAAATCCTTGTAGAGGAGAATTTGCGCAACGGCACGCTCAGCATCCGCTGGACTCGCGACGTACCCAGGGACCTCTTCCGCCAGGACGTCGATGAAATCGCCGTTGATGACCAAGCCAAGGGTGCCGCCGCGAGGAGTCTCGCGCTCGGTCAGGCGTTCAATCAGTTTTGCGAATTGCTGGCCCTGATGGAAGATGGGCGTTCCGCTGGTTCCGCCAAGGTGAAGATCAGAGACGATGTAGAGTTCTTCGTAGGTGGGCAAGAACATGGCGGCAGGATAGCGCTGCTGGGCCGCCATGGGTAGAGCGATCGCGTGGCTCTCCGGTCAGTCGCTTGCGGCAGAGGCGGCTGAGCCGGTTGTCTGTGCTGGCTTCCCAATTCGCTCGGCGGGATAACGACTGGCTCCGCGATGTCACCGAACGAATCTGGCGAAGCCTGACCCCGCGCGCCTCCGGCCGCGAGCTCGTGGGCAAGCTGCCGATGCGATCCCCTCACCGTAAGTACACCGCGTGGAGAGACGTCGGCCTTCACCTTCATGAACTTGACGCAGGGATCAGGCCGAGGTTAGCAACGACGCGATGCTAATGTTGATAACTCAAGACGACAACCGCTCGCCAACTTGAGCATGCTTGCCTCGTCCTGCGGGTTCGAACAGCGCCCACTGTCCCTATCCGTACAGTCGGACCTTCGAAGTCCCACTTGCTCGTGGTTGCCCAGGATGCTCTGCTTTGGAGCATGCGCGAGAAGGTCGGCCGTGCCATCCACGAACGCTTCCTTGAAGAACAGAAAGACAGGCGGCCAGCAGATGTTCGCGAGGTCAAGCCCTGGCATGAACTGGATGAGGACTTGAAGGAATCGAACCGGCAGCAGGCCGACGACATTCCGAACAAATTGGACGCCATTGGGTGTGTTTTCGAGCCTCTGCGGCCCGGCGAGGAACTGAGGCCGTTTAGGTTCGCCGACGATGAGCTAAATATCATGGCCCGCCTCGAGCACGAGCGCTGGAACAAGGAGAGGTTGCGGGCAGGCTGGCGCCTCGGTCCAACCAGAGACAATCAAGCAAGAACTACGCCCTACCTGGTCCCCTTCGATGAACTCTCACCTGAAGTTCAGAAATTGGACGTCGAAGCCGTCATGAGCATCCCTGATATTCTCAAGCGCGCCGGCTTCCAGATCTATCGCCTCCGGCGGGAGTAGTGACCACTATCCCCGCGTTGTGAAGATCAAGATGAGCAAGCAAGCGGCCCACCCATGCTTTCCCCTAACCCAACGTGCGGTGAGGTCCTATCTCACCTGGCGGACGACGCGTACACAGCCACGGTCGGGCGTCTTGGTGAGGAGGAAGAGCGAGGATTCGACGGCTGTGCCCCGTCGCACTCCGCCCGTGCGCTTCACCATGAGGTCCTCGACACCGTCGTCGTCGAAGTCGCCCCGACCAAGCAACGTGATCGTCCCCGACCAACCGGCGCCGCTCACGGTGATTTCGTCGCCTTTGCGCCGCGTGATCCGGGCACGGGCTTCGACATCGTGCAGGCTCTTGCACGCCGCAGCCGCCTGCCTCACCGAACGCGTCTCTTCGGGTGAGATTGGCAGCGCGAGCTCCGGCGGCAAGTCGGAAAGTTCGATCTTGGACCAGTCAAGCTCGCCGATAAAAGTCTTGGTCGGCGCCTTGGCTCTGCCAAGCCAATCGAGGGCGAGGCACCTCATGCCCTGGTACCAAATCGCATTCCAATCGGTGTCGTCTTCAGTGTCGAAGGACTTGGTGGCGATTTTGAGGAAGTCTCGGCAGGTGCGTATAGAGACCTCACCCCCATCTATCCGAACCGGGAACTCGTCGGGCAGTGGCGCCGAGAGGGCCTTCCCGACGTCCGCGATCGCGCGCAACCGTAGGCTGGAAGACCACCATATTCGGTTTTCAACCGCGGCGGAGGCTGACGGCGTCGGCAGCGGCCCGGCCAAACAGGCGGCGGCCAGCGCCAGCGCCAGCGCACTCACGGCGATGTCCCGGGCGCCTCTTCAGCAGCCTGTTCAAACTGTTTCTGCGTCCATTCGTTCCGCGATGTCCGGCACGTCGAGCGGTGGCACTCCTTGGCGACGGCTTTCCAGTGCTTCGCATTAGCCGACTTCACGAGATGCGTGAACTTCTTCAGCCCCTTGACGCCCAGATTATAGACCATGTCCACGAGCGCCCGTCGGGCCGACAAGGGGAACTCATCAAATTTCGGAAAGATACTCTTCAGGCCGGGGAGGAACTCCGTTCGCAAGCGGGTGAGGGCCAAGGTCCTGATCGTCGCGTCGGGGAGGTCCAGGTCAGTGAAGGTCTTGTAGTACCGGGCCCGGTGAGCGGCCAGCTTGCCTTTGACGTGGTTGAACGCCGCGATCTTTTGCGCGGCGGTGGCGGGAGTGCCCTTGTCCCGGTGCACGAAGGGCAACGACACGGCTGTCTCGGCCGAGGCCACCAGGTTGCCGACGCCCACCGTCACGAACCCCCGGGTGTCGATGTACATGAAGGGATACTTTCCCTCGTGAGCGACGATGTCATCGTAATACTCCTCGGCCGCCTTCGACGTGGCAGCTTCGGTGCCGGGAAACACGGGTGCCCGAAGATTGAGCGGCAGCACGTGGAACACGTGCCGTTCGCTCATCCCGCGATGCAATCCGCGGGAGCCCACCGGGCCGGACGCATGAAGGACAGACGAGGGCATGCGCAACCTGTGCTGGAAGGAACCCAAGCCTTCCTCCTCGAGGTCTCTGTTGGAACCAAGCGGGCCGGGTCGCCGCGCAGACGCCATAACGGTGGCAAAGATATCACGCTCCCGGAGGGTGATCCTGGAAAATTCTGGTCTTGCGCAGCTGCGAACGACGTTCCCGAAACTTGCGGCATCCGTCCAGGGGACCTATAGTGAGAACAGCCAGAGGTTGGAGTGGTTCTGGCAAGGCCGCGCGGCGCGACGGGCGAATTCAGGTCCGTTGGCCGAGCACGACCTGGCGGGAGACGTTGGTGGATGGCGGACGGGACCGGCGAGGTGTTGCCGGCGTGGATGTCCGATGCGCCAACGTGCTCGCGCATGACGACGGGAACGCCGCGGGCGACAGCGGTGGCGACGACCTCCGCGTGAAGGGGCGGCGGCCGGCCACATGCGCGCCCGCGGAATGGTCGGCACAAGACCACCTTCGGGACAGCGACCTCGCGCTCGGATTGGTTCTCGGGGTCCGCTTCTGGTATGGTCGGGCCTTCATTGCGGGGAGAACCCATGCCGATTCCAATCGACGCACAAGTTCGATTTCTGAGTCCTCTTGGTGACCAACTGCTCTTCCATCGCATGGAAGGGGAAGAGGAGCTGGGACGGCCGTTCAGATACGAGCTCACCCTGCTGAGTGAAGTCGGCGATCTGGTTCTCAGTGACCTGCTCGGACAGGTCGTGACTGTCGAACTCGACCTTCTGCAGACGACACCGACGCCGAACGACGGAGTTCGTTTCTTCAATGGCTATGTTACCCGGTTTTCACGCCACGGGGTTGATCGCAGCTATCACGTGTATTCCGCCACCGTCCGTCCATGGCTCTGGCTCTTGAGCCAACCATCGAACTGCCGGATCTTTCAGAACAAGACTGTACCGGAAATCATCAAGGAGGTTTTCCGTGCTCACGGTCTGACGGACTTCCAGGAATCATTGACCGGTGACTACTCGCCGCGTGAGTTCGTGGTTCAGTACAGGGAAACGGATTTCAACTTTGTTAGCCGGCTGATGGAAAGCCATGGAATCTACTACTTCTTCACCCATCAGGTCGACAAGCACACCCTGGTGTTGGCAGATTCCTATGGCGCACACCAAACGGTAAATGGCTATGAACAGGTGCCATACCTCCGCCCAGGCACTGTGCAGCAGTCTCTGCCAGACCACATCGACGATTGGCAGACTGCGCAGCAGATCCAGCCCGGGACGGTAGTTCTGAACGACTTCAACTTCGAGACCCCCAAGGCGAACTTGCTGACAAGGCGGTCCGCGCCGAATTCCCACCAAAAGGCCGATTTTGAACGCTACGACTATCCAGGTGAGTATGCAACGAGCGATGATGGAGAGGTGCTTGCGCGTCTTCGCCTTGAAGAGCTGAACGCGCAGTATGAACGAGCCAGGGGGGAAGGCAACCCGCGAGGCCTAGCCACTGGTTCCCTGTTTGAACTCACAGGCTATCCGATTGATTCTGAGAATCGGGAATATCTGGTTGCGGGTACCACGTTCACCATAGAAGGACCTGACTACGAATCGCAAGCAGGCTCGGGCGGTACAGAGACGTTTCGTTGCACCCTCGGCGCTATCGATAGTCACTGCCCTTTTCGGGGTGAGCCAGGGGCTCTCCGACCAACGGTTGCTGGTCCGCAGACCGCGATAGTGGTGGGCAAGGACAGTGAGGAGATCTGGACCGACGAGTACGGCCGCGTGAAGGTGCAGTTCCACTGGGACCGCGACGGGGAGGACGACGAGAACAGCTCGTGCTGGGTGCGGGTGGCCCAGATTTGGGCCGGCTCTGGCTTCGGCGGGATCAATGTCCCCCGCATTGGCGACGAAGTCATTGTGGACTTCTTGGAGGGCGACCCGGATCGGCCAATTATCACTGGCCGGGTCTACAACGCGGACAACATGCCGCCCTATACGTTGCCGGGCAACAAGACCCAGACGGGAATCAAGAGCCGGAGCACCAAAGGCGGCAATCCGCAGAACTTCAACGAACTTCGCTTCGAGGATCTGAAGGACAACGAGCAAGTCTATCTGCAGGCAGAGAAGGACCTGAAGATTTTCGTCAAGCACGACGAGAGACACGACGTCGGGCACGACCGGGTCAAGGACATCACGAACGACGAAACCTCGACGATCCATGGAAATCGAACCGAGGAAGTTTTCAAGGACGAGGGGATCACGATCCACGGCAAGCGTACGGAAGTCGTGGACAAGGACGAAGACATCACCATCAAAGGCAAACGGATCGAGCACGTCACCCTGGACGAAGACATCACCATCACCGGCAAACGGACCGAGCACGTCACCCTGGACGAAGAAGTCACCATCAAAGGCAAACGGACGGTGGACGTGAAAAACGCCGACACCCTAATCGTGGGAGCTGGCAGGACTCAAAACATCACCGGAGACGATCAAGTCACGGTTACCAAGAAGCTGCATTTCGATGCCGGCGACGAGATTGTCATCAAGACCGGAGACGCCAGCATCACCATGAAGAAAGACGGCACCATCATCTTGAAGGGCAAGGACGTCTCGATTACTGCCTCGGGGAAGATCAATGCCAATGCTTCCGGCGACGTCACCATCAAGGGCAGCAAAGTCAGCACGAACTGAGGCCGCGAACTGGAGACGGCGAAACTGCGGAAGTTGGGCTATCGCCAACGCCCGGCCAGCGGCGCGGCCGGCAAGGCGATCGACTGAAAGCGTGGCAGCCGCACGCAACCACGACCGAGTGTCGGAACAAGGGGCATGAAGCCTTCGCGAATGAAGGCATCAGTCTTGCTCTCGGGCAGCCAGGCCTCTGCGCTGGGCATCTGCACCCAGTCGCCGTCCCTCTGGACCACGGGGACGGGAAGTTCGTCGACAGAGTCGATGTCCCCCGGAGAGAAGTCCCAGCCGCCCGCAGCCCCGAAGCTCTTGCCAATGATCGCGGCGCAAGCCAGCGCACCCGAGCCCCACAGATACTCCTCGGCTTGCGGCCCCTCTTCAAGGGCGAATCGCTCGACCGGTTCGCCTTTCTTCCCATAGGGCAGGCGCAACAGCATGCGCGACAACGCCATCCCGATCGAGGTGGCGCAAGCAGAGCGGCGCAAGTCTTGCCACGCTTGCTGGTCCGCGGTTGCAACGAATCCCGCGGTCCACGCCGCCCAGCTCATCCCAGCCAGCAAAGTCGCGCCTCCGTCCTGTGCGATGGCGCCCAGCCGGGCAAGAAGCGCGGCGTGCCCGGCCGTGGGCTGGTACGGCGCAAGGCTCACCAGCAGTGACCAGGGAACATCGGCACTGCTGTCCGCCAGCAATCGGAAGAGATCCGATTCCGCCAAAGTGGGCGACGCCGCGAAAGCGGAAGCCATTCCCTCCAGACTCACATCCAGGACGAACAGCTCCACGTCTTCCTCGATTTCCAGGCTGCGGACCAAGAATTCGAGCCCCCGCCAGGCCGCCTCAATTGGTTGAAAAACTGGATGGTGCAGGAGCGCCCGCATCAGCCCCGCACTGGTTTGGTCGATGGTAGCCAGCAGAGTCGCCTGGCGGGGATCGGCTTTGGCCGTGATCTGCGAGCCCAGGGCCTGCCGAATTATGGAATCCACGACAGACGTCGCCGAGACTGGGGTGGTGCTCTTGTCCGCCGTCGTAGGAGCCCGCCCCAGCAGGCGTTGTATGTCGCTGCCCTCGGCGCTCGCCGCTGCTGGGCTGGTCGCCGCCTGATCCGCCATGCCCAGCCGAGCCGCCGCCGCCGCAAAGGTCTGGGGATTCTCGATCTGGCGGCGCAGCTCCCGCATGGGCGCGAAGAGATCCAGGCTGGCATAGAGATGGTCGGGGTGGAACTCGTCCAAATCGCCGAAGGCAATCGTGAATGGCGCCTGATC
>Ga0182021_10010185_pt1 | contig 11150 bp, 5 predicted proteins | sample 612E3MmetaG_FD_120493 | JGI IMG/M metagenome (GOLD analysis project Ga0182021, IMG submission 120493) | Permafrost microbial communities from Stordalen Mire, Sweden - 612E3M metaG (Illumina Assembly) | ecosystem: Environmental > Terrestrial > Soil > Wetlands > Permafrost | place: Sweden...
AGAACGCCAGGGCGGCCGCGGGGCAGGTCGCCATGCTGGTGTCCCTCGTTCCGGGGATCCGCCGCGCCCTGGAGGAGACGGGTGCGACCGACCTTTACGACGAGGTGGAACGACCGCTCGTGCGGGTGCTCGCCAAGATGGAGGTGGCCGGCATCGCCGTCGACGTCGTCCGGCTGACGGCCATCAGCGACGAGCTGAACTCGGAGGCGGGCAGGCTCGAGGCCGAGGTCCAGGAGCTGGCGGGGGAGGAGTTCAACGTCAACTCCACCCAGCAGCTGCGCCGCATCCTGTTCGAGAAGCTCGAGCTTGTGCCTCAAAAGCGCACCAAGACCGGCTACTCGACCGACGCCCAGAGCCTGCTGCGCCTGCGCGACGCCCATCCTCTGGTCGACACCCTGCTCCGGTACCGGGAGGTCGAGAAGCTGCGCTCCACCTACGGAGAGGGCCTCCTCTCCGAGGTCGCCCCCGACGGGCGCATCCACGCCTCGTTCAACCAGACGGTCGCCCGAACGGGGCGCCTGTCCTCGGACCAGCCGAACCTGCACAACATCCCGGTGCGCAGCCTCATCGGCCGCCGTTTTCGGGAAGCCTTCGTACCGAGCCCAGGATCGGAGCTGCTGATCGCCGATTACGACCAGATCGAGCTTCGCGTCATCGCCCACTTGTCCGGCGACCCCGGACTGGTGGAGGCGTTCCGTTCCGGGCAGGACATCCACAACACGACGGCGGCCCGCGTCTTCGGCGTCGAGCCCGAGGCGGTGACCCTCGCCATGCGCTCGAAGGCGAAGATGATCTCCTACGGTCTCGCCTACGGCATGGAGGCCTACGGGCTCTCCCAGCGTCTCGGCGTCGGGGTCGACGAGGCCGCCGCCATCCTTGCCCAGTACTTCGCGGCTTTCCCGAACGTGAAGCAGTACATGGAGCGCTCCGTGGCCGAGGCACGCGGTCGCGGGTACACCGAGACCCTCCTCGGGCGGCGCCGCTACCTGCCCGAGCTGGACTCGAGCAACTACCGAGTTCGCCAGGCCGCCGAGCGCCAGGCGATGAACGCGGGAATCCAGGGCCTGGCTGCGGACATCTTCAAGGTCGCGCTCGTCCGGCTGGACGAGGCGCTGGAGACGGGGGGCCTCTCGAGCCGGATCGTGCTCCAGGTGCACGACGAGATCCTCCTCGAGGCGGTCGCGGGCGAACGCGACGAAGCCATCGCCCTGACGCTCGAGACGATGGAGCACGCCTTCGAGCTCCGGGTTCCCCTGGCGGTACATCTGGCCGTCGGCGACAGCTGGGCGGCGGGCAAGGAGCCGGCGCTCGACGCCGGCACGGGCTTCGATGAGATGGACCCGCTCGACACGGGCGACTCCGTAGCCTGACATTGCGTTCTCGCCCCCTCTGGGGGGTACAATTGTTAAGCGACCATGACGGCGGCGGCCGAACAGTGGCCGGCTGCGTCACCCGGATGCAGAATTCCCCATCCCTTATTGCCTGCGGCGGCCAAGCGCGGTCTGCCGTAGGAGTACCCGTCCGAAAAGAGAGCGACCTACCACCAATGTCCGACACGATGAGCACCCTTAACGCGGATTCCCTTTCAGACCAGGAGCGTCACGGCACTTTCGATGCCGAAGGGGTCTACGTTCCCCGCAAGATCGTCGAGGACGACCTTGGCGACATGTCCTTCGAGGACGCGATCGATCAGACGATCGTGGCCTTCGAGGACGGCGACGTTGTCACCGGCAAGGTGGTCAAGGTCGACAAGGACGAGGTGCTCTTGGACATCGGCTTCAAGTCGGAAGGCGTGATCCCGGCGCGGGAGCTGTCCATCCGGCATGACCTCGATCCCCACGAGGTCGTCTCGGTCGGCGACGAGATCGAAGCGCTCGTTCTCCAGAAGGAGGACAAAGAGGGCCGCCTGATCCTCTCGAAGAAGCGGGCGCAGTACGAGCGTGCGTGGGGCACCATCGAGCGGGTCAAGGAATCCGGCGGAGTGGTCAAGGGCCTCGTGATCGAGGTCGTGAAGGGCGGGCTCATCGTCGACATCGGCCTTCGCGGCTTCCTGCCGGCTTCGCTCGTCGAACTGCGGCGGGTGCGCGACCTGCAGCCCTACATCGGCAAGACCCTCGAGGCCAAGATCATCGAGCTCGACAAGAACCGCAACAACGTCGTGCTGTCGCGGCGGGCGTGGCTCGAGGAGACACAGCGCGAGCAGCGGGGTGAGTTCCTCGTGAACCTCAAGCCGGGCGAGATCCGCAAGGGCGTCGTGTCCTCGGTCGTGAACTTCGGGGCCTTTGTCGACCTCGGCGGGATGGACGGGCTCGTGCACGTCTCGGAGCTGTCCTGGAAGCACGTCGATCACCCGTCCTCGGTCGTCGCCGTGGGTGACGAGGTCACTGTCCAGGTGCTCGATGTCGACCTCGACAAGGAACGGATCAGCCTTTCGCTGAAGGCGACCCAGGTCGACCCTTGGCAGGAGTTCGCCACGAACCACCGCATCGGCGAGCTTGTCTACGGCAGGATCACCAAGCTCGTGCCCTTCGGTGCGTTCGTCCAGGTCGGCGACGGGATCGAGGGACTGGTGCACATCTCGGAGATGGCGGCGCACCATGTCGACCTTCCCGAGCAGGTCGTCACCCCCGGTGAGGAGCTCTGGGTGAAGATCATCGACATCGACCTCCAGCGTCGCAGGATCAGCCTTTCGATCAAGCAGGCCGCAGAAGGAGGCGAGGTCGCCGAGGAGTACCGCGAGGCCTTCGGGGAGCACGCCTACGACGCCGAGGGCAACTACATCGGATACGACTACTCCGCAACCGACTTCACGCCCGAGACCGAGAGTCAGGCGGCATGGGCCGACCTCCTGGCGGCCAACGAGGCGGCGAGCGCGGCGTCCTCCGAGCGGGCGCGTATCCCGGCAGACGGGACGGCGGGCCCGAGCGGCGAGGCCGGCGAGGAGAGCGCCTCGGCTGCGTCGGTTGACGTCCCCGCCGAGATGACATCGGCCCCGCAGGAAGCCGCGGTCGAGCCGCCAGCTGAAACCGCGGTCGAGCCGGAAGCGGAAGTAGCGGTCGAGCCGCCGGCTGAAGCCGCGGTCGAGCCGCCGGCTGAAACCGCGGTCGAGCTGGAAGCGGAAGTAGCGGCCGAGCCGCCAGCTGAAACCGCGGCCGAAGCCCCGGAAGCGACCGTCGAGGCGGCGCTGGACGCTCCCGAGCCGGTGTCAGAAGCGGTTCCGGAGCCCGAGGCCTTGCTTGCGGCGTCCGACGAGGCAACAGCGGAATAGCGCCGGTGACGGCGCCGGTGCGGTCACCCGAGGTACCGAGGCCGCCCGCGCACAGCACCGGTACACGCCTCAGCCTGCAGGCTAGGCCGTTCCAAGAGAGCCTCCACCGCTGCGCGCCGGGCCAGTGATCGGCACGACGACAAGGCCCGGGACCGCCCGGGCGCAATGGGCGGTCGCGGTTCCGGCCCTGAAGGCCTCCGCGCTGCCGTTCGCGGTGTCCAGAGCCCTCGTGGTGGTCGCCGTGTTGGCCGCCCGCTTTGCTGCGAGCGAGTTCCACCTGGGGGTCGCCGCGCGCCACGCCGGAGGTGCGGGCCTGCTCGCCTGGGATGCCAGCTGGTACGAGAGGATCGCCGCCGCCGGCTACGCGGGCCTGGGAAACGGAGCCCTGCGGTTCTTCCCCCTGCTTCCCGTGCTCGCCCGTTCGTTCCGGGCAGTTCCCGGGGTCACCGCGGGCGCGGCGGTGATCATCGTTGCGAACGTCGCCTCGCTGGGGGCTTTCGCCGTGCTCTACCGGATCGTCGTGTTCGAGCTCGGCGACGAGGCATGCGCCCGGCGGGCCGTCTGGTTGCTGGCGCTCGCTCCCCCGGCCTTCGTCCTGGTCATGGGCTACGCGGAGTCGCTCCTGCTCCTCTGTTCGCTCGTGGCCCTCCTCGGCTTTCGCCAGCGACGGTACGGACTGGCGATCGGGGCTGCCTTCCTGGCGGGGCTGAGCCGCCCTGTCGGGATGCTGCTCGCGATCCCCGCTGCGATCGAGGTCGGCGCCAACTGGTTCTCGCTGGCGCGGCGCGACCGCGTCGTCGGTATCGCCACGGTCATCGCCGCCCCCGCCGGGGCGGGGGCCTACCTCGCCTGGGTCCGCGAGACATACGGTCAATTCTGGATCCCGTTCCGCGAGCAGCTCTCCACGTCGCACCGAGGAGTCGTCACGGACCCGTTCGTGACCGTCTGGCGCGCCCTTGACGGCCTTGTTCATGGCGTACATCTCGGCGTGGCGGCGCATGCCTTCTGGGCGGTGCTGCTCGTGCTCCTTGCTGCCTATCTTCTCCAGAGGATGCCCGCCTCTTACGGGTGGTACTCCGTTGGGCTGCTGGCGGTGGTGCTGACGGCCTCGAATCTCGCGTCGCTGGAGCGTTACGGGCTCGCCTGCTTTCCCTTCGTCGTCGCCGGCGCCATGCTCGCCAAGACCCGCAACACCTTCCGGGTCGTGATCGGGCTGTCGGTGTTGCTGATGCTCACGTACGCGATGCTCGCCTTCCTGGGCAGGTACGTGCCTTGAGGCTGACGCGGGTGGCGAGATGCTGACGCGGGTGGCGAGATGATCGTCATCGGGCTGACCGGTGGGATCGGGTCCGGCAAGTCCACCGTCGCCAGGATGCTCGTCCAGCGCGGAGCAGTTCTCATCGACGCCGACGAAGTCGCCCACGATGTCGTCGGCGTCGGAAGGCCGGCCTACCGCAAGGTCGTGGAGCGTTTCGGCGAAAGCGTCGCCGCTCCGGACGGGAGCATCGACCGCGCGGCGCTGGCCGCCGTCGTCTTTAACGATGCCGCGGCTCTCGCGGATCTCGAGGCCATCGTCCACCCCGAGGTTCGTTCCGAGATCGGCGCCAGGATTGCGGCCGAGTCGGGCAGCGGGCACGTCGTGGTCGTCGACATCCCCTTGCTGATCGAAAAGGGCGACCCCGACGGTTACAGCCTGGCGGGGGTGCTCGTAGTGGACTCGCCGCTCGACATAGCGGTGGACAGGGTCGTCAACCTGCGCCGGATGGACCGATCAGACGCGAAAGCGCGGATCGCCAGACAGGCTACGCGGTCCGAGCGCATCGGCCGTGCGGACTTCGTGATCATGAACATGGGCACGCTCGAAGAGCTGGAGGAGATGGTGCGACGGGCCTGGGAGTGGATCGAGCGCCTCCGGGTCGAGGGCGCCGACGGAGACCGCCCGGCCGGGGGTACCAGCTGACGGACAGCTCGGGCAAGGCGGGTCGTACTGTCAGAGCATGAGCAACCCAGCGACCATAACCGTCGAGGCGACCGGGATCGCCTCGGCGCCGCCCGACATAGCGCGGGTCAGTCTTTTCACCTTCGCCGAGGACCCGGCGCCGGGCGATGCCCTTACCTCGTGCAGCCTCCTCACCGAGCGCGTCCTCGGAGCGCTCCGTGACGCCGGCGTGGCGCCCTCGGACCTCGAGACCACCTCGATCGACCTGAACGTCCGGCATCATCGGGAGCCGGAGGAGGCGGTGCCGCTCTACCGGTCCTCGAGCGGGCTCGTGGCAACGGTGCGGCCACCGGGCGACGCCGGCAGGATCATCTCAGTCGCCGTAGAGGCCGCGGGAACCGGGGTAGGCATCAACGACGTCGCCTTCGACATCGACGACAGGTCGCCCCTTACCTCATTGGCACGGCGTGACGCCGTTGCCAATGCCTTGACCGCCGCCCGTGAGCTGGCCGACGCGGCCGGGGTCACCCTCGGCAGGCTCGTCGAACTTGGAGAGGGCCGGGGACTGCGGCCGCCATATCTTCCGTCAGGCCTACCGATGAGAGCCGCGGCCGCCGGCCGCACGCTGGGCGGAGGCCCACCGCCAGTCGAGCTCGGCGAGCTGAGTGTCACGGTGACTGTGTCAGCGGTGTTCGAGGTGACGGCTGCGGTGTCAGGCTGAGCCCGCGCCCTCGTTGACGGCCCCGCCAGGGACCGGTCCGACGGCAGCGAGAAGCCCTCTCCCACCTGCGCAGTTCGCTGGCGCAAGCCGCGCCGCTCGCCGGCGCGCACCCTCTCGGTACCATGCGATGTGCCTCCATTCCGGGTGGTTTCTGACTTTCAGCCGGCCGGCGCCCAGCCGGCGGCGATCGAGGCCCTGTCGCGCGGGGTCGAGCGGGGAGACCGTTTCCAGACCCTGCTGGGCATCACCGGGAGCGGCAAGAGCGCAACGATCGCCTGGACGATCGAGAACGTCCAGCGGCCGACACTCGTGCTGGCACCGAACAAGTCGCTCGCTGCCCAGCTCGCGGGCGAGCTGCGGGGCTTCTTCCCCGACAACAGGGTCGAGTACTTCGTCTCCTACTACGACTACTACCAGCCCGAGGCCTACCTGCCCTCCTCGGACACCTACATCGAGAAGGACTCGTCCATCAACGACGAGATCGACCGGCTGAGGCACTCGACGACCGCCAGCCTGCTCACCCGGCGGGACGTCATCGTGGTGGCGTCGGTCTCCTGCATCTACGGCCTCGGTTCGCCCGAGGAGTACCGAGGTCAGATCCTCGTGCTCTCCCCGGGCGAGACGCACGACCAGCGGGCGCTGCTGACCCGCCTCGTCTCGATGCACTACGAGCGCAACGACGCCAACCTCGTCCGCGGGAAGTTCCGGGTGCGGGGCGACACGATCGAGGTTCACCCCGCCTACGAGGAGTACGCGGTGCGCATCGAGCTCTTCGGGGACGAGGTCGAGAGGGTCAGCCGCTTCGACGTCATGACCGGCGAGCTGCTCGGCGACCTCGAGGAGCTGATCATCTTCCCCGCCACTCACTACGTCGCCGGGGACGAGCGCACGCGTAACGCCATCGCTTCGATCGAGGTGGAGCTCGGTGAGCGCCTGAGGGAGCTCGAGCAGGGGAGCAAGCTGCTCGAGGCCCAGCGGTTGCGGATGCGGACCGAGCACGACCTCGAGATGCTCGCGGAGCTCGGCAGCTGCAACGGCGTGGAGAACTACAGCCGACACCTCGACGGGCGAGCGGCGGGAGAGGCTCCCTATACGTTGCTCGACTATTTCCCGGACGACTGGCTGCTCGTCATCGACGAGAGCCACGTGACCGTGCCGCAGCTGCACGGACAGTTCGCCGGCGACCGCTCGCGCAAAGACGTCCTCGTCGAGCACGGTTTCCGCCTCCCGTCGGCCAAGGACAACCGCCCACTGCGCTTCGAGGAGCTCGAGGCCCGCGTCAACCAGTGCATCTTTCTCTCCGCCACTCCGTCCGACTACGAGTTCTCGGTCTCGAGCCAGGTCGTAGAGCAGATCGTCAGGCCGACCGGTCTCGTCGACCCCGAGGTCGTCATCAAGCCGACCAAGGGGCAGATCGACGACCTGATCGCAGAGATCAACACGACGATCGCCCGGGGCGAGCGCGTCCTCGTCACGACGCTGACGAAGAAGATGGCCGAGGATCTCGCCGACTACCTGTTGGAGACCGGGCTCAAGGTCCGCTACCTGCATTCCAACATCGACACGATCGAGCGCATCGAGATCGTCCGTGACCTGCGCCTCGGCGAGTTCGACGTACTCGTCGGGATCAACCTCCTACGGGAGGGCCTCGACCTTCCCGAGGTGGCGCTCGTCGCCATCTTGGATGCGGACAAGGAAGGGTTCCTGCGCTCCAAGACCTCCTTGATCCAGACCATGGGTCGCGCCGCCCGGAACGTCTCGGGCCGGGTGGTCCTCTACGCGGACGTGATCACCGACTCGATGCGGGGGGCCATCGCAGAGACCGAGCGCCGGCGACTCGTGCAGCAGGAGTACAACCGCGAGCACAACATCGACCCGCAGACGATTCGCAAAGCCGTCACCGACCTCGTGGCTCAGTTCCGCAGCGCCGCAGGCTCGGGCGGCGACGGTTTCGGGGCGGGCGCTCCGCTGCCCAGCCGCGCCGGGTCCGACCGGTCTCGCCGCGCCGGGCGGCGGGCTGTCGAGCGTGCCGCCGACCTGCTCGACGTCTCCCTCATCGGGCGTTCCGGCAGCAACGAGCTCCCCGTTGACGAGATCGGCAGGCTGATCGCCACGCTCGAGCGGGAGATGGAGGCCGCGGCCGCAGAGCTGCGTTTCGAGTACGCGGCGAGGTTGCGGGACGAGATCCGTTCCCTCCGGCGTGAGCTGAGGGAGGTCGGGTGACGACGAGCCGCCGCCGCCGCCGCCGGCCCGCCGGCGTTCGGCCCGTACGGGCCGGTCGGTAGTCTGCGGCAGTGCCCAGCACCCTCGTTGTTCGCGGGGCCCGCGAGCACAACCTCAAGAACGTCTCCATAGAGCTGCCCCGCGACCGCCTCATCGTCTTCACGGGGCTGTCGGGCTCGGGCAAGTCGTCGCTCGCGTTCGACACGATCTACGCCGAGGGCCAGCGGCGCTACGTGGAGTCGTTGTCCTCGTATGCCAGGCAGTTCCTCGGCCAGATGGACAAGCCGGACGTGGACTTCATCGAGGGTCTCTCGCCGGCGATCTCGATCGACCAGAAGTCCGCCTCCCGCAACCCCCGGTCGACGGTGGGGACCATCACGGAGATCTACGACTATCTGAGGTTGCTCTTCGCCCGTATCGGCCAACCCCATTGCCCCAATTGCGGGCGGGTCGTCACCCGCCAGAGCCCCCAGCAGATCGTCGACCGCCTGAGCGACCTGCCCGACGGCACCCGGTTCCAGGTGCTCGCCCCGGTTGTGCGCGGCCGCAAAGGCGAGTACTCGGCTCTCCTCGACGACCTCGCCAAGCAGGGCTTCGCGAGGGCGAGGGTCGACGGCCTCCTCATCGAGCTCTCCGAACGGGCTTCGCTCGAGCTCGCCCGATACGAGCAGCACACCATCGAAGTCGTCGTGGACCGCCTCGTCCGTCGGGAGGGCATCGAGCGCCGGTTGACCGACTCGATCGAGACGGCGCTGCGCCTCGGGGAAGGTATCGCCGAGATCCTCCTCATGCCAGACGCCAAGGGATCGTCCGTCGGACGAACCGCCGAGGCGGCGGCCAAAGCTCCGGCGGCGAAGGCGCCTGCCAAGAAGGTCTCGAAGGCGGCGGCGGCCAAAGCGGCCGCAGCCAAGGCGGCTGACGCCGCCGCAGACGGGCTGGCCGACGCGGTCGATGACGGGCACGTCGAGGTGTCCGGGGAGGACCCCGGGGAGCAGGTGCTGACCTTCTCCCAACACCTGGCATGCGTGCATTGCGGGATCTCGCTCGACGAGCTGGCGCCGCGGAGCTTCTCGTTCAACTCGCCTTTCGGCGCCTGTCCCTCCTGCAACGGGCTCGGGACCCGATTCGAGGTCGACCCGGAACTGGTCGTCCCGAACCCGGATCTGTCGCTCGCCCAAGGGGCGATAGGCCCCTGGGCCGGGGCGCGGACCGAGTACTTCTCGAGGGTCCTCAAGGCCGTGGCCGAGGCGAGCGGGTTCAGCCTGGACAAGCCCTGGTCCAAGCTCACCAACGCCCAGCGCAAGATCCTTCTCTACGGTGCCGGCACAAAGCGCGTGCACGTCCAGTACCGCAACCGCTACGGCACCTTGCGAAGCTACGACACGCAGTTCGAAGGCGTTGTTCCCTGGCTGCAGCGGCGCCATAGCGACGCGGACTCCGACTGGGTGCGCGAGCAGGTCGAGGGCTACATGCGCGAAGTGCCCTGCCCGGACTGTGGCGGGACGAGGCTCCGTCCGGAGTCGCTCGCGGTCAAGGTCGGGGGCATGAGCATCGCCGAGCTGTCCTCGATGTCGATCCGGACGGCGCACGATCTCCTCGAGCGGCTCGAGCTGAGCTCGAGGGAGGAGATGATCGCGGAGCGGGTCATGAAGGAGATCCGCGCCCGCCTGCAATTCCTCGTCGACGTCGGGCTCGACTACCTGAGCCTCGACCGATCGGCGGCAACTCTCGCGGGCGGGGAAGCCCAGAGGATCCGCCTCGCTTCCCAGATCGGCAGTGGGCTCGTCGGGGTCCTCTACGTGCTCGACGAGCCCTCGGTGGGCCTGCACCAAAGAGACAACCGCAAGCTCGTCGAGACCCTGCTGCGATTGCGAGACATCGGCAACACGGTCCTTGTCGTAGAGCACGACGAAGAGACGATCCGGGTGGCCGACTACGTCGTCGACATCGGGCCGGGAGCAGGCGAGCACGGCGGAGAGGTGGTCTGCGCCGGCTCGGTCGCGGATCTCTTGAAGAGCCGGGCATCGATCACGGGACAGTACCTCTCCGGGAAGCGTTCGATCGCGGTGCCCGCCATGAGGCGCGAGCCGAAAGGCGACTGGGTGGTTGTCCGCGGCGCCCGCGAGCACAACTTGAAGAACATCGACGTCGAGATCCCTCTCGGCTGCTTCGTCTCGATCACAGGCGTGTCCGGCTCGGGCAAGTCGACGCTGATCAACGACATCCTGCTGCGTGCCCTCATGCAGCGCATCTACAAGTCCCGCGTCGTGCCGGGCCGCCACCGCACCATCGAGGGCGCGGAGGCGCTCGACAAGGTCATCGACATCGACCAGTCGCCGATCGGGCGCACGCCGCGCTCGAACCCGGCGACCTACACCGGGATGTTCGACAATGTCCGCAAGCTGTTCAGCCAGACGTCGGAGGCGCGGCTGCGCGGCTACCAGCCGGGACGTTTCTCCTTCAACGTGGCGGGGGGCCGCTGCGAAGCTTGCGCCGGCGACGGCACGATAAAGATCGAGATGCACTTCTTGCCGGACGTGTACGTCCCCTGCGAGGTCTGCAAGGGGGCTCGTTACAACCGCGACACCCTCGATGTCACATGGCGCGGCAAGAACATCGCCGAGGTTCTCGACCTCTCGTGCGAAGAGGCGCTCGAGTTCTTTGCCGCGCAGCCGGTCATCTCGCGGCACTTGCGCACCCTCGTCGACGTGGGCCTGGGCTACGTACGGCTCGGCCAGCCGGCCCCGACCCTCTCCGGCGGAGAAGCTCAGCGCGTCAAGCTCGCCTCCGAGCTCGCCAAGCGCTCAACGGGACACACCTTGTACGTGCTGGACGAACCGACCACCGGGCTTCACTTCGAGGATGTCCGCAAGCTGCTCGACGTGCTCCAGCGCCTGGTCGACCAGGGCAACACGGTGTGCGTGATCGAGCACAATCTCGACGTCGTGAAAGCGGCGGACTGGGTGATCGATCTCGGGCCCGAGGGTGGCGACGGCGGG
>Ga0182021_10010187_pt1 | contig 11147 bp, 8 predicted proteins | sample 612E3MmetaG_FD_120493 | JGI IMG/M metagenome (GOLD analysis project Ga0182021, IMG submission 120493) | Permafrost microbial communities from Stordalen Mire, Sweden - 612E3M metaG (Illumina Assembly) | ecosystem: Environmental > Terrestrial > Soil > Wetlands > Permafrost | place: Sweden...
CATTCGCAATGTTCCTGCAGATCGTGGCCGCATCCATACCCGTGTTCCTCTGGTACCTCTCTCGTTGCTTGATCGAATTCATGCGTGCAACATACGGGTTCTCGATGTTCAACGGGCCGCCGACGCATCCCAACATGCAGGCGAAGGCCTCGACGAAATCCACGTTACGCAGCCGTGAGTTCTCAATATCATCGAGTATCTTCATCACGTGATCCATGCCGGAGACCGCAAGCCAATTCTCTTTGCGGACGTCGTTTGCCAACCCCCCCAAAACCGCCCAGCCCACGTTGAAGCAGAAGTCCACGGGTACCCGGTTTATATCGAATCGCGATTTGATGGTGACCACGTGCGGCAGCAACAGGGAGTATACGTCCCGGATGGAGATGGCGCCGTCGAACCATGATTGCGCCTTTTCCGCGGGTTGCTTTATCGAAACGATCTTCGCCGGGCAGGGAGACACATAGATAATGGCGATATCTTCCGGTTTTAAGCCCAGCTTCGCTGGAAATTCGGTGCGGATTGCACGCGCCGTCACCTCCCGCGGTACGTCAAGCGGCGAAATCAGCTCCACCAAGGCCGGATACTTGACCTGGATCAATCTCGTCGTCGCCGGGCAGTCGGTGGCAATGACCGGCCTGCGCTTGGAGCTCTGCTCCATGTACTTGATGTACGCCATGGCCAGTGCCGAACAGGACGGACTCGTGTCCACAACCTCGTCAAAGCCGAGCTCCTTGAAGGCGAGATGAATGATATAAGGATGGATTCCGGGATCAAACTGCGAGTACAACACCGAGGAAGGCACGGCGACCTTGTATGCCCGGCCGCTGATTTCGGTGAGAGGGTCTGAGATCGGCAGGATCGCTTCCGATTTGCAGACCGCCATGCAGTCCCCGCAATCGACGCAGAGATCCTCAATCACCATTGCCTTGCCGCCCCGGATCCGGATCGCTTCCGTCGGGCAGCGCCGCATGCACTTTCGGTGGCCCTGGCATTTTGCCAGATCTACTCTGTGAGCATGGTAGAACCGTTCCACATCGTCCTCCCGCTCTAAACGTAAAACCTCATCAGCAGCCGAGTTCCCTGATCGATCTCGCTCTTGATCATCAATTCGTCAGCATTCTTCTTGATGTTCGGCAACCCCATTCCCGAGCCAAATCCCATGGCTCTCATCTCCTCCGTCGCCGTCGTGAATCCTTCCTGCATGGCGAGATCGACATCCGGAATCCCTTTGCCTTCGTCGTCAATCGCAACCTCGACACACTTCGGAGTTACCGTAAGCTTCACCTTTGCACGCCGCGCGTGCATCACCACGTTCATCTCTCCCTCATAGGTGGAGATCGCGACTCGGCGCACGAGCGCAGGGTTTAATCCTATCTTTTTCAGGATCGACTTGATCTCCGTGGACACCATGCCGGCATTGGCAAAGTCGCTTCCGATCACAAAGCGTTCATGAGCCAGGGTCATTTCCGTGACACTTGGAGTGACGCTCGTGTGCTCCGGCGCACGGACCGTCCCGCGTAGCACCGAATCGATGCGCACGCAGGCATCAAACATGTCCAGGTGAGTGGAGAGCAGCGCCAGATGATTCTCTCTGGCAAACTTCGGCGAGCCGTCCTTCGACTTTTTCCCGCGCACGAAAACTACGCCTTTGAACTCAGCCATGTGCGCGGATATGATGGCCTGCTGGGTGGCAAGTCCCGTGAACAGAATTGAATTCGGCTTGCCGAATGCGAGCACGTCACTCATCAGATCGGACGCATAGACATGCTCCACCGCCTCGTCCAACCGATCTTCACCCTCGATTACAGAAGCTTCCAGAACTTCCTTGATTGTCCGGATCTGCACGCTTCTCTCCGCGACGAATGAACCCTGTGCGTTCCGTTACTTGGCGGCTATGCCAAGTTCATAGAGCTTCCCCACGAGCTGAAACGTAGCCAGGTCGCTCGACAGGATGGCAATGTTGTACTTGCTCGCCAGTTCGACGGTTTCCACAGGCACCTGCTTGCCTCCGGTAATGATAATGGCCGCGACATCCACCAGGTTGGCGGCGGGCACGATGCTCTTATGCGTCTGAACCGTCAGCCAGATGTTCCCTGATTTGGCTCCCGCCATGACATCGCTTACCATATCGGATATATAGACTCCCTCCACGTTTCGGTTTTCGAATTTGCTTAATGGCCGTAACCCGGTCTTTTCGATTAGCTCCTGAGTCGTCATGTCAAATCTCCTTCATCAGTTTTAGAGGTGGTCCTGGATTAGATCAGAACGGGGATTTCCGCTCCGTGACCGGCTCGGGAGAGAGCATGCCCACATCATGCAGGAATTCTCCCTGGCACTGCGCAAAGCCAGTTTCCAAATCAAAGGCTGTAATCTCAATTCTGGAGCGTGACGTGTCCCTGCGCTGGTTGAAGTACCGGCTTAGTTCTTCCAGCTTGCGCCTGGATATCCGGCCGGGAATCGGTGCGATCTCACGCAGAAAACCGCAGGCAAGTACGAGATAGGTTCGTTTTGCCTCCAGTTCAGTGCGGAGTTTATCGATGCGACACTCTGGCTGGCACCCTGTGCAATAAAACAGACCCATCATGTCGTCAAACGGCTCCACCGTGCCGCATGCCGAGCAGCGCAGATCAAAGCGGAATGACTGGGCATTTTCCACTCGATGCCAGAAATGGTCGTCTTCACGGTATTCGTCTCCAAGAACCGCCACGCCTTCCCGGGTGAAGTACGTTCTCACACAATTGCAGTGGAAACACTTCTCAAAGACCACGAAGCCAAATTGAATGTTGGCCATGTCCCATTGGTGTTGGCAGTCAGACATTTTCATTCGCTCCGCTTGAATGAAGCGTTTAAGGACAAATATTCCCCACGCAGTTTGACGGATTAGGGAGAGTTTTTGTCGATCTGACGTGGCCGGAACGAGCAGCGTGAGCAAAAGACCAGGGATCGGAACGATTCAGCCGCGCTTGACGCAGACAAAATGCCGAACTCCAAATCCTCAAAATACCAACCTAACGTTACGGCTGCAGCCAAAGGCGGCAGCCAATGCTCGAACTTAAGAATCGCAGCATCTACGAGTGAAACCCGCGGATGCCAGTCTTGCTGCAATGTTCGGCTCAAACAGGAGTATGCTGATTATCTTGAGTCCGATCGCGCTCCGATCCCGCACTCGATGGCATAAGTACAATGCCACAGAAACAGGATCAGCTTGACTGACTTCACCGCTGGTCACCCGAAGGCCTCCTTCCAGAAGACCTCTTGTGCGATCTCTTAGATTTGATAGCTATCCTCGCAGAAATTCCAAAATATCACAAGTGGATTTATCAAACGTTTTGCGGCGGGGATTGCAATTTCAAATTCGATGGCGGGAGTAATGGGCGGGCGGCATCAGAATCTCATCCGGCGCGTGCCTAGCATGCAGACTCAGCTTGAATCGCCTCAAAAACAGCCACAGATTTCACAGATTTCACGGAAGAATCAGTGGAATCTGGGAATTCTGTGGCTGTCTGTAAATGCACCTAAACAGTTTCAACTATTTCGTTGCGGCGGTCTGGGTTCCCGACACCGGCAGAGCGGGAAGCTGCGCGCGATTTGTAAAGTAATCCGTGCGCACGCGCGCCACGATTGAGTTCACCGGTTCGTCGAGGTACTTGGTGAAAAAACTCGGATAGATTCCGATCCAGAAAACGAGAATGATCAGCGGCACAAAGGTGGCGAGCTCTCTGAAATTGAGGTCAGGCAGTGCCTTGTTCAGAGGGTTTTCCAACTTACCGAACATGACGCGTTGATACAACCACAGCATGTAGGCCGCGCCCAGCACAATGCCTATCACGGCCAGTGCGGCGTACAACCAGAGACCCGGCGCCGCGAACGTTCCCTGCAGGATAAAGAACTCGCCGATGAACCCATTGAGTCCCGGCATGCCGATCGAGCTGAGCGTCATCAAAAGGAAAACAGCCGCATATACGGGCATGATATGGCTCAATCCGCCATAATCTGAAATCATGCGGGTGTGGCGCCGCTCATATACGATCCCGACGATCAAGAAGAGTGCGCCCGTGGAAATGCCGTGGTTGATCATCTGCAGGACTCCGCCCTGCAACGAAACCGGCGTGGCGGCAAATACCCCCAGCATGACAAACCCCAGGTGACTCACCGATGAGTACGCCACGAGGGACTTCATGTCTTTCTGCATCATGGCCACCAGGGCGCCATAGATGATGCCGATCAGGCAGAGAATCAGCAGCGGCTTGAGAAAGTGCATCGTCGCCCACGGGAACATCGGCAGGGAAAAGCGGACGAAACCGTACGTCCCCATTTTCAACAGCACGCCGGCCAGGATCACGGAACCGGCCGTCGGGGCCTCTACGTGGGCGTCAGGCAACCAGGTGTGGAAGGGGAACATGGGCACCTTGATTGCAAACCCGATAAAGAACGCAATGAACACCCAAAACTGCAAATCCGCCGGAAACCCGAGCTTTTGGAATTGAAGAATATCGAACGAGTACACGCCTGTAGCGTGGAACTGGTAGAAGTAGATCGCCAGGATGCCGACCAGCATCAATACCGATCCCGCAAGGGTGTAGAGGAAGAACTTGATTGCCGCGTAGAGCTTTCTCGGCCCGCCCCAGACGCCGATGAGGAAGTACATGGGAACCAGCATCACCTCCCAGAATACATAGAAAACGAGAAAATCCAGAGAGACGAAGACGCCGAGCATGCCTGTCTGGAGTAAGAGCATGAATGCGTAGTACTCCTTGAGACGATCCTTGATGGCGGTCCACGACGAGAGGATGGAGATGGCGCCGAGCATCGTGGTTAAAAGCACCAGAAGCAGGCTAATGCCATCGATCCCCAGCTTGTAGTTGGCGCCGATCATCGGTATCCACGGGCGCTCACTTACGAAGCGGAAGTTCGTGGCGGGGTCGATGTAACGTGGATCGTTAAACAGCACGATAAGCGGGATCGAAACCAGAAAGCCGAGAACCGCCGTAATGTTGGCGGCCCATTTGACAGCCTTCTCGTTCTTCCGCGGAATGAACATGATTGCAATCATCCCGCCCAGGGGAAGATAGCAGACAATGTTCAGAATGTTGCGCATGAAGAAGTCCATCGGTTCGTACTCCTCACCCGTGATTGGCCGGAAGCATGCCCGGACCTAGAACTTAAATAGCCCGTTATAGAAGATAAAAATGAGCACCAGTATGCCGACGACCGCGCCCAGGGCATAGCGCTGCACCAGTCCGGTCTCCAATGACGTCGCCAGCCGGTTCAGCGCCATGTTGATCCAGCCGATGAAGTTGACCAGGCCATCGACAACGTATTTGTCGAACACGCGCGATACCGTCGCCGTGCCGCGCGTGGTCGCTGCCGTGCCATTGACGGCGCCGTCGACGAAGTTCGAGTCGACGAAGTAACAAGCGTTGCCAAGATCCTTCGCGCGGTTTACGAACATAGCATCATACAGCTCATCCACGTAATACTTGTGATAGATCATGGAGTGCAGCCGGCGGAACCGGTTCGCTATTCGCTCGGGAACCTCGGGATTCACAACATACAGCCGGTATGCAATGAAAATCCCAAGCCCGGCGATGAGCACGGAGAGACAAGTGAACAGAAACTCCTGCCCGCCCATGTGCACTGCAGTCGTCTCTTCCTGCGCCGGCAGCCGCAAGACAGGTTCCAGGAAACGTTCGAACCCACTCGACATCTTTGTCCAGCCCGGCAAGCCCACATAGCCCCCGATCACCGACAGAGTCGCCAGCGCGACCAAGGGGTAGACGACACGCTTCGGGGACTCGCGCAGGTGTTGCTTCGTGTGCTCATCCATGCGCTCCTCGCCCCAAAACGTCATAAAGATGAGGCGGAACATGTAGAATGCCGTCAACCCCGCGGCGAGCCAGAGCAGCAACCAAATCGCCGGATGCCCATTGCTCCACGCGCGCCACAGAATCTCATCCTTGCTGAAGAATCCTGCCAGGCCTGGGACGCCGGCAATCGCCAGCGTGCCGACTAACATGGTCCCATACGTCCAGGGTAAATGCTTGCGCAGGCCGCCCATCTTACGCATGTCCTGTTCGTGATGCATCGCCATGATCACGGATCCTGCCGCCAAGAACAGGAGTGCCTTGAAGAACGCGTGCGTCATCAGGTGGAAGATGCCTCCGACGAACGCGCCCACGCCTAACGCCGCAACCATGTACCCAAGCTGGCTTACCGTGGAATAGGCCAAAACCCGCTTGATATCGTTCTGCATCAAGCCGATCGTGGCGGCAAAAATCGCCGTCACCGCGCCCACGACGGCCACGATCGCCATGGTTTCAGGCGCGCGGCTGAAAAGAGCGTTGCAACGCGCGATCATGTATACGCCTGCAGTCACCATGGTGGCCGCGTGGATGAGGGCGCTGACCGGCGTCGGACCTTCCATCGCATCCGGAAGCCAGACATAGAGCGGAATCTGCGCGCTCTTCCCCGTCGCTCCAACGAACAGGCAGATAGTTGCCCAAAAGAGAAAGCCGTGTCCGGCCTGCGCCGGCATGGCAGCTGCACGATTGAAAACCTCTTCAAAACGCAAAGACCCGAAATGTGCGAACAGAAGCATCATGCCAAGAATGAAGCCAGCGTCGCCAATCCGGTTGACAACGAATGCTTTTTTGCCTGCGTCCCCGGCACTCTTCTTCTCGAAGTAAAATCCGATTAGCAGGTAGGAGCAGAGGCCCACACCCTCCCAGCCAACGAACATCATTACGAAGTTGTTCGCAAGGACAAGCGTCAGCATAGCGAACATGAACAGGTTCAGATAGGAGAAGAATCGGTAATAGCCGGTATCCTCCCACATGTAGCCCGTCGAATAGACGTGGATGAGGAAACCGACACCGGTCACAACAAGGATCATCACTGCGGAGAGAGGATCAAGCTGCAATCCCCAGGGAACCTCAAAAGTGGCCAGTCCGCCGCTCGCAAGCGGCAGAGATCCGCTGCTGATCCACTTGAAGAGATCCGTGGTAAAGATCTCTCGTCCCTGGACCACAAAGAGTTGGTATATCGAAGCCAGTGAAACGACGAATGCCAGGCCGACGGACAAGAGAGCCACCAGCGAAACCACTCGTTTGCTCAGCTTGTCACCGGTCCGGCGCAGCTTGATAAGCCCCGAAATGCCGATGACCGCACTGCCTGCCAACGGCAAAATGGGAACTAGCCATAGGTAATGAAGCATAACACCTCGAATTTGCGCCTGAGGTCCTTAGGTTGCAATCGTCTTCTTGAGGATTCGGGCCGAGCGTCCCGATTATGACTCGCAGTTAAAATCATCTCGAGTCAGGGGCACATCTTAGCTGCCCCAGGCCCGCACGTTACGATCAGGAATAGCCCTAAAGCAAACTACCTCATATAATAAGACGCAAGTTAGTAGCACAGCTCGCCCGGCATGTCAATGAAATTGCCCTCCGTCTCACATGCACGAGGCTTCCAAGTTTCGGCGTTCGTGAGTATAGAGCACCAGGTCGCGGAATATCGTTTCGATCTGTTCCCTGGTACTGCCGTAAGTGCCTGAAGTGTCTATCGTGTAGTGCGCAAGTTTGACTTTCTCCTGGGCGGGCATCTGAGCCGCAATACGCAGGCGGGCATCCTCCGCACTCAGCCCGTAACGACTCATAATGCGGGCCAGCTGCAATGCCGGATCGCAATTCACAACGATCAAACGATCCTGCATGCGATAGAAGCCCGATTCAACGAGCAGCGCTGCATCTATGATCACGATGCCTTTAAATCCCTGCTCGGCCAGGGTAAATACCCGACGCATGACTTCGGCGACCACGTCAGGATGCACCAGGGCATTCAGGAGCAGGCGCCGCGGCGGCAGCCTGAATACGATCTCGCCAAGTATCTTCCTATTCACGCTATTATCGGCGGCCAGGATCTCCTTGCCGAACGCTGCCACCACTTTTGCATGAGTTGCGCTGCCGGGCAGGAACAGTTCGTGCACGATGGCATCGGCATCGATCACGTGGGCTCCCAATTCGGCGAAGACTCCCGAAGCGTGACTCTTCCCCGTGGCGATGTTTCCGGTCAGCCCCACTTGCAACATAGCCGCGTATCATAGCACAAGGTTCCCATGCCAAAAACAAGTGCTGCGGCAATCCTGCCTTTATGGCTTCCGTGCCGACAGCCCATGCCACCGAGTGGGTCCGGGCTTCAGCCCGGACGCAAAACAATTTCACTTTCTCTGCAATATAACAGGGGGCTATGCGGGGTGGTTCGATTTACCGTATGCAGGGGAAAAGATGTGTCAGACCGGTTAGGTGCGTATCCGGGCTGAAGCCCGGACCCACTTGGCCTCGTGAATGGTACTGATGGAAGCAACCTGATCTAAAACGACGGCAAGTGTCTCCTGAAGGGACTCAGCCAACTTGCGCAATCGATAGCGAATTACTCAACTCGTTGACCACGACAATCGTCCGATTGTCAGGTGCGACCTGAATCCCTACCGGACCTTTTTCGACTTCAAACGTAGCCGATTCCAGTGAGCTCAAGTCTGTAGGCAACACCGATACGTTGCGCGATTTGGTATTCACCACGAAAACGCGCTTTCCATCCGGACTGACGGCAACGCCAAACGGGCTTTTGCCGACCGGCACCGTCACGAGCACGCTTCCCATACGCGCATCGATCACGGAAAGGTCGTTGGACTGACTGTTGGAGACAAACAAACGTGATCCATCCGGCGTGATTGCGATTCCGTCGGGCGCATCGCCAACCGGGATTTTTGCCGTCACGGTCATCTGGTTTGCATCGACGGTCCATACTTCATTCGAGCCACCATTGACAACGTAAACCGTTTCCGTAACCGGCGACACCGCCAACGCAATCGGCGAGATGCCCATTTTGACCGTTCCCGTCATCGTGTGCGCACGGGTATCGATGATGTTCAGCAACCCCTCTTTCGTTCGTCCGAAGTTCGTCACATAAGCGTGGTACCCCAGCGGACCCATGACAACAGCGTTTGGCGCTCCACCTACCTTGATTTCCGCGTCGACCTTAAAGGATTGAATATTCACCACCGCAACTGTCCCCGTTTCGCGGCACGCCACATACACGCTCTTGCCGCCGTCGCCAAGAGCCACTCCCAGAGGTGCGCTCCCCACCTCGACCGCTCGCGTCACAGCTTTTTGTTTCAAGTCCACTTCCAGGAGTTCGCCCGTTTCGTACGAGGAAACATAGGCCATGTTGCCGTCCGCACTCAGTACCAGATAGTTTGGGGATATCCCTACTTTCTTGATGGTGACGGTCTTTCCGAATGCGGGTGGACCAAGAAGCAATGCGCAGGAAAGAAAAAAACACTGAGTCATTCTCATATGAGGAATCCTTTGAATAATGCCCGCAGTTGCGAGATAGGTTTCTTGCCTGTCACTTCCTGGCATGTCCAGCCCGTGACGTCCCACATGCCCCGCCTTCTTCTTATTTGGTGGCGGCGATCAGGCTGAACACACCCTGGTGGCGCGAAGAACGACTCTTGAGCCCTTGGATCACGACCTGTCGAAATCCTGCTTCAAAGAGCAACCGGATTAACTCTTCCCGATCTGGATAAACGGCGCCGGCCTCCGCCGCATTTCTTTGAAACAACCTCAGGTGCAACCACTGCCAGATTCGGATCACCCGGCTGAAATATGTCTGCGGCTCAATCACCTCGCCCAGTAATAGGTAGCCGCCTCCGGCAAGGATCCGGTAGGCTTCCCGCAAAAAGCGCTCCGCCGGACGGCGATGAAGGTCAAACATCGACACTGCGATCTCTGCAAAGCCGTCGGCAAGCGGCCATCCCGGCTCCTCGAACGGCCGAAACTCGATCACCTGCCCCAGATTCAGGAGGCGTGCCCTTTGACGAGCACGCTCCAACAACGTGATGTTGCTGTCAAATGAGTGAATTTGTCCGAAAAAGGCTTTTCGTCCCGCCAACCGCAGAGCCAGAGTACCGGTGTCGCTCAACAGATCCACGATCTTTGTCCGGTGAGTATTCACTATAAAATCCACAATTTGATCTACCGTGGCATAGTAATCCAAACCTGTTCGCCACTGAAACAGGCGCGCGACACCTTCCTCGTAGCTGTCAATTCTTGCCGGCAGGCTGGCTAAGAACGGACGCGGACGCGGCGGCGAAAAATCGAATTGCTTTTGAACTTCGGGATCGCTTTTCTTGCTTTTCACGGCTGTTGCCTGGCCGGCGCCCCGTCCCCCCGTTTTTCAGGGGCCAGTTCATACATGACATAGTTTTCGGTCTTGACGGCAAGAGAATACCCATCTGTCATCTGAGGGTCAACCTGAAGCAGTTCCCAGATTTCATCCCCTTTCTCCGCGCACATCCATCCGACCTCGGTCCGCGGAGAGGATAGCGCGCGATCCCAACTCCCTGAACCATCGTGACAGACGAATTCCTTTAGCGGGATCTTGGAATCGTACATGAGCGGCGCAAGACGCGCCTCGTCGATCAGGATACGCCGCCCATCATAATACTGCTCCCAGTATTTCAACAACTGCCGCTGCTCCGATTCAATATACTGATGTTCGAGCGATTCCGCGGCCATGGCATGATACTCGCCCTCAAGCACAGGCAAATGCATGCTGAAAAACGCCAGCAAAAGTAAGGGCCACGAGTATCTATGACGCGACACGGCCGCCAGGAGCAGAACCAGAGCTGACGCCGGAAGCAGCAGAATTCCCTGGCCCTGGTACACAAAGTGGTATCCCCACTCCTGCGGAAATACCCACGACACCCAAGGGAGCACAAAAACCGTCAGGCAGCTTATCATCATCAACCGCCTGACCGTTCTCTCTTCGCTGATCATCAGACTCCCAAATACAGCCACCGCAGGAATCAAAAGCGCGGAATAGCGCACCCTATACATCAGGCCCCAGTAGAGGGCCGATACATTGATCAGCGCCGGCAACCAAAGCAAGAAATAGGGCAGGTTGCGTCTAAGTCTCTTGCGATCAAGCAGGCAATAGATAACCCCGGATATGCCAATGACGAGGGGAATGATCGCCGCTGCCTGGGCAATCTCGCCCAGGTGATAAACAATGGACAAAAACGGACGCCCGTAGGTCTCGAAACGTAGCGGATTTCCCCGTGCAACCCGTTGAAAAAAGCTGTCCCCGAC
>Ga0182021_10010188_pt1 | contig 11147 bp, 10 predicted proteins | sample 612E3MmetaG_FD_120493 | JGI IMG/M metagenome (GOLD analysis project Ga0182021, IMG submission 120493) | Permafrost microbial communities from Stordalen Mire, Sweden - 612E3M metaG (Illumina Assembly) | ecosystem: Environmental > Terrestrial > Soil > Wetlands > Permafrost | place: Sweden...
GCTGAGGGGGCTGTTGCGTGGCGCCGACATCGTCGCCCGTTACGGTGGCGAGGAGTTCGTGGTGTTGGTCCGCGGCGGTGAGCTGGACGGCCTGCGGCTGGCCGAACGCATCCGCCGCGCCGTTCTGCTGCTCCGGGTGCCCGTCCAGGACGGCGAGGCCTACGTGACCGTCAGCTGCGGAGTGGCCAGCTACCCGAGCGACGCCCGCGACGCGACGCGCCTGATCGAGTACGCCGATACCGCCCTGTATGCGAGCAAGCAGGGCGGCCGCAACTGTGTCTGCGGCCATGCGCTGGGGAAGGTGGAGGATCGCGCCGCCCGGAAGGGCTCGCTGCGCGCGGTCGGCTCCTGACGGGGCCGAGCGCGCCTTCGTCTTACTTCGACTGTCCGCCGGAGCCCTTGTCGGGCTTTGTCTTCTTGTCGGCCGTTCCGGCCTTTGCCTCGGTCTTCTGCTTGCGATTTTCGGCCTTGGCCTTGTCGCTGGCCTTGAACACGGGCAGCTCGTCGGTGCCGCCGGCGATGTGGCTGGTGTCTGACGAGTCGCCCCCGGACGACGACGGACTGGACGACGACTTCTTGGCGTAGTCCGTGGTGTAGAAGCCCGAGCCCTTGAAGTGGATGGCGACCGGGAACAACACCTTGCGCAGGGAGCCGCCACACAGCTCGCACGTCTCTATGGGCGTCTCGCTGAACTTCTGCATCACTTCGAAGGTATTGCCGCACGCATCGCAGCGATACTCATAGATGGGCACGGAGACCCTCCGCAACGTTCGAGTGGTTCGCCAGAGTGTAGCACACGGCCGTGGTCCGCTTTCCGGCACTCCCTTCTCAGGAGTGCCAGTCTGCAGGCTCGAGCGGCTGCAGGTGGCCTGGGATGATGCGCGCCGGCTGCCATGAGCGGATGAGCCGCCAGGAGCGCAGCAGCGCTTCGGGATCCGGCTCGTCGGCCGGCGGACGCAGGGCCGCGAAGTCCTCGACCAGCGGGCCGATGACGTCGCCGCACAGCACGATCAGACCGTCGGCGGTCGGCACGCGGAAGCAGACGCCTCCTTCGGTGTGGCCCCGGGTGCGCACCCAGGTGATGCCGTCGGCAAGCTCGCCTTCCTCGCCCTCGAGCAGCCGCAGGTCGCGCGCCTCCAGGACGCTCTCCATGGCGGCCCAGTGCGGCTCCCCGGTCTCGGCGACATGGACGGCGACAGGCGGGCGACCGGAGGATGACGGCGCCGGCGGGACAACGTCGCCCACGGCGCCGGCATGATCGAGGTGAGCATGCGTGAGCGCCACCAGGTCCAGATCGTCGGGCCACACGCCGCGAGCGGCGAGCGCCGCCAGCACCGGCTCGTTCTGGAGGTGGATTCCAGGGTCGACGAGGATAGTGGACGGCCCGCGGAGCAGCACCGTGTTCGGGAAGGTGGTCATGCCGACGACTTCGTGCTGCCGGCGAAACGCCTCGTAGGCGCGGTAGGCGTTGGGCGGCTGGTGCTCCGGCATCAGCTCCACGCGCCCATCGCGGACGGCGAACGCCAGCCGGGCGGTCGGGATGAGGATCTCGACGGTGTACGTGTCAGCCATTGTCTTCCTCCTGCGACGGCCCGTCGCCTCCGGGCGCTGGGGCGGGGCCGCCCGCCGCCGCCTTTTGCCCGGCATCCTCTCGCGAACACGGCGTGCCGGCGAACTGACGGCTGGCGCCATGCAGACCGAGCGTGTTGCGGATGAACTGGCCGGGCAGCACGGCGCGTGCCGGCCCGCGCAGGCGTGGAGCCAGAAGGGCGCCGGCCACACCGCCGAGCAGCCCGCCGAAGAACGCCTTGCCGCGCCCGCGGGTCATGCCTTGGCCGCCTTCTCGGCCGCCGGCGCCTTGCTGAAACGTAGCTCCTCGGCGCCGGCGTCGACGATGATCGTGTCGCCCGGCCCAAACGTGCCGCGCAGCAACTCGCTGGACAGCGGGTTCTCAACGTAGCGCTGGATGGCACGTTTGAGCGGCCGGGCGCCGTATTGCACGTCGGTCCCTCGTTCGACCAGGAAGCGCTTTGCTTCTTCGGTGACTTGCAAGCCCATGGCCTGCCCCATCGCCAGCCCCCGCAGCCGGCCCAGCAGCAGGTCGACGATCTGTTCCAGTTGTTCCACAGTGAGCCGCTTGAAGACGATGATCTCGTCGACCCTGTTGAGGAATTCCGGGCGGAAGGCCTTGCGCAGCTCCTCGAGCAGATGCTGCTCCAGCTCGGCCCCTTCCGGGCTGCCGATCTTGGCCGTGAAGCCGAGCGGCTGCTTGGCGATGGTCTCGCTGCCGACGTTGCTGGTCATGATGACCACTGTGTTCTTGAAGTCGACCACACGCCCTTTGCCGTCAGTGAGACGGCCGTCGTCCAGGATCTGCAGCAGCATGTTGAAGACGTCCGGGTGAGCCTTCTCGATCTCGTCGAACAGAATGACGCTGTAGGGTCGCCGGCGCACCGCTTCGGTGAGCTGACCACCCTCGTCGAAACCGACGTAGCCGGGCGGCGAGCCGACCAGCCGCGAGGTGTTGAACTTCTCCATGTACTCGCTCATGTCGAGCCGCACCATGGCGTTCTCGTCGTCGAAGAGGAACTCCGCCAGGGCGCGCGCCAGCTCGGTCTTGCCTACGCCGGTGGGCCCCAGGAAGATGAACGAGCCCACGGGGCGCCGCGGGTCCTTCAGGCCGGCGCGCGAGCGGCGCACCGCCTCAGAGACGGCGAACACGGCTTCGTCCTGGCCGATGACCCGCGCGTGCAGGTCGTCTTCCATGCGCAGCAGCTTGTCTGCCTCTTCCTGCAACATGCGCTGCACCGGGATGCCGGTCCACTTGCTCACCACTTCGGCCACGTCGTCGGCATCCACGGTGGCGTCGGCGATGCCCTTGTCCGCCAGCCAGGCGTTCTTGGCCTGAACGAAAGTGGCCTGGATCTTGTCGCTCTGCTCCTTGATCTGCGCGGCGCGCTCGTAGTCCTGCGACTGCACGGCGGCAGCGCCCTCTCGCGTGAGCTCCTGCAACTTGAGCTCCATCTCCCGCAGGTCCGGCGGCAGCATAGTGGCCTCGATACGCAGCTTGCTGGAGGCCTCGTCGAGCAGGTCGATGGCCTTGTCGGGCAGGAAGCGGTCGCTGATGTAGCGGTCGCTGAGACGCGCCGCCTCCACGATGGCGGCGTCGGTGATGGTCACTTTGTGGTGCACCTCGTACTTGTCGCGCAGGCCGCGCAGGATGGCGATGGTCTCCTCCACGCTGGGCTCGCCGACCACGATGGGCTGGAAGCGACGTTCCAGGGCGGAGTCCTTCTCGATGTGCTCCCGGTATTCGTCCAGAGTAGTCGCGCCGATGCACTGCAGCTCGCCGCGCGACAGCAGGGGTTTCATCATGTTGGAGGCATCGATGGCGCCCTCGGCTGCGCCGGCGCCGACCACCGTGTGCAGCTCGTCGATAAAGAGGATCACATCCTTGGAGTGCTGGATCTCTTCCAGCGCCCCCTTGAGCCGTTCCTCGAACTCGCCGCGGTACTTGGCACCGGCGACCATGCCGCCCAGGTCCAGGGCGAGCACGCGCTTGCCACGCAGGCTCTCCGGCACGTCGCCGACCACGATCTTCTGGGCCAGCCCGTCGGCTATGGCCGTCTTGCCTACGCCGGGCTCGCCGATGAGCGCCGGGTTGTTCTTGGTGCGCCGGCTGAGCACCTGGATGACGCGCTTGATCTCCTCGTCGCGGCCGATGACCGGGTCCAGTTTGTCGTCGCGCGCCAGCGCCGTGAGATCGCGGGTGTACTTCTTGAGCATGCTTTCGCCGGTAGCGCGGCCCTCGTAGTCCACACCAGCGGATCGCACCTGGCCAAGCGCACTGCGCAGCCGCTCCTCTGTGACGCCCAGGTCACGCAAGATAGCGCTGCCCGGACCCTGGCCCTCGAGAAAGATGCCCAGCAGCAGGTGCTCGGTGCCCACATACTGGTCGCCGAGCTTCTGCGCCTCCTGCATGGCGATGTCGATGGCTGCCTTGGCGCGCGGCGTGAGGTAGAGCATCTCGGCCGGGCCGCCCGGCTGTCCGGAGCCGGCCGGCTGGTTCTCCGAGAACTGGTTGGCGCGCGTCATTGCGGTGCCCTTGTCGACCCCGAGCACGTTCAGGATCTCGTCGACCACCCCGCCCGGCAGGCTGAGCACACCGATCAGCATGTGCTCGGTGCCGAGTTGATCACCAGGACCGCGCCGGACGACACCCTGCGCGGTCTCGAGGGCTTCTCGGGCCCGTTCGGAGAATTTGTTCACATCCATGGTCCTGGATTACCTCTCTCTCTTGCGCTCTGGTCGCAGCGCCACGACCGCGGTGCGGCGCACCGGCACCAGATCGTGCCGGTGGGCGCGTTCCACCCGTTCGACCTCATCGTGCATGCGCTGCGCCGCATCGATGAGCTGCGCCTGAACGCGTTCCAGGTCGCGCTGCATCTCTGCGAGATGCTCTTCGAGTTGCAGCACCCGCTCCACGCCGGCCAGGTTGAGGCCCACCTCGGTGAGCGCCTGGATACGCCGCAGGCGCTCCACGTCGTGGGCCGAATACATGCGCCGATTGCTCGAGCGGCGTGGGCTCAGCAGACCGCGGCGCTCGTACATCCGCAGCGTCTGCGGATGCATGGCGGTCAGCTCGGCAACCACGCTGATGACGTAGACCGGCCGATCGAACTGCTCGTCTGCCATGCTTGCTACGCCTCCTCTCGGCCGCGTGCCGTCACTTCCGTCCCGCCGACCACTTCACCGGCGCGGAACGGCTCAGTATCACTGCGAGCACGTCGTGCATCACTCCACCGCGAAGAGTTCGGCGCGTGGATCGGCCTGCGTACGGCCAAAGCGCTCCACCAGGTCGCGCTCTTCTTTGGTCAACTTCGACGGCACGACGATGCGCAGGCGCGCCAGCAGGTCGCCATGCCCGCCTCCGCGGAGGCGGGCGGCACCCTTGCCGCGCACGCGCAGCGTCCTGCCGTCCGTGCTCCCGGCCGGCACCTTGAGCGACACACTGCCGCCGCCCGGCGTGGGCACGCGCACGCCAGCGCCCATGGCCGCCTCGGCGAAGGTCACCGGCACCTCGATCACCAGGTCGTCGCCCCGGCGTGCGAAGAGCTTGCTCTCGTGCACGCTGACGACCACGTAGAGGTCGCCGGGCGGACCGCCGCGAGTACCCGCCTCGCCGCGTCCCTTGATGCGGATCTTGGTGCCGTCTTTGGCGCCGGCCGGCACCTTGACCGAGTAGCGACGCATCTGGCGCAGCACGCCGGCGCCTCCGCACTCCGCGCAGGGATGCTCGATGATAGTGCCGTTGCCTCCACAACGCGGGCACGGCTGCGAGAGAGCGAACATGCCCTGGTTGTGGGCTTTCACACCGCGGCCCTGACATTCTGGGCAGACCTTGGGCGACGTGCCGGGCTGCGCGCCGCTGCCGTGGCAGACGCCGCAGGTATCCGGCTTCTCGACCGGCACTCGCACCGTGGCACCTTTCAGGGCGTCGTCGAACGCAAGCGTCACGCCGACCTGCAGATCTGAGCCGCGCTCGGCCGCCCGTTTGCCGCGACCGCCGCGCGCGCCACCGCCTGCACCGAAAAGGTTGGAAAGCAGGTCGCTCATGTCGAACGCCGGGCCGCCGCCCTGTTGTTGCTGCTGTTGCCACTGCTGGAAGATGCGCGGGTCGAAGCCCTGGCCGCCGGCGGATGGGCCCTGGCCGGGCCGGCCGGTGCGCGGATCGAAGGCGCCGAGACGCAACAGCTCGTCGTATTGGCTGCGCTTCTTCTCGTCCGACAAGGTCTCGTAAGCCTCGTTGACCACCTTGAACTTCTCTTCCGAGGCCTTGTCGCCCGGGTTCTTGTCCGGGTGGTACTGACGCGCGAGCTTGCGGAACGCCTTCTTGACCTCGTCGGCCGAGGCGCTCCTGGGAACCCCGAGTGTCTGGTAGAAATCGGCCATGGCAGCCGGCTTACTCCGCCGGCCGGCTGGCCACGATCACGCGCGCCGGGCGCAGCAGCTTGTCGTGCAGCATGTAACCGCGCTCCAGCACGGAGACGATGGTGCCTTCATCGTGGTCGGCGGTGGGCTGCATCATGACGGCCTCGTGGACGGTGGGGTCGAAGGGGTCGCCAGCGCCGACGGGCAGCTCCTGCAGACCTTGGCTGCTGAGCAGCGCCACCAGCTGGCCTGTCACCCTCTCGACGCCTTCGACGACCTGACCCTCGTCGTGACGCTCGGCAGCCGAGCAGGCGCGGTACATGTTGTCGATGACCGGCAACAGCGCCGTGATCACGTCTTCGGCGGCCAGCTTGCGCAGCAGGTCCGACTCGCGCTGCATCCGTTTGCGGTAGTTCTCGAACTCGGCCTTCAGGCGCCGCAGGTGATCGAGGTACGTGTCGCGCTCGGCAGCGACGCGTGCCAGCTCGGCCTCCAGCGCAATCGCATCAAGGCCGACCCATGGGGCGGCTGAGGGTGCACCAGCCGGCTCGGCAGCATACGGGGCCCTGTTGGTCTTCTTCTCTGCCTTTGGATCTGACTCGGTCATCGTTCGTCTTGTCCTTCTGCCGTTCGGTCCGGTGACCCGGCCGCTTCGCTGCGGCCGGGCCGGGGGCGAGGGCCATGGCGCTACGCCGTGGCCCTCGCCCTGTGCCCGCTTACGTGGTGCTGGCCGCTTCCACCGTCTGACGGGCGGTGACAGTGATCTTCCTCGGCTGCTCTTCCTCGGCCTTCGGCACACGCACCTCCAGGATGCCGTCCTCGTAACTGGCCTGGATGTCGTCGGCCTTGACGCCCTGCGGAAGCGCCAGGCTGCGCTGGAAGCTGCCGAAGCGGCGCTCCACGCGGTAGTACCGGTCCTGCTCGACCTTCTCCTCGAACCGGCGCTCGCCCTTGATGGTGAGCACGTTGTCCTCGACCTCGATCTGGATGTCGTCCGGCTTCATGCCGGCCAGCTCTGCCTTGAGGACGACCGCCTCTTTGGTGTCGAAGACATCGACCGCCGGCAGCCAGCTCTCTTGCCGCTTGCCATCGGCGACGCCCCGCCATAGCCGGTTGAACTGATCCTCGAAGTTGGTCATCTCGCGGAACGGATCCCATCTGATGATGGCCATGGTTTTCGCTCCTTCCTTGCGTCTGATGCGGCTACACAGCGCGCGTCGTCTTTACTTCTGCTCGTCCTCGTCGATGACCTCGTAGTCGCCCTCTTCGACGTTCTCGTCCTGCTGAGCGCTGCTCTGGCCGTCGCCGCTACTCTGCGAGTGCTCCTGCTGGGCGTGCTGATAGACAGCCTCGGCCAGCTTGTGGGACGCCTGCATGAGGGCATCGGTCTTTGCCTTGATCTCGGCGACGTCCTCGCCGTCCATGACCTTCTTGAGCTCGGCGCCCGCGTTCTCGATGCCCGACTTGGTGTCGGCATCCACCCGGTCGCCCATCTCGCGCAGGCTCTTCTCTGTGGAGTACAAGAGGTTCTCGGCGTTGTTCTTGACGTCGGCCACCTCACGCGAAGTGCGATCTTCCTCGGCGTGCGAATCGGCGTCCTTCATCATGCGCTCGATGTCCTGCTCGCTGAGGCCGCTGGAGGCGGTGATGGTGATCTTCTGCTCGTTGCCCGTTCCAAGGTCTTTGGCACTCACGTGCACGATGCCGTTGGCGTCGATGTCGAACGTGACCTCGACCTGCGGTATGCCGCGCATGGCCGGCGGGATGCCGACGAGCTGGAACTTGCCGAGCGTCTTGTTGTAGCGCGCCATGTCGCGCTCGCCCTGCAGCACGTGGATCTCCACACTGGTCTGGTTGTCGTCGGCCGTGCTGAAGATCTCGCTCTTCTTGGTCGGGATGGTCGTGTTGCGGTCGATGAGACGCGTGAATACGCCGCCCTTGGTCTCGATGCCCAGACTGAGAGGCGTGACGTCCAGAAGCAGGACGTCTTTGACCTCGCCGGCCAGCACGCCGCCCTGGATGGCGGCGCCCACGGCGACCACCTCGTCCGGGTTGACGCCCTTGTGGGGTTCCTTGCCAATGAGCTCGCGGACCTTGTCCTGGACTGCCGGGACGCGCGTCATGCCGCCGACCAGGATGACGTGGTCGATCTTGTCCGGCGTGAGGTTGGCGTCGGTGAGGGCCCGCTTCACGGGGCCCACGACGCGATCCACGAGGGCGGCCGTCAGCTCGTTGAACTTGGCCCGCGAGAGGTTCATGTCAAGATGCTTGGGCCCGTTCTCGTCGGCCGTGATGAACGGCAAGTTGATGTTACTCGAGGTCGTGGACGAGAGCTCGATCTTGGCCTTCTCGGCAGCCTCGTAGAGCCGCTGCAAGGCCATCTTGTCTTTGCTGAGATCGATGCCGTTGCCGGCCTTGAACTCGGCCACCATCCAGTCGACGACCGCCTTGTCGAAGTTGTCGCCACCGAGGTGAGTATCGCCGTTGGTGGACTTCACCTCGAAGACGCCGTCGCCCAAGTCGAGCACCGACACGTCGAAGGTGCCGCCGCCGAGGTCGAAGACGAGGATGGTCTGGTCGTGCTCCTTGTCGAGTCCGTACGCCAGCGCCGCTGCCGTGGGCTCGTTGATAATGCGCTTTACGTCCAGGCCGGCGATCTTGCCAGCGTCTTTCGTAGCCTGACGCTGCGAGTCGTTGAAGTACGCCGGCACGGTGACCACGGCCTCGGTGACCTTCTCGCCGAGGTAGTCTTCCGCGTCGCGCTTGAGCTTCTGCAGGATCATGGCGGCGATCTCCGGCGGCGTGTACGTCTTGCCCTGGATGTCTACCGACGCGTCGCCGTTGCCGGCCGCCTGCACGTGATAGGGCACCATCGTCATCTCTTCAGAGACGTCGCCGAACTTGCGCCCCATGAACCGCTTGATGGAGAAGACCGTGTTCTCGGGGTTGGTCACCGCCTGACGACGAGCCACGGTGCCGACCAGGCGCTCGCCGCCCTTCGAAAAGCCGACCACCGAGGGAGTGGTGCGGCCACCCTCCGAGTTGGGAATGACAGTCGGTTCTCCGCCCTCAAGGACGGCGACACAACTGAAGGTCGTCCCCAGATCGATGCCGATGACTTTGCCCATGCTTGTCCTCCTTGGCGACCTTACGCGCCACGTATCACACTACTTGAGTTGAAGTGTATCAACTGTATTGCCGCCGTAGACGCATGTCAAACCGGTGGCAAAGACCTCGACTGCGGCCAGCGCAGTGGTCGAAGTCGACCCGGCCCCAGTCACGGCTCCACGCTACGGGCGGCAACGCCCCCGAGGCAGGCGCGCCGCTCCCGCCGTCGAATGCACTCGTGCAACGGCGAGACACCCGCGCAGCGCGCGCGCTGCGCGGGGTGCTGTTGAGCGACGAGCCGTCGGCCACAGAGCGGCGGATGCGGCGAACCAGGAGTAGATGAAGTCGATGAGCTCTACCCCTCACCTCGAAGGCGGCGGCATCGGCGGCGGCATCACGGTGCCGCGCTGGGTGCAGATGGGCGCACTGCCCGCACTGCTGCTGATCCTCTGGCTCTTTGTCGGCAAGATCGGCGAGGCGATTTTCGTGTTCGTGGTAGCCGCCTTCATCGCCCTCGTGCTAGACCCCCTCGTGCGCGGGCTGGAGCGGGTCCGCGTGCCGCGCCGGGTAGGGGTGTTCGTGGTCTACGCGGCCTTCGTCGGCGTCGTCGTGGCGGCGGGCATGCTCGCCGCGCCGCCGCTGACGCGGCAGTTCAGCAACCTCATCAACTCGGTGCCGAGCATGCTCAGCGGCACGAGCCTGCACAGGCTGCAGACGCTGACGGATCGCTTGCACCTGGGCATCAACGTGCGCCAATCGATCATCGACTTCGCCAAGAGCCTGGCGGCGCAGATCCCCAACGCCTCCAGGTTCATTCTCAGCCTCGGCATCTCGGCCGCCCGCCTTATCACACTGGGCGTCGTCATCTTCGTCGTCTCCCTCTATATGCTGTTCGACGCCAAGCGCATCGGCCTCGCCGTGGCACGCCACTTTCCCACCCACTCCGCTGCCGACGGCCACGAGTTCAACGGCCAGGTGCAAGGAGCCATCGCCAACTATGTGAAGGCGCAGCTTCTGCTCTCCTTTGCCTTGGGCTTCACCGTCGGCCTCGCGATGTACGTGCTCTCCCTGGTGGGGGTGTTCCACTCGGGAGCCAAGTTCGCCCTCCTGTTCGGCGCCTGGACGGCGCTGGTAGAAGTGATCCCCTACCTTGGGCCTGTCCTGGCAGCAGTACCGCCGATCTTCGTGGCCCTCTTCCAGTCGCCGCTGACCGCCGTCTGGGTGTTGATCGCCTTCGTAGTAGTCCAGGAGATCGAGGGACACGTCCTGGTCCCGGTGCTCATGGGCAGTCGCTTCAAAGTGCATCCGCTGATCGTCATCTTCGCGATCCTTGCCGGCAACCAGATCCACGGCATCCTCGGCATGCTGCTGGCCATACCCCTGATCCCGTTCCTGAAGGCCGTCACCGCCTTCTTTGGGCCCCGTCTGCACTGGGATGGCTGGGACGGCGGAGCCCCGCCGCTACCAGGACTCAGCACCCGCCGTCCGCCGTCCACGGGCGGCCGGCCCTAGGGTCGCCGCGACCCCGGACTTGGTCCACGCCGTCCCAGTCCGCCCAAGGACCTGGCCAGCATGCCTGCGGGCGGGTTCACCCGCGGGGGGGTATACTGCCGCCCGGCCATGAGGATCGACCTGCACACCCACACCTACCCTGCCTCCAGCTGCTCGCAGATAACACGCGACCAGTACGTCCGGTTCTGCGAGCAGCAGCGCGTGCCGGCCATCGCCCTCACCAACCACGGCGACGTGCGCGACAACCTGGCCTTAGAGGCGCGCTTGGCCGAGGTCGGCACCCTGCTGCTGCACGGCGTGGAGATCTCCACCATGCTGGGCGACTTCATCGTATTCTCACCGGACCTGGAGTACCTGGCCACCCTGCGTGATCTGCGGGCGCCCCTGCGCCCGGCCGAGGTTCCGGATCACGCCGCCGTGGTGTGGGCGCACCCGTACGCCGGGGGCGGCCGCAGCGGGTCCGTCTACTTCCCGGGCGCCGAGAACCAGGCCGCGCCGGTGCTCAGCGCCGTGGAGCTCTTCAACGGCAACTGGTCGGACAAGCGCTACGTGGACGGCGCCCTCGAGATAGCCGCATCGCTTCGCCTACCCTGCAC
>Ga0182021_10010189_pt1 | contig 11147 bp, 9 predicted proteins | sample 612E3MmetaG_FD_120493 | JGI IMG/M metagenome (GOLD analysis project Ga0182021, IMG submission 120493) | Permafrost microbial communities from Stordalen Mire, Sweden - 612E3M metaG (Illumina Assembly) | ecosystem: Environmental > Terrestrial > Soil > Wetlands > Permafrost | place: Sweden...
AACGGGAAGGCCTGCTGAAGCCGTCGCGCAGCATCGGCAACACCCGCCTTTACAGCGAGGACGACCTGAAAAGGCTGGAAATCATCCTCAACCTCATCCGCGATCTGGGCGTCAACCTGGCCGGGGTGGAGGTCATCCTCAACATGCGCCAGAAAATCGAGCGCATCGAGGCCGAGGTCGGCGCTTTCATGGAATACGTCCGCGGCGAGATCATCTCCGGCCGCGGGGAGGCCATCGAAAGCCGGGGCCGCAGCCTCGTCCGAACGGCCCCCGGCAAGATGATCAAATTCGAAAAGCCTCAGTAAATGCAATTCCAGAGCTACCTCGAGTCCAAGAACCTCCGCAAATACCTGGAGGAGATCGGCCGCTTCGCCCAGATCAGCGAGGGCGATGAGAAGGCCCTCGGCGAGCGCATCCACGCCGGCGACGAGGCCGCCCTCAACCGGCTCATCGAAGCCAACCTCCGTTTCGTCGTCTCCTACGTCAAGAAATACCAGGGCATGGGACTCAGCCTGCTCGATCTCATCAACGAGGGCAACCTCGGGCTGATCGAGGCGGCCAAGCGTTTCGATCCGAAGCGCAACGTCAAGTTCATCTCCTACGCCGTCTGGTGGATCCGCCAGGCCGTCATCCACGCCCTGACCCAGTCCTCGCGCATCACCCACGTTCCGCAGAAGCTGTCCGACCAGATCCTGCAGAAGAAGCGCAAGGCCGCCCAGCTCAAGAGCGAATTGGGCCATGATCCCTCGCGCGAGGAGATGGCCGCGGCCATGGGCCTGACCGTGACCGACATTGAAGACCTGGAGATGCTGGAGGAAAAGGAGGTTTCGCTCAACGACCGCTTCAACGAGGACGACCAGACGATGGAGGAGAAGATCAGCGATCTGATGCCCTCGGTCGAATACCAGATCATCAAGGCCAGCATCGAGCAGCAGCTGCGGGACATCCTCGGGGAGTTGGATGAAAAGGAAGCCCTTGTGCTAAAATGGCGCTTCGGATTGGAGGATGACCAGCCCCTGACCCTCCAGGAAATCGGCGACAAGCTGCGCCTGACCCGGGAGCGCATCCGGCAGATCGAGCAGAAGGCCATGCGCAAGCTGAGCCATTCGAACAAGCTCCAACAGCTGCGAGGTTACCTGAATTGAGCGAAGCCAGGCCCTGCCCCCGCTGCGGGGACACCGGCTGGGTCGTCCAGAACGGCCCCTCCGGCCCGACGGCGGCTCGTTGCGCCTGCTTTTCGGCCCGCCGGGCCGCCCAGCTCATGGAGCGCTCCAACATCCCCCGGCGCTATCAGGATTGCACGTTCGAGAACTTCAAGCCCAACCATGCCAGCCAGTCGGACGCCCTCAAGCTGGCCCGCAAATTCGCCGCCAACTACCCCGACCAGAGCGTCGGACTGCTGTTCATCGGGCCCTGCGGCGTGGGCAAGACGCACCTGTCCGTGGCCCTGCTGCGGGAGCTCATCCAGGTCAAGTCGGCGCCCTGCCTGTTCTATGATTTCCGGGACCTCCTGCGCGACATCCAGAAGACGTACGCGCCGGAATCGGACCTTCGCGAATCGGATATCCTGGCTCCCGTCTTCGACAGCCGGGTGCTGGTCCTGGACGAGCTGGGTGCCCAGCGATCCTCGGCCTGGGTCGAGGATACGGTCTTCTACATCATCAACCACCGCTACAACCAGAAGAAACTGACCGTCTTTACCTCCAACTTCCTGGATGCCGGCGAGGCCGAGGCCCCGACACCTTGGAAGAAGGAGACCTTCAAAAAGGACGAGGACACCCTGGTTGACCGCATCGGGGTCCGGCTGCGTTCGCGGATCTACGAGATGTGCAAGGTCGTGGCCATCGAAGGATCGGATTTCCGCCAGAACATCAAGCAGGCCGGATACCGCTTCTGACCGCCCCGTTCAGGCTTGCATGGCCTTGGACAGGGATTCGCTCAGGTTGCGGATCTCGTAGGGGATGTGGCGGCCGAAGGGGGCGAAGAACGACTGGATGTCCCGGATCTCGTCCCTCCATTCGGCCGGCTTGATCTCGAACAGCTTCTCGATCTTGGACCGAGGTACGCTCATCCCGTCGAGGTTCAGGTCGGCCATGTGGGGGAGCATTCCAATAGGGGTCTCCCGGGCCCCGACCCGGCCGTGAACGCGGTCCAGCACCCATTTGAGGACGCGCATGTTGTCGCCGAACCCGGGCCAGACGAACTTGCCGGCCTCGTCCACGCGGAACCAGTTGACGGCGAAGATCTTGGGCGGATCGTGCATCAGCGCGCCGGTGTTCATCCAGTGGCGGAAGTAATCGCCCATGTTGTAGCCGCAGAAGGGCAGCATGGCGAAGGGATCGCGGCGCAGGACGCCGACGGCGCCGGCCGCCGCGGCCGTCGTCTCCGAGCCCGTTCGGGCTCCCATGAAGACGCCGTGGGGCCAGTCGAAAGACTCCACGACCAGGGGCATGACCCGCGACCGCCGGCCGCCGATGAGGATGGCCGAGATCGGCACGCCCTGGGGATCGTCGAAGTTCTTGTTCAGGGTCGGACAGTTGGAAAGGGCCACGGTGAATCGGCTGTTGGGGTGGGCGGCCTTCGTTCCCATCCCGGGATTCCAGGGCCGGCCCTGCCAGTCCAGCATATGCTCGGGCGGCCCCTCCAGCCCCTCCCACCAAGGTTCGTTGGCGTCCGTGTCCAGCCCGACGTTGGTGTAGATGGTGGGGAAGAAATTCGAGGCCTTGAGCGTGCGGATCATGTTGGGGTTGGTCTTCATCGACGTCCCCGGGGCCACGCCGAAGAATCCCGCCTCCGGGTTGATGGCGTAGAGCCGGCCGTCCAGACCCACGTTGAGCCAGGCGATGTCGTCGCCGATGGTCGTGACCTTGTATTCGGGCAGGGCCGACTGGAGCATGGCCAGGTTGGTCTTGCCGCAGGCCGAGGGCATGGCCGCGGTGATGTAGGTGACCCGGCCCTTCATGTCCTCGATGGCCATGATGACCATGTGCTCGGCCAGCCAGCCATGGCGCAGGCCGAGGTAGGAAGCGATGCGCAGGGCGAAACACTTCTTGCCCAGCAGGGCGTTGCCGCCGTAGCCCGAGCCGATGCTCCAGACCAGGCCCTCCTCGGGGAAGTGCATGATATAGCGGCGGGTGGGATCGAAATCGCCCACCGAGTGGATCCCCTTGACGAACCGATCGGACGTGCCGATGCGCTTCAGGACGTGGGCGCCCATGCGGGTCATGATGCGCATGCTGACGGCCACGTAGGAAACATCGGTGACCTGGACGCAGGCCTGGGCGTAAGGGGATTCGGCCGGGCCCATCATGTAAGGCAGGACGTACATCGTCCGGCCTTTCATCGTTCCCTTGGAGAGCTTGGCCATGAGATCCTTGGCCTTGCGGGGGGCCATCCAGTTGTTGTTCGGCCCGCTTTGATCCTTTTCGGGATGGCAGACGAACGTCAGCTGCTCGGTCCGGGCGACGTCGGTGGGGTGGCTGCGGTGGAGGTAGGATTTGGGCCAGTTCCGCCCGTTGAGCTCATGGAAGATGGGCTGGACGCCGATTTTCTCCTCGCGCATGCCGATCTCGATCAGCCGGGCGGCCTCGGCCTCCGAACCGTCGCACCAATACACGCGCTTCGGCTGGAACAGCCGCGCCTGCTCATCGACCCAGCGTTCGACCGGTGTGGCCATGGTCCGTCCTTATGGAAATGGACGACAAAAATAACACGGCCCGGCGGAGATTGTCAAAAAGGGCTCGAGGGACCGGGGTGAAAACGCGGCCGATTCCTGGCTAACGCGTAGGACTGCAAAGCCCGTCCCCAGCGAGGAATCGGCCTCCCCTCCTCGTCTCCTTTGCGAGTTCACGATCAAATCCCCTCTTGCGCAAGAGGGGTAGGGGCGATGATATCACTAAAAACATAGCCGAACGTGAACGAGCCAAGATACCCGCTCACTCGTCCTTGCTAACGGGTAGGACGGCAAAGCCCGTCGAGGGGTTTTCACCCCGATCCCTCTCTCCCTGAAGTTGAAGAAAAGCGAAACGATGGATTTTCAATCGTTGAACGCGGCGTCGACGGCGGCCTCAGCGTGGAGGGCCGTGGTGTCGAAGAGGGGCAGGGAGGCGTCGCCGGGCTTCACCAGAAGGGGGATCTCGGTGCAGCCCAGGATGACGCCCTCCGCGCCCCGGGCCCGCAACCTTTCGATGATGGCCAGGTATTCGATCCTAGAAGCGTCGCGGATGAGACCCGTGGTCAGCTCGGAATAGATGATGTCATGGACGCAGGTGCGGTCCGGCTCGTTTGGAACGATGATCTTCAGGCCGTGCTTCTTCTCCAGCCGGAGGCGATAGAAGTCCAATTCCATCGTGTAGCGCGTTCCGAGCAGTCCGACGGTTTTTAAGCCGGCCTTGCGGACAGCGGCGGCCGCGGCGTCGGCGATATGGATGAGGGGCACGGCCGTGGCCGCCTGGATGGCCTCGGCCGTCCGGTGCATGGTATTGGCGCAGATGACCAGCAGATCGGCGCCGGCGCCTTCGACTTTGAGGGCGGCGTCGACCATCAATCCGGTCAGGCGGTCCCAGTCACCGGCTTCCTGCAGCTTCTCGAATTCCCCGAATTCGACCGAGTAGAGAACGCAGCGGGCCGAACTCGCCCCGCCCAGCCGGCGCTGGACACCCTCGTTGATCAGCCGATAGTAATCGACGGTCGAATGCCAGGTCATTCCTCCCAGGAGGCCGATGGTCTTCATGGGGCGGCCGGGCCGGCGTTATTTCTCGACCCGGGCCAGGGCGAACGTGCCGTCCATGCCGTTCTGATTGATGGTCCCGGTCATCTTTTTGCCCGATTCGTCGATGGTGGCCTTGAGAAGCGGCGGCGCGCTGGGGATGCCGTCGATCGTGAAATTGAGGGTTTTGCCTTCCCATTTGAAATCGGCCAGAATGAGGCCCGTGGCGCCCTGCTGGGGCACGTCGATCGTGCCGGCGAATTTCTTGTCGGCGTCCATCGTGAAGTGGAGGGTGATTTCGATTTCCATTCCGGCGATGCTGATGCTGCCGTTCCAGTCGCCGATAAAAGGCTTGGAATTGGCGTCCTGGGCCATGAGGGCCGAGGTCAGGACCAGCAGCGCGGCGAGGATCAGGGTTTTCCGTCCGATCGATGAGGACATGGGTGCTCCTTGATAAATGAATCGCGCGATCGCGGTTATTATATACGAAAACGAACGGGTCTCGTTCAAGAGAGGGTGCCATTTTCGGCTTGATCTTTGGCCGGAGTCGTGCTAATTTAGCGCGGACTGCTCCCCGGTAGCTCAATAGGCAGAGCGGTTGGCTGTTAACCAATAGGTTGGCGGTTCGAGTCCGTCCCGGGGAGCCATTCTTTTCTAATCTCTACCGCCCATCATTCCCCCCAGCGGAGAAAGTCTGACTCGGAGCCTCAGGCCAATCGAGAAGGAGGAAGGCTTCGCCCCTATGGATCCTCATTCCGGCCGGAGATTCGGGCGGCGACTTCCGTGGAGAAAACGATGGCCCCCGCTTCATTCAGATGGGTTTCATCGTAAAAGTATTCCCGTTTAAGGTACTTCCCGTCTTGGGAAAAATCGAGAAAAGGGACATCGAATTCCCGGCAAATCGCGGCGGCCATCGAGAGGGTTTGCGGTGGACGCGCCCATTTTTGATAAATCGGCGATACGATAATGACCGGTGTGATACCCCGCGAGATCGCCAAACCCATAAAATTACGAAAGCTCGTCACGGCTTCGGCCCGAAGGTTCTCCCGGGGCGGCGTCTCCGCCCGCAAAGGCCGATCCCATACGCCTTCGAGCGGGATAAATCCCTTGAAGTCTTCGCGCCTTTTTTTGTTGATCTCCAAATTTCCCATGATGATGGAGAGGATGTTCGAATTGAAGGGATAGATTTGAGAGAGGCGCTTGATGTTTTCGAACAACCCTCGCCTTTTCAGGACGGGTCCGATCTCCGGATGCCGCTTGAGGTAAGGCAACAACATCGTGAGGCGAGTCTTCCAATACGGGTCTTGTTCGAAATCGAAGGGCCGTAATTCAAGAAATAGGATCCGCGGCCTGTATCTCTTAAGGACGGCGGTCAAGACCGCCTCCTGGTAATCGATTCCCGTGCCGTCGCAGCCCGCATTGTAGAATTCGCCTCCGAACGCCTCCTCGAACGGCTGGGGCGCATAGGAGTGGGCGGCCCGCGAATCGCCGAAGACAATCACCGGCGCGGTCGTGCTTTCTATGGCCCAGGTTCGCCGATAGAGAAACCCGGAGGACTGGTGAAAATAAAGATATCGAAGAAGCCGGCCGAGTCCGTTATCCAAAGCGAAAATGAGCAGCATGAAAATGATCGCCTTTTTGATAAAAGCGAGGCGCGCGTTTCTCTTGTCCATCTTGATCGTATTTAAAATTGGAAATAGATGAATTGTCCGCTGTCGAGGACGCCGAAGAGCAGGATCACGATCACCAGAAAGGCATGACTCAGAAGGCGGACCCAGAGCCTCTTATTTCGAAAGAAGGATAGAGCCCCGCGGTAAAACTCGTCCCTCGACTCGAGAAGGAGAAGCGCGAAGATCCCGAGCAAGGAAAAAGGGATCATCATCGGCGCGGCATAACCGAACGGAATTCCCGGCTGGGTCAGAATTTTTTTGAAGACCAGGACGATCGTACGGAGGTCGGGGATTCGAAAAAAAATCCAGGCGATCGTAACGAGGACGAAAGTCGCGACAATCTGGACAATCGGGGATCGCTTGCCGAGCGGCTTGAATCCAAGCTTGGTCCTCATTCTCTTGCGCCACCGATGAGTCAGTCGGCCGACAACAAGATAAACTCCGAACAAGAGGCCCCAAAGAACATAGTTCAAACCATTTCCATGCCAAAGGCCGCAAATCGCAAAGGTGATCAGCGTCGCCAGGGAATAGATCCAATGTTCCGTTTGGATTTTAAGATAATAAGGATGTCGTAATTTTCTGGAAAGGAAAGAGGCCAGGGGAAGGTAGAGATAATCCCTCAGCCAAGACGAGAAGCTGATGTGCCAGCGTCCCCAAAACTCGCGGATCGATTTCGCGAAATAAGGCCGCCGAAAATTTTCCGAGAGCCGGATGTTGAAGAGGAGGGCAGAACCCAGAGCGATGTCCGTATAGCCCGAAAAATCGGCGTAGACCTGAAACGAATAGAAAATGGCCGCCATAAGGAGGCTCGTACCATTATGGCGGCTGGCGTTCCCGAAGACGGCGTTGACATAAAGCGCCAGACGATCCGCAATGAACATCTTCTTGAAGAAACCCCATAGAATTCGTTTCAGGCCCACCATGATCGCTATGTCATCAAAGACGAACCGATGGCGGAGCTGGGCGATCAAGGGGGCGGGTCTCTCGATGGGTCCCTGGGTCAACTTGAAAAAAAGGAGCAGGTGAAGGGCCAAGATCCCGAAGTTCCTCTCGGCCGAAATCCTGCGGTAATGGATTTCGAGAAGATAGCTCAAAGCCGTGAAGACAACGAAGGACAAGCCCATCGGGAGCAGAACTCCGGCGATCGGGTCCTCCGGCAACCGATTGAGAAAATGAGATAACCGCTGCTGAAGGGATCCATAGAGGGGCGTGAATTTGAATGCGACGAGAATCGATATGAGAAGGACGAATCCCGAATAAAAAACGATCCGTCGATAGGGGGGCCCCGCGGACTCGATGCCCCGCCCCAAGAAATAGCTGATGACGACAACGGACGCCAGGATGGGGAGGCTTTCGAGAGAGACGATGGCACAGAAGCCCAAGCTCAAGACGAGAAGCCAGACCCAGCGAAATCGAATCGGGAGAATGTAGAAGATGGTCGAGGCGATGGCTAGAAAAAAAAGAAACTCGATTGAGGCTAACTGCATCGTCCAATCTGCTCAGAGTGGAAAACCCTGCCTCGTTCGCCCCTATCCGCTGTTCGTCGTCAGGCGCTTCTGGACTCGCGAGCGGACTTCCTGGATGGCAGGTTCCAGGTTTCATGATATTTTAGCTCATCCCGTTTGGCAAGGCGTCCAACGGGAGTGTCGGATTTTCCAGGCCTCTTTTGTTCCGTTTGCTTTGGCCCGGCTTTGACGGATTCAACCGTGCGCGGCTCTATTCGGGGCGCCCCAACACGGAGCGTCTCATGAAAAGACTCCTCGCTTTCTCGATTTTTATGGCTTGCCGCTTCCCTGATCGCGGCTTTTCCGGCCGCGCCTGACATGTTCAAGCCGGCCGTCGCCGCCAAGGTCCGGCCGCTGCCGCTGGCCTACCTCCGCACGGCCGCCGGGCTCAAGGCCAAGGCCGAAGGCTACGGCGGCTGGGACGGACCGAACCGCCAGCTGACCGGCCCTATCGCCGGACACACTCTCTCCGGCGTCAGCTTGATGGGAGCGGCGACCGGCGATCCACGATTCAAGGAGCGCGTCGACCGGCTGGTGGATGAGCTCAAGAGCGTCCAGGACAAGCATGGCGACGGATATATCGGCGCCCAGGCCGACCGGGCCTTCGCGGTCCTTGTGGACGGAGTCAAAATCGGGGAGACGAGGATTCCGCGGCGCAGCCCCCAGGAGCCGGAGGGATTCTTCGACGTCGAATAGGCGATTCCCGCGGCGGCCGTCGCCGCCAAGGCCAAGGCGACGGTGCGGTTCGAGGCTTCGGCCGGCCTCGAGACGGGAACGGTTTTCGGACTCCGGCTTGTCCGGAATCGCGGGCGTTGAGGCGGATCGGCCGCCTCACCAAAAAAAAGCCCTCGCGCCGTCTCCGAAGAGAAACGGTGCGAGGGCGGCAATAAACCCGAAAAAAGAGCGCGGTTCTTATTTGTCGGCGATGGCGAAGATCGTCAGATAGCCGTGCTGGCTGATCTTGGCGATCAATTCCCCGCTGACCTTCTCCACGCTGTCGCTGGTCTGATGGTAATCCGCGGTCATGGCCGCCATGTAGTACACGAACGGCTTCTTGACCGAAGCAAACGAAGCCTGGTCCGATCCGCCGCTGCCCGTGCCCAGGGCGTTGCCCTGAAAAGCCAGATCGAGCCCGACATATTTGTTCATTTCGCGCGAAATGTCGGCATACTCGGTGCCCTCGGTCCAGCTCAAAGTGACGAACCAGGGGTTGCGGATCTTCTTGACCAGGTCCTCGGCGCCGGGGACCGCGTAGCGCTGCTTGGCCCGGGCGATTGTCGTGTCGTCATAGGGCCGGCTGATCATGTCGTAGTTGAGGTAGCCGACGGTCTTGTCCATCGGCCAGATCGGGTTCTCGACGTAGTAGCGGGAGCCCAGCAGGCCTTCTTCCTCGCCGGTCCACAAGGCGAAAATGATCGTCCTCTTCGGCTTGACCGGGTTGGCGGCGATGGCCTTGGCGATGTTCAGGACGCCGACCGAGCCGGAGCCGTTGTCGTCCGCGCCGTTGTAAATATAGTCTTCCCATTTGCCCAGGTGGTCAAAATGGGCGCCGACGACGAAGTATTCGTTCTTGAGGACGGGATCCGAGCCTTCGATCATGCCCAGGACGTTGATGCCCCGGACGAGCGTCGTCTTGGACGTGGAGACCACGGTGACCTTGGTCCCGGGGATCTCCATCGAGGCGGGCTTGTAGGTCGTCTCGATCTGGGTCTTCAGTTCGTCGATCGTCTTGCCGGTGGCGTCGAGCAGGAAATTGGCCATCTCGCGCGTGAAATTCAGCGTCGTGGCGCCGCCCTGGCCCATGGCCGGCTGGGTGTCGCCGGCGACGGACAGACGGAGGCGGGGTTTGTTGATGATCGGCCGCTCGTCGTTGATCCGGCGGGGGGCGGAGAGCGTCTTGTAAATGTCGAAGTCCTTGCCGTTGCTCTGGATCTGGATGATGGCCGCCGGACCGAGCTTGGCGATTTCGGTGGCCTTGTTGAAGCGGCCCGGGCCGCCGCCGCGGGGGCCCATCATCATGGCGCCGCCGGCGGGGAAATACTTGTCCTTGAGCTCCTTCTTGAGGTTGAAGGGAGACTTGGGATCGTCACGGCCGGGGGCCTCGCTAAGCATCAGGATGATCTTGCCCTTGAGGTTCAGGCCCTTGAGCTCGTCCCACTGGATCGAGGGCTCCTGGATACCGTAGCCGACGAAAACAACCGGGGCGCTGATCGTCCCGTCCGCACCTCCAAAACCGGCCTGAAAATCCAACCCGGACTGGAAGGTGCGGGATTTCAGCGCGCCGGCCTTGAGGACGTCGATCGTCACCGCCGACTGCGCATCGGCGACAGACTTGAGGCCGAACTCCTGGAAATAGGTCCGTTCGGCGGGCGCGGCCGGCTGGGGGCCGCCGCGCATGCCGCCGCCGCCGCGTACGGGCATGTCGCCGGCGGGCTTGAGGCCCCACATCTTCATCAGTGAGGCCGCGTATTCGGTGCCGAGCTGGAAGCCGCGGGTTCCGGTTTCCCGGCCTTCCAGAAGATCCGAGGAGATGAAGGTCAACATGGCGATGGAATCCTTTGCCGTGATGGCCTCGAATCCGGCCTTGTATTTGTCCGGTACGGGCTGGGTTTTGTCCACCAGGTTGAGGGCCTTTTGGACGTCTTCCAGCTTCATTTGCGGCTGCTGCGGGGCCTGCGCCTGCAGGGAGAAGATCAGCGCAAAAAAGAGAAGCGCGATCCAAGCATGACGTTTCATTCCGACCTCCAATTTGAATTTGCCTGACGCATTCATACTTTAGACGCCGGAGGGAGGGCTTTTCTTTCATAAATCGGCAATTCGTTTCAATATCCATCTAAATTCTATTAAATCAATGACTTAAAGTGCAGGCGGCCGTCGGGGATGGATTTTCGGGCCGAAATGGAACTACCCCCAAATTTCACCGGCCCTTCATCATTTCTTAACCCGCCGCCCTTATCCTGTGGGCGACCCGATAGGGTTCAGACCCTTCGAGGCGGGGCCGAAACGGTCGACCACCCCGAATCGAAGGGATCGCGTAACATATTAAAGGAGGATAGAAGTATGAAGAAGTTCACTCGAGTCGCACTGGCGGTCGCGCTGGCCGCCCTGTCGTGGGTTGGGGCCTTTGCCCAGACGGCGACCCCGCCGCCCCAGACGTTCAGCACCACGATCTATTTCGATTGGACGACCAATGCCACCAACGACGGCTACCTGACCGGCACCGACGCCGCCAAGCTTCTCAGCAACAAGTTCGCCTTCCGCCGG
>Ga0182021_10010192_pt1 | contig 11146 bp, 8 predicted proteins | sample 612E3MmetaG_FD_120493 | JGI IMG/M metagenome (GOLD analysis project Ga0182021, IMG submission 120493) | Permafrost microbial communities from Stordalen Mire, Sweden - 612E3M metaG (Illumina Assembly) | ecosystem: Environmental > Terrestrial > Soil > Wetlands > Permafrost | place: Sweden...
ATTTGCCTCGTTGCTTGCCTAAGCGCCATGCCTGCCCATGGCCAGCGAATCATGGAAAAACTCGGCCGGGGCCTGGTGGCGGTCAAGTCGGGGAGCGGGACCTTCCTGTCGTGGCGGATTTTCGGCACGGAACAGGGCTTGGATATCGCCTTCAATGTCTACAAGGGGACGACGAAACTCAACACTGCGCCGATAGCCACCTCAACCAATTACCAGGACGACAGCGGCGGTGCCGGAGACTACACCGTCAAGGCCGTGTTCGGGGGCATCGAGCAGTCGGAGGCGGCGAAGGCGATGTTGGTTCTGGAAAATGACTACCTTGAAATCCCGCTGAAAGACGCTGCCGGTAGAGCAATCCATCTTGCCTATGTCGGCGACTTGGACGGGGATGGCGAATACGAGTTCATCGTGGACCGGGTTCAAACAAACGCATCCCAGTTTGTCGATGCATACCATAGAGACGGCAGGTTCATGTGGCGGGTCGACATGGGCCCGAACTCCGCAAACACGGACCTGTCACTATCCGGTCCGGCCACCATCAGCGTAGGGTCAGCTGACAACGAAACCGTGTATGATATCGACAGCGACGGCAAAGCCGAGCTCATACTCAAAGCGGCCAACGGCACCATCTTCGGGGATGGCCAGGTACTGACTCACACGAATGACAAGGATATGTTCATCGTCGCGGTCGACGGGAAGACCGGCGCTGAGAAGGGCAAGCGCTGCCTGGTGCCTGATGATCTTGGCGCCTATGGGAACATAACCGGCAATTTTGGTATCGCCTATTTTGACGGCAAGAATCCAAGCTTGGTCTTCAAGGGAAAAGTCACTACGGCGTATATGCTGGACATGGCATTTGATTTCAAAGACAACGCCTGGTCGCTGCGATGGAAGTCCTCTTGTACCCCGATTTCGTCCTATCCGAATAACCACCAGATCAGATGCCTCGACGTCGACGGTGACGGCATGGACGAATACGTCAACGGAGGCTACTGTCTCAAGGATGGCGGAAAGGTCCTCTGGAATCTGGGTGATAGTGGCGTGCTCCATGGCGACCGTTGGCATATAGGCGATCTCGATCCCGACCGTCCCGGCCTGGAAGGTTTCGGCATTGAAGCGAGTGCCAATTTCGACTGGTACACCTACGACGCCAAGGATGGCACCATACTTCGAAAGTACGGCAGCGCTGGCAACGGCATGCGCGGCACATGCGGAGACATTGACCCGGCCCACAAAGGGTACGAATGCTGGACCAACGGTCAAGTGTTCAACGTCGGGGAAGTGACCGGTCTACCAGTAGGGTCAAGCGCCCCGCCGATGAACTTTCGCATCTGGTGGGACGGCGACTTGCTGAGCGAGAATCTTGACGGTGTCACCATATCAAAATGGGCCTATCCGGGCATGCCCAGCGGCGGCTTTGCCAGTAAGACGCTTGAAGGAAAATACTCATTGCGCAACGCGGTCCCTTTGTATGGCGATATTTTCGGCGACTGGCGCGAGGAGGTGTTGCTTGAGAACTCCGCCGGCACGGCGATCCGGATTTACACAACCACCATTGTATCGGACAAGCGTGTCTACTGCCTGATGCATGATCCCGAATATCGAAACAGCATGTGCGAAAAGGGCTATCAGCAATCGCACATGGTGGACTTCTACTTGGGCGACGGGATGGCCGAACCGCCGAGGCCCAATATTGGATATCCTGACGGAAGCGGCGGCGTCTGCGGGACCACCGGGGCCGGCTGCGCGGGCAGCGGCGGGACCACCGGGGCTGGCGGCGCGGGCAGCGGCGGGACCACCGGGGCTGGCGGCGCGGGCGGCGGCGGTGTGATCGTTTCTGGTGGTGCGATTGGCAGCGGCAGCACGACGTCCAGCGGCGGTGGTGGCGGTGGGCTCAGGGACGGTGGGTTGCCCGGCACCGGGGGGAACGCCGGGACCGGAGGCAGCGCGGTGGTAGGCACGGCAGGGATGGCCGGAGCTGACGGGACATCTGCGGTCATGCCTGAAACCGGGGGTAGCGCGATGGGGAGCGGCGGAATTGGGGGCGTCGTCGGTGGACAGTACAGCACGAGGGTAGTGAAGCTGGCCTCCAAATCGGGCTGTTCATGCGCGCTTGGTGCAACCCCCAGCCGCGCCTCGCCCGGCTATCTAGTCGCGATGCTGGCGTGTCTGGTTCTGAACCGGCGGCGCCGGCGGGGTAACTTCCGAGACTAGTACCGGGTCTTGGAAGTTCGCGACCGGTTCGGTTCCGGGACCGCGAGCGGCAGCCCCGCTTGGGGGTTTCGGGACGGACAGCCCCCCTTCCCGCGCACTTCGGGCCGGTGAAAACTGCGCAATTTGGCTCGGTCCGGCAAATCGTCCGATATTCCAGCGGGATCAGTCAAAGACGCGCAGCGCGGGCTGGACGACGCGGACTTTTCAAACGCCAGTGGACTTCCCCTAGCATCCTGATATCGTTCATTGCAGTCCTTTTCACGTCGTTTCCGTTCTGCCACGGTCTTCCATCTGGTGAGCCAGGGCGTTCCGGCTAGCGAAGCGCATAGGGACAATGGCCCGCTTCCTTGGGCAAGCGCGTGGACCGCGGAACCGTCCACTGACAGAAGAACGAGGAGAGAACGAAATGGCGAAAAGGCTGTATGTTGGCAACCTGGCCTACACCGTAACCGAAGCGGATCTGCGCGAAACATTCGCTGAGATGGGCAATGTGGCCGACGTGAAGGTCGTGCTCGACCGCGAGAGCGGGCGGCCGCGTGGTTTTGCATTTGTCGAGATGTCGACCGACGACGAAGCTGCCAAGGCCATGCAGACGCTGAATGGTCGTGAGATCCAGGGGCGCGCGATCAGTGTCAGCGAGGCACGCGAGCGCGGCGGTGGCGGTGGCGGTGGCGGTGGCGGTGGCGGCGGCGGTGGTGGTGGACGCGGCCACGGCCGTGGTGGCGGCGGCTTCGGCGGCGGCCGCGAGCGCTCCGGCGGCCGCTGGTAGGCTGCTGCAGAGCAAGCGAGTCCGGACGCGCCCACTTGCTGGTGTGGAGACGCGCCAGCAAGATAGGGAGGGGGTCTATCCTGACGGCTGAGGACGAGAGTCTTCGGACCGGTTCTTCCTCGTCTTTCGGGTTTGGCGTGGTACGCTGACCTTGTCCTTACCACGTCGTCTTCCCTCCCCGCCCGGGCCGGTGACCTTCTGGTCAGTCTCCAGGGCAGTCAAGGCAGCCGAGGCGCTCAGGACTAAACGGGAGGAATGCATATGGCACGTGTCACGGTCGAGGACTGCATTCAGGCAGTTGGTAACCATTTTGCACTGGCGGTGCTGGGCGCCCAGCGCGCCCGCGCCCTGGCCAAGGGGGCAATTCCTCTGGTCCAGTGCGACAACAAACCCGGCGTCACCGCCCTGCGCGAAATCGCGGCGGGCAAGGTCTACTTCCACGAATCGCTGCGCGAAGTTCTGCAGGCTCACGTAGATAGCGTGAAGGCCCTCGACGGAGCCCGCAAGCGGCGGCGAAGCGGCAGCGCAGAGCCAGGCGCAGAGGCGGCCGCGGGGAAACGGTAGCCGCAACTGACGGTCGGCCTGACAATCGCCGCTGGCCAAGACGATATTGATGGCGCAAAGCCGGGCAGTCGGCTATGCACATGGGGTCGGCTCGCTTGAACACCGGGCTGTGCGTTGGATTTGACCCGCGCGAACTAAAACAAGGAGCCGGATATGGGCAAGAGACTTTATGTTGGGAATCTGTCTTTCTCGATCACCGAGGCTGATCTGAACGAGGCTTTCAAGGCTGAAGGCCATGACGTGGCCGAGGTGAAGCTGGTGATGGACCGAGAAACCGGGCGGCCACGTGGGTTCGCCTTCGTGGAGATGGCCACCGAGGCAGGAGCTGCCCACGCCATCGGCAGCCTCAACGGCCGTGATCTACAGGGTCGCACTATCACCGTCAGCGAGGCGCGCGAGCGCACCGGTGGTGGCGGTGGTGGCGGCGGCGGTGGCGGACGCGGCGGACGCGGCGGCGGCGGCGGCGGGCGCTGGTAGGCGGCTCGCAGGAAATCGCACAAGCACTCTGCTTTAGAAGGCTATTCCACGGTCAGCGTGGAATAGCCTTTTTGCATTTGTGAGCGCGCCACCCTGGGACGCTTCTGCCGCCCACCGCGCCCAGTCTTCCGGGCCAGCGCAGGTCGGCCAGCGTTGCGGGTGGGCGACTCGTGTGAACGGCCCGCGGCGCGCGATCCGCCTTCCGCGTACCGCCCACGAACTCGCTCACCCTCACGCTCTCGCGACCCGCAGCCCGGCCCTTCGGGCGGCCCGCAATTCCCCGCCAAGCTTCCAGCTACGCCGCCGCTTGGCGGTTGCTCTCACGCTCGCTGCGTACCTGCTCGATAGCTAGCTGGAGCCGCGGCAAAACGTCCTCCGCTGTATAGCGGATCATGTGCTCGCCCGAGATGGCCAGCGAGAAGGCACGGGCCAGCCGTCTTGGCGTTCGCCAAATCGCACGCCCCAAGAAGCGCCAGTAAGTACGACGATAGCGGCCCAGCAATCCCTGGTGCAGCATCGACGAGGCCACGCAGCGCAGGGCATAGAGCCAAGGCAGGCTGAAGTGGGAGTCGCTGCGCGGCCGCAGTTCCAGCACGCGGTTCACTCGCTCGAAATACGCGGCCGGGGCGTACAGGTTGGCAAGCAGGCGGCGATACGAATCGAGCAATTCCACTTCGTCCATCTTGGTGCGGAAATTGGCGCGCCCGAAAGTTTCGCCGCTCGATCGTTCCAACATGCGGCCCTCTCGAACCAGACGCCTCTCCAACTGGGTCCCAGGCAGCGCGCCCAGGATGCCCACCATGGCCTGCGGGATGCACGACCGCTCGATCCATTCGCGCTGGCGTTCGATGGCGGCCGCGTCGTCGGAATCGAAGCCCACGATGAAACCGGCCGACACGTCGAGCCCGCCCCGAACCAGCTTGTCAACAGCATCGTGCAGGTTGACGGCGAGATTCTGCGCCTTGTGGGTTTCGCGCAGGGCCTCGGTCGACGGGGTCTCGATGCCCACGAATACAGAATCGAAGCCTGCGCGCACCATCGCATTCATCAGTTCGTCCGAGGCGGCTAGGTTGATGCTGGCCTCAGAATAGAACTGGAACGGAAAGCGGTGCTCCTCCATCCACTTTCGCAGGTCGGTCAGCAGGCGCAGGGTTTCCACCTTGTTGCCCACCAAGTTGTCGTCTGACAGGAACACGGTGCCGCGAAAGCCGGTAGCCAGGATGGCATCAAGCTCGGCGCACAATTGCGCTGGCGACTTGGTGCGTGGGTGGCGACCGAACACCTCGATGATGTCGCAGAATTCGCAGTTGAAGGGACAGCCACGACTCCACTGCACGGACAACGAGTGGTACGCCTTGACGTCCAGCAGATCGTAGCGCGGTGGAGGCAGGGTGCGAAGTTCGGGGCGACGGGGCGCGGCCATACGCGCGGGCAGCTCCGCTCCCTTGGCCAGCGCCTCACACAGGGGCGCCATCAACTCCTCGGCCTCGCCTGACACTACACAATCTGCGTACGGCGTGAGCAGCTCGGGGCTGGTGGTGGCAACCGGTCCCCCGACCACAACCAGTTTGCCCGCAGCCCGAGCCTGCGCCGCCAGCTCAAGCAGCGAGTCCCGTTGGACCAACATACCGGACAAGAACACGACGTCGGCCCACTGCAGGTCACCGGGTGCCAGCGGCTGCACGTTCAGGTCGCAGAGACGGACTTCCCAGTCCTTGGGCAGAAGCGCAGCCACCGTCAGCAGCCCCAACGGCGGGAGCAGAGATCGCTTGCCCATGACCCGCAAGGAATCCTCGTGTCCCCAGTAGGTGCGGGGAAACGCGGGGTAGAGGCATAAGATTCTCATTGCCTATCTACTATCCGTTCCGCCGTCAGGTTGCTGTCATGACACGGTCACATCTTGACGCGATGAAGTCCCGGGCAGATGGAACCCTGGTCCCCGTCGGTGACACAAATGTGACCGAGTCCTTGCTGGCCGCTGACAAAGCATAGGATTCCTGTGCCCCGACCCGCCTTGCCAACCAAGCAGCCGCCGTCACCCGCTGCCCGTTTTTCCACAGCGGCAAGGCCGACCTTCTGACAAAATGGTGGGCGTGAAAATCCGGTCGCCGACCATCATCGTCCTGCAGCGCGCCCGCATGGTCTTCATGCTGACCGCCCTTGTCCCGACGGTGTTCATGACGGTGATCGGGATCGTGCTCCTGGCCACCGGCGGCTCGAAGTCGGCGGCCGTGGTGGGAGGGATTCTGGTTCTCGCCTTCTGCGGCACAGCCCTGGCTGGCTACGTCCTTGGAACGATCCTGGTTACTCGGGGCGCGAGTCTGGCAGCCGTGCAGAACGAGTTCCTCTCTTCTGTCTCGCACGAGTTGCGCACGCCCTTGACCTCGATTCGTCTCTTCATCGACACCCTGCGCGAGAATCGGGTGCAAGATCCGGCCGAGAAACAGCGCTGCCTGACCGTGATCCATCAGGAGTTGGCGCGTCTCGATGGCCTGGTGGCCAAGCTCCTGACCCTTTCCCGAATCGAGTCGCGCCACGCGGCCTTTGACCGTCGCCCCGTCGCCGTGGCCGACATCGTCAGCGAGGCGCTGATCGCCTTCGAAGCCATCCGTTTCGGAACCGAGGTCGATCTGAAAGTGAATCTGGAGCCCGGGCTGATGGTGAACGGGGACCGGGCCGCGCTGGCCCAGGCCCTGGCAAACCTGCTCGGCAACGCCTGGAAGTACACGCCACCCCAAGGCAAGCGCATCGAGCTATGCGCCAGCGGCGACGCAACCCATGTGTCCCTTGTGGTCGCTGACAACGGCGTGGGCATCCCCGACTCCGAACAAAAGGCCATCTTCGACAAATTCCGGCGTGGGTCAGCCGCGGTCAACGGGGGCAGCGCGGGCACCGGGCTGGGGCTGGCGGTGGTGCGCGCCATCGTGACGGCCCATCGGGGCAAGATCGACGTTCGATCGGAAGAAAATTGCGGGGCGCGCTTTCGCATACTGCTGCCACGGCAACCAGAGGAGGCGGCATGACCGGCACCGTCGACGAAACGCATGGCCGACTGGTGACCATCGTCGAGGACGACGCGGCCATCGCCGAGGGCCTGGCGCTGAACCTGCGACTGCAGGGCTACCGCACGGAGGCGGTTGCCGACGGCGAGACGGCCCGCACGCGCATCGAGGAGGGCCGGCCCGATCTGGTTCTGCTCGACATCTCGCTGCCCAAACAGAGTGGCATCTGGGTGCTGCAACGGTTGCGCGAAACCGGCAACCACGTGCCGGTGATCGTGTTGTCAGCACGCCAGGACGAATTCGACAAGGTGGCTGCTTTGCAGCTGGGTGCGGACGACTACGTGACCAAGCCATTTGCTCTGGCCGAGCTGATGGCTCGGGTCGCGGCTCTGCTTCGGCGCGCACGGCTGCACTTGCCCCGGCAAGACGTGCCGGCCGACTCGCCCGGCAGCGACACGAAGAAGGCCGACATCAGATTTGGCGACGTGGCGATCAACCTCGACACCCGCACCGTGGTCCGAGCAGGCCAACCGATCAAGCTGACCCATCGGGAGTTCGAGTTGCTCGCCTTCCTGGGCCGAAGCAGTGGCCGGGTTTTCTCCCGAGAGGAACTGGTGCGCCATGTGTGGGGTCTGGAGCATCCTGGCCAGGCGCGCACGGTTGACAACTTCATTGCCCAGTTGCGTGCCAAGCTGGAGCGAGATCCCGAGCAACCGAAACACCTGCTGACCATCCGTGGCAGCGGCTATCGGTTTGTCGCGGAGTGAATGGTACTCTCAGGATCGCTTGCCACCTGCCATTCGTCGAGACGTTCCCCTGGCGCCGCTGACCACTTTCGAGCTGGGCGGGCCGGCGCGCTTCTTTTCGCAAGTTGCGACGAGCGATGAGGCGGTCTGGGCACTGCGCTGGGCAGGGGATCAGGACCTGCCCGTGTTTGTGCTGGGTGGCGGATCGAATGTGGTGGTGGGCGATGCAGGCTTTCCCGGCCTGATCCTGCAGCTGGTTGCGCGGGGAGCGGAGTTTCGCAGCCAAGGCGACCATGTTCTGCTGGAAGCACAGGCTGGTGAGCCGTGGGATGACCTGGTGGTCGCCGCGGTGGCGCGCGATCTCGCGGGCATCGAGTGTCTGTCGGGAATCCCGGGCACAGCGGGCGCGACGCCGATCCAGAACGTGGGTGCCTACGGCCAGGAGGTCGCGGATACGATCCGCTCGCTGCGCGTGCTCGACCGGCGCACCCTGGCGGTGCGCGAGCTGCCGGCCGCCGGGTGCGGCTTCGCGTATCGCGACAGCGTCTTCAGGCGCGACCCGGGGCAGGCGATCGTCTTGTCGGTAGTCTTCGCGCTGCAGGCCAGCGCACGCCCTGTGCTGGCCTACCGGGAACTGGCGAGCGCGCTGGCAGGTCGGATGCGACCGTCGCTGTCAGAGGTGCGTGAAGTCGTGCTCGATCTGCGGCGCAAGAAATCCATGGTGTACGACGCCCGCGATCCCAATCGGCGCAGCGCTGGTTCCTTCTTCACCAATCCCATCGTGAGCGCGGACAAGGCGGCCGCGGTGGTGACCCAGGCGCTGGGCGAGAATCTGGTGCAAGCCCCCGAAGAAGTGCCGCAGTATCCGCTCCCCGACGGGCGAGTGAAGCTGGCCGCCGGCTGGCTGGTGGAACGTGCGGGGGTGAAGCGAGGCCTGCGCATGGGCCCGGTCGGCGTTTCCAGCAGCCACGCTCTCGCCCTGGTCCATCACGGCGGCGGCTCTACCGCCGATCTCATCCGCCTGGCGGTTCACGTGCGCGACACCGTGGCGCTGCGTTTCGGAATCACGCTGGCGCCAGAGCCCGTGTTCCTGGGCGTCACGTGGCCCGGGTCGGAGCAGACCACCGGGGAGTAGGGGGCGGTGACGGAGGCCGAGACCAGGGAATTGACCCTGCACGGCCTTCCTAGACGGTGGTAGGATTCCCCGCCATGAGGTTCACACGCAATTTGGTTCTCTGTTGGGCCGCGGCTCTCGCGGTCTTGATGCTGGCAACCCCATCGCAGCCCGAGGCAGCCCCGACCGCGCCCCCGCCGACGTCTCCACCCGCTCCCGCGGGCAATTGCAAGGCCTACGGCGGCGGCAAGTGCTGCAACCCGGACGTCACGCTCCACCTGAGCAAAGACGCCATCTTCGCCGCGTGCGGCGAGTCGGATGCCACATTCCTGGGCGAAGTCGGCTTGAAAGACACCTGCAAATACGTCTTCAAAGTCGCCGGCGAAAACGAAGACAGCACCTTCGTGCAGGTCTATTCCCCGGTCGCCAAAGAAGTTCTGGAGAAGCCCACGGATCCCTTCATGAGCTTCAAGAAGGTGGGTAAGGTCTGGGTCACCGACAAGGCGAAGTCGCCCAAGGCCCAGGCCCAGGTCACGGGCAGCACGGGCCTGTACATGGCGGGCCGCGGTTACTTCGTCAGCGTAGCGGCCTCTACCAAGGTCTGCACCAAGACCCAGGCCATCGAGCTCTCCAAGTCTCTCAAGTAACTTCCGTCCCGGTGGCCTGTGCGCCCTCTGTGGTGAGATCTGGATCCGACGGAACCGATCCATGGCACTGCTGGGGCTGGTTTTTTTCGTCGCTGGCCTTTGCCTGTTCCCACTCCAGGAGACGGATCTCTTCTTTCGCCTGGCGGATGGGCAGGAGATCCTGCGCACCGGCCACGTACCCGGCCGCAATCTGTTCTCGTTCACCTTCCCCGACCAGCCCTATCTAGATAGCGCTTGGCTGTTTGACGTCGCGACGGCCGGGCTCTTCCGGTTGGGTGGCTTTCCGGCCGTGGTCGTGGGCAAGACAGCAATCGTGCTGGCGACTTTCGTAGCGGCCTATCTCCTGCTTCGCCGTCGCGGCGCCGGCCGCGTGGGCACCGCGCTGGTGCTCGCCGCCGCCGCTTTCTGCATGCGCGAGCGCTTGGTGGAACGGCCCCACGTGGTGTCCTTGCTGGGCGAGGTCGCGGTGCTGTCCTTGCTGCCAGCCCTGCGAGACGGCCGGCGCAGGGCCTGGCTGCTCGTGCCGGTCGTTGCCTTGTGGGCCAATCTACACGCGGGCGCCTTTGTCGGCCCCCTGCTTGTCGCTCTGGCCGGCTTGGGTTTGCTTCTCGAAAGAATGATCACCCCGTCACTCGCCTCACGACGGGCGGTTCTGGGCCATGCGCTCGCCGCCGCGCTCTGCACGCTCGCCTTGATGGCCACGCCGGTTGGCCCAGGGCTCTTCCGCTACCTCACCTTCCACGCCGACATCTTTGCCATCCATCCGGTGGACGAGTTCCGACCCCTGGCCTGGCATTCAGACGCGCCCCTCGTCATCTATGCCGTCGCCCTGGCACTCGTTTTCGGCCTCGGCGCGATCCTGCGCGTGCCTCCCCGCGCGCGCGACCTTGTGCCCGTTCTCGGCTTGGGTCTGCTGGCCGGCCGCCATGTGCGGTTCAGTGCCGACTTTGCTTTGCTGGCGGCCATCCTGGCCGCGCCCGTCCTCACGTCGGTCGGCGCGCCGTGGCTTGCGCGGATCGCGCCGACATACCGCACTCAGTTCGATCGCGCCGCGGGCGCTCTGCTCGCTCTGCTGGCGCTCGTTCCTCGGGTGGCGGACATTGAGCGGCACGGCCGTTTCGTGGACATCGATCTTGACCTCGGGAATCTTCCCTTGGCGGCGCTGGGATTTGTCGACCAGCACGGCCTGCGTGAACGGATGTACAACGACTTCGAAACCGGCGCTTTTCTCATCTGGCAGGGTTACCCGCGCCATCGTGTGTTCGTTGATCCGCGGCTGCCCGCCTACCCGCGCGAGTTTCATCAGCTGCTTGGCCGCAGCGACGTGACCCGCGACGAATGGACCCGCGCCATGGACCACTTCGGGGTCACCTCCGCGTTGCTGGACTTCGCCGGCGTCAACCGGCGCGTGGCCTGGTGGGATCCCGTGCAGTGGGCCTTGGTCTTTCGCGCGCAAGACACCCGCGTGTTCGTGCGCCGGCTCCCGGCCACGCGCGATCTGATTGCCCGCTACGAGATTCCCGCCAGCTTCAGCTTCACCGCCGACGAGGGCAGCGCGACCGTGCCGCTTTCCACTCCCCCTTCCGGCTCGCCCGTGCCCCTTTGCGAATGGC
>Ga0182021_10010193_pt1 | contig 11145 bp, 12 predicted proteins | sample 612E3MmetaG_FD_120493 | JGI IMG/M metagenome (GOLD analysis project Ga0182021, IMG submission 120493) | Permafrost microbial communities from Stordalen Mire, Sweden - 612E3M metaG (Illumina Assembly) | ecosystem: Environmental > Terrestrial > Soil > Wetlands > Permafrost | place: Sweden...
CTGCAATCGGGAACATCGATTGTGCTTGACATTGACTCTGGCTTTCTGCAAAAAATGCTTGTGACACCTGTAAAACGACCTGCGATTCTATTGGGTCGATTAACCAGTGATGCCTTCAGGGTAGTAGTCCAATCAGCCATAATATTAGGGTTAGCATATGCTTTAGGTGCCTTTGTGAATACAGGAGTAATTGGAATTCTACTCATCTTTGTGATAATAGCATTCTTTGGGCTTGCTTGGTCAGGAATTTCGCTTGCAATAGGTATGAAGACAAGAAGTTCTGAGACTGTGTTTGCAATAGGCGGATTCATTACGTTTCCGCTTTTATTCCTAAGTACCGCCTTGTTTCAACTCAGTTTCATGACAACCTGGGTGCAAGACATATCGAGATTTAATCCGATAAGCTATGCAGTCGATGCAATAAGAATGCTCATGACTACAGGATACAACTGGAGTACGATACTTCAAGCGTTTGGTGTAATTGCATTAGTGGCCGTCTTAACTTTGAGCGCTACATTGTACCAGTTCAGAAAAGTCGTTAGCTAAGCTAAACATAAGCTTCAACATTAAGCTCTTTTAGCGACTTAGAAAAACCAGCCATAATGTTTCCTACGGTCTCTTGAACAAAATTGTTCAAGGGTACTTCTTTTCCATCTATAAACATTTGAGTTCAAAACTTTTTTTCAATATTCTATGTTTTTCGTCCAAATTTTCACCAATTAAAATTTGTTTTCAAAACTGGTAAATCATTCAACCTGTAATTTTCTTACAGAAAAAATTAAAAATTATGATACTCGAGTCTATTGAATAATGTGTTTTAAGTGACCCGTTAGACGATACAAAAGCTCTTGTTTTTGTTGATTGCAATTTAGTTAAGGTTCATGATGTTTGCTTTATTTTAGTTCTTAATATTTAAATCTAAGAATGTTGCTCTATTGGAAACTAGCTCGGGGTAGTATGGGAGAAGACAGAGCTGCAGAGGACAACATAATCTGCAATCAACACGATTGTATCCATTTAGGCTTAGAATACACTCTCGATGTGGAAACTATGACTGTTCGTTTGCACAGTTTAGGCGTAGATAAACTTATATGCGTTTATAGCAACGCTTCTGGATATAACAAATGCAAAAATTACCTAACCCTTGGGAAAGCTTTGATGATTAAAAGTGAAGACATTAGGGGAGAGATGTCGATTGCTTCTTGAAGCCCTCATAGCATTTATATTAATATTTATTTCAACCTACGCAATTTACACTATAGGAAAACGTTCAGCACCTAAAACCACTATAAGCGACAATGAACAATCATCATACGCTTGTGGAGAAAAAGCAACGTTTCACGGTCTAAAAATCAATGTATCTCTATACAGATATTTAATTTACTTTGTAATATTTGATTCAGCCGTATTAGTCCTAGCTTTTGCTTCTTTTGCATTAGCAGGCACAAACCCACTTTTCTTAATTCTTTATCTCGGCATAATTCTCGCGGCAGGTTTGGTTCTTTTAGAAGGAGGCAAGGAATAAATGACAAATACAGTAACTTGGTCACGAGTTAAATCGCCATGGGTCTTACACTTTAACTCAGGCGCCTGCAACGGATGCGACATAGAAATAGTTGCTTTACTGACACCAAAATACGATGTTGAACGCTTCGGAATAAAACTTGAACCCTCACCAAGACATGCTGACGTCCTGTTAGTAACTGGTTGTGTAACTCAACAATGTGCGGAACGGCTAAAACGTGTCTATGATCAAATGCCCCAACCCAAATTTGTTGTAGCTATTGGCGCTTGCGCATGCAGTGGCGGAGTATTTGCGGGAAATTATAATGTAGTTGGGGGCGTTGACAAAGTAATTCCAGTTACCGCTTACATACCTGGGTGCCCGCCCCGTCCAGAAGCAATGATAGATGGCGTTGTTAAACTTCTAAACGCCTTAAATCCGCCTAAACCAAAAAAACTATCAAAACAAGAAAAGCAAGAAGAAGAACGTAAGGCAAAAGAAGCAAACCATGCAGTTGCCTTACCAGAAGTAACGATTAAACCTGCAATTGAGGAGTCAAAACCAAATGTCAAACAATAAAATCGACATCATTAGTGTAGTGCAATCTAAACTTAAAGATAAAGTTGAGATTCAATTAGGTCAGCTTGGAACAGCAGCCATTAACACTACTAATGGCTTGCATAGAGATGTTCTCAAAGCAATGATTGATGCTGATGAAAAAACCGGTCTTACAGCAATAACCGGTCTTGACCTTGGAGCTAACCTGGGTATTTTATACCATATACATACCTCAAATGATTTCATAACCATACGCGCCGAAGTACCAAAAAATAACCCGAAGATTCAAACAATAGTTGATCTTATTGCTGGTGCAGCATTTCATGAACTTGAAGTTTCAGACCTTTTTGGTGTTATTTTTGAGGGCAATGAACTCAAAGGTCATCTTGTTTTATCTGAAAACTGGCCTGAAGGCATTTATCCATTAAGAAAGGATGTTATTGCGAACGAAGTAAAACTTGTTCCAGCACCCGAAGAACGAAAGCCTCCTGAAATGGGGAAACTTGTCAAAATCATTATAGGTCCACAACATCCCGCATTATTAGAGCCGGAAAAATTTGTTGTAACCGTCGATGGAGAAACTGTAACAAAGGTTGAACCTCGAATTGGTTATGTACACAGAGGTATAGAGAAAGCATCTGAAACTCGAACTTACGTGCAAGATGTTTACTTAGTTGAACGAATCTGCGGAATATGCAATGCGTGCCATGCTTATGGTTTAGTTGCAGCAACAGAAAAAATATTAAAAACCCAAGTTCCAGAACGAGCCAAATATTTACGTGTAATAGATCTTGAGTTTAACCGACTACATAGTCACTTGTTGACTTTAGGACATGCAGGATTAGAAATCGGTTACGAAACATTATTCCAATATTTCTGGAGAGACCGAGAACCAATCATGGATCTCATCGAGTTAATTAGCGGTAACCGCGTTTATGCGTCCCTTATGACAATTGGTGGAGTTAGAAGAGACTTAAAAGAAACTGATTTCCCAAAAATTAAGACAACTTTAGAGGATCTGCGAAAGAAGATACCGTTCTATAGACAAGTTTACGAAAATGAACCATCAATAAAAGCTCGCATGAAAAACGTTGGCACACTCTCAAGAGAAGACGCAATAAAACTATGCGTTGTAGGTCCAGTAGCAAGAGGGTCTGGATACGATATCGATGTACGAAAAGATGATCCTTACGAAGCATATGGCGAAATTCCATTTAATAAAATAGTTTACACTGAAGGCGATACATGGGCTCGAATGAATGTTCGAATGGATGAAGTTGAAGAAAGCATCAACATAGTCCTTTATGCACTTGATCATATGCCATCAGGACCATTCCGAGTTGATGTACCTCGAAATGTACTCGCAGGAGAAGCTGTAAGTCGTAACGAAGCGCCAAGAGGCGAACTATTTTATTACGTGAAAAGTAACGGTACTGCTTTCCCAGAGCGAGTTAAAGTTCGTACTCCCACATTTGCTAACATCCCGTCATTTCTCAAAACAGCAATTGGCGAAAACATAGCTGATGTTCCACCGAACTTTGTAAGCTTAGACCCCTGCTTCTCATGCACTGACAGGTGACGCAATGATTGATATTTGGCTAATCCTACGAATTCTAATTTTCCCAGGTTTCGCATTCATACTTCTATTAACTTTGTTTTGCGATTGGGTTGAACGAAAATTTGAGGCTCGTATACAAAACCGTGTAGGTCCCATGGTTGCAGGACCAGCGGGAATTCTTCAACCATTAGCAGATTTCATAAAGCTACTGACAAAAGAAGATATTGAACCAAGAGATTCCAAGAGAATCGTTTTCAAATTTGCACCTCTTGTTGCTTTCACAATTATGGTTTTTGCAATATGCTTTTTGCCTATTGATGGGGCCAGCGTTCTTTCTACAGGAGGATTTAACGGCGATTTAATTATTATTTTAGCGTTTTCAACAATTGCAAGTTTTCTGCTCTTTCTCTCAGGATGGGCATCTTGCAATCCTTATGGAACTATCAGCGCCGCAAGAGTCCTAACTCAATTCATGGGTTACGACATACCGCTTTTTCTTATTGCGTTAACACCCGCATTTATCGTGGGCAGTCTAAGCATATTCACAATTGCTTCAGGAGTAACTTTAGCTTCAGGCCAAACTATTCCCATTATACTTTTAGCGCCATGGGCTTTCGTTTTATTCATTATAACAATGCAAGCAGAACTGGAAAAAGATCCCTTTGACGTTCCAGATGCAGAAAGCGAATTGGTCGGAGGCTTAGAAACCGAATTCACAGGCGCAAAACTAGCTTTCCTTCATTTGACACGCGATGTGCAAATAGTTTTTGGTTCTGCATTAGTAGTTGAATTGTTCCTTGGCGGTCCTTATGGTCCAGTATTCTTTGGAGTGCCAGCATTCTGGTATTCTTTGTGGTTTGTCCTAAAACTCTTGGCAGTCGTAATTATAACAGAATACATAACAACTCTTTTTGCAAGGTTACGCATTGATCAGGTGTTGTCAGCTAACTGGAGAATACTGTTGCCAGCAGCAATATTGTCATTGATGTTAACTGTTGCATTAGTAACATGGGTTTATCCGTTGGTGTAAAACAATGGCGAAGACAAAACCAAAGAAATCACGTATATCTCCGATGTTCAAACGGACCATCTCTCACCTCTTCACCAAACCCTATACGACCAAATATCCATTCGTGAAGCCCAAGCTTCCAGAAGGTTACCGAGGTAAGCCTGAATACACAATTAAAGCGTGTAACATGATTGAGCTCTGCGGAAACAAAGGCGAGTTATGTTTTGATGTAAAGTCATTAGTCAACACAAATTGTACTGTGTGCTGTCGAGATTGTCCAGCAAATGCAATCGAAATCGTTGAAGTTGACGGCAAGAAACGTCCACAGTTTGATCTAAACAAATGCATTTTCTGCAATCAATGCGTTGACAGCTGTCCCAGAAATGCAATAACTTGTACTGATAACTATGAGTTAGCAACGACGGATAAAGCGTCTTTAATTAAAAAGCCACAACCGAATGCAAAGGAAGGTACAAAACAATGATTCTTGAAATTATCTCAATAGGACTAATAATTTCCGCTTGTTTAGCGTTGTTTCTTGATGAAATGGTCTATTCAGTTGCTGCTTTAGCAGGAACTTTTCTTTTCACAGCATTACTCTACATTGTAAACGGCTCCGATTTTGCAGCTATTTTCCAGTTTGTGGTCGGCGTTGGAACATTAGCCATCTTGTTCTTGTCAGGAGAAATGTTGGGCAATAAACCGACGAAGAAAGCTTCATCCAAGAAAACCTTTGCCTTGATTGGCTTGGGCGCTGTCTTGTCTTTACCCGCGATTTTTCTTTCAGTTTCTGGTTCAACAGGAACAACATCTGATGCGTTTTTTGGAGATGCATTATGGAACCTGAGAGGCGTTGACGTCGTAATTCAATCGTTGGTTGTTTTAACAGTTGCATTAGGAATCGCCATAATATTATATGAACGCAGGAGCGGTGAGAAATAATGGACTTTGTAATTTTATCTCTAGTAATGCTGACACTTGGAATCTATGGTTTGCTAACTAATCGTCAGCTCCTCAAAGTATTCATTTCAGTTGAACTAATCGCTACAGCTGCCACTTTAAATTTCGTTATGCTTATTTCTTCTACGGGCCAAGGCTTAGGACAAGCAATTCTGATTCTGGCGTTTTCAACAGATACCGCTGTTAGCGCAGTAATTTTGGCGTTACTTGTTATTGTATCAAAAAAGTATGGAACTAGTAACATCAGTGAAATATTAAAAATGCAGGGAAAAGTCGAAAGTGAGGCTGAAGCATAATGACATATGACAGTATTGCTGCATGGCTTGTTTGGATAATACCACTCATTGCCTGTCTTTTCGTACCAATTATTGCGAAGAAAGGTGATAAAGTAAGAAATTACTTCGTGATTGCAATTGCCGTAGTTGTAGCTTTTTTGGCATTTTCAATGGTGCCTGGCGTATTTTTCGGCAACGGCCAAGTTGAATCATCGACCCCCGTCAGTTGGATTCCAGGCCTCAACGCTGGAGTATTCATTGACCCACTAAGCGTATTATTCACTTGTCTAATTGCGTTCTTCGGCTTAATCATAGCCGTTTACTCTTGGGGCTACATGAAAGGCGAAGAAGGACTAACACGATACTACTTCTTACTTATGCTCTTCATCGGCTCAATGATAGGACTAGTAATTTCAGATAACATGCTTCAATTGTTTATTTTCTGGGAAATGGTGGGCTTGTGCTCGTACGCCTTGATTGCTTTCTGGTATAAGCGTCCCGAATCAATCAACGCGGGTGTAAAAGTTTTCATCATGACTCGCATCGGCGACATATCATTGCTTGCCGCCATCGGCTTACTCTACGCAGGTCCACTCATAAATGGACAAGCAATCGGGTCATTTAGCTTCCGAGATGTAATGCAAGCACTTTCAACAGCCGCAGGCAATGGGACCTTAAACCTGAACCTGATGGTTGTGGTTTTCTTCTTGGTTTTAGGCGGAGCAATTGCAAAGTCCGCGCAGCTTCCATTGTTCACTTGGCTATATAGCGCAATGGAGGCACCAACCTCAGTCAGCGCCCTCTTACACGCTGCGACAATGGTTAAGGCAGGAATCTATCTTCTTGCAAGATTCATACTAATTGGCTCAGTTGCAATGCCATTAATTACGGCTTTGGGAACTCAGTATTGGTTTGCGACAGTTACTTGGATAGGTGTCTTAACTGCGCTTGTTGGAGCAACTTTGGCTATAACTACAACTGACATCAAAGGAGTTCTCGCTTATTCCACCGTCAGCCAAATCGGATTCATGATGGCTGGCTTAGGTACAGCTGTTGCAGGAGCCTCATCAATCGGTTGGTTCGCCAGCTTATTCCACATGGTAAGCCACGCTTTCTTCGAAGGTTTGGGATTCCTTCTAGCAGGAGGTATTATACATGCCATTGGCACCCGAGACATGCGTTTAATGGGTGGCTTAAGAAAAGCTATGCCTGTTACCTTCATTTTGATGGCAATAATGGTTATAACTACAAGTGGTTTGCCACCGTTTGCCGCCTTCTTCAGCAAAGGCTTAATCATCCAAAGCGTAACTGACGTAAACTTGATCCAGGCGATTCTGCTTTATGCCACAGCTGCCATCACGTTTGCTTACGTAATTCGCATGTTAAGTTTAGTTTTCATGGGCAAAGAATCAGAGCACTTACAGAAACAGCATGTGCATGAAGCTCCTAAAGTAATGTTGATCCCCGCTGCAATTCTTGCAGGGTTATGCATTGTGTGGGGATTGTCAATGACAGTTGTTGCGAACTTTATGCATTTGAACAGCCTTGGCCTCTCTATCCTCGGTTCATTCACTGATATAGAGACACCAATCTTCCTAGCCCTTCTGGTGCCAACTGGTTTGCTCGTTTACTATGCATATTACAAAAATGTTTACGCCATACGAAGTGTTGGTGGTGGGTCAAACCCAATTGCCACAATGCTAAAGCACGCTTACTTCTTCGACGACTTCTACGGCATATGCGTCAAGGGACTTACGAAGCTATCTGACGGCGTCAAATTTGTTGAAGATTCAGCAAATCAACTGACGACCAGCTTTGCAGCGGGGGTAGTGGTCGCTGCTTCCAAACTGAAGAAGGTGCCATCAACAACGGTTCAAAACTACATTGCAGCAGCAGTGGTGGGTTTCATCCTGATCATAGTGCTGATCATACTAACCATCGGAGGACTTTAACAAAATGTTTCCAGCTCTTTTAGCAGTATTCGCTATTCCAACCATAAGCATACCATTTGTCTACTTAACAGGAAAGAAATCGCCCAAGGCAGCCGCCATCTTTGTAGCCTTAATCGCGTTAGTCAACATCATTTTAATTTTAACCACAGTACCAACAGTGCTCAATGGAACAATTATCAACGGTACGCTTCAGCACCGATATATTGAACCCTACTCATGGATCAGCGTCATAAACACGTCATTTACACTTTTCACAGATGGCATTAGCATTTCTATAGCCTTAATCAGTCTTGTCTTAGTTTTCGTAGCCTCGCTCTTTTCAATAACTTACATGGCTGGCAAAAAACATCTCGCCGCCTATTATGCACTACTATGTATGCTTTCCGTTGGTATGGTAGGTGTTTTCTTAACATCTAACCTGATTTTATTCTATTTCTGCTGGGAACTAATGCTTGTTCCAGCTTTCTTCATAGTTGGCGAGTGGGGATATAGAGACTCATACAAGCAAGCTTTCAAACTTTTCATATGGACACATGCAGGCGCCGTCTTTGTGCTTTTGGGCATCGGAGCAATCTATGTAGCAACAGGCGGACAAACTGACATGTTCACAGCCCAAACAGCCTTGATGGGCGTGGGCGTTGCGGGTTCAAGCATTATTAAGTGGGCTCTTGTCGCGTTAACCGCGGGGTTCGCTGTTAAAATGGCTGTTATACCTGTCCACATATGGCTTCCTGACGCTCACTCCGAAGCTCCAGCTCCAATGTCCGCATTACTTAGCGGTGTCATAATTAGCGCAGGAGCTTATGCAATTCTGCGTCTCTCACTGGGCATGGTTTTTCCAGCAGTTGGAATAACATTTGGAACAAACTTCCTATACGCATTAGCCATAGTAGGTGTACTCTCTGCTTTCTTTGGGTCACTGGTCGCGTTAGTTTCAACCGACATCAAGCGGCTTATCGCCTACTCAAGTATAGCTCACATGGGCTACATAATGTTCGGACTATCCCTTTTTCCAGTAAGCGTATTTGCGGGAGCAACAGTAATTTCTCTTGCGATAGTAGGAACGGTGCTTCACATTGTCACCCACGCCATAAGCAAAGGTCTTCTCTTCCTCACAGCAGGAGGGGTCATGCATCAAACCGAAAAAAGAGATATCCGCAAAATGGGTGGATTAGCAAGCAAAATGCCGTTCACAGCGGTATCATCAACAATAGCCGCTTTAAGCATTGCAGGAGCACCACCATTCGCGTGTTTCATCAGTGAATTTCTAATCTTCGTAGGCGCTTTTCAAGTAATAAAAACTGACAGCTTCTACATTTTACCCACTGCCCTCATGCTCATAGCAACAGTGATTTCGCTGGCTTACATGCTAAGATTCACATCGAAAGTTTATCTTGGTCAACCTGCAGCCGAAGAAGTTGTGGAGGGCCAAGAGCCACATAAAATTGTTGATGTATCTAACTGGATGAAGCTGTCCTTAGCTATATTGGTAGTTCTAGTTGTGCTTGTAGGAATCTACCCGACCTTCTTCTTGCACCTAATCCAAACAGTGACCTTCGGAGGTCCAATCTAATGGTTGAACTAATAGACGTTATGTTACCGATAATTACTCTAGTAATCGCGGCATTGCTAACTATCCCAGTTTTCAGATTTATAAGAAAAAGCACAAACAAAACTGCATTGACCTTGGGCTGGTTCATAGCAATATTTGCAATAGCAGGCGCAACCGTAGCTAACTTGGCACTAAACTATTACAGTACAACCAATCCTGGCATTCTAAGTTTAGGCTTAACCAGTGCTTCTTCGTCAATGTTCTCAAGCGCCTTCATGATAGACGCAATCTCCATTTACATGTCAATAATCATAGTCGCCATCAGCGCCGTGGTTGTCGTTTACACAGTGTTCGCGCTTGGCTCAAACGAACGTCCTTCTGAACGATATTTCGCCATAATGCTAATGACTACTGCAGGGCTACTTGGCGCAGTCCTGGCAGGTGACCTGTTAACATTCTTCATATTCTGGGAAGCTGCTACAGCAGGCGCAGCTTTCTTAATGCTCTATAAGAAAAATGTCTCCTCGATCAATGCCACCTTAAAGTATCTTATTATGGTCATCATTGCTTCCGCCTTCATAATTTTTGGGTATTCACTTGTTTATGGGCTAACAGGAACTTTAAACTACTTAGCAGTCGGAAGCGCTTTAACACATTTAACTGGTAACAACCTGCTAATCATCGCGTTCGTATTCATTGCCGCTGGATATGCCATTGAAGCAGCAATCGTGCCCTTCCACTTCTGGCTACCTGACGCGTACACTGCAGCTCCTGGACCATCAGCAGCTTTCCTCTCAGCTCTTGTTGATCAAGGCAGCTACTACATCCTAATCAGAATACTACTGTACATAGTCGTTCCCAAAGGCTCAAACGCAGTGCTAGATTGGACTTTGATGCTAGCCGCTTTGGCAGCTGTATCAATGATTGTCGGCAACTTATTTGCCCTTATACAAAGTGACGTAAAACGCTTAATCGCATACATCTGCGTTGCAGACGTCGGCTATAACCTTGTAGCAATATCAAGCGTATCTTCATTAGGTTTACTCGGCAACCTTTACTTCTTCCTAATCGGCGGAATCACCACAGGTCTTGCCTTCATGGCGGTCGGAATCCTAAACAGTCACGGATTCAAAAGCATGGATGACTTAGCTGGCGTAGGCAAGAAAATGCCCCTTGTATGCTTAGCTTTAGTAATGGCAGGGCTTTCATTTGCGGGCGTTCCACCGTTCGGCGGATTTATAGGTAAATACTTAGTGTTCACCGCAGCAATCGAAGCAAACTTGAGTTGGCTAGCAGTTATAGGCGTTTTGACAAGTGTTCTGCAGACCGCTTACATATTCAGATTAATCTATGTGATGTACGGCAAAAAAGCCAAAGACGAAACCAACATAAAAGAATCAAAACGTATACTGATCCCGGTCTTTATCTTAGCTTTCACGCTGATAGTCTTAGGCTTGTTCCCAAACATCGTTTTGAGCCTAATTCACCCGGTCGTAGGGCAACTTCAGACAATTATTCCAACGCTGCCATCAATCTAAGAAAATAGGCTTGACCAAAACAATCAAAGACAACTCTTTTTTATTTTTATTTCCATTTTCATAGAACAAATAAAATATGAAAAAACATTGGAAAAAACAGAGTATGATTGTTTACTCATGTTTGCAATGCTAGACTTCTATGCTTGTCCTTTTGTTTGCTTCAGTTCCATTAGATACTTCGGGAAATTGATCCCTAATTCTCTTCTCTGCAGCTACCTCCGCTTCCTCCAAGATTGCTA
>Ga0182021_10010195_pt1 | contig 11144 bp, 9 predicted proteins | sample 612E3MmetaG_FD_120493 | JGI IMG/M metagenome (GOLD analysis project Ga0182021, IMG submission 120493) | Permafrost microbial communities from Stordalen Mire, Sweden - 612E3M metaG (Illumina Assembly) | ecosystem: Environmental > Terrestrial > Soil > Wetlands > Permafrost | place: Sweden...
GCCTCCAGCCTCTCGTTCCCGTTCGCGGTGTCGGCGACCTGAATGGCCGGCCGCGCCGCTGGCGGGCAGCTATCTAGCGATTCTACGTGATTTCGCCGCCAAAGACCGGGGCAGGCATCGCGAGCTGTGTCGGCCCGACGACTCTCGAGAGCCACACCCAGGGCATCGTCGACGAGCGTGTCAGGCTGGTCTACGAGCGCGTTCTCAAGCCACGCGCCTGACGATCTGTGCGATACTTCGCCCGGGATGTTCTCGGGAGGGGCAGACACGGACTACAGCCGACTTCGGCGCTTGCTGGCCAGCCGCAGAGACCAGGGCGACCCCGACGCCCTGCGCGAGTGGCGGGGCTCGGAGCTCGGCGCGCTGGGCCTGATGGTCGGCGGGCGGCTGCTGCGCGGGTCGCTGCTGCGGGCGCGGCTGGGGCACGCGGAGGGTCTCGTTCTCTCAGAGCGCAATGTGCGGGTGCTGCACGCCGGCCACCTTACGGCCGGCCGCGACCTGAACCTCGAAGAGGGCTGCCAGATCATGGCGCTGTCAAGGCGCGGCATCGTGTTCGGCGACCGGTGCACGGTGGGGCGCAATGCCATGATCAGCCCGACCAACGTCTTTGGCGGTGAGCTCGGCGAGGGCCTCAAGGTGGGCGACCACTCCAACATCGGCCATTTCGCCTTTGTGGGCTGCTCCGGCTACATCGAGATCGGTAATCGCGTGCTCATGGGCCCGCGCGTCACCCTGCTTGCCGAGAACCACAACTTCGACGACGACGAGCAGCCGATCAAACATCAGGGTGTGGCGCGCGAGACGATCGTGATCGGCGACGACTGCTGGCTGGGGGCCGGCTGCATCGTCCTCGCCGGGGTGTCGATCGGCTCGGGGTCGGTGGTCGCCGCCGGCTCGGTGGTCACCGACGATGTCGAGCCCATGACCGTGGTCGCCGGCGTGCCCGCCCGCCTGGTTCGCCGGCGCGCGCCCGCGCGGTGAGAGTCCTCGTCGTCAACAACTTCGTGCGCCACGGTAGCGGTATCGATGCCTGTGTAGGTATCGAGCAGCGTGTCCTTGCGGCGCGTGGTCACGACGTTGTTCTGTTGCGCCGCGACAATCGCGACTTCGAGGCGGCCCGCGGCCTGAAGCATGCGGCGTTTCTGGCCGCCACGCCCTACTCGCTGTCGGTGTGGCTCGAGATGGAGCGGCTCCTGCGGCGGCAGCGCATCGATGTGGTGCACCTGCACAACCTCGTACCGTTTGTCACCGGGGCCGTCTACGACGTCTGCCGCCAGCATGGCGTGCCCACCGTGCAGCACCTGCACAACTACCGCGCCTTCTGCCTGTCGTCGTATGCCTACCGCGGCGGTCACCGCTGCCACGATTGTTCGACCACGGCCTTTGCCGCGTGCGCCGTCTATCGCTGCTACCGCGACTCCTACGCAGCCAGCGCCGGCCTGGTCGCGGCTCGCTGGGTCGACTGGGCGCGCGGGCGCAGGAGCGGCTACGGAGCCGGCAGCTACATCGCCAACAGCGCCTACACAGCGTCGCGGCACGTCGACCACGGGATGCCGGCCGACGCGGTGCGGGTTGTCCACAACCCCGCCGAAGACCTCGGCGCGCTTCAGGGAGTTTCACCGCGGGGATCGGCCGGACCAGCCGTCGAGCCGGCGCTCACGTTCGTCGGCTCGCTCATTGCCGCGAAGGGGCCCTGGGTGGCGCTCGATCTTGCCGCCGCGCTGCCCGAGTTCCGCGTACGCTTCGTCGGCGCCGGCAGCGACGAGCAGGCGCTCAGGCAGGCGGTGCGGCACCGGCGACTGACCAACGTCGAGTTTCTCGGACCGCTGTCCGGCGCGGCCAAGGCGGCCGCCTGGGCCGACAGCTTTCTGACTCTGGCTCCGTCGCTGTGGGATGAGCCCTTCGGCATCGTGGTGCCCGAGAGCTACTCCCTGGGAGTGCCCGTCATGGCGCCCGCCGCGGGGGGGCTCACCGAGACCGTGGTCGACGGCGAGACGGGGATCGTGCTCGACGTGCAGCGCTTAGACCAGGCCGCCGCGCGAGTGCGCAAGCTCTGGCGCGACCAGCCGCGCTACCGTGTCATGCGCGCCGCCGCGCGCGCCGCGTATGAATCGCGCTTCGGCGAAGAGATCTTCGCGCAGCGTCTCGAAGAGCTGCTGCTGGCGGCGGCCGGGCAGCGATGAGGATCGCCCTGCTGGGCACCCGCGGTGTGCCGGCCGCCTACAGCGGCTTTGAGACCGCCGTCGAAAACCTTGGCGTGCGCCTGGCGGCACGCGGTCACGACGTGACCGTCTACTGCCGGCCGCACATGGTGGAAGGCCGCTACACGGTGTACCGGGGCATGCGTCTGGTCTACCTGCCGACGGTGCGCAGCAAGCACCTCGACACCTTCGTCCACAGCTTTGTCTCGACCCTGCACATGGCGGTCGCCGCGCGGCCCGACGTGGCCTGTTACTTCATCGCCGGCAACAGTCCGTTCGCGCTGCTCAGCCGCCTGCTGGGCGTGCCGAGCATGCTCAACGTCGACGGCCTCGACTCGCGCCGCGCCAAGTGGTCGGGGCTCGCCAAGACCTATCTGCGCTGGGCCGAGCGCCGGGCGCCGCGCTTTGCCACGCGCGTGATCACCGACTCGCGCGCCGTGCAGAGCTTCTATGCCGACGAGCTCGGCGCCCAGACCGAGTACATACCGTATGGCGCCGATGTCCCGGCGACCGGCTCACGGCGCCAGCTCGAGCGCTTCGGGCTGCAGCCGCGCGACTACATCCTCTTCGTGGGCCGCCTGGTGCCCGAGAACAACGCTCACGTCCTGATCGAGGCGTTCGCGGGGCTCGAGACCGGGTTGCGGCTCGTGATCGTCGGCGACGCCGCCTACGCCGACGAATACCAGGCGGCGCTCAAGGCGACGACCGACCCGCGGGTCGTCTTTACCGGCTACGTGTTCGGCGACGGCTATGGCGAGCTGGCGCGCAACGCCGCCCTCTTTGTGGTGCCCACCGAGGTCGGCGGCACTCACCCCGTTCTCATCGAGGCGATGGCCGCCGGCAACTGTGTGGTCGTCAACGACCATGCGCCCAACCTCGAAACGATCGGAGACGCCGGCGTGGCCTACCGCGGCGCCGGCGGGGCGGGGGCGCTGCGCGAGGTCTTGCGCGACCTGCTCGACCAACCCGAGAAGGTGGAATCGCTGGGCCGCGCTGCCGCCGCTCGTGCCGCCGCCCTCTACTCGTGGGACGCCGTCACCGACTCCTACGAGCGCCTCGCCCGGACTCTCGCGGGTCGCGAGTAGGGTCTGCCCGGGCAGGGCCCAAGTCGTGGTGGGCCGCGACCAGACCGCGGCCGGCCGCGACCAGACCGCGGCCGGCCGCGACCAGACCTCGGCGCCTTGGGGCTATGCCCCGGCCGAGCGCCGGCGCAGCACGGCGCCGGCGGCCAGCAGCGCTCCGCCGGCGGCGAAGATGAGCAGCGGGCGCCCGCCCGTGTAGTCGAGCTGACCGCTCTGCAGCGTGGGCGGTGACGACGCCGTCGGGATTGGGGTCGGCTGTGACGACGTCGTGGTCGGCGTGGGCGTGGGCTTGGGCGTGCTTGTGTGAGACAGGCTCGCCAGGTAGTCCTGCAGGACTCCGGCGATGTCGCTGTACTGAGAGTAGGCGGGGTTGTTTTCGACGACGGCGAGGGCCGCCCGTACCTGGGCCGCCGTGTAGTGGCCGTTGATCGTGCCGTCGGAGGCGTCTTTGATGATCTGCGTGGTGATCGACGATCCCCAGGCGGCTGCGGCGAACCCGCCTGCGACAACCAGCACGAGGATCATGACGATGGCGATTCCGGATTTCATGCGCCCGCCTCCTTCACCGGTCCTGCCCACCGCGAAGACCGTGGCGATGGGCCACCTTATACCATACGGGCAGGCGGAATCCCAACCGTGGGGCGCCACTGTGTCGGCTATACTGGCAGCTCCGCGGCCGGACCGGCTCTGGCCGCCGAGATGACCACGGGAGCGACCGATGCAGCTTCGTGACTGACACCGTGGCCGCGAGCGCGGCGTCGGTTGAGACCCCGCCCCGCCCGGCGCGGCGAGCCCGCTCCAGCCCGCGAGTCGTGCGCTCACTACTTGCCATTCTGGCTCTGCTGGTCGTCATCGCGGCGCTGGGATTCTTGTCTGGCGGCTACATCTTTGTACGAACCGCGCCGGTCGTGTTCGTGCTCGCCGCACTGGTCGTGGCCGGCGTGTGGCTGGTGCGCCGGCCGGAGCGGCCGTCGCCCGCCCACCTGGTCGGCCTGGCAGCCTTTGCCGCCTTCGTGGCCTGGACCGGACTGTCGGTGCTCTGGTCGGCGGGTCCCGACCTCTCCTGGGTGGCGTTCGACGTTGCCGCCCTGTACCTGCTCGTGGCGGTCGTGTGTGGCGTTCTGCCCGGCGGGCCGGCGCAGCTCCGCCTGGCCGCCTACGGCTTTGCTCTCGTGGTCGCCGTTATCGCCGTGTACGCCCTTCTCGGCAAGATCTTGCCCGACCTGGTCACCGACGCCCACGTGTTCGCTCGCCTGAGCGGCTCGATCGGCTACTGGAACGTGCTCGCCGCGATCGTCGTCATGGCGATCCCTGTCACCGTCGAGGCGGCGTCGCGCGCGAGCCTGCCCGCCTGGCTGCGCGGCCTGGTGTCGAGCGGCCTTACCTTGCTGCTGTTCACGCTCTTTTTCACCTTCTCGCGGGGCGGCTTTCTGGCTCTCGGGGTGGCCCTGGTCGTGTACTTCGCGCTCTCCACCAGGCGCCTGCCGGGGTTCGTCTCGCTCGCCGTGCCGGCGGTGCTCGTGGCCGCCGTTCTGTACCACGTGCGCCACCTCGGCACCCTGTTCACCGAAACGACGAACGATGCTCTGCGCACGGCCCAGGGCCACGCGCTGGCGCGCTGGGTCGTCGTGGCTCTGGTCGTGGCCTTTGCCGGCCAGGTGCTGGTGGTCGTCGCGGCGCGCCGCCGGCCGCTGTCGGCGCGCACCGTGCGCAGGCTGGTCATCGCCGTGCTGGTCGTTCTGGTGGCGGCGCCGGTCGTCTTTGGCGTCTCGTGCTTTCCGCGCCACGGTGGACTGGGGAGCTGGGTCAAGGCGCACTACGATGTGGCGCTCTCGGGCTCAGGGCCCAACAACAGCGTCGCCCGGCTCACCTCGCTGGGCACCAGCGGGCGCATTCCCTGGTATCGCGAGGCCCTGAAGGGCTTTCGGGCGCACCCGATCGCGGGCAGCGGAGCGGGCGCCTTCAGGTTTACCAACTACCTCTATCGCGATCAGACCTGGGTCGTGCGGCACAGCCACAGTCAGTGGCTCAACGTGCTGAGCGAGCTGGGCATCGTGGGCTTCGTGCTCTTCGTCGTCGCCGTCGGCGGCCTGGTGGCGGCTGCGCTGGGCCGTCTGCTCAAGGACCGCGCCGACCCGGAGCGTTCGCTGCTGGCGGCCTGCCAGGCCGCCGTCGTGGTCTTCGTGGTCCACATGTCGATCGACTGGGACTGGGACATGGCGGTCATCACGATCGCCTTCTTGCTGCTGGCCGGGGTGGCGGCCGCGTATGTCGGGCAGCGCGGCCGGGTTGCCGTCGAGGCCGACGACCCGGCGGCGCACGGCGCCGCCGAGGCAGCCGCGAGCGCGGCCGGCAGCGCGCCGGCGCCGCCGCGCCGCCTTCCGCGGGCCGTGCGCATTCTGGTCACCGGGCTGGTCGTTCTGGGCGTGATCTCGTGGGCGCTGCCGTACCTGTCGCAACGCGCCGCCATGGCCGCCGTCAACGACGCCAGCCGCAACAGCCTGACCCAGGCCGCCGCGGCGGCGCGCACCGCCGCCCGGCTCGACCCGCTGGCCGTCGACCCGCTCATCACGCTGGCCCTCGTGCAGGTGCAGCAGGGCCGCCCCGCCGCCGCGCGCGCGACGCTCGACACGGCCGTGCACCTGCAGCCGCGCAACTACGCGCCGTATTACCAGATGGGGCTGCTCGAGCTCGACAGCTTTGGGCGCAGAGCCGTGGCGACGCAGTGGTTTCGCCGCGCCCTGGCGCTCAACCCGCTCGACGCGCTGACGCGCCGGCAGCTCGGGCTGCCCTGAGCCCGTGGGGCGCGATCAGTCGGGCGTTGCCGCCGGCTACTTGACCGCGACGTAGCGGGTGCGGCTGGTGACCACGCCCAGCCAGGCGACCCGGTAGTAGGCGGATGCTTTGGGCGACACCTGCACCGAATAGAGCCCCGCCGGCTCCGCGTAGGCGCCGGCGGCCTGGCTTACGACGGTCCTGATGGTGGTCCAGGGGTGACCGGGACGGCGGCTCTGCACGACCAGCGGCTTGGCCGCCAGGCCGCCGCCCATGGGAGTGCACGACACCTGTCCGCTGAGCGTGAGCTTGGCCGCTCGCTTGACCGCCGCCGCCGAGGTGTTCAACGACAGATGGTCGCCGCCGGCAAAGACATACCAGGCGGCCTTGGCCGTGCCGTCGGCGGTGCGCAGGCCCGTATACCAGCCCTGGTAGGCCGCCCCCGGAGGTGAGAAGTCGTTCATGAGATACCACATGAGCATCTTCACCTGCTTGTAGCGCGCCGCATAGGCGTAGGCGCGGCGCAGATAGTTGGCCTGGGTGACCTGGTTGACGTGCCAGCCCGTGAACGCCTCGCACGGCGCCGTCTGATAGCCGTACTCGGTCAAATAGAAGGGCTTGGTGGGGAAGATCTTGAGCAGCGTGCTCAGGTTCTGCAGGGTGACGTCTCTGCCGGGGTCGCGGGGAGCCATCTCGGGCGCCCCCATCGTGTAGGGGTGGTGCGAGTAGGCGTCGAACAGCGACGACCAGCCCTTCGTCGCCTTGATCACCGCGGCGAACCGTTGCGGTGACGTGTTGAAGGCGTTGGGGGTGGCGCTGCCCCAGGGCGCCGTGGCGCCGGCGACTCTGAGCGCCTTTGGGTCGCCCGCCCGCATGCCCTTCGAGAAGCTGCGCAGCATGCGGACGTAGAGGTGGGCGGCGAAGTTCGGGTCGTGGCGAGTCGACTGGGGGTAGAGCGCGCCGTACAGATTCGGTTCGTTCCAGCACTCGTAAGCGAATACCTGGCCGCGCAGCAAGGTCGCGAGCTTGTCACAGAACGTCTGGAAATCGCCGAGGTGCGCGGGGCTCATGGCGTCGTAGGGCTGGTAGCCGCTCGTCTGCTTCCAGTACGTATGGTCGGACGCCCACACGGGCACGGTCTGGAAGCTGATCATGACCTTCAGGCCATCAGCGTGCGCCAGGGAGACCGCCGAGGCGACACCCTGCAGGTACGCCGACGAGGGGTCGACCACACCTTGCTGCGGCTCGGCCTGGGCCCACGACACGAAGAAGCGCACGTAGGTGGCGCCCAGCTCGGACCGTATCTGGTGCAGCGCGGTCGCCTGGTCGGCGGGGGTCATGGAGACGATGGTGTAGTCGGCGAGGCCGCGGGCCACCGTGCCGGCGTTCGCCGCGGCCGGCCAGGCGGCGGCCAGCGCTGCCACAAGGCACGCCGCCACGACCATGAGGAACGTGGTGGCGGACGAGGGGAGCAGGCGGGCGTGCGGCCGCGGTCGTGCGCGTTTCATGACTCGAACATACCGGCCGGCGGCGGGGTCGTCAATCGAGCGGCCCTCGCCGCGGTGAGTTATCCCTCGCTTTCACAGAGAGTTGGGTTGACAGCGGAGCTACTGTGAATACAATCACAGTACAGGAACCGTGGGAGGACCCTTGAACCAGCAGTCCGGGAGTGTCGTCGACTCGCAGGCGCCCGAGAAGCGCGCCGACAAGCACGTGTCGCTGCAGACCGTCGAGCGCCTCAGCGCCTACCGGCGCGTCCTCGAGGAGCTCGACCGCGACGGCGTCGATTACGTCCACTCCCACCGCCTGGCGGCGCTCGTGGGCGTCACGCCGGCGCAGTTGCGCCGCGACCTTTCCAGCTTCGGCAGCTTCGGCAACATCTCGCGCGGCTACAACGTCTACCAGATGGGCCGCACCATCGGCCGCATCATGGGCACCGACGCCACCCAGGCCGTGGCGCTGTTCGGCGTCGGCGACCTAGGCCGCGCCCTGCTGTCGTACCGCGGCTTCGAGGAGCGCGGTTTTCACATCGCCGCGACCTTCGACGTCGACAGCGAAAAGGTCGGCCGCGTGTTCGCCGGTCGCAGGTGCTACGGCCTCGACGCGCTCGAGACCGTTCTCGCCGAGTTCGACGTGCACATGGTCGTTCTGGCATCGCGCCCCGAGGGGCTGCAGGCGCTGGTCGATCGCATCGCCGCGGCGGGCGTGCGCGCCTTTCTTAACTTCGTGCCCAAACGGATCACGACGCCGGCCGATTGCTTCGTAGAGAACACCGACATCTCAGCCAAGCTCGAGAAGCTTTCCTTTCTGGTGCGCTCGGCGATCGGTACGTGATTCATTTTCGCGGCTTCTGTGAACGACTTCACTGTGAATGGCGTAACTAAACAAGGAGGACTGGCATGAAGACCAAGAGGATCCTCGTCGTCGACGACGATCGCGACCTGGTGCAGACCACCAAGACGTTCCTCGAGGCTCGCGGCTACGAAGTGAGCACCGCCTACAGCGGGGTCGAGGCCCGGGACGAGCTGGCCAGGCAGCGGCCTGACCTGGTCGTGCTCGACATCATGATGGACTACGACACCGACGGCTTCAACGTGGCCTACAAGCTGCGCAACGAGCCGGAGACCGAGCGTATCCCGGTGATCATCACCAGCGGTTTCACCAAGGAGATCGCGACCAAGGCCGACACCTTCGCGCCCATGATGGATCGCGATTGGCCGGCCGCCAAGTTCTTCGAGAAGCCGGTCAAGCTCGCCGCTCTGGCAGACGCGATCGCCGGCCTGCTGGCCGACGGCGACGTGCCGGCGGCAGAAAGGGCGTGACGCATGGCCACGGCCGACGAGATCATCGCCGCCCGCGGCGAGCTCACTCGTGAGCAGCTCATTCCGCTGCTCCAGGAGATCCAGGAGGCCGAGGGCTTCGTTTCCCAGGCGGCCATGAGCCGCCTGGCCGAGGCCCTGAGGACGCCGGTCAGCCGCGTCTACGGCGTCGCCACCTTCTACAACCAGTTCCGCTTTGCCCCGCTGGGCGAGCACGTGATCCAGGTGTGTCGCGGCACCGCCTGTCACGTAAAGGAGAGCCTTGCGCTCGCCCAGCATCTCAAGCGACGGCTCAAGCTGCGCGACGACGGTTCCTCGGCCGACGGCCGCTTCACCATCATCAGCGTGGCCTGCCTCGGCGCCTGCTCCATCGCGCCGGTCATCAAGCTCGACGGCGAGTTCTACGGTCATCTGACGGTGGAGCGCCTCGACGCCCTTCTGGACGAGGTCGAGGCGGGCGCGGAAGCGGCGGCCTGAACAGGCCGCCGGCGGTATCCCTTCGCGAAACGAGACACATGAGCCACCAGCGACACAGAAACGAGACCACCATGAGAGAGAGCCAGCTCGTGACACCGTGCTGCCAGCGCTGCACGCACGCGCCATCCTCGCCCTGTTCGGACCTGCTCGAGTGCATCGACCACGGCCCGGTGTGCCACGACGACGAGACCTGCCGTGAGGCGCGCGCCGCGCGCCGCGCCCGCGCCCTGCGCGGCGGCGACGGCATGGTGCTGTTCGTCGGCGCGGGTACCTGCGGGCGCGCCAACGGCGCGCTGGTGGTGATCGACAAGATCAGCGAGTACCTGGGGCAGCACGACCTGGACATCCCGATCGTCGAGACCGGCTGCGTGGGCTACTGCCAGCGCGAGGTGTTCGTCGACTTCGTCACCGCCGACGGCGTGCGCCTGAGCTACTGCGACCTGGGCCCGGACACCATCGACGAGTGGCTCGAGGCCGTGTTTGGCGACGGCGCCCTCACCAACCGCTTTCTGCTGGGCCGCTACGACGACCCCGACGAGCTGTTTCCCGACGTGCCGGCGCTGGCCGACACGCCGTTCTTTGCCCTGCAGACCAAGGTGGTGCTCGAGAACTGTGGCGTGATCGACCCGTCCTCGCTCGACGCGGCGCTCGCCGCCGGCGGTTTTCGCGGCGCCGCGCGGGCGCTGACCACGATGACGCCGGCCGACGTCTGCGACGAGGTCATCGCCTCGGGCCTGCGCGGGCGCGGCGGCGCCGGGTTTCCGACCGGCAAGAAGTGGCAGATCGCCCTTAAGCAGCCGCGCGCCCAGAAGTACCTGATCTGCAATGCCGACGAGGGCGATCCCGGCGCCTTCATGGACCGCGCCGTGCTCGAAAGCGATCCCTTCCGGGTGATCGAGGGCATGCTCGTGGCCGCCTATGCGATCGGCGCGACCAAGGGCTATGTGTACTGCCGCGCCGAGTACCCGCTGGCCATCGAGCGCCTGCGCGAGGCGATCTTTCAGTGCCGCGCCGCCGGCCTGCTGGGCAAGGATATTCTGGGCAGCCTCATCGACTTCGACATCACCATCAAGCAGGGCGCCGGCGCCTTTGTGTGCGGCGAGGAGACGGCCATTCTGGCGAGCATCGAGGGCGGGCGCGGCATGCCTCGGCCGCGGCCGCCGTTCCCGGCCGTCGCCGGCCTGCACGGCAAGCCCACGGTGCTCAACAACGTCGAGACGCTGGCCAATGTGCCGGCGGTGCTGGGGCGCGGCGCCGAGCAGTACCGCGACCTGGGCCTGGGCGACGCCGCCGGCACCAAGGTCTTCGCCCTCAGCGGCCGTGTACGCAACACCGGCCTCGTCGAGGTGCCCGTCGGCATTCCGCTGCGCGAGGTCGTCTACGACATCGGCGGCGGCGCTCCGGCCGGCCACGAGATCAAGGCCGTGCAGATCGGCGGCCCGAGCGGCGGCTGCATTCCGGCCCATCTTCTCGACGTGCCCACCGACTACGGCACGCTGCAGGAGCTCGGCGCCATGATGGGCTCCGGCGGCATGGTGGTCATGGACGAGCGCACCTGCATGGTCGACGTCGCCAAGTTCTTCATGGAGTTCATCCGCAACGAAAGCTGCGGCAAGTGCACGCCCTGCCGCGAAGGCACGACGCGCATGCACGAGATCCTGGTCGACCTGAGCGAGCGCCCGGTCGGCGACCAGATGCATCGTCTCGAGCGGTTCCGCGGCATTCTCCACCTGCAGGAGCTGGCCGAGACCGTCAAGGAGACCTCGCTCTGCGGACTCGGCCAGTCGGCC
>Ga0182021_10010196_pt1 | contig 11144 bp, 9 predicted proteins | sample 612E3MmetaG_FD_120493 | JGI IMG/M metagenome (GOLD analysis project Ga0182021, IMG submission 120493) | Permafrost microbial communities from Stordalen Mire, Sweden - 612E3M metaG (Illumina Assembly) | ecosystem: Environmental > Terrestrial > Soil > Wetlands > Permafrost | place: Sweden...
GATCTTATCAATGTCATGGGCCATCTTTGCATGAACTTTTGCAAGCTCCATAACCTCTGCTTCCGTCTTAGCTCTCACTTGAAATCCGCAATTTTGGGCAGTGTCTCCACCTTCAACGATACACGATAGCAATTCTTTATACTCGTCTTTCGCCATGGACTTATATATCTCATTTAAGGTTTATAATCATGACGGACAGTGTGCAGAAATCTGCGTAAAGAAGATAACGAAATTGGCAATAGGGCTTTCAGGACATCGGATCTATTGAGTGGATGCCAATTCGTCAGATCCTCGAGGAAATGTATGACAACGAAAGCGAGATTGGTATAATTCATCAAAATCATATATCTCTGCATTTAGGAGTAATAATCAGGAAATATAAGAGAGATGCGGAGAACACTTGCCATACTGCGCGACACCACTATGATATCCAAAGTCAAGGGCCTATGTGACCTAGCACGTGCTAGCTATTCCAGAAAATGGGTTACTTTAAGTATCCTTATAGGAATTGCCGCTGGACTCGGTTCCATAATCTTCAATTGGTCTTTGACGGTCGCTACTCATATCCTGCTTGGGCTAGGGGCTGGATACATCCCCCCAATGTCCACTGGAGAGGGTGCAACCGTATTCGCCGGTATGGCAAGGCCCTGGGTTCTTCCCATCCTCACAGCCTCAGGAGGGCTACTTAGCGGGCTTATAGTTTTCCGTTTTGCTCCGGAGGCCAAAGGTCCTGGACATGACGCCGTAATAAACGCATTCCATAACAAAGAAGGCGTTATTCGTCGCCGTGTGCCCGTTGTCAAAGCCATAGCATCTGCCATCACTATTGGATCCGGTGGCAGCGCTGGCAGAGAAGGACCAACCGCCCAAATAGCCGCGGGAATAGCTTCTATGCTTGCGGACCTGTTTGACCTTTCTGTATCAGACCGACGGATTGCCGTGGCAGCGGGGATAGGCGCTGGTATCGGTTCCATATTCAAGTCCCCTTTGGGAGGGGCGATACTGAGCATGGAGGTCCTCTACCGTCGTGACTTTGAGTACGAAGCCCTTCTGCCATCCTTTATAGCTTCCGTAGTAGGTTACAGCGTTTTCGCTTCCTGGTACGGTTGGGCTCCGATCTTTGGCAGCGGCATCGTCCCGCCATTTCAAAGAGCACCTGAGCTTATCTCTTACTCTATCCTCGGCGTAGTCTGTGGCCTTGTCGGCATAGGGTATGGTCGCAGCTTCTACTTCCTACGAGACCTGTTTAACAGTGCTGAAATTCCCAATTGGATAAAGCCTGCCATTGGGGGGCTCATGGTTGGATTAATTGGCGTCTTTTTACCTCAGATCCTGGGCACCAGTTACGGGTGGCTTCAGTTTGCCATTAATGGCGACTTCGTCTCATTGCCGGTGACTGTCATGCTTGTCGTGGCGATCTTCAAGATCCTGAGCACTGGGCTGACCATAGGATCTGGAGGCAGCGGTGGCGTTTTCGGACCAGGATTGGTGATCGGCGGAATGACCGGAGGCGTCTTATGGAATGTTCTTCACAGCTACCCAGCCATCACTCCTAGTTCCTCCTCGGCCTTTGTCATAGTAGGAATGATGGCCCTGTTTGGAGGTATTGCTAAAGTTCCCCTGGCGATGATCATAATGGTAAGCGAGATGACTATGGATTATACGCTCTTAATTCCTAGCATGCTGACCTGTTCCATAGCTTATTTTGTCACCGGAGGCAGCTACATCTTTGAGAGCCAGGTCAATGTGAGGGCAGAGTCGCCTGCACATCGACATGAGTACTCCACTATGCTCCTCAAGGCACTCAAAGTGAAAGAGGCTATGACCCACCAAGTGCCGACCATCAGCTCCCAGTCGACGATAGATGAAGTGGCTAATCTCTTAAAAGAGTACGAGGTTCACGCCGTGCCTGTGGTCGATGGTGGCAAGCTCGTGGGGATTGTGGCCAAACTGGACGCGATGAGATCTGTTTACCAGGATCAGCCCGATGCATCGGTGAAGGAGATGATGAGCACCAAGCTGATAGTAACATACCCGGATGAATCTTTATTTGACGCGATGAATAAGATGATCGTAAATCACATCAGCCAGCTCCCGGTTGTAGAGAGAAACAATCCCGATCAGCTCCTTGGCTTGTTAGCTTTGGACGACGTGACCAGAATTCAATGCACAACAAACGCTAGCTGAAGAATTGGCAGCTGCGCTGACGGCCTGAATAATAGTGTTGCTCTTAAGGGTACCAACAGATGCAGTTTTTCGCATCTGCGATTAAGAGGGGATGAGATTTTAGCACGTAATGACCCATTCACTCAGACCTTGATGCAGGCACCAGTATGCGGATCGAGTTCCGTAGATCCCATTGCTACCCAAACGGTATTTCATAATACTTGTATATAAATTTTCAATCTAAATAGGACACGACCAAAAGGCTAAATTTCATTAAATCATAATAGTAATGGGATGATTTGCCATGAAGAGAGATGAGTTCATGAAGAATATCCAGGAGTGCGAGATGCTCGGCAATATCGATCAAAAACTTCTGGATCAGGCTGCAGCGATGTTTGAAAAATGGGGGTTTCTGGCGCATGATCCGGGCCTATGGGCCAAGACTGATAATGAGCATCTGTTTGACGATTTCGGCCTAAATGATAAAGTCAGTGACAACGATGAAATTAAAAGGCAGAAGAAGGCTTTGCGCTGCATATCATCAAAGATAATAAAGACACAGATAAAAAAAGAGGATGCAGTGGGGATAATGAAAAACTTCAACAAAATAGGGGAGCCCGGCTTTAGATGGCTGCAATAAGAGATCGAGAATTGCCTGCAAAGCCCCAGTCTGGTTCTGTGATGGTAAACGCCTGTCTTTCGACTCGTCGCCCAGGCCAGGCACTTAGGTATTTCACGATTCATTTGTTCTAAATTTTTTTTCTAGATTTTAGACGGTCAACCCAGGAGGATGCCTGACACCAATTTAGGATAGCTTCAATGTATTTTTTGTCATCTCTCAATTAACTAAGCGTTGTGTTTATGCATTATACATATCTCAAAATTCTTGAATCAAAAAACTTAAATTCAAAGAAGTCGTATTTAGTATGAGCACACAAGGAGAATTCAATAAATGAGAAATGAAACTGCAGAGCAGGTAAAGGCTAATCAAAATGACTATCAGCTTAAGGATGAAGAGAAATATAGGGAATTTCTCTGTAGAGAAGAATATAAAGGCAAAGAATGCGGTTTCCGGGTTCGGGCAAAGACCGATGATGAGGTCATCGAACATGCACGTATGCATCAGGAAATGGCTCATGGCGTGAAGGAGATCTCGCCTGATCTGGATAAGAAAATCAAGGAAAGCATTAAACCCGTATCTGCAGACGGCCACCAGTTTTGAGATCTATGGCTAATTCGAATACGCCATACTACCTAAACCTGTTTCCTTTGCTATGATCACAGCGGCTACAGTGATCAGCATAAGGTCTTTCCCGACGGAGGGAATCATCGGCTGGCAAACGATCCTGTTCAATGTGCTTGCAATAGTGATCTATCTCATCACATGCTCGCTAGTCTCTGCCGAGCTTGCAACCAGCTGGCCCGGCAAGGGAGGTTTCTACGTCTGGTGAAGGAAGCTTTCGGAGAACAGTGGGGCTTCACCGCCAGCTGATTCAATGGTTCCAGATGACAACCGGTTTCATTGGCATTCTTGCTTTCATCGCAGGCACGCTGGCTTACTTTTCAACCAGTTAGGAAGTATGCACCTAATCGTCAAGAGTAATCATTATAGGCTCAGCATTGCGTATGATATCTAAAACAGGGGATGTTCTCTGGACATGTTTGAAGAGCTCTTCGAGTTTATCCCTTGATGCATTGCTCTTTACCTTACACGCAATTTTGATGTTCTGATAACCTGGCCTAACGTCGTCAGAAATGCCCAGGAAGCCCCGGAGGTCTAAATTGCCTTCCAATGAGATATCTAGCGATTCTAAGTTGATTCCTCTGGCTGCAGCATTATATGCAAAACCAATTGAGAGACAAGAGCCTAAGGCAGCTAGAATAGTCTCCACAGGGTTGGGAACTCTGTTGCTTCCAAGAAGGGAGATCGGTTCATCTCCCTCCAATGTAAAATTTCTGATCTCTGTTTTAGAGTATGCACAGTTAATCCATTTGGTCTCAGCCTGAAATTTGACTTGAGCCATAACTGGATCTGCCCTCATAGAGTTAATCATCTCTTCTAATTTGTCCACATCTACGCCGTTTCTGATCTCACTCATACAAATCCACCCACCATCACCTTTTCAATAGCTATTGCCTGCATAACGCTCCTTGATCCAGCCATCAACTATAATCCCAAAATTAGAGTCACACTGTCCTCGTCCAACTGGATAAAATTTTTGGTTAGATGACACGGAATTCCGGGGAAGGTCCACTTTTTTCTGAAGCCTCACGCTTAACTGCATCCTGCCAGCCTTTCATGAACGTCTCCCAATCCTTATAGTGATCTCTGAGAACGGTGCAAATATCCTCCACCATCTTGAAGGGAATTCCCACCACTACGCTGTCATCATCAAGGCTGGAATACCAAGAGGATCCATCACATCCCAGAGATACGTTCAACTCGCCCTTCAGGTAGGGGGAGGCGGTGGCATCCATACAGAACGACTGAACACCTGCGGTGCTGAAGGTTGACTTGCCTCCCGATTTGTAAATCACCGCCTGAGTGATCCGGCGAGCTTGGATGGGAGTACCCACAAATATCACCACGTCTGGATCGACAACCATCTTGTCCAGAGGCGCGACATAGGTCGCCACTATACTCCCTTCTTGGTGATGTAGCATATTTTCATAGATGCTGGCGCCTGTCGCTTCGCTATTGCATTTCATGAGTTTATCGAAGTATATAGATCCAGAAGATATCTCCTCCGGGCAATTTACCAGGCCGAGGCTTGATCCCCCGAGCTTGCATTCATGGTAATCCGCATGCGCGAGGAAGCTATCACCATGCAGCCTCGTAGTCTGGATCATCTGGCAATACATGAAGGGCCTCTCCAGGGATTCTAAATCCTTGGGTATGTCCTCTTCGCGTTTGAATAAGGCCACGCCCACAATGTTATCCTCTATTCCCAGGGCGGCCTTCATTATGTCTGACATTTCTTCAAGATTCATCGCAAAAACCTCACGAAGAATATGTATAGATAGCATTTCTCCCTTGCGCTTCGATGTAGCCTTAAATATCGTACATTAATTTACTATAGTATATCATATTATAGCTGTAATAATTATTACTTTAGATAGGCGTATCTATTTATGCGATAACAGCATATTAGAATTTGGAATTACAAAAGGAGAATTCAAAATATGGCAGGTAATGTAGAAGGACAGATCAAAACGCTAGAAGAAAGCGAAAACCCAAGGCGAAAAAGATATGATCAAGGAACGCCTGGCTGAACTCAAGAAACAGAAGTAGAAGTCCATAATTGCGTTGGCCTAGTGCCAGCATTTGGCTGAACTAATACTTCGCCAAAACGTATCTCTTTTTATTCACTAAACAAGCTTGATAACGCTTTGAAAGCTTATGAGTACCAGCCCAAGGGCAAGCTAGAATTAGGATTTATCGGGCATCGTGAAAATTATAAAAACTTTTATACTTACGAGGATCTTATTACGCTGTCCTCCTTCTTATGTTTTAGGGGATTGCTAGGCTGATTATTTCGGTTTATCAGCCCATATCTTCTTATCGTCACCTTTCGGCTTCTCTGCTCCATCCTTCATGAAATCGCCTTGTTCCTTATTCATATCGCCGATTACCTTAGACTTTGCTTTCTCTTCTTTTTCATCTATCATTTTTTGAGTCTCCATTTATGCTTCTACCTCTACTACGACGCCTTTAAAAATAAAGATTTTGGTATCAGCGCTCATAAGCACTATTTCTGCGAAAACATAGAGTTTAGTACATTAAAGTATTACGCTCTTCGCTTCCTCGCATGCCATTAATCTCTCTACTCCATCATATCGCCGTGGTTGGCCATGGCGTGTACCTGGAGATCTACGAGTATCCGTGCTAGGACCTGCAGACCATTCGATTAAGTTGAACAGGACAATTGCTGTGGAGCCGAATATGATCAATCCAAGCTTTTGACATGCAGGGTTGAGGACACGTTCATGGCGACAGCATTCAGAGGCTGACAAAGCTCCCAGAATGAGACATGGCGGGTGTGAGACAGCTCTTTGGATGAAGGGCTTCAATGCCGTACGTCCTGTTTTCATTACTACATCGTGAACTACACCTTATTCAACGCAGTTGATGCCACTAAATTCCCTCAACCTCTTTTCCGATGACTGCCGCCTCCTTCTCCAGGGTCTCCACCTCTCGCTCAAACCGCTTGAAAAGGAAGACCTTGGCGAGGTCCGTCAAAACGAAGAAAGCCATGGCGTAAGCCCATACCAATAATGCAAGTCTCCAGCCTATAGGGGGTATGAGCAGGCCGTAGACTGCGATAATAGTCGCCACTGTCTGAGTGCCCAGAACCGCTGCCAGCAGTATATTGCTAGGCCTGTAGGCCCAAAAATGGCCTTTTGTCCTGGTTATAAATATAAGAAAATGCCCAGCGACAGAGAGCTTGAGGTACATCATTGATTGTAGCACATCCAGGGAGAGGTGCAGAATGGATATGCCAATTGAAAGAAATAAGAATGAGGACACAGTGCCTACCAGGCCCAGAAATGTGGCCATGCCCAGCACCGACGTCATATCCCAATGGCTCGGCTTGAGCGCATATTCCGCTCGGTCATATGCTATGGACATGATGGCAAAATCATTGAGCAAAGCCAGCAATACTATCATTATGGCCGTCACCGGATAAAAGTTGAAGATAACTATTGATAGAGTGATGAATAAAAGTACCCTGATGGTCTCAGCTATGCGGTAGGTAGCGTAGCTGTTCATACGCCGGAATATCTTACGGCTCTCTTTGATGGCGTCGATGATGACGGACAGCCCCGGTCTGGTTAGAACTATTGCAGCCGCAGACTTGGCCGCATCTGTTGCTCCCGCGACTGCAATTCCGGCGTCGGCTTTCTTCAAGGCAGGAGCATCGTTTACACCGTCACCAGTCATGCCTACGATGTGTCCCCTTGCCTGAAGCAGCTCTACTATCTTGAATTTGTGTTCAGGAAATACTTGAGCAAAACCATCTGCCTTTTCAATGATATCCGTGGCCTCTTCGTCCGGTTTGTCGATGAAGTCAGAAGCAGGCTCAATATTGGCTCCTAGACCCACCATCCGTGCTATCTCTTTGGCTATGGCTACGTGGTCGCCGGTGACCATTTTTATGCGGACACCCAATGACTGAGCAGTCTTGATGGTCTCAGCAGAATCTTCTCTGGGCGGATCTTGAAGGGCAATAAGTCCCACATAACGCCACGCTCCTTTGGAGTCCGTGCTGGCAACGCCCAGAGCACGGTAGCCTTTCGAAGCGAAAGTTTCTACGTCTTGGTCAACTGAAGAGCCCGCGATACCATTTGCTGCTAATGAAAGTATGGCCTGAGGTGCACCTTTGGCTGTCTTGAAGCTGCCTTGAGGACCCTCTATTTCGGCTTCAGTCCTCTTGGAAACGGGATCGAAGGGTTTGAACTTGCCCAATTTGTAACTGCCTGATTCAACATGCTCTTCATTGCTCTTTTTTATGATGGCGATATCTATGAGGTCGCCGTTCTCCTCTCGGGAGGCTAAGGAGCCAAACAGCAGCACATCTTTCTTGGTGAAGCCTTCGAAGGGCACTACCTCTGCCACTGTGATGGCATTCTGAGTAATAGTGCCGGTCTTATCTGTGCAGAGGACATCAACACCTGCCATCTCCTCGATGGCTGCCAGCCTGCTAACTATGGCCTCCTTCTTGGCGAGTTCAATCGCACCTACAGCCATGGTTACCGACAGAACTGCAGGAAGGGCGGCGGGTATGGCGGCTACTACTAGCACTAGGGCGAACTGTAAAGTCTGCAGGAGGCTTTCATGCCTCAGAGTGGCTACGATGAATACCAGGGTCACCATGACCAATGCCAGAATGATCAGATAGTCTCCAATCTTGACTACCGCCTTCTGAAAGTGGCTCTGGGTCTTGGCCAATTCTACGAGTTTGGCAGTGCGGCCGAAGTAGGTATTCATCCCTGTAGCAAAAACCAGGGCTGTCATCTCGCCCTGACGAACTATTGATCCGGAGAAAGCAACCTCAGAGACCTTTTTATCCACAGGCAGCGATTCACCCGTCAGGGCGGATTCGTCTACCTGTAGGTAATCCCCCTCAATGAGCTTGATGTCTGCTGGAACGATCTCACCCAGACGAATTCTAACAATATCACCGGGTACAAGTTCTCCGGAGGGGAGGCCAATCCATTGTCCATCTCTCTGGACCCTGGCCGTAGGTGCGAGCCTTTTCTTCAAGAGTTCAATGGCATTGTCGGCTTTATGCTCCTGCCAGAAGCCAACCACGCCGTTCATGAGAAGAAGCAGGAAGATAATGGCAAAATCGTCCCAGCGATTCAGTATTGCGGAAAGAATGGCTGCAGCCTCAATCATCCAGGGAATGGTCCCCCAGAAATAGCCCAGGAATTTTATAAGCGGATTGATTTTCTTCTCTAAAATTTCATTTGGGCCGTATTGTTGGAGTCTAGCTTCTGCCTCTGAAGTAGAGAGACCGTTCTCGCTTGATGAGAGCTTATTCATCAAATCAGCCACAGACGCCTTTCTAGCCTCATCGGCACCTATGATAGAATCTATCCCCATACCCTCGACCAACATATAGTTTTATTCCTAAGTGATATTGAACTTTCGGTGCTCAACATCGAAACGGTGAGGTAATGGAATAGTGAACCTGAACCTGCGACAGCAATAAGTAGTTTCGAAGCATAAATAAAATCAGAATTGGAGGAATACAATTGATCAAAAAAATAGTTGATAGTCCAGAAAATATCATTGGCTATAAAGCAATAGGAACGATTACTGCTTCCGATTACCTGAAGTTGGAGCCTGAAGTCAAGGCGTTAGTGGAAAAAGTTGGAAACATATGCATGTTGATTGATCTGAGCGAGTTCAAATGGGAAAAAATGGAGGCTTGGGTAAAAGATCTGAAATTTGGATCTGAATTTCATAATGAGATCCAAAAAATGGCCATCGTCGGCGATAAGACATGGGAGAAGTGGATAACACATCTGGCCAAACCATTCTATGCTCGTGACGCCAAATTCTTCCACACTGTCGATATCGACAAAGCTTGGGCTTGGCTTCGGGAGTGATTCGTGGAGTGGAAAGAAAAAATGGGTGCGAATTTCATATTTTTTACATAGTGCGGAATTATTTGGGTCGCATAAGCGAGGACCTACCTTGACAAAAGCCGAATCAAAAAAGTTGGACAATCTACCGCAAGAGCTAAAGGGGCTAAGGGATCTTGCTTTCAATCTCTGGTGGAGCTGGCATCCAGAGGCCAGGATGCTCTTCAAAAAGCTGAACCGTGAAGCCTGGAAGGAGAGCTATCATAATCCCATAAAGATGCTTGAAGAACAGCCTGGTGAGGTTCTGCGAGTTGCCTCAATAGACCCAGAATACATGCGTCATTACCATTCCGTGATGGCCAGGTTTCAGGAGGATCTGGCTTCAAGCAAAGGTTGGTTTGTGGAGAATATCAAAGATCTTGGATCGCTGCCAATAGCTTACTTTTCAGCTGAGTATGGGCTGCACCATTCCCTGCCCTTTTATGCAGGAGGATTGGGATTCCTGGCAGGTGATCATGTTAAGGAGTGCAGCGATCTGGCAGTTCCGCTGGTTGCAGTGGGGTTCATGTATCCTGAGGGCTACCTGCGCCAGAGGATTCGCTCCGACGGTTGGCAGGAGAATGTGGATGAGGTTCTTGACAGAGATTCGGCACCGATCTCCAGGGTTAAGAACGATGCAGGAGAACAGCTCGTGGTCAAGGTTCCATTCCTGGATCCGCCGCTATTTGTAGCTGTTTGGAAGGTAGCAATAGGACGCATATCGCTCTATCTGCTGGATACGGATATAGATAGCAACGATCCCTGGAATAGGGGGATATCAGCCCATCTCTACATAGGTGACATCGAACAGAGGCTGCGGCAGGAGATTGTCCTGGGCATTGGCGGAAGCGAGGTCTTGCGCTCCCTGGGCATCAAGCACTCTATGATGCATCTGAATGAAGGACATCCTGCCTTCGCTATTTTGGAAAAGATCAGGGAAAGGATGCAAGGCGGAATAAGCTATGAGGACGCCGCTGCCCAGGTAAAGGCAACCACAATTTTTACCACCCATACGCCAGTTCCCGCGGGGCATGATGTCTTTCCCTTCTACCTCATGGACAAATATTTCAGCCGCTACTATCCACTCTTGGGCCTGAAGCGAGAGGATTTCATTCGCCTGGGCTCCAATCCGGCTGACCCAAACGCGGGGTTCAATATGACAGCCTTTGCCCTCAGGATGGCCGGGCACCATAACGGCGTCAGCAAGAGACATGGCGAAGTAGCAAACCAGATGTGGCCATCCCTCTGGCCAACTCAGGAAACAGATGGGAAGTCGATCGATTATATCACTAACGGAGTCCACGTTCCCACTTGGATTGAACCCAGGATGGAGCTGCTTTTCGATAAGTATCTTGGTTCCGATTGGTTGAAAGATCACGACAATAAAGTGGTTTGGGAACGCATAGATGACATCCCAGATGTTGAATTATGGGACGTTCATAATCGCTTGAAAGTTAAACTGATCGACTACATCAGGTACCGGGCCAGGAAGCGGTGGTTCGAAGATCGGGTCAGCCCAACTAACGTAGTTGCAGGAGGCTCTCTCCTGGAGCCTTACGCTTTGACCATTGGTTTTGCTCGACGTTTCGCCTCATATAAGAGGGCGGATCTGATATTTTTTGATAAAGAGCGTCTGAAGAGGATCCTCAATAACAGATGGCATCCTGTACAGATGATATTTGCTGGCAAGGCTCATCCAGCGGACGATGCAGGGAAGAGAATTCTGCAGAAAGTTTTCAACTTTGCCCATGATCCAGAATTGGGTGGGAGGATCGCCGTTGTGGAGGATTATGATGAGCTGCTGGCACAGTACATGGTACATGGCGTCGATATCTGGCTCAATAATC
>Ga0182021_10010197_pt1 | contig 11143 bp, 11 predicted proteins | sample 612E3MmetaG_FD_120493 | JGI IMG/M metagenome (GOLD analysis project Ga0182021, IMG submission 120493) | Permafrost microbial communities from Stordalen Mire, Sweden - 612E3M metaG (Illumina Assembly) | ecosystem: Environmental > Terrestrial > Soil > Wetlands > Permafrost | place: Sweden...
AATCCACTTCGCGCCGCGCTGCGCGGCCGACGCCGGCGTGCCGGCCACCGATTCGAGAAACTCCCGGCCATCCGCGCCCATGCCGGAGAATTTTTCTTCGAGCAACCGCAACACGGTCGCGTCATCATCCGCGAGCAGTTTCAGAAGGGCTTGCCGGTCGGCTTCACGCAGGGCGCTCATCGGAATAGCATCCGTCCATCACCGCCGCGCGTCAAGGATCCACGCCGTCGCGGCGCCGATGTCGTCCGCGACGTGGTCCGGCACGACGGCGCCCTCGGCCAGCGTCTCGCGACCGGCGCCGGTCAGCACGAGAATGGTTTTCGTGCCGGCATTGACACCACACTGGATGTCACTCTTCCGGTCGCCGATCATGAAACACCGGGACAGGTCGAGTCCGAATTCCTGCGCCGCCTCCCGCAGGAATTTTGGTTTCGGTTTCCGGCAATCACAGTTGTCCTCGGGATGATGCGGACAGACGTAGTAACGCTCGATGTGCACACCGGCCGTGTCGAAGTGCCGGTTGAGCAGCGCGTGGATTTCCGCGACCGCTTCGCGTGTGAAATAGCCGCGTCCGACGCCCGATTGATTCGTGACGACAAACAGCCGAAACCCGGCATCCTGCAATCGGCGCAGTGCTTCGGGGGCGCCGGCAATCAACTCCACCCGGTCCACATGGCCAACGTAGTTGGAGTCACGCATCAACACGCCATCGCGGTCGAGAAACACAGCCCGGTCATTCGTCATGCCGGCAGTTTAGCGTGCCGGCTTGCATTTATCACGCGTGAATAGGATGCTGGATTGCCGCGTCGAAGGCAATGTGACGCGAAAGGAATTCACGATGAAAATTCGATCACTTCTAGTGGGAACGATGACGCTGCTGTCCGGCCTCGGTGCCGCGCGGGCCGGCACGAGCGTGTCGGTCGGCATCCAAATCAACAGCGCCCGCGATTTCTACGAGCCGCTCGGGTCGCAAGGCACTTGGGTGCAAACTAGCCGGTACGGCCGGTGTTGGTATCCGGCGTATGTGGATCATGGCTGGCGGCCGTATTGCTACGGGCATTGGGAGTGGAGCGATGAGGGTTGGTACTGGAACACGGACGAGCCGTGGGGTTGGGCGACGTATCACTACGGCCGGTGGGTGTGGGATTCGTACTACGGCTGGGTCTGGGTGCCGGATACCGTCTGGGGTCCGTCGTGGGTGAGTTGGCGCGAGGGCGGCGGGTACGTCGGCTGGGCGCCGCTGCCGCCGAACTACGGTTACGAGCCGGGCACGGAGATCGTGGCAGTTGAACCGCGGTTTTTCATTTTCGTCGAGCACCGGCATTTCTGCGAACAGATCCGGCCCAACATCTTGGTCGTCAACCAAACGGTGATCAACAAGACCGTCAACATCACCAAGATCGGCAAAGGCAGCACGGTGGTCGTCAATCAAGGCCCGAGCCTCAACGTGATTGAGAAAAACAATCCAGGCAAAGTCCTCAAGGTGAAGGTGGAACGACCGATGCCGCGAGAGGTGCAGCAGTTCCGGCCAGAGAACCGCGAGGTGTCGCGCAGCCAGCCCGAAGTCATCCGCGGCACGCGCCGCAATGCCGACGCGACTTCAGTCGTTAGCCCAGTGCCGCCGGCAGTGGACGAGGACCGGGGCCAAAGCAAAGTGGAACGCCGGCCAGAGAAACGCCCGCTGCCGCCGCCGGCACCGGTCGTGGTTCAACCCAAGCCGCAACCGCTCAGCCCGACCGCCGCCCAGCCGGAGCAATCCGATTACGAACGCGGCAAGAGACATCGTAACCGCGACGACGACACCGGCACGCTTGATTCCAAGGGCAAGTAGACCGCTTGCCGTTTCGGATTCTGCCGCTACAATGCCCGCGTCATGAACAATGGCGCGGGCGCGGCGTTTCCAACGCGGTTCTCCCCTCGACTGACGCCGTGGCTGGCCTTCGGCTGGACGGCCGCCATCGCGCTCCTGTGGTTGTTCCGGTACGAGGCGTGTCTGGTGCCGGTGCAATTATTCCAGTTCGTTGTGGCCACGGTGCCGACATTACGACTGGGATCGCACTTCGGACGTTTCTGGGCTGATGCCGTCGTTGTCGCCGGTATTCTCCTTCTCGCATTCTGGCTCGGCGCGATCGTCGTCGGCAAGCTGACGACGGAGCGCGGGCTGCTCGTGGCGCTGATTGCTTTGGCAATCGGCTTATGGATTTTGGCTGTGGCAGTCTTGATTGTCGGATCGTTCTCGACGGCCAAGCTCCCGTTCGTCTTCGCCTTGGCTGTGTGCTTCGTCGTCCAATCGCCGCGGAGTTTTTTTCGTGACGGGAGCAAAGTTCAATTCAACGGTTGGGTCGCCCTCATCATCGTCGCCGCTTTGTTGAATCTGTTGGGTGCACTGGCGCCGCCCTTCGAGTACGACGAACTCGAATATCATCTGGGCGCACCGTCGGAATACCTCAAGGCCGGTCGCATCATCGAACTGCCCCACAACTTTTACTCGGACCTGCCGCAACTCACCGAGATGCTGTACCTGCTGGCGATGAAGATGACTTCCGACGGCGCCGCGAAACTGCTGCATTGGAGCTTCGGATTGCTGGCGGCTTTGGCTGTGTATGCGGTCGCGGCAAAGCTGTGGTCGCGTCGAATTGCACAGATAGCGGCGGCCTTGTTCTACTGTTTGCCGTTCGTGCAGGACTTGAGTCAAACGGCGCGCATCGATCTGGCGACAACGTTCTTTGCGACGCTGGCGTTTGGAGCGTTGCTCTTGGATTGGTGGGTGTTGGCCGCCGCAGTGGCCGGCTGTGCGGTCGCGACAAAGTGGCCGGCGGTGGCCGTGGTCTGGTTGCCAGCAGTACTGTTTCTCGCCACCACGACAAAATCTCTTCGTCGTCCGGCACTCTTTGCTTTTCTCTCTTCGCTTTTCATCTTGCCTTGGCTTCTGAAAAACTGGCTCTTGACCGGCAACCCGGTCTATCCGTTGTTCTTCGGCGGCGCGCACTGGAGCGACGCGCAGGCGGCGCTGTTTGCCGCCAAACATGAGCCGCAATTTGCCGGCGGCGCATGGCGGCAGTTGTTCGAGCGCGTGTGGCATTACTCATTCGTCGAGCCGGGAGCCGTGCCGGTCTTGCTGATGACCGCTCCGCTCTTATTGCTGTGGCGCAATACCGGCACGGTACGGCGTGTGGTGTGGCTGTTTGCCGGCGCGTATCTCGGCTGGTATCTGCTGACGTTTCGTCCGTGGCGGTTCTTGTTTCCGGCGTTGCCCTTGGCGGCCATCACCGGAGCCGTCGCGCTGAATGCGGCCGGCAAATGGACTCGAGTCGTGGTGATGATTGTCGTGGCTGTCGGGCTGGCATCCATGGGAACGAATGTGTTGGTGGACGTTGAAGACCCGCGACAGTTCCCGGCGAAAGTCAGCTTCACGACGTATGCGCTCGGAGAACAATCGCGCGAGGAGTTTGTGACGCGGCTGGGCCACGGCGTTTTCGAGCCGATCGTGTGGATGAATCACAACCTGTCGGACGACGCGAAAGTGCTCTATGTCGGCGAAGCGCGGACGCACTATGCCCGCCATCCGGTCATCTGGAGCACCGCCTTCGACCAACATCCGCTGTTGCACGGAGTGACCGGCGCGACGCACATCTACATCAATTTCTCAGAATGGGAACGGTTGCGTGTGCATTACAATTATCTACTCGACCTCGACGGCAACGCCTTTCGGAAATTTCTCAAAGAACACGCGCGCATCATCCATGAACATGGCCGCGGCAAGGTCTATGAGTTGACGCCATGAAAGTCTGCCACGTCATCACGCGACTCATCGTCGGCGGCGCGCAGGAGAACACCGTGGCCACGTGCCGGGGATTGCGCCGTCTCGGCCACGAATGTGACTTGGTGACCGGGCCGCAGACCGGGCCGGAAGGTTCACTCAACGCCGAGGCAATTGTTGTCGACTCGTTACGGCGCGAGCCGAATCCGATGCTGGATGTGTTGGCGTGCCGGGCATTGTCTCAACTGTTCCGCGAACGCCGGTATGACATCGTGCACACCCACAGCGGCAAGGCCGGCATCATCGGCCGGCTCGCGGCCAAGTTGGCGGGCGTGCCGGTCGTGGTGCACACGATTCACGGACCGTCGTTTTACCGGTATCAAAATCCGGTCGGCAACTGGATCTTCAGGTGGGCGGAACAAGTCGCGGCGGAGTGGACGACACAATTCGTCTCCGTTGCCGACGCGATGACCGAGCAGTATCGCGCCGCCGGCATCACGGGGAATTACATCACGATTCACAGCGGCATGAACATCGAGGCGTTTTTACAGACGAAATCGACACCGGGATTGGTGGTCGGCAAGGTGGCGCGGCTGTTTCGACTGAAAGGGTACGAGTACTTGTTCGAAGCTGCGCCGCGCATCGTGGCCGCGGTGCCGGAGGTCAAATTCTTGTTGGTTGGAGACGGGATTTACCGAGAACGCTTCGAGCGACAGGTCGCCGCAATGGGATTGCGAGAGCATTTCGAGTTTGCCGGTCTGGTGAGGCCGGAGGAGATACCGGGTTACATGGCGCGGATGGATGTGCTCGTGCACTTGTCGTTGCGCGAAGGCTTGCCGCGGACGTTGCCGCAGGCGTTGGCGTGCGGCAAGCCGGTGGTCGCGTTCGACGTGGACGGGGCGCGCGAGGTGTGTCGCGATGGCGAGACCGGGTTTTTGGTCCGCGCGGAGGATTCGGCGGGGTTAGCCGACGCGGTGATTCGGTTGTTGCAGGACAAAACGCTGGCGACTAGACTCGGCAGTCAGGGCCGGGAATTGGTCCGGCAGGAGTTTTCTGAGGAATTGATGGTGCGTCGAATCGACGAGTTGTACCGGCGACTGCGATGAGCTTGCACTGGATATTGGTTTATTTTTACGTGTTCGACGTCAGCTTTGTGCTGGCGCTGATTCTCACGCCACTGTTCAAACGGCTGTCGGTGCAGTGGGGTTACGTCGACCAGCCCAACCAGGAACGCAAGATCCACACGTATGCGATGCCGTTGCTGGGCGGCTGCGCGGTGTTTGGCGCGTTCGCCTTGAACGTGGCTTTCAATTATCTGGTGGTTCTGCCGCTGGCGGCAAGATGGGATGTGAGCGAGTTGAGCATTCACGTGCCGGGCGCGTTCTCAGTGTGGCGAAAGCTCGTGGTGCTGCTCGTGGGCGGGCTGTTGATGGTCGCGCTCGGCATGTACGACGACAAACATGATTTGAAGGCGCGACCAAAGTTGCTCGGCCAAATCGGCATCGCGCTTATTGTCGCGCTGGCCGGAATGCGCGTCACGTTGTTCATCCACAATCAATTCGCCAGCTTCGTGCTGACCATCCTGTGGATCGTGACGATCACCAATGCGATGAACTTTCTCGATAATATGGACGGACTCTGTGCCGGTGTCGGGCTGGTGTGCGCCGCCGTGTTTGGTTTCATCGCCGGCCTCCAACAGCAATACTTCGTGTGCCTGCTGGCGATGGCGCTGGCCGGGGCGCTGCTCGGCTTCCTGCCGCACAATTTCAAACCGGCGACGATCTTTCTCGGCGATGCCGGCAGTCATTTCGTCGGCTACATGCTGGCGGTGTTGCCGGTCATGGGGACGTTTTACCGGCCGGGCGAACAGACGCACTTGCCGGTGTTGATCCCGTTGCTGGTGTTGGCTGTGCCGCTGGCTGATATGGGGATGGTGATGTGGATTCGATTGCAGCGCGGGCAACCGGTCTATCTCGGCGACGTGAATCATATCTCTCACCGGCTTGTCCGGCTGGGCTTGCCGCAAAGCTGGGCGGTCACGCTGATCTATCTCATCACTGCCACGCTTGGTCTCGGTGCGACGGCCCTGTTGTGGTCGGACCTGACCGGCGCCATCGTCATTCTCGTCCAAGCTGTCTGCATTCTCGCCATCGTGACGATTCTGGAACAACTCGGCAGCAAGCGTTGACGGCCTCGCACGAAGCTGCGATTATCCGCCGCGCATGAAGTTTTACATCACGACGCCGATTTATTATGTCAACGACCGGCCGCACATTGGCCATGTCTACACGACGACGATCGCCGACATTTTCGCGCGGTATCACCGGCTGTGCGGCGACGAAGTCTTCTTCCTGACCGGCACCGACGAACACGCCCTGAAGGTCGTCGAATCTGCCGCGCAACACGGCGTGACGGCGCAAGAGTGGGCGGATCAGAACGCGCAAGCATTTCAGGAGACGTTCCAGAAACTCGGCATTGCCAACGACGATTTCATCCGCACTTCGCAGCAGCGCCACAAGGACAAGGTTCGGCAATACGTCACGGAGCTGATCAAGACCGGCGACGTTTATCTCGGCGAATATGAAGGCTGGTACGATGCCGGGCAGGAGGAATACGTACCGGAAAACAAAGCCAAGGAATCTGAATACAAATCGCCGATCAACGGCAAGTCCCTTGTCCGCAAGAAAGAGAAGAACTACTTCTTCCGCCTCAGCAAATACGGCGACGCGTTACTCGCGCGACTCGACTTTGTCGAACCGGAAACGCGCCGCAACGAAATCGCCAACCGGATCCGCGAGGGACTCAATGATGTGCCCATCTCGCGCACCGGAGCGGGGGACTGGGGCATCAAGGTGCCGGGGGACGACGCACACACCATCTACGTGTGGATCGACGCGCTGTTTAACTACCTCTCGACCGTCGACACGCCCGAACGCCGGCATCTTTGGCCGGCGGAAGTTCATCTCATCGCGAAAGACATCCTCTGGTTTCACGCGGTTATCTGGCCGGCCATGCTGCTGGCGCTGAACCGGCCGTTGCCGGGGCGGGTTTACGCGCACAGTTTCTGGATTGCCGAAGGCCAGAAGATGAGTAAGAGCCTCGGCAACTTCGTCGACCTCGAAAAGATTGACCGGTATGTCGCGACCTACGGTCTCGACGCACTCCGGTATTTTCTGGCGAACAACGGTCCGCTCGGCATCAGCGACAGCGACTTTGCCGAGGCGAAATTCATCGAAGTCTACAACGTCGATCTCGCCAACGAACTCGGCAATCTCGTGAACCGCGCCCTGACCATGGTGCAGCGTTACCGGGGAACAGTTCCGCCGGCGGCGACCAGTGAATTGCGCGGGGTGGCGGAGGTGACGGTCACGCAGTTTCGCGAGCGGATGGATCAACTCGATCTCGGCGGCGCTCTCGAAGTCTTGCGCGGCTTTGTGAACCGCGCCAATCAATTCGTGGAACAGAGCGCGCCGTGGAAGCTCGCCAAAGACCCGGCCAGCGCGGCCAAGCTCGATGCCGTGTTGTACGATCTGGTCGAGTCGGTGCGGTTGATCGCTGTGCTGGTCACGCCGGTGATGCCGACCATTGCCGGGCAGATTCGCGCACAGCTTGGGGTGGGTGAGAAACTTGGCGGGTTCGCGGACGAAGTGGGGTGGGGACGGCTTGCCGCCGGCACGAAGCTCGGCACAGTCGCGCCGTTGTTCCCGAAGAAGGCGTGATGGAATTCCCGGACTCGCCGCGTTTTCATATCATCGACGCCGACCGGGTGCGTCCGCGTTTCGGCCGGATTTCTTCGCGGCCGATCTACGTGTATTTGCCGGAGGCGGCCGAGCAGGATCACCGGCGACACTTCCCGGTCATCTACTGCCAGGACGGGCAAAATATCTGGGACGATCCGCACGCTTGCTTCGGCCACGGCGGCTGGTGTCTGAACCGCATCGCAGATGAGTTGACGGCCGATGGCAAGATCGAGCCGGTGATTCTGGTCGGCATTCCGAACAGTGACGAGCGTTACCGGGATTACACGCCGCGCAAGAGTTTCGACGAAATCCTCGATCATCCGTTCGCGAACTTTCTGTGTGACGTTGTGAAGCGGTACGTCGAGCGGCATTTCCCGGCAAAGAAGGATCGCGAGCATACCGCGGTGCTCGGTTCGTCGTTGGGCGGTTTGGTGTCGCTGTGGATGGCGCACAAGTTGCCGGAGACGTTTGGCGGTGCGGCGTGTTTGTCAGGCGCGTTTCAAGTGCGCGACCGGACGCGCGTTTCGTTCGCGCAGTTCTTATCGAGCACAGATCATCAGAACGTGCGTGTTTACCTCGACAGCGGGACAGTTCGTGACGGCGCGGCGCTGACTCGCAAAGTCCGCGCGACGTACCGGGCGCGCGGGTGGCGCGACGGCGTGGATCTGCAGCACTTCGAGCAGAAGGGCGGGGAACACAACGAACGGTATTGGCGCGAACGAGCTTGGCGGGCGCTCGTTTTTCTCTTTGGCTTGCCGGCGCGCGGCCGGTAAAGAAACTTTTTTGAAAATATCCAGAAAAGGTGTTGACACTAAAATCTCGTTGTGGCAAAAGGTGGGGAGTTGTGGGGAATGGTGGATTCCAAGGAGGGTTCACGACTCCCATGGTTAAGGCACTCAAACGCACGGTTTTTGTTGGCACGTTTCGACACTCGGTAGACGAGAAGAATCGGCTGGCAATCCCGGCAAAATGGCGAGCAGCAGCGAAGGGCACGCAGGAGTTTTTCGTGTTGCCTCATCCGCAAGCGCATCTGTTTGTCCTGCCGGAATCGGCGATGGACAAGATGTTGGAGCGGGTCGACGACATGTCGATTGGCGAATACGAGCGACGCAATACGCTGCGGCTCATCACCGGCGACGGGCACGGCACGCCGTGCGACGCGCAGGGCCGGATCATTTTGACGGAGCAGTTGTTGAAGCACGCGGGGATTGAGGGGGAAGCGGTGCTCGTCGGGGTGCTGAAGGGATTTGAAATCTGGTCGCCGGCGCGGTTGGAGGAAGCGAAGCGAAACGCGACGGCGAATTTTGCAGAGTCGGCAAAGCAATTGGGAATCTGAGGTGTAACGATGGCACGCAATGACATGGCGGATCTGTTCAATGTGAATCGCAGTGTCACGAGTGCCGGCAGTGGATCGCGGCCGATGCGGTTGCCGACGATGAGTCAGTTTCCAAAATTGAACCAGCGAATAATTTCCCAGCCGGCGTTGATTGATGGGCCGGCGGGCAGGTTGCCGGAGATGACGACCGATGTCATTGATGTCACGGCCGGGTATGCCGTGGAGAATGTGAGGCGCAACCGGGCGGACAGGCGTCCGTCGGGGTTGCGGTTGTGGTTGGGCCGGATGTTGGGCGGCGAACCGCGGGTTGTGGGGTTGTGAGGATGGGGGAATCGGAAAAGTGGGGAAAGAAATTTCACCGATTCCGCCTGCCGAATGACCTACCACACGCCGGTTCTGCTCCGGGAAGTTGTTGATCAGTTGCGGCCGCGAAGCCGTGGATTGTACGTGGACGCCACCGTTGGCGGTGGCGGCCATGCGACAGAGATTCTGCGCGCTTCGGTGCCGGATGGGCAACTGATTGGGCTCGACCGGGATGACGAAGCGCTCGCGGCCAGTCGTGAGCGGTTAAACGAATGGGGGACGCGCAGTCAATTGGTGCGCGCCAACTTTGGGGAGTTGGAAGAAGCGTTAATGAGTGTGGGAGTGACAGCAGTGGACGGCATCGTGTTCGACCTCGGCGTGAGTTCGCGCCAGTTTGACGAACCGTCGCGTGGGTTCAGTTTCCAGCAGGAAGGCCCGTTGGACATGCGGATGGATCGCAGCCAAGGCGTGACGGCCCGGGAAGTCCTGCACACCGCAAGCGAGAAAGACCTCGCCGACATTTTCTATCTCTACGGCGAGGAACGCCGGTCCCGTTTCATCGCCAAACGGATCGTCGCCGCACGTCGCCGTGCGCCGATTGAAACGACGACGCAACTAGCGGACCTGATTGGACCCCGGCGCGGCAAGATCCATCCGGCCACGCGCGTGTTTCAAGCCTTGCGAATTTACGTCAACGACGAACTCGGCAATTTGAAGCGCGGCCTCGAAGCGGCCACGCGCGTGTTGAGGACCGGCGGACGCGTGGTGGTGATTTCGTTTCACTCGCTCGAAGACCGGATCGTGAAACGCTATTTCAAGGAAACGCCGGCATTGCACATCATTACGCGCAAGCCGGTGACAGCGACGGAAGAAGAGATCGAACAGAATCCGCGCGCCCGCAGTGCGAAACTGCGCGTCGCGGAAAAACTTTAGGGGGTGGGGATCCCCGGGGGGACGGTCACAAGGAGGCCGCCCCCTGAAGATTTGGAAGCATGAGACGCAATCGCAAACGCGAGCCTTTGCGGTTTGGCACGGTGGCCAAATCGTTGATTACGTGCGCAAGCATCGCCGCCATCGGTGTCGGCTACGTCTGGCAGAAGAACCAGATCTACCGGCTCGGCGACGAGATGAAGAAGCGCGAAGCCACACTGCTGGCCACCGAGAAGCGCAACACGATGCTCAATGCGCAGCTCGCCCAGTTCAAGTCACCGGCCTACCTTGAATCCCGGTGCCAGCAATACAATCTCGGCCTTACCGCACCCAAAGAATCACAGATGGTGCGACTGCTTGAGCCCGGCCGCGAATGGGACACGCGCCTGATGCCGGTGGTGCGTAAGGTGGCCTCCCGATGAAACGCCGCGCACTCATCGTCGTCACCGCTGTTTCAATGACGTTCACCGCGCTGGCGTGCCGGCTATTCCAGTTGCATGTGATCCGCCGCACCGAACTCGCCGCCGAAGCCGCGGCCAACCGGGAGAAAGTCGTCCACCGGCAAGGCCGTCGTGGCGAGATTCGCGACTGCACCGGCAACCTCCTTGCGAACAGCCAATCCGTGCGCATCGTTTTCGCTGACCCGACGATCACAACGTCGAACGCACTGGCGCTCGCCCACAAACTCGCGCCCTTATTGAAGATGGACGAACCGGCGTTGGTCGCGCGGATGTCCGGCAACGGCAAGTACATTCGGCTCGAACAAAAGGTGGACGAAGACACCGCCGCCCAGATTATCGCGCTTAAACTCAAAGGCATCGGCCTCGAAGACCAGCTCAAGCGGACGTATCCGAACGGCGACCTTGCCAGCCACATCCTCGGCTTTGTGAACAACGAGCACCGGGGCGTTCAGGGCATCGAAGCCGGCATGGATCAATACCTGCAAGGCTTGGCCGGCTACGAAATCATCGAGCGCGACCGGAAGGGCCGCGAGATTCGCGCGCTCCGCGACGAAGAGATTGGCCCGCGCGACGGTTTCAACGTTGTGCTCACGATCGATCAAGTCATCCAGCA
>Ga0182021_10010198_pt1 | contig 11143 bp, 11 predicted proteins | sample 612E3MmetaG_FD_120493 | JGI IMG/M metagenome (GOLD analysis project Ga0182021, IMG submission 120493) | Permafrost microbial communities from Stordalen Mire, Sweden - 612E3M metaG (Illumina Assembly) | ecosystem: Environmental > Terrestrial > Soil > Wetlands > Permafrost | place: Sweden...
GGAGGAAAAGGTATGCCAAACATTGATGATTTTATCAGGCCGAAAGAATGGATTTCCGATTTTGTAAATGACATAGGTAAGGTGTTGAGGGATTGGGGAAAGGATAGATATATACCTGTCAGACAGAAGATCGACGAGGATTGGACGGAGCACAAGATCGTCAAGCCTATGCTGAAAGAGGTACTCGTCGATCTTGGAATTAACGCTGCATTTTTCCCATATGAGGTGGGCGGGACCGATATTCCGGATATCGCCACACTGATCTGCGTTCTTGGCGAAGAGGGGGCGAGGATCGATTCGGGATTCACCGTTGCCTGCCTGTGTTCCATATGGCCAATGATGCCTATCCTGCTGAACCCGCACCGCAACATGGACCTCCTGAAAATATTCGGACCGAAATTCTGTGGCGACAAGCTGTATGTAGGATGCAACGCCATGACCGAACCATCCAGTGGTGCGGACATTGAGAACATTGACCGGATGCAGGGCAAGACCATTCAGACGACCGCCAAACTAGACGGTGATGAATGGGTGATTAACGGCCACAAGATATGGCCTACAAACTCAGGCGACGTGGCAAACCTTTACGGCGTGGTGTGCACCACGAAGAAGGGGTCAACGGACCTGAACGACTTTGCCTTCATTTACGTGCCCGCTGATACAAAAGGGGTCTCGGTCGGAGGTCCTTACCAGAAGGCAGGCATGGCGGCGGACATGAATACCGATATCTGGTTCGATCATGTGCGGGTGCCGAAGAGCTATCGTGCACATGGTCCCGGCGATGACCTGAAATATTTCAAGGAAATGATCACTTATGGGAACCTGGGGACTGCTGCTATGTGTCTGGGGGTAATGAAGGGCGTCTATGAGATTATTAAGAAGTGGACGTCAGAGAGAATCATCGCCGGCAAACCCCTCAAGGAACACAGCATGGTGGCGGCTTCACTTTCAGACATCGCTATGCAGATTGAAGCAACATCCGCCTGGCTATACGTCTATGCAAGAGAGGTCGATCGGCCTGAAATTTATGGGGTTTACCCCTGGGAAAAAACACTGGTCCATAAGACACGCGGACTATCCACATTTGCCTGTAAGGCCGTTGAGAAAGTATGCAGCACTGCCATGGATTACATGGGGTCATATGGATACGCGAGAGAATATGATCTTGAGAAGCACTGGAGGGACGGCAAAATGCTGGGACTCTGGATGGGCGGTCTGGGTTTGAAGCAGATGGAGAATGCCAGGTACTGGTATGATCTGGAGACGTTGTAGGCAGGGGATACAATAACCAGGATTAATAAAAAAATAAATTAATTAGGAGGCGAACCAATGGCTCTATATCCGTCGCAAGAATGGTGTGATTCATGGAAAAAAGCAATGAACAATGATCCGGCATGTATAGAATACGGGAAAAATTGGGGCCTGGATTTTCCAGGTGATTTTCTTTTTGAGGTCACCCCGGGATCAGGGCTGGATAAGACACACTACCTTTGGGCCGACATCAAAGGGGGCAAGTGTCTTGAATTGAAAATGTTCGATAGCCCAGGGGAAATAAAGCCTGGGTTCTATGTCACTGGTTCCTATGGCGACTTTAAACCGGTGGTTAAGGGTGAAAAAGACTTTATAGAAGGCGTTGTTCGGGCGCTCTTCAAACTGAAGGGGGATATGGGAAAAATCATGCGCAATGCCAAATACATTCGGGCGATGGCAGCTTCCATAAGCTCATTCAAGAACGAGTATCTCGGCGAGTGAGGGCGGCATAAGGAGGCCAAATGGGAGACATCCGCATCATCGGTGATCTCAACGGCTTAGGTGCTAGTCTGCTGCCCATCATGGAGCAGAACATCGACAACCCGGAGCTAATGAAGAAGATCAGCAGGATTTCCGGGAGCCTGGTGGCTACCGAGAAAAGCACCGGTGTGGCGATCACCGTTATCTTCGACAAGGGGAGCATATCGCTTAAGGACGGCCCGGTTGAGAAACCATCGGCTGCACTGTGGACGGACTTTGACACCTTGGCCGCATATAGCTGCGGCGAACTTAATCCCATCGTGGGCGTGCTCAAGGGCAGGATCAAGGTAAGGGGAAACCTCCTCAAACTCCTGAAGATGGTGACCATCATGCGGACAGACTAACACAACACGGTAAGGAGATAAGAACATGTCTGGTTTCATGGGAAAGATTCTCAGGGTGGATCTTACACACAGGAGGGTATCGGAAGAGCCCCTTCCCAGAGGAGATGCCTCCCTCCTCCTGGGAGGGTGTGGTTTGGCCACCAAGTACCTGTTCCAGGAGCTCAAACCAGGCGTTGACCCGCTCGGACCCGAGAACAAGATTATCTTCATGTCGGGGCCTTTAACCGGGACACTCTCACCAAGCTCAGGCAAGTATAATGCCGTCACCAAGTCCCCGCTCACGGGCCTCTGGTGCCAGTCGGGCTCAGGCGGGAAGTGGGGCAGGGAGCTTAAGAGGAGCGGCTTCGACGGCATCATCATTGAGGGGGCCTCCGAAGAACCAGTCTACCTCATCATTAACAATGGCAAAGTTACGTTCAACGATGCTTCCGGACTCTGGGGGAAGAACGTGTTCGACACCACGACGATCCTCCAACAGCAGCTCGGCAAAGACTTCTGCATCGCCTGCATCGGCACGGGCGGGGAAAACCTTGTCAAGTATGCCGCCATCATGAACGAGCGCCACCGTGCGCTTGGCCGGGGCGGATTCGGCGCGGTGATGGGATCCAAGAAGCTCAAGGCCATAGCGGTGAAAGGCGAGATGAAGATTCCCATATTCGACCAGGCGGCCTTCAAGGCGGCTGCTAAGGTGGCCTCCGACTTCATCAGCGAAAGCCTCCTGAAGATTACGCTCGAGACGTATGGCACCCCCATGGTGCTAGATCTCGTCAATGTCAAGGGAGGGCTTCCCACACGCAACTGGCAGAGCGGTGTCTGCACCTATGCAGACAAGATTAATGCGCCGGCCATCAATGAAAAGATCCTGGTAGGGAGGAAGGCGTGCTATGCCTGCCCTATTGCCTGCGGCAGGCTCGTGGACATCAAGACCGGGAAATATGCCACTAAGGGCGAGGGACCTGAGTACGAGAGCATCGGCACCTTCGGGTCCATGTGCGACATCAGCGATATCGAGGCCATCACCTATGCCCACATCCTGTGCAACGACCTGGGTCTCGACACGGTCTCGGCGGGCAGCACCATCGCCTTTGCCATGGAGTGCTACGAGAAAGGGATTCTCAATAAGAAGAGCACGGGAGGGAAAGAGATCCTGTTCGGTGATGCGGACACCATGGTGGATCTGGTTCGCAGCATAGCCGCCAGAGAGGGTATAGGCGACCTCCTGGCAGAGGGCACCAGGCGCATGGCCGCTCAGCTCGGGCATGGCAGCGAGCGGTTCGCCATGAACGTCAAGGGTATGGAACTGCCCGCCTATGATTGCAGGGCCACAAAGATCACCGGCCTGGCATATGTCACGGCCAACCGGGGCGGTGACCACATTACGGCCTATGTCCAGGGGCCCACTTTTCTTGACATCCCCTTCCTCATCGTGGAGGAGAACACAATCGAGGATGTCACAAAGGAAAACCCTCTGGAGGCCAAGGTCGTCAAGGACATGGAAGACGCCCTAACCACCTTCGATGCCCTGGGCGTCTGCAAGTTCATGGGCATGGCCCTCATGGCCGAGGACATCCTGTCCGTGATCAACGCAGCCACGGGGTGGGACCTCGACGTGGCAGGGTTCAGACAGGCCGGCGAGCGGATCTTCAACCTGGCCAGAGCGTTCAATGTAAGGGAAGGCCTGAGGAGGAAGGACGACACCCTGCCCAAAAGGCTGCTCGAAGATCCCCTGCCCGACGGCCCTGCAGCAGGGCTTACCGTGGACCTCGATCCGCTTCTGGACGCCTACTACGAATTCAGGGGTTGGGACAGGCAGACCGGGATACCCACAAGAGAGAAGCTTCGCGAACTGGAACTTGATTTTGTGATCGACGAGTTGGGAGACTGAAGAATGAGCGAAAACAACAAGAGACCATGGATCAAGAACTACAAGCTCGGACCGTATGCCCTGGCGGACACCATGGCACCGTATCCGGTGGTGTCGCTTAGTACCATCTTCGATGAGACAGCTTCAAAATATGCGAAGAGGGCTGCATGCGAGTATCTGGGGAAGAAATACACCTGGGAGGAGCTGAAGAATATGGTTGACAGGCTTGCAAGCGCCCTGGCAGGCTTCGGTATCGTCAAAGGGGACAGAGTGGCTACCATCCTGCCCACATCACCCCAGTTCATCATCAGCGATTATGCGATCCTAAGGGCAGGCGCGGTCCACGTGCCATGCAGCCCACTGCACCGCAGCAGGGAGCTCGCCTACGAGATCGGCCAGTCCGGTGCGAAGATCCTCATCTGTCTCGAGGAGTCTCTCGATCTCGTCGGCGCCATACGGGACAAGACGATACTCGAGCACATCATTGTTACCAATGTACAGGATTTCTCTGCAGAAGAGCCGGCCGTCAAGGAGATACCCGGGGCACTCCAGATCAGGAAGGTGATTGCGGACCATGAGCCTATGCGGGCTGCGGTCAGCGTGAACCCGAAAGAGGACCTTGCAGAGCTCGTGTTCACCGGTGGCGCCACCGGTGTTCCCAAAGGGGTCATGTTGACACACCACAACCTGGTCACGAACACTATCCAGGCATTACCCTGGGTCCTCAAACCCCTGGATAAGGGGATAATCGGCAAGGCATCCATGCTCATCGGGATACCCACGTTCCATTCCTACGGTCACTGGACCATCAGGGCGTCCGTGTTCTGGGGGCTCCAAATGCTCCTGCTGCCGGACTCGAGGGACACGGATACCATCGTACACTTTCTAAAGAAGTATCGACCCTTCATGGCACCCCTGGTCCCCACCCAGTATATGCGGCTCGTGGAGAAGAAGATCGGCAGGACGAACACGACCTTTACATCAGGGGCAGCGCCTTTGCCCGAGAAGGTGAGGGCCGATTTCAAGAAGGAGACAGGCATGCCCATCACCGAGGCATACGGGCTGACCGAGACCAGCCCGGTTACGCACTTTAATGTGTCCAGCTTCTCGAAGATAACTGGCTTCATGCCCTTCGAGAAGGTCGGCTCCATCGGGGTGCCTGTGGTAGACACCGATGCCAGGGTTGTGGACAATGCCACGGGAAAAGACCTCGGTCCGGGCGAGGTGGGGGAGCTCTATGTGAGTGGACCCCAGGTGATGTTGGGGTACTGGCCCACGCCGGGCTCCGGCCTCACGGACGGCTGGCTCAAGACCGGCGACCTCTGCAGGATGGACGATGACGGGTACTTCTTCCTCGTGGACCGCGACAAGGACATGGTGAATGTCTCGGGCAACAAGGTCTACACCACACTCGTCGACACCGTGCTCTTCGAGCATGCCTCTGTGGCCAGTGCGGTGGCCATCGGTGTCCCCGACCCTGAGCGGGACGGCAGCGAGCGGATCAAGGCGTTCGTGGTCCTGAGGGACAGCTGCAAGGGAACGGTAACGGAGGCGGACATCATTGAGCACTGCCGGCAGAACCTTGCGCCGTATGCAGTGCCCAGGACTGTGGAATTCAGGGACAGCCTTCCCATGACCGTGACGGAGAAACTTTTCAAGAAGCAGTTGAGAGATGAAGAAATGCGGAAACAGCAGGAAATGAAATGATAAAACGATTGATGGAGAACACCATGACTAAATAAATGGGGAGGCCAAAATGACAGCAATAGAAGAGCTTAAGAAATTACCTTCACGAGAAAAGAATCCGTACATAAAAGAATGGAAGGCAGATGGGCGCAAAATCGTCGGTTTCACCTGTCATTATGCGCCGAAGGAGATTTTTGCCGCAGCAGGCATATTCCCTTACCGCTTGGAGGCTCGTGGCACGAAAGAAACAGGACTTGCCGATGTGTACTACCACCGCTTCAACTGTACGTATTCCCGTTGTATTTTGCAGGAGGGTCTTTCCGGCGGATATGATTTCCTGGACGGAGTGTGCTTCCTCAATGGCTGCGAGCAGATACGGCGGATGTACGAAGTATGGCAGGAGGCCGTTCCGTCAACTGATTATCAATACATGGTCACTGTCCCCCACTCGATCTATGATGAGGGCTTTGAATGGTATAAGGAGGAGATCTTCAGGTTCAAAGAAGATCTAATGAGTAATTTCTCCTTAAGACTTAACAATAGCGACTTACAGTTAAGTATCGGTGTGTACAACGAAAGCAAACACCTGCTGAAGGAACTCTATGAGCTGAGAAAGGCCGATAATCCTCCCATCAGCGGTACAGAGGCAATGAAGATCATATTTGCTGCTGATATCATGCCCAGGGAAAAGTACAATACCCTCCTCAAAAAATCCCTGAAGCAGATCCGGTCACGTGATGGAATTAAAGATTACAAAGCCAGGATTATGATCGGAGGTTCCCCCTTAGATGATACTCAACTTATTGAGATCATCGAGAGCCTCGGTGGGATCGTGGTGACAGATACCCTCTGCGGAGGCTCAAGAAACTTCCAAGAGTTTGTTGAGGTTGAACAGGATGGAGATCCCTTGGCAGCGATTGCCAGGTGCTATTACTATAGTAATCCATGTCCCCGTATGCTCGGTCATTTCAAATCGCGGCTCCAGTATACGGAAAAAATTGCCAAGGAAGCGAATGTGGACGGCATCATCCTCCAGAGGGTCGTGTTCTGCGACAACCATGCTGTTGAAAACACCATGTTAACAGATGAATTGGAACCCAAGGGGATTCCTGTACTCAATCTCGAGAGAGAACATATGCTGACTGATGTGGGGAGAATGAGAACCAGGATCGAGGCCTTTATCGAAAGAATTTCAAGGAGGTAGACCATGGCTGAATACAGTGACAGAAAAGACAGGACAATCACCACAAGGTGGCAGATAACCGGTGATTTGGCAAAATTTATTCTGACGCAGGATCTCACGCACCTGGATGATTGGGGTGGAAAGGAGGCTGTACGCGAGGTCTTGCCCGAGCACTATCAGAAAAATTTCGATCTCGTACAGACCGATTTGGTAAACTGCCTCCTGGAAGAGAAGAACAGGAAAACGGCCATGGGCTTTGCGGAGTGCATGGGGAACTGGGGCGACTGGTTTCACTCACAGCTGGATCAAGGGAAAAAGGTAATATACCATTATTTTGTCCATACCATTGAGCCTATGCTTGCCCTTGATCTTGCACCCTTATGTCTCGAAGTACTCTCAGGCTTGAGCGCTGCCCTCTATACCGACGGGTGTGAAGAGGGTATCGATACTATGCATGCCGAAGGGTATCCCGACCACCTCTGTTCTTCCAATATGGGAGGAGCCGGCTTTCTCTTAAAAGGATACGTACCTCAACCTGACGCCTTTTTAAAGGGGACCACCCCATGCGATCCCAGCAACAGGGTCTATGAATATCTTGCCCACAAATTTAATGCCCCTCTTATCGTTGTTGAGACTCCATATTACATGAACGAGCGTGCTCTCAAGTTTTTGACGAATGAAATGAAGAGGATGATTGGAAAACTGGAGAAGATTGCAGGGAAAAAGATCGATGAGGACAAGTTGAGGGAGTCCATTAAATTAAGTAATGAAACCGGGGAATATATCTTGAAAATCCAGGAATTGAGGAAGCTGGTACCATGCCCAGACACGGGATGGCATCGCCCCGCCGACACCATCTTTACGGCACAGATGGGAACACCTTTTTCCAGGGATTATTTCAAGGGCCTCTATGAGGTTGTAAAAGAACGCGCTGACAAGGGCCAGGGAGTAATACCGGAGGGCAAGAAGGAGATACGCCTGGCGTGGGGATATACCTGGGAGTGCTTTGATCTGCCGTTTTTCAACTGGCTTGAAAACAAACACGGTGCAATCTACACGGAAGATTGTCTCACGTTATTCCCCGCGGACTATGCGATGATTGATACAACCAACATGGAGACCATGATCGAGGGGCTGGCACAGAGATTGATGCAGGTGCCCATGGCGAGGCAAGCCATGAGCTGGTCAGATACTTGGATAAATGATTTTGTTGATGTAGCAAGAGCATATAAGATTGATGCCTTGGCCATTGGCGGTCATATGGCCTGCAAGCATTTCTGGGCGCTCAACAAACTTCTTACCGACAAGGTAAAGGAAAAAACCGGTGTTCCTGCCTTGCGTTTCGAAATGGATATGATGGACAAGAGGTTCACCAGTCCCTCGGAGTTGAAACGTATCATGGACGACTTTTTTGCAACCTTCTGAACATTTATCTGAAGACGTAATTCATGAAGGGGGAACATAGAATGTTGATTCTTGGTTGTGATGTCGGTGCCATAACAACAAAGACAGTGATCTTTGGAGACGATGGTATTGTGGCATACGATATAACAGCGAACAACGGCAACCTGACAAAGGTTGTAGAAAAAAGCGTGGACAATGTGATTTCCAAGGCCGGTGTATCGCTTGACGGCATCGATGTAAAGGCGGGTACAGGGATGGGTGAGCGGTACATCCCCTTTGATCACATCACGGAAGGCATTATCAAATGCCTTGCCGTGGCTGCCCATCGGATCCATCCTCATACGCGAACTATTGTGGATATGGGGGGCTTGGTAACCACCGCTATCAGCATCAACGAGAAGGGGAAGGTACTCGAGTACAGAACGAGCGATAAGTGCGCGTCAGGGTGCGGTTTTTTTCTGAGGCTTGCTGCCCAGGCCCTTGAAATGAAGGTCGAAGATTTTGGTAAACTTATTCTCCCCTACGAGGAAAGTGCCCATATGGGCACCCAGTGTGCAGTATTCGGGGAGAGTGAAATTGTCAGTCATATAAATGACGGAGTGGAACCCGAGAAGATTGCAGCCGGGATCAACCACTCCCTAGGAAGATCAGTCACCACGATGATCAACAGGATTGGGGGGATCAAGGATATAGTTGCCACCGGCGGGGTCGCGAAAAACAAAGGTGTGATAAGGGCAATAGAGGAGACACTCGGCATGGAGGTGATCACTCTCTCATCAATAGACGAGCAGCTGTTAGGCGCACTCGGGGCTGCATTGTGTGCACAGCAGCGAGTGCAGCAGGGATAAGGAGTGATTGTATGATCTATGTGGGTTGTGATGTCGGTTCCCTTTCGGGCGAAGCAGTGATCATCGAAGATGATGCCATTGTTATGCATGATATTATACGGGTAAGAACCAGGCCAGAGCAGACCGCCTTAGAGGTTACTCAGAAGGCCCTCGCAAAAGCAAAGATGTCGTTTGATGACATAGATTATTGTGTGAGCACGGGCTATGGTAGGGAGAAAATCCCCTTCGCACAGAGCAGCATCTCGGAGATCTCCTGTCATGGAAGAGGGGCGCAGTGGGCCAACCCGAGTGTCCGGACGATCATAGATATCGGCGGTCAAGACGCCAAGGTAATCAGGGTAGACAAATATGGTTACATGGTCGATTTCGTAATGAATGACAAGTGCGCTGCCGGGACGGGAAGATTTCTCGAGGGGATGGCTAGAGTCCTGGGTGTTGAGCTTGAGGATCTTGCAGCCCTCTCTTCCGGAGCAACCTCTCCTGTTGCCTTAACAAAGACGTGCACAGTACTGTCACAATTTGAGGTGTTGTACATGCTCAATGATGGGGTAGACAAGATAAACATTGCTGCCGGGATAAACCGGGCGATGGCTGAGAGAATAAGTAAGCTGGCTAAGCGTGTTGGAATCAGGGAAGGTGTAGCCATAACAGGAGGTGTCGCAAAGAATTTTGCAGTGGTCCAGAGTCTAATAGAGGTCCTCGGAGTGGAGTTTGTGAGCCTCGGCGATGTCGATCCCCAAATCGTAGGGGCCTTAGGTGCAGCCCTATTCGCAAAGGAACGGTGGCAGAAGGCCCGGCAGAGGGAGGCCACCCCGGCCGGAGGAAACAAGGATACAAAGAACGTATGTACCTGAGGGCTTCACGTCTATTAATAGGAGGAAAGAATGTGCGAATGCTGCAGCTCACACAAGAGACCCGTTAATGAAATCATCGCGGTAACAGGAAAAGGCGGGACCGGTAAGACCACCCTGGTATCCCTCATGACCCGAATCCTGCACTCAAAGGGGTTCTCGGTCCTCGCAGTGGACGCAGACCCTGCGGTGAGCCTCACTTATGCCCTCGGATGCTCTCCTGCCAAAACCATCGCGGACCTCAGGACAAAGATGATCGAGGATCCAGAAGAGAAGAGGAGGATCAAGGACATCCCCATGGAGGAGGTCATAGCTGGGGAAGCAGTCATGACCTGCAATGGATACAGCCTGCTTGTTATGGGCAAGTCAGAGGGACCGGGCTGCTTCTGCAAGATAAACGATCTCCTCAGGTATGGGATCAGTACGCTCTCGAAGCAATACGACTTCACTCTGGTCGATTGCGAGGCCGGAGTCGAGCAGATCAACAGGCGCGTCCTGGACACCATCACGAGGCTATTCATGGTGACGGATACGACTGTCAAGGGTCTGCGGACCGCCTCCAGCATCCGCGGGATCGCCGGTGAATACGGAATTCAGGGTGATTATACCAAGGGGGTGATCCTGAACAGGATACGAGGCACGGAGATCGATGAGATGGTGAAAAAGGCTAATGGCCTGGGCATCGAAATCCTGGGCTTCATGCCTGAAGACCCTTGTATAACGGAACATGATCTGCTGGACATACCCATAACGGACATCCCTGACGATTCCCCCTGTATGAAGGCAGTCAGGGATATCCTTGAGAAGCAGGGTTTTTTCCATGATGCTCATCGCCATGAGGATAAAGGCACGCACCGCTGAACTTTATATGAAGATAGTAGCCGGATTGCAGGGCAAGGGGTGGATAACGAGGCTGTGAGGCGGGAAGCGCCTTTTTTTCTACATATACATCTCCTCTTTAAGGAGGAATTGATATGAAGTGTGTTTTAAAGTCGGCATTATTTCTTTGTGTATTTTTCATCTTGCCACTCATTGTGCATGCCGAGGATTTCATAGCCCAGGGCTTTACTTAAAACTTGCTAAATAAATAATTAAAATACCCCTTGACAAAGAAATTATTTTTATTTATTTTATAATGAACGTTCAATATAATATTATAACATTATCGTGCA
>Ga0182021_10010199_pt1 | contig 11143 bp, 8 predicted proteins | sample 612E3MmetaG_FD_120493 | JGI IMG/M metagenome (GOLD analysis project Ga0182021, IMG submission 120493) | Permafrost microbial communities from Stordalen Mire, Sweden - 612E3M metaG (Illumina Assembly) | ecosystem: Environmental > Terrestrial > Soil > Wetlands > Permafrost | place: Sweden...
AAACGCGAGCAGGTGCCCGGAACATTCTTTTTGATCGGAATCCAGGCGGAGAAGTTCAGCAGTTTGACGAAGCGCATTTACCGGGAAGGTCATGAAATTGGGAACCATACTTTTACTCATCCCGATATCAGCTCGATTGGATCAGGTTACATGCGGGTGGAGATGAACCTGACCGAGCGCTTGTTCGCCAGCCGCTTGGGCATGCGCACCATGTTGTTCCGTCCACCGTACTCAGTCGATGCAGAACCCGATACCGAAGACGAGGTGAAGCCGCTCGAAGTCACGCAAAGCATGGGCTACATCACCATCGGCAACAAGATCGACACCAAGGACTGGTTTGACAATCCACCGCTCACTCCGCAACAAATCGCCGCATCTGTGCTCGACCACCTGCCTCCCTGCCAGCCGAACGATCAGAAGTGCGGCAACATCATTCTCATGCACGATGGTGGCGGCGACCGGGCAAGAACCGTGCAGGCGCTTCCGCTGATTATCGACGGCGCCCGCGCCCGTGGATTTCAATTCGTCCCCGTATACCAGCTCATGGGCAAAACGAAAGCGGATGTCATGCCGCCGCTTCCCACCAACGAGTTTTGGTCCGCACGCTTGAATTGGATCGGTTTCTGGCTCTTCAGCGCGACCATGACCGGCATCACCCTCATCTTCTTCCTGGGTGACATCCTGATGACCGGCCGCCTGATTTCAATCGGCGTCCTCGCCCTCTATGACCGCGCCCGCTCACATGTATATGGAACGCCCGCGCAGATTGCGGCGTACCGGCCCCGGGTCGCGGTTCTCATTCCCGCGTATAACGAGGAGAAGGTCATCGAACGTACTGTCCATGGCGCGCTCGATTCCGACTATCCCAATCTGCGCGTGATCGTCATCGACGACGGTTCTAAAGATCGCACTTTGGAAATCGTCCGCCGCACGTTTGCCGCCGAAGAAGCTGCCGGCAGGGTATTGATTCTCACCAAGCCGAACGGCGGCAAGGCCGAGGCGCTGAACTTTGGACTGGAGCACATCGGCAATGCGGAAATTTTTGTCGGCATCGACGCCGATACCATCATCGCTCCCGATGCGATCCTTCGCATGGTGCCCCACTTCCTCAATCCGAAAGTTGCCGCCGTCGCCGGCAACGCCAAGGTCGGCAACCGCGTCAATCTCTGGACGCGCTGGCAGGCGCTCGAATACATCACCAGCCAGAATTTCGAACGGCGAGCGCTCAACACCTTGGGCGCGGTGAGCGTGGTGCCCGGTGCCATCGGCTCCTGGCGTATCGCGGCGGTGCGCGAAGCGGGCGGCTACCATGTGGACACCGTTGCCGAAGACGCCGATCTGACCATGGCGCTCTTGCGCAACGGCTATCGCGTGGAATATGAAGACCTGGCGCTCGCCTTCACCGAGGCTCCGACGACGGCCAACGCGCTCATGCGCCAGCGCTTCCGCTGGTCGTTCGGAATTCTGCAAGCCGTCTTCAAGCATCGCGGTGTCTTCGCGCGCAAAGGCGTTCTGGGATTAGTTGCTCTTCCCAACATCCTCATCTTCCAGATTCTGCTTCCGTTAGTCTCGCCTTTCATTGACCTGATGTTTGCGGTCGGCGTGATCTGGTATTTCATCCAGAAGCACTTTCATCCAGACACCACCGATCCGGCCAGCTTCCAGCGGTTGCTGATCTTCTTCGGCGCGTTTTTGGTGATTGATTTCCTGGCTTCGGCGCTGGCCTTCGCGTTAGAGCGTCGCCAGCCCCAAGCCCGCGAAGACGCCTGGCTGCTCAGTCAAGTGTGGCTGCAGCGCTTTGCCTATCGCCAGGTCTTCTCTCTCGTTCTATTCCGCACCCTGAAGCGCGCCATCCAGGGCCGTCCCTTCGCCTGGGACAAACTGGATCGCACCGCCGCCGTAAAATACGTCCCCGCCGAACGCAAGGAATCCATTACCTTGAGCCGCTGAGGATACGCACTATACACCATCGCGAAGGCGGCTCAGTATCCTATCGCCGTGATCAATCCGTCTTCGCTGCCACGTGGCCCGCAGACTTCCACATATCCTGCCTCTTGTCCGGCGAAGCTCCGGGCGATGCGCTGAACGGAGCACCGGCCACACAGGGAAATGGGCCGAGCACCGCTCGCCGCGAGCAGCGTGTGAGTGATACCCATCTGCGGAACCTTGGCCACCGGACCCGCTTCGAGAGCATTGACCCACAGGTAGCGCGCGGGGTTCGAGCAGGAAGTGCAATGGCTATGAAGTCCGGCCAGAAGGGTGTCCAACTCCCCGCGCAATAATTCGCTCCAATCGCTCTTCGGTCGAAAGACATAGCAGGGCAATTCCGCGACCGGCTGAATGACCACAGCGCGCCCATCATAATTGCAGTAGTCTTCGTCCAGGTGTTCCAGAAGGCAGGGGACGCACAACGGCACGATGTCCTCGACGGCCGACTCTGCCGTCTTCGAATAGCCATGCATGGCTGGCGCTCCGCAGTGCGCACACAGCCTGCTCTCGACTTTCTTCCTCGTCAGCCGAAGAACCGCCGCCCCGACTCCAGCGACAACGGCAGCGATAAGCAAAATCAGCCCTATGTGCATAAACGCGGTTCCTGCTCCTCCAGGCCGCCGCGAACGGATTCTAGCAGACTGGGAGACTAGCTCTCGCCCTCCCGTGATCCCTGTCACTGACATCCGCAGACCAAGAGCGTGTGGTAGAAAGGAGAAGCCGATATGCCGCACACAATCATCGAACCCTTCCGCATCAAGAGCGTCGAACCCATTCACTGGACGACCCGCGCGCAGCGCGAGCAATTGCTCCGCGCCGCGGGCTACAACCTTTTTCTTCTGCCTGCCGACGATGTCCTCATCGATCTGCTCACCGATTCCGGCACCGGCGCCATGTCGACCCACCAGTGGGCGGCCATCATGGAAGGCGACGAGAGTTACGCTGGCAGCCGCAGCTTCGAGCGCTTCCGCTCCTCGGTGCAGGATATTTTCGGCTACAAGCACGTCATTCCCACTCACCAGGGCCGCGCCGCCGAGCGCATTCTGTTCAGCGTGATGTGTGGAACAAAGAAGGGCGATGTCGTCCCCAACAACACGCACTTCGACACCACCCGTGCCAACGTGGAGTTTGTCGGCGCCGAAGCCGTGGATCTCGTCATCGCCGAGGGCCGCCAGCCCAGCCTGAAGCATCCTTTCAAAGGCAACATGGACGTCGCCGCGCTGGAATCTCTGATCGAGAAAGTCGGCCGTGAGCGCGTACCTCTGGTCATGCTGACCGTGACCAACAATTCGGGCGGCGGCCAGCCAGTGTCGATGGAGAACGTCAAAGCGATCAGCGCGGTTTGCCGCAAGCATCGCATCCCTCTCTACTTCGACGCCTGCCGTTTTGCCGAGAACTCTTACTTCATCAAGATCCGCGAGCAAGGCTACGAGCACAAATCGCCAAAAGAAATCGCGCAGGAAATGTTCAGCTACGGCGACGGCTGCACCATGTCGGCGAAGAAAGACGGCATGGCAAACATTGGCGGATTCCTCTGCACCAACGACGATCTGCTAGCCCAGCAGGAGAAGAACCTGCTCATCCTAACCGAGGGTTATCCCACCTACGGTGGCCTAGCCGGTCGCGACCTCGAAGCGATTGCCGTAGGACTGCAGGAAGCGTTGCACCAGGACTATCTCGAATATCGCATTGCCTCGACCGCATATCTAGGCAACCACATAGCCGACCAGGGCGTGCCGATCGTGCAGCCGCCCGGAGGCCACGCCGTTTACATCGACGCGCGCGCCTTCCTGCCGCACATTCCGCCGGATCGCTTCCCCGCCGTAGCGCTCGCGAATGAACTCTATCTCGAAGGCGGCATCCGTTCGGTTGAGATCGGAACCCTGATGTTCGGAGCATCGGCGACGATGGATCTGGTGCGCCTCGCCATTCCCCGCCGCGTCTACACCCAGAGCCACATCGACTTCGTGGTGGAAATCATCCTCGAAGTCTGGAAAAAGCGCGAGCAGATCCAAGGCATGAAGCTAACCTACGAAGCCCCATTCCTCCGCCACTTCACGGCAAAGCTGGAGCCGGAGCCGGCGGAAGCGACGGCCGCCCTGCGAAGCTGATTTCGGGTGGCACAGCGCCGAACGGAATACCCAGAGTTCTGCCAGTGGAGAGCCGGGCGTCCCCGCCCGGCCCGCGATGCGCTGGACGCCCGAGGATGCCCGTAGCACCATCGGATCGCAAGCGCAGATCACCAGCGCTTGATGATAAAGGCGGTCTTGTCGTCGATGCGGTCCTTTTCGCGAATCTGCTGCAGGTGCTCGTCCTGCCGAACCGCATAATCCAGAATCGCATTACAAATCCCTTTTGCCGGCTCATCTTTGTGCTCGCGGATCACCTGTTCAATCTGCAGCCGGTCCTCCTCATCGCTGCCATCGTAGACCCCGTCTGTATACAGGAAGAGGATGTCGCCGGAACTCATGAGCGTGATTTCCGCCAGGTCCGAGGATTTCATTTTCCGTGTCCTGAGCGCCATCGAAAAATACTTGTTCCGATCAGGATTGTCCTCGGGAATTTCCAGTCCGAGCGCCAGGAATTGCACCATCCGCGCCTTGTCCATCTCCATGAACCTCCCGTATTCCGCGGAAAAGACCAGTGGTGGTGGGTGGCCGAAATTTACAAAACGGAAAGATCCACTGGGACGTATCTCACCGTAGAGCATGGTCGCGATCTCGCGCGAATTGTCATCCTTATCCCGTCCCAACGCGTTCCTCGCCGTCACCGACTGTGCCAGCCGAAGATTAATCTTCTCGAAAATGTCCGGTGTTGTTGTTCCGTTCCGGTCCAGCTCGGAAAGCATGAGGGCATGGAAAGTGTCGTGTATAGTGGACGCAATTTTTGCCGAGATGACCCCATGCCCCTGAGCGTCGACCAACAACACTCCCGCCGTCGTGTAGAGTTCTTGCAGATTTTCGGCGATTCTCAGTTGCTCCGAGCTCTTGGCTCTTCTGTACCCCGCGGCGGCAGAAGAGTGGTAGCCCGGCTGAGACTTCAACCACTGCACATGCTCATCCACCGAGTTTCGCGGCGGCTGCCCTTTGGGAAGAGGTTCCAGGTACAGTTTCGACCGCTTGAGGGCGCCTGCGATGCGGGCGTCGATGTTGTAACGCTGCTGAAAGTTGATGTACTCAAAAAGATCGCCCCCCACGCTTCCGGCTGGAATCGAATTGCCATACATATCGATGCCTTCCAGTTGGGGAATCACCCCCTCCACTGGCATCAATCGCTTGCGTAAGTACTCGTCAATGCTCGGTTCTACCGGCGTAGCCATAGCAAGGATCCTGTGCTCCTTTACCTTTCGTGCATCCTAAGTGTAGTGCGTCAAACAGATCGACGTTTAAGATTCGCTGACTTCCCCGTGATCCTCTGTGTCCCCCGTGGTTAAAGCCTTTGACTTCCTCGTCAAACACCAAACTTGTATCGGATCGAGACGAAACATAACCATCGCTATCTTCAACGCAAACACTAGAGTCGCGTTCGCAAAATAGTTCTTTGAAGGGGTGCGGCTTCAGCCGCGCCGTTTCGCCCCAGTTAAATCGGGGCCTTAGCCGCTGAGGGAACAGCATCCTTCTCGACAAACCCATACATGAAAACATGCTCTAGAGTCGCCAATCGGACATAATTGAATTATACGAAAGCCTGACCCATGGCCCAGCACAGCCCCCTGCAGGAATTGGCATCATTTCCAACCGAACGCGGCCTTACCCCAGATTGTTAACGCAACCAAGCTCATTGACCACTCGCGTTTGCACTGACCTCCTAGCGGCTCTGAACGTGATCGTCTTTACAATGCAATTGCTGCTCTTGAAGGAATAAAAGCGGTCCCTTCATTGGGCACGGTTCTAAGGGAAGTTGTTGTAATCAGGCCGAGCAGCACACTCTCACCGGACCGCGACGCATACTTCCTTCGGCGACGCTGGCGTCACGGTCGTAAATTTCTCTTGATACCACTGAAAGACACGATCTCTCCGGCCGTCAGTTGGATCATTCACGACCGCATCTTTCATTCCCATCCGCAGCAGCGTCACATAAAGTGCTGAATGGAGATAGATCGATCCGCCGTTGTAGCGACCGGTAGACGCAAACAGCCGCAGCAGGTCATCTTTGACCTTTGACGCATATTCGGGCCCTGCCCGGCACAATCCGAGCACCGCCGTGGTTTGCGCATCGCGGGGCGCATGTTCTGCTTGTAGTGTCGCCGCAAACAGATCCGCCATCTCTGCGGGAGCCGCATCCCCGAGTCTGATCATAAAGGCCGGGGCTTGTGACTGGAGGGACCAACCGACCCCCGATTCCGCGTTGTTGGCGTCGGCGTGGGCAGCCTCCACCAACTGAGGCACCAAGGGTGCATACGCGTCCTCCGGTAATCGACCGATCATCTCCGACAATACGAACCGGACATTGTTGTTGTTGTATTTCAGAGCATTGTGCTGCCGCCCGTGGCGTGTAACCGTGGTGACTTCTTCCGCCCGCTGAAGGGCTTGAACCATCGCGGGCGCCTCGGCCGCGGTCGATTCCGGATGCTGCAATAAATACGGAAACTGCCAGTCGGGCAGCACTAAATCGGTCACCAGATCATGGAAGCGTCTGAGTTCGTTGTCGCGTTCCTTCTCTTGATACGACTGCAGGTTTTGCGCCACCGTTGGGTCACTCGCGGTCTCGCTGATGCGGCTGGATGCCGGCATCGCGACCAGTCCCAGCGCGGCGGCAATCGCAGCGGTATTGGCATTGTGGTCGAGGTCACGACTATTCTTGCCCGCCAGAGGTGCATAGGCATCGCGTTCAAATTCAGCGAAGCAACGCCATTTGGGGGTGGCAGAGTCGAGCGCGCAGCCGATCACCGGCGCCGGCAACCAGGTGAATGGCGCCGCAGTACCGCCCTTCAGGGTGAATGACTGGTTGCTCGCGTTGGTCAGGGTGATGGCCGACACCTTGGTGGGCATCACCCAGTCTTGAGTTTCTACGGTTTCTTCCGCTGCGACACTCAGAACGGGCTTCGTTGGATCCTCGGGTTGTCGCAAGAGACAAAGATTGAAGTTAAACGCGCCGTTTTCCTGAAAGGCAAAAGTGACGACATTCGGATCACTATGTCCAATCGCGTCGCACACTGTTTTCGCCACAACCCGGTACGACAGATGCGACGCGATTCGGGGATTTCCATTATCTCCATACACGACCGGGATATCGTAGGCTTCCACCAGGTTTTCTGGGACTTTCGAGAGCGACGACGTCGAACTCACCACCTTGGCTTCAACCACCAGATCGTTCTGCTTCGGATCAAAAGCTACATGCACGGACTGGTTGTTTCGAGCGATTTCCTGTCGCAGCCGGAATAATTGCCGGTGGCCAGCGATCGTGATGCCGGCATAAATAGAAAAGTACAAGAACGGCAGAACCACCGCAGCGCGTGGCAGCGTCCGGTCCCTTGCTTCTTTGGCCATCAGAAGAAAACCAAGATTGACCGTGACAACCGACCAAAGGGGGGCACCAAGGATCATCAAGAACACGCCCACGATCGGAAGGTGCTGTGCCAGGAAAAGAACACCGGTGAAGAGAAATAGCAGAATCGACTTCGGAAGTTTTTGCATTCCGCCCACGCCCATTCCTTCGATCCATCCAATTTTGGAGGCAACAGGCGAATTGGAACAGTATCGTTGGAACAGTATCGATCGAGCGTCCATCGAACGAAACTTGCCGGGCGGATGGATTTAGGGGCGGGTGCCCACTCAAGCTCGCTTTAGCCTGAGTGGGGCAGTTTGTGCGCCGTGAGGAGGAGGTTTGCAGTTCTATAAGAAGGGATGTCAAGAAAAAACCTCTCCCTCGACCGGAGGCCGAGAAGATTTTAGTCTCGAGATCCAGCCCACTGACTGTAAGTGCCCCTCGATTGCGCTCGAGAGGTTTAGCTCTGGCTTGTTTGCCCTTCCCTTGGGGTTTCATCTTCCGGTGGTGACCACGCCAATCGAGTCTTGAAACTTGGCAAGCGGACCTGTTTTGCTTGCTGACGCTCAGCCTCGCTGTCGGCAAAGTTTCCTATCGAGCATGTCTATCGAAGAATTTGCCGACACTTGTCAGGAAATCACCCGATAGACTGGTTCAGTAATGTGCGTTACCGTACAGTGGGTCGTACTGTACTCGACGTGGCGCAGAGCCTCCAAGTCCTTGAGTCCCTACCCCGATCCGGTCCTGCGCCGCGTTTCTCGCTTTAACCGGGAATCTTGGAGCGTGGACATGATGACTCTTCAAGCCAGTTCCAGAACGGGGCACTATATCGCGGCGGTCATGCCCGTGATCGACACGCCCGACCGATCAGAGTACCAAGTGGTTGTATTTCGGCACGGACACGAGGTCTACCAGCAAACGGAGAGAAGTCTAGAGGACGCCATACGGACTGCCAGCGCCTACCTAGATCGGCAGAACGAGCAGGATTTCGACAGCTAGATTTGTTGAAAAGTTGATCAGCACTTCGTCTCGTCGCAGAACGCAGCGGCGCACGGATGGCACGCGACAGGCCGTGCGGAACACATCAAAAGTGTCACGAATTAGGCCTATCCACCAACAGTTCCCTCCGAGCCACTGCATCGTACTACGACGTTGCTTTGTGTCTGCAAAAGACAGGGGGGTAATGTCGCAATGGATATGAAAGATGTTATGAATCAAGTCCGTGAAGATCTTCGGAAGCAGCCCGGCAGCCACTTCTCCGAGGTTTACCTTCGGACCGTTGAACGCGGAGCCAGTGGTGGCGACGTTCGCGCTGCCCTTTACGAGATGCTGAAGCGGGATGAGGTCAGGATCAAAGATGGTATCTAAGCTGAAAGGCATTCATGAAACGTCTAGACTCGGGACATATTTCCAGCAATTGTTCAGTGCTCATTACACCCCCGGTTCTGGCTTAAGAGGATAAGCACTTACTTTTGATAGAGATCAATGGGGCGCTTCATGAAGGCGCACTAATTGCCATACTCTTTTAATCCATCCCCCTAGAGCGTGTTTCAAAAACACGTCCGGAGCGTAATCCAGAAGCAGGCGATATAGAAGAAGGCGCGATAGGTACAGAGTAGATGTTCATGACGAACCAGCAAGCGGCGGAATTGACCGAGCCAGGCATTGGTCCGCTCCACGATCCAGCGGCGCTTGTGGCGTCGCAGTTTGCGTCTGTCTTCACAGCGCCGGTGTTGGTTGTTCTCTCGATACGGCACGATCAACTCGATGCCGCGGCGGCGCAGTCGCTGGCGCAGCGGATCGGAGTCGTAGCCGCGATCAGCAATCACGCGTTTCGGTTTTTGCCGCGGGCGGCCTTTCGGGCGCGGGACACGGACCTCGGCGAGCGTGGTCTCCGCAAGCGTAACTTCACTCGGGGAGGCACTTACCAGCCGAACTCCCAGCGGAAGACCTTCACCGTCGACCAGTACCATCCACCAGTACCATCCACTTCGTCCCGTTGCCCCGTTTGGTTTTGCCGACGGCAGAGCCCCCTTTTTCGCCGGGGCGAAGCTGCCGTCGAGAAAATCCTCGTCCCACTGCAACAGCCCCTCTTGGTCCAGTGCCCCCAGCAGCGCCCGCCAAACGCTGAGCCACACGCCTTCGTCCTCCCACTACTTGAGCCGCCGCCAGCAGGTCGAGGGCGAAGGAAACTCGTCGGGCAGAAACCGCCATGCCGCCCCGGTCTGCAGAATCCACAAAATGCCTTCGAAACAAGCTCGGTTGGGAAAAGGCGGACGGTCTCGCCCATCCGCCCGCACTCTGGGCGGTGGAAGCATGGCTTCCATTAACTCCCGTTGCTCGTCCGTCAACAGCTTCTGTCGATCCTTCATGACAGAAGCTCAACCCCTAACCTGTCTCACACATAAGTACCTAAGGTGAGGCCGAACCTATTTTTGAAACTCGCTCTAGGTCGAAACGGTCTTAGGCGGAACTCAACCCATTCGCAAATACAGGAGCCAGTTGTGAACATGCGCATCAGGAATTACAAACTTTCCAATCTGTTCGCTCTTTCTGTGACGGCGGTATTTCTGTTTTTCTTCTGCGGCTGCGGCGGCACCGGCAGCACTCCGGCGCCGGCAATTCAGGGTCCGCTGAGCGCCGCGAACATCAACCTGATCTTCGTGGTCAGCGGGGATTTGGATTATCAGGCTCCCGGAGACATCAGTGCAAGCACGGCCAACCTCACCGATCAGGGCCTGCAGCGGTCGCTGCTTATGGCCCCGTTCCTGCAAGAGGACGTATTGGGAAATAATAATGTAACCGGCATTTACGCGCTCGAGCCGATGACCCATCAGCAAACCACCTTCGGTTACCCCGATATGGCGGCAACTGAGACCATTGAGCAGTTCGCCCTTCTCAACCAAATCACTCTCTCCACCAATGCTGCGGGCGGAGATTTCTATACCGGCAACAACTACCCGATCTACGTATCGTATGCGTTGGGCTCCATACCCAGCGGAGTTGCCGCACCATCGTTCCCCTGCCCCAATTGCCAGGGACTCGATTTCAACGATCTGGGAGGCGACAACGAAACCCTGGTTACCGGCATCATCGATGCGGACCTTCCAGGCTATTATGTTTTTTCAGCGCCGTGGGAGACCACCCGCGACCTGTTGGAAAACATCAATACTTTCGAGCGTTTTAACCTGGCTCTTCCGTCGGGCTATCAAGGTCCCAACTATATCTATGCGATCTCGATTCCGCCGTCGGGAAGCGCTCGCCTGACCACCTACAACAGCAATGTGAGTCCGCTAAACACCTACCCTGTGCTCCCTGTGCCGTCCCCGCCGGCGCTGGTCAGCGCTTCCTGCACGCTGAATGTGCCGTCCAGCATCGTGACCCTCGGCAGCGCGGGCGCCGTACTTCCGGCGGGAATCAACACCAACGAAACTCTTTACCTTGTCCGTCATGCCGAGGCGCATCCGAAGGACTACTGGTCCGACAACAACTATGTCGGCGCGGGGCAATGGCGCGCGCTTGATCTTCCCAATGCGCTGCTCGGCAAGATCAGCCCCAACCAGGTTTGGTCGGGGGACATCTCTCAATTTACCCAGGGAACGACGACCGCTTCGGGCGAGCATCTTTGGTCGGGTATTGCGCCCGCTTTAACGGTCGAGCCCTACGC
>Ga0182021_10010200_pt1 | contig 11143 bp, 7 predicted proteins | sample 612E3MmetaG_FD_120493 | JGI IMG/M metagenome (GOLD analysis project Ga0182021, IMG submission 120493) | Permafrost microbial communities from Stordalen Mire, Sweden - 612E3M metaG (Illumina Assembly) | ecosystem: Environmental > Terrestrial > Soil > Wetlands > Permafrost | place: Sweden...
ATCGATCGTCCGGTAGGCATGCCCCGCGGTGTTGTTGCCTCCCGCCCAGAGGATCGTCGTCCACTTCATCTCGAAGTATGTGCAGGAGTCCCCCACGATCCCGCCCCACTGGCCGGGACCGGTCCGGCGCGGCAGGGGGACCGTGAAGAGGTTCGGGTTGGATTTCGTGCCGTCGCAGAAGAAGGTCCCCAGAACGTGGATCCATCCCGTCGGGCTCGCCATGATGATCGTATTCCCCGAGCTGAACCGGAGCGTGTCACCCGCGTTGACGATAAGACTGTCTTTGACAACATATGTGTGATTCGGCAGGGTCGTCCCCTTCACGTTCCCCGAGAGCGTGTCGGGCAGGGTCGCCGCTCCCGCACTCCCGGCGAGCGTTCCCAAGACAATGAGCGTAATAATCGAACGCATGCGTGCTCCTCCTTACAATTGTTTGTGGTGAACACCGTGTCTGACCCGATGCCGCTACAACCGGAAGCTGAGCCCTACCGAACCGCGGAACTTGTTGTATTCCTTCTGGATGACAATCGGATTGTGTTTAACGTAGTCTCCCGAGGCAACCTCGGTCACCACGGTCGAATTCAGCAGATTAATGAGCTTGATATTGAACTTCAGGTTGCCAATCAGCGTCTGCTCTCCGGAGGCGTCGAGCTCGCCGACACCGTCCTGGTACGTGTCATACCCGTCGATCTGGGCCACCGCAATCAATCGCCTCCCCGTGTAGTTGTACGAGACGTTCATTGTCGTCCCCCAGTCGGGGTTCAGGTAGCTCAGGGAGAGATTCACAATATCCGGCGACTGTGATTGCAGGGGGCGGGTCTGAACGACGGCGGGAACGGGTTGCACCGGATCTCCGTATGCGTCGATGACGGGTACGAGCTTCGTGTTCGTAATGCGGGAGATCACGTGACTGTAGTTTGCCGTGACGATGAAATCCCAGAGGCGCTTCGAGATGACCCCCTCGAACCCGTCCACGGTCGCAGGAGCACCGTTTCCTTTGGTTGTGACAAACACGATCCCCACGGACTGATACTCGTCCTCGATCGGGTCTGTGATCCTCTTGTGATAGTAGCCCACGGAGAACATGTCCGACGGGTTGGGATAGTACTCGTAGCGGAGATCGAAATTCACCGAATGGGCCGGCTTGAGATTCGGGTTCCCCTGCGTCTGACTGTTGTCCGATCGGTCGGAGGCCGGGACGAGGTCGAAGTAGCTCGGCCGGCTCATCGACTGGGTCAGCGAAAGCCGGGCGATGTTCTCAGGCGTTATGGCATACCGGAAGTGTATGCCCGGAAGAAAATCGACAGTCGTAACCTTCGCCTCGTTCTCTCCGACTGTGACCGGGGCCATAGTAAAATAGGAGTCCCGCGCCTGCTCCCAGCGGACACCCGCCAGAACCTGCAGATCCCCCAGGATCCACGTGTACTGCAGATACGACGAAAAGAGATACTCGTCCGCCTTGTAATTCTGGTAGCCGTAGACGGAGGTTCCCGACGTGCTCCCGAACCCGAACGGGACGGTAATCGCGCTGTCGATCGACGTGAAGGGCTGTGTCCGCCCGTTCAGGATTGCAGGATTGAGTTTATAGTCATTTTGAAAATTCACCCTGTTGAGCTTCTGTCCGATCGCCCCCACCTGCAGCGAGTGCGTTCCGTCGTCGGTAAAGTGGACGGTCAGATCGATTTTCGCCAGGAGCTGTTTGTCATCGTTCTTCCTCCAAACGTGCGTTATCCCGGCCAGACCGATAAAGGGCTGAAGATTTCCATACGGATCATAATTCCTGTACAACGAATACTCCGCCTCATCGGGGCGGTCCTGCAATGCGTCCGTGGCGTTGAACGTCCAGCGCAGGTCGACAGGGGATGCGCTGAAGTGGTCCCCTCCAATACTGAAACTCGAGATATCCTGAACCCGCAGTGCCGATCGATTTGTGTACGTCAGATCGGCCGCGCCCCGCTCCCCGTCAATCGTTATCTGAACCGCGTGGCGGGTCTGATCCTCCTCCTGCCGGACATACAGGTATGTGGCGTTAATCTGCTGCTGCGGATCGGCGATGAAATCCGCTTTTACCGACAACCCTCCCCGTATCCTGTTTGTGTAATATGCGCGGCTATCGAACGTGGCCGCATACGGGGTCAGGTGTCCTTCCTTGTCCACGGTGTTGATGTCGGAGCTTACGGAATAAAAATCCGTCTGGACATGATTGAACGTGTTCTGGTAGCTCCCCGCGGCAATGATGCCGAGCCGCCCGTCGAACTCCCTGTCGCCGACAAGGAGGTTATACAGCCCGTCCGGGGGCGTTTTCCTGTCCGTGAACTTCAGATTGTTGACTGAGAAGTCCTTGCTCGTCGGCTGGTATCGCGGCGCGAGCTGCGTCGTCGGATCTGCGTCGCTGACGACCCCGTGCGCGCGATCCGGGTCGAGCTCCGGGACTGTGCCCGGGTCGAACCTGCTGTACATGGCGCCGAGAGTGCCCTCAGCGCCCCCACCCGCCACGCCGAACGAGAAGAGAAAATGATCAGGCGCGTCGCGCAGCATGAGGTTTGTCGAACCGCCGATCGCGTCACCGGCCAGCTCCGGCGTCAACGCCTTTGTCACCTCGATCCGCTCGAAGAGGCCGGAAGGGAAGATGTCCAGGGGGAGATACCGGTCCTTGGATTCAGGACTCGGGATCTTGATGCCGTTGAGAAGCGTGTTGTTGTACCGCTGTTCGAGGCCGCGCATGACAAGATACCGGCCTTCCCCCTGGTCGCGGATGAGCGACATGCCGGAGACGCGCTGCAGGACGTCGGCCGCGGTGCGGTCCGTCGAGCGGTCGATCGTCTGGGCGGTGATCACGTTGACGATGTTGTTCGCCTGCTGCTCTGTCATCCGTCCCGACGTTTCAAGTTCCCTGTTTGCCCGGGCGCGGACAACCACTTCGGCCATGCTCACGGGCTCTTCCTTAAGGACAATACTCAACTCCACCACGGAGGAGTCAGCGTCAATCGTGACACCGTTCTTTTCGAATTTATCGAATCCGATCATTCCCACGCGGACGAGATACGTTCCAGCGGGAATCTCGGGGATCGAAAAGTTCCCCTCCGGAGTCGTGGTTGTTCCGAAGCGCGTTTCAGGGAGACTCACATTTGCACCCACGACGGGTCCCCCTCCTTCCTTCGCCGTGACATGACCTTTTATTGTTCCTGCGAAAAGCTGCCCGGCAAATAGCGCGAACAGCAGACAAAGACGAAAACCGTATGAAAGTCTTATCAAGTGAAGAGCCATGTCATCCTGTGTAGAAACGAGGACCGACGAACTGGAGGTGAACGCGACCGGCAGGAGCGGAGAACAGGATGTCTCGAGGACAAGATACGCGGGGAGAGTTGCCTCAGTATTATCGGATGGTTACGAAACTGTTACGAACTTCTACTATGCATGCGCCCTGTCGAATACGGGTTTCTGGTTGAGACTTCACTTGAGAGATATCGCGGAAGTTTCACTCCGGCAAAACTCCGGATTCCGGCGTCAACGGACGTGTAACAGGAACGGCCTGAACTGTGTGCACACCGGAACGGGGCGCGACACTCAGACACCAGAAAATAAAAAGAGGACTGTTAGGATTTGAAAAATGGTAGATGTATATTTGAGGAGAGTCAGATTCAGCGATCCTCCCTTTCTTCAAAATTTTGCCGCGATTCCGTAATCACAAATTCAGGTTCAGAGGGGCATCATAAGGAGTTTTCAAGTGAACAACGACGCGAAAGAGCGATTGAGAAATGTCGCCAGAAGGCTTACAGAGACGGCGTTCTGGTTAGCCTGTGACGATTCTTCAAGCGAAGAGGAATACCAGGAATCCCTAGATGCCCTTGTCAACCATCTAACGAAGGTACGCAAGAGGACGCACGATTTACATGCAGAAGAAATTCCGGCGTAGTCGATGATACAGTGACCGGTCGCGTTCAACCGGTCTACCCCGCCCACACACCCGCTGCAGATGATTCCCTCCCATAAAGGCCGAAATCCACGGCCTGCAGGACTATTTAACCCTTTCGTAACCGTGCGGTAACACAGGGGTAATCCGCGGTGCGCATATTGGGTCACCGCGTTGTCATCCTTAGTCCATCAAAGGTGTCCGCATGGCCGGCAAAGCTCTCCGTTGGACCGTCACGTTCCTCGGGGCATTATTTTTCATTGTTGCCGGGACACTCGTGCTGGCATCACTCCTGGACCATATCGATCTGCTCCCCGAAAGTTCGTTCCTTTACGGGATCGATTTTATCCCCCCCCTCTGGTTCTTTCCCGCAGTCGCTATTGCAGTTATTCTTGCCTGGGCATCCCGCAGGGGTACCGCGGCGCTCGTCCTTTCCGTGATGTACGGGATACTCCTGGCGGGGTTCGGCGACGTTGCCATTCCGTTCTTCCAGGAAAGAGCAGATCCCGGACCTCGCTCGCAGACCATGAGCGTTGCCGCGCTCAATGTCCGGTATTACTCATACGGACTTGACAAGGTGCTTGACGAGGTGAAGCGGACGAATGCCGACCTGATGCTCCTTTCAGAAAACGTCCTCGCGGAGGACCAGATCTCCCATGTCGAAAAAGTCCTGGCCCCGTCGTCATTCCGGATGGACCACGAAAACGGCACGGCGATCGTCTCCCGTTACCCGATCGTCAGCTACAACGAAATCACGCTGCCATCGCACGAAGCCTCCCTCTCCGGGGGAAACGACATCGACTCGATGGACGCACACCCTCACCGGTCATTCAGCCACGCAATCCTGAACGTGAACGGAACCAGGGTCCACGCAATCTCCATCCGGTTCATCGCGGGAAGGCCGAAGGACCATTCGTTCCGGGAAAACCTTCTGTGGGGAAGATATCTTTTGCGGGTGCAGAAGCAGGAAGTGGAGTTCTTCACGGAATATCTCTCCCGCCTCAAGGGGCCCATCGTCTTCGGCGGGGACCTGAATGCCCCGCCCCGCTCCAAAACCATGAGGGAGCTTGAAAAAATAGCAAGAGACGCGCAGATTGAACACAACTTCTGGGGAGGGGTTACGTTCCGCACCGAATTCCCCACGCTGAGGATCGATTACCTGTTCGGGATGAACGGCATGGAATCGACCGCGGCGCACAGGCTCAACGATGAGGTTTCAGACCATTTCCCGGTGTACGCAGAGTTCCGGTTCAACGGCGAGGGATCAACGCCGGCCGATCGGGCGTCATCCCCGTTAACGGACAGTCTCCGGCTCGCATCGATGCCTCCGGGCAGGTAAAAGAGCGCGCGCGTGGAGGGAAAAGCTCTTACGCGCCGGACCGACGCGTGCGCCGGATGACCGACCGATCCATCCAACTCTCCCCCGGATTCTCTCCGCGGCCTCCAAGAATCAGTGCGAAGGCGAGGCTGACAAGCATGCCGATCACCGCCCCTGCACAAATATCCCTCAGAAAATGCTGGGACAGGTAGACCCGCGAAAACGCAATCGTAACGCCTGTGACGGCGAGCGCGGCCTTCGTCCAGCGGTTCGAGGTCATAAGTCCGAGGCAGAAGCAGGTCGCGCACGCGGTCGCGGCGTGGCCGGAGGGGAAGCTGTTATAGGAGTACATCGTCACCCCGGGGACCAGATGAAGCGCGTTGGTCCCCCTGAAGTATTCCAGCGGGCGTACATTTGCCGCGAACGGCCCGTGCTTGAGCACCTGCACGATGAGCGCAGACACGATGTTCACGGCAGCGACGAGAATCGCGTCGCGATAACGGACAAACAGGAGAATGAGAACAAGGAGGACGACGGCCCACCCGTCGCCGAGGTTCGTCACGAGCCGGAAGAACAGGTCGCCCGCGGGGGTATGATGGGCATCGATTGCAAGGTGCACCTCCGGTGTTGTAAAGAGAACGAGAAGGGCGATTGAGAGGAGAACAAAAAGACCCAGTGGAACGAGAAACGACCGGTTGTCGGACAGGAGGCGTTTAGCCCGCCCTCCCATGCCGGATCCCTGAAGAGTGCGCATCAGGTAATAAACAGGTCCGGAATCACGTAGTCAACTCGTCTCACGAATTATTCCCCCAGACAGAAATCCTGAGAACCCAGAAGACCCCCCCGACAATCGTCATACCCATCCCGATGTAAAGGAGCACCGCCCGGTCCTGCGCATAACCGAACAGCGAGATAACCATTCCCGCAAGAAAAACAACCGTGAGGATCACGAGGCTGACCGGGACGGCCTTCCCGGATGCTGAACGGGCGCGGCTCATACGTCCCCGGTTGTCCGGATCCTTCATTCCGAATCCTCCCCCCGCCACCGGACTTCCTCCGAGTCGCGGGCGCCACGGGAGGCCTGCCGTCGTTTCTGAATCGCCCCGAACACCGGGATGAGATCCCCGGCCAGCCCCAGGGTCTTCACGTACGTGTGGCGGCACCTGGGATTGACGCACTGGAACACAAAGGAACTTCTGCTCGGTGTTGCGCTTATCTTCACGTCCTGCCCGAAACATTCTCTGCAGCGAGCCATTGTCTGTCCCCCTCGAGTTGACCAAAAGTACGCACAGCGTGTTACCCGAGTGTTACCCCCGTATTACTATTCTGTGACCTCGCCGACGCGCACTCCGGGCGGAGCCGTCGCGCGGAGGAATTCCTACCAATGCGCCCGCTTTTGCGTGCCGGTGGTCCGGCCGGAGGAGGCCTGGTCCGGCCGGGAGTTGCCTTTCCGGCGCGATCGCGCTATGTTCATACGCAACACTCTCCCGGAACAACCGCACTGGACGGAAATGGCGTCTCAGGATGAGCACCGGCGTTTTTCCACTTCGTTCGAATCTATCGTCCCCTGGCTCTTTGTCTGCACCGAATTCGCGTTCCAGCTGCTGATGCGGGTATACGGGTATCACAGGGACGAGCTGTACTATCTGGCCATCGGAGATTCATGGAGCTTCTCGAATCTCGACATGCCCCCGGTATCCCCCCTCTACCTGAGATTGTTCACGACGCTCCTCGGTCATTCCGTCCGCGCGGTTCACATTGCCTCCGGGCTCTGTTCGGCACTTACGGTCGGCATGGCCTGCTTCATCACGAAGGAACTCGGAGGGAAAGTCTATGCGGTCGTCCTCACGGGGACGTTCATGCTTTTCTCGGGTTTCATGATCTTCGGCTCGATATTCACATACGACTCCGCCGGGAATCTGATTACCGTCGCAGCACTCTTTGCGGCGGTGAAAGCCGTACGGGAAAACCCCCGATGGTGGATAGCCGCCGGCGTGCTTACCGGAATCGGGATTCTCAACAAACTGACAGTCGTGTTTTTCGTACCCGCGATCGCGCTCTCGCTCCTGATTCTCCCCCAGCGGGCCGTATTCCGGAGGCGGTGGATCTGGATCGCCGGTTGCACTGCGATCCCTTTCGCGCTCCCGTTCCTCATGTGGCAATCGAACAACGGATGGTACTTTCTGGATTTCGCATCGGCATACACCGGAGAGACGGCATACAGGGCATCCTTCCCCGTGTTTCTCTGGAACCAGATATTACCCAACAATATTCTGCTGTTCCCCGTCTGGCTTGCCGGTCTCATCGTCCTCCTCGTCTCACCCCGGTGGCGCACGCACCGTTTCCTCGGAATGTGCTACCTCATTCTCTTTCTTGTATTCTATCTTCTCCACTCCCCGTTCTACTTCTTGCTCCCCCTCTATGCCGTCCTGATCCCCGCCGGCTCAATCTGGATCGAAGAGCGGCTCGGCCATTTTCCGCCGACTTCTCGGATTGCGAGGATCCTCCGAACGGGAATTCCCGCGGCGTATGTCGCGGGGAGTCTTCCGCTCCTCCCGCTGGCCGCACCCGTCCTCCCGGTTGAACAGCTTGTCCGTTATGCATCGGCGCTCGGGGTGGACGCGGGGATCAGGACGAACAATATTACCGAGGGAATACTGCCGCAGCACTTCGCCGATCGTTTCGGTTGGGAGGAAATGGTGAGCGCGATCGCCAGAGTCTATCACGCGAGCGCAGCGGGCGAGCACGGGGAGCCCGGCATCATCACGGGCAACTACGGGGAGGCAAGTGCGGTCCACCGTTACCGGAGCGCGTACGGACTTCCTGAACCGATATCGACTCACGGCTGGTTTTACTTTGAGGCGATGCGCACGCACAGCTTCAGATCATCATACGTCGCGTTCGGCGTCTCCACGGAAATGCTGCACGAGGGTTTCTCCACCGTCCAGGAGAAAGACATATTCAGGAACCCCTACTGTATCCCGTACGAGAACAACCAGCGGATTTATTTCTGTTCCGGGCTCAAATGCGATCTCGAAAGAAGGTGGCGCGTCGAGAAGCGTATGGACACGCAATTCAGGAAGTGCATTGACACGGCGGGAGTAATCCGGGCCATTGAATGTTACCACGCGCTCAAAGCAAAGGACCCGGCCACGCTCCTGTTCACGGAGCGGCAGATCAACACGCTCGGTTACGTTTACCTCAACAAAGGGGATGTCGATGCAGCGATCGCTCTCTTCGCGCTCAACGTGGAGGTGTTTCCGGATTCGTACAGCACGTATGACAGCCTTGGCGAAGGATACCTGAAGAAGGGTGAGTACCGCCTTGCAGCGCAATTCTACGAAGAGTCACTCAGGAGAAATCCCGCAAATGCGAATGCCCGGGAACATCTCAGGAAATTGCACACGAGCCCATGAACGCAGAGAATGTCTTCGCCGTGAGCCCGACCCAACGCTCCGGCGCGCCCGCGCGTGCTCCTTTTCTGACACATTCATTTCGTTCCGCGGAGAATGCCCATCGTCCCCGCCATGAACGGCAGGTTCAACGAACGAGGAGAAGTTTCTTCGACTCCACAAGTGATCCTGCCTGCAATCTGTAGAAGTACATGCCGCTTGCGAGCCCGCTTCCATCGAACCGGATGTCATGAACACCCGGTTCGGTTTCCTCATCCACGAGGGTCGCCACGTTCTGCCCCAGGCTGTTGTACACGGTCAACCTCACGCGCGCCCTCGCCGGGAGCGTGTAGCGGATAACCGTGCCGGGATTAAAGGGATTGGGATAGTTCTGCTCAAGACGGAATGCGTCGGGCGAACCCGTGGCCGGCACGGAAATGCCTGTCGTTAATTCCGACAGGGGTCGCCTGTAGACACCCCCGCCGAACGTTCCTGCAAAGAGGTTCGTGCCGATGATGGCGAGCGAATAGACCGAAATGGAGGTCAACCCGTCGTTTGCAGGGGACCAGGTCGTCCCGTTGTTGCCGGAGAGAAAGATCCCCGCGGCTGTGCCGGCTATCAGGGTCGACCCGTTCACCGCAAGCGCGCGGACGATTGAACTGCCAAGTCCAGAGCTGACAGGCGTCCAGTTCCCCCCGGCGTTCGTCGAGAGATACACTCCGCCGGGCTGCACCGGCGACCCCGGCTGAGTCCCCGCGAACACGTTTGATCCGATTGCGGCGAACGCGAGGACCGTAGAGCTCGTCAGACCGGCGCCGGCGGAACTCCAAAACGACCCGCCGCTCGGAAACACAAATGCTCCAGCGCCGTCCGTTCCTGCAAACAGGTTCGAGCCGATCACAGCAAGTGACGCGATGTACCCCGTCCTCAGGCCCGCGTTTATCGTTGTCCAGCTCGTCCCGCTGTTCGATGAATAGCACACTCCCCCCCCGTACGTTCCGGCAAAGAGGTTCGCGCCACTCGTTACCAGGGAATAGACGACGTTCCCCGTCAAACCGGCATTCACGGCCGTCCACGTTGTGCCGATATTATTGGATCGAAACACCCCGGCGTCCGTCCCCGCAAAAAGGCTCGAGGTGCTTGTCGTCAGAGAATACACGGTGGCGCTCGTGAGCCCGGAATTTGACGGTGCCCATGTCGCTCCGCCGTTCGGTGAATAGAATAATCCTGATCCGCTCGTCCCTGCAAACAGAAAGGTCCCCGCCGGGCAAACGGCCCACACATTGGTGCCCGCCAGTCCCGCGTTCACCGCCTTCCATGATGTCCCGTCGTTCGTTGAAAGAAACGCTCCCCCCGTTTCGGTCCCCGAAAACACGCCTGATGGGAGGACGGCAAGAGAATGGACGGTGGAGTCCACCAGCCCGGAGCTTATACCCTGCCAGTTGGTTCCGTTGTTGGGGGAACGGAATACTCCACCGTCCGCCGTACCCGCCAGAAGATACGTGCCGTCCACCGCGAGAGCATAGACGGACGTGTTGCTCAATCCGTAGTTGACCTGGGTCCACGTGGTGCCGGTGTTCGTGGATATATATACCCCGTCACCGTACGTTCCCGCAAACAGATTCGTACCGCTCACGGCGAGGGCCCTCACATAGGAGCCGGTCAGCCCGGCGTTTCGCGCCGCCCACGTCATCCCGCCGTCAGTGGAGAGGAACACGCCTCCCGCCGTCCCGGCAAAGAGATTCGTTCCCGAGAGCGCGAGAGAATAGACCGAGGAGTTCGCAAGTCCCCCGTTTGCGGCGGACCACACCTTCCCGCTGTCAGTCGAAATGCATACGCCCCCTCCGTATGTTCCCGCAATGAGGGTCGTCCCGTTGACAAGCAGCGCATAGACGACGGAAGCAGTCAGGCCCGAGTCGAGTCCCGTCCAGGAAGCGCCGTCGTCGGTGGAAAGGAAGACCCCGCCGTCAGTCCCGGCAAAGAGATTCACACCGTTCACGGCGAGGGTGTAGGCATTCATGCTTTTCAGTCCGCTGTTTACCCCCTTCCAGGTCGTCCCGGCATTCGTGGAGAGGAACACCCCGCCGCCGGCTGTCCCTGCAAATACGTTCGTACCGCGCTGGGCAAAACAATCAACGTTTCCACCCCCCGGACCGGCGGTTTGAACCCACTGGGCAGTTGACAGGGCGGGGCATGAACTGATCAGGATTGCAAGACATATCGAGGACGCGCATGGTGATTTCATAAGGCACTCTTTCAGGTCAGGTCATACAACTCCAGAAAACACCTCATGGCAAGTTGAATTTCCCGAAACATTGCACCACATTTCTCCGTACATGCTGGACGACCTACCCGGAAGAATTCAGAGTCAGGAGGATCCAATGATTGGCTACTTGATAGAGGTGATTGTAGCGTCGATCGTAGTTTCGGTGGTATCGTCCACCCTCCGCCTGACACCGAAGTACCCGAAGCGAATTCACCGGATATTGCAGCAGGTCCTCAACACTGGTCTTCTGACAG
>Ga0182021_10010201_pt1 | contig 11143 bp, 12 predicted proteins | sample 612E3MmetaG_FD_120493 | JGI IMG/M metagenome (GOLD analysis project Ga0182021, IMG submission 120493) | Permafrost microbial communities from Stordalen Mire, Sweden - 612E3M metaG (Illumina Assembly) | ecosystem: Environmental > Terrestrial > Soil > Wetlands > Permafrost | place: Sweden...
GAGACGGCCAACTGGGGCATCGAGATTCTGCGCACCGAACTCAAAGAGATCGACCCGCCCGAGGACGTCCAGGAGACCATGAACAAGGTCGTGAAGGCCGAGAACGAGAAGGTTGCCGCCGTTGATTTCGCCACCGCCGTCGAAACCCAGGCCGACGGCCAGCGCCGCGCCGAGATAAAGAAGGCGGAGGGTATCAAGCAGGCGCTCATTCTTAACGCCCAGGGCGAGGCCCAGGCCATCCAGTTGGTGAACGAGGCGGCCGACAAGTACTTCGTCGGCAACGCTCAGATCCTGCGGAAGCTGGAAGCCGTCGAAAAGTCGCTCGCCTTGAACGCCAAGGTGATCGTCCCCGGCGACGCCGAGCTGATCAACGTGATCGGCGAACTGGCGGGCGTGGTGCCGCTGGTGCCCAAGGCGCCTGTCAATACCACCCCGGTGAGGAAGTAGCGGGAAAGCCCAGTTCGCGCTGCATCTGCGCATATCGGTCCGCACCGTGGCAGTGGCGTCCACCGCGGGCATCGTGCTCATCCTGGGTGGCATCGGCTTGATTCGGACCATCCTCAGCCTCTCACGTGAGGTGGAGATCGAGGGGGCTTGGCCTTGGCGGCGCCGGGCGCAGAGTAGATCTGAGACCTCAGACTCGTCGGAAGCCGAGCCGGGGTAGGGAAAGGGCCGGCTTCCACTTCCTCTGGTCGAACGGGGACTAATGGTCTATCGTACGAGCATTCCGGCTCGAGGAGCGGGACCGGAGCGATAGGTCTTCACGAGAGCCAGGCCGGTCTATTCCGCGCCGCGCAGCCCCAGAGGAGGGGAGGGCGGAGGGCGAAAGGAGTAACGTGGGCACGAGATCGTGGACCCCTAGTATTGAACGAGTCGTCTCTCCCCATCACCCCCAGGACCAGGCGCGAAGCGGCAGATCCCGCGCCATCTCGCACCTCGGTACGCTGGTTGCCCTGGCCGTCGGGCTCGTCATCTGCGCCTTGGTCATTCCTGCCTCGGCGGATGCGGCAGCCTCGGCCACCCGGTACCAGCAGACCGACTCGCACATCGTCTATTCCGGCACCTGGTCGCCCTTCTCGCAGCCCCTCGCCTCCGGCGGTAGCTACCGCCGCTCTCTCACCAGCGGCGCCTCGGCCACCATCTACTTCACCGGCACTCGCTTGGATTGGATCGCCATGACCGGGAGCACTCCGGGCATCGTCGACGTATACCTGGACGACGTGAAGCAGGCGACCGTCGACCTCTACTCTTCGTCAGCCCACTACCAGGTGGCTGCCTGGTCCAGCGGCACCATAAGCGATGGCGCTCACAAGGTGGAGTTGCGGCGAAGCACCTCCAGCCTGGCCGGTGAGTACATTGTCCTGGACGCGGCGGACATCTGGGGGACGATAGCGAGCGGGCCGGACCCCGGTCCGGCACCTGTCGCCAAGGCGGTGAAGGCCAGCTGGTTGGAGGGATACCTTACCGGACTTACCAGCCGGTTGGCTCCATACTCTGCCTACATCTGCCAGGAGGCCGAGACGTACAACGTCCCGGTGCAAGTGGCGCTTACCTTCTTCAAGGACGAGAACGGGTGGTGGAAAGAGGGCTACTGCACCACGTACCCCCGGAGTTGGAACAACAGGAACCCAGGCAACCTAGGTTTCGCCAGTTGGGAGGTCAGTCGCTATCCCGGCACGGTTCTGGAATCCGGGCACACCTCCAATACGTTCGCCGTCTTCCCCACGGTGGAGGATGGCATCGACGCGTGGTTCTATCTCCTGCGCGTGCGCAATTCTACCTACTCCGCCGGCATCGACCAGATCATCGCCGGTGATGTCCAGGGAGGGTTCACGACCATCCTCACCAAGTACGCTTCGGCCGGCGCCAGTCGCATAAGCGGCGACGTCACGTACTACGCCGCCATCTCTGATCAGATGACCGCGGAGAATGGCTACGTGGGCGACTCGGGCTCCCGGACCCGCTACCAGCAGACCGACTCGCACATCGTCTATTCCGGCGCCTGGTCGAACTTCGCTAAGTCCCTTGCCTCCGGCGGGGGCTATGGTCGCGCCCAGACCAGCGGCGCCTCGGCCACCATCTACTTCACCGGTACCCGCCTGGATTGGATCGCCATGACCGGGAGCACCCCGGGCATAGTGGACGTCTACCTGGATGGCGTGAAGCAGGCGGCCGTCGACCTCTACTCTTCGTCAGCCCACTACCAGGTGGCTGCCTGGTCCAGCGGCACTATAAACGATGGCGCCCACACGGTGGAACTGCGGCGAAGCGACTCCAGCGCCGCCGGCGAGTACATCGTCCTGGACGCGGTGGATATCTGGGGGACGATAGCGAGCTAGCGGAAGTAAGTCACGTCGTTGTTGCGCCAAAGCGAGACCGGGGAAACGGGCTGGTCCGAGAGTTACCTGGATGAGGACGTCAGGTCCGAACTGAAGCGACTGGCTACCCAGCCGGGGTCCGCCGACGAGCACCAGGAGGCCGGCCTGCCTTCGAGCAGCTGGCCTGGCGGACTGCCCGTAGGACCGGACCGGCTCCAGGCGCTCGGCGACGTTTCGCGGGATGTCGAGGGAGCCCTCCAGAGCTACCGGGAGGGCTAGCTGCTGTGCGGTCCTACCGGGCGGTTCCAGGAGTCCGTGGTTTCCTCGCTGCGAGCGCCGGTCCCCGGCCGGGGTTGCTCCACGGCGCTGTCCTCGCCGGCCCGGCGCTGCCACGGGCGCGGCGGAGTAGGCCCCCGCTTTGCCGACGCCGCTTACCCGCGCTATACTTAATCACTGGTGTAGCACTGGCAGGCAGCGACCCGGACCGGCATGACGCCGGCGAATGACGGGTCAGGAGGGAACGTGCCAGACTTCAGGCAGACCGGATGGATCGGTATGAAGCGAGCTTTCGCGCTCATCCTCACGGCTTCGCTCATGCTTCTGTCCCTTTCCGGCCTCGCGCAGGCGGCCACCACTCCCGCCATCAAGAAGGCCCAAACCCAGGCCGAAGCATTGCAGAACCTCATCGACCAGTTGAGCGACGAGATGAGCGCCGCGGCCGAGGACTACGACACGGCCCAGCAGCAACTGGAAGACACCCAGGCCGCCATCACCAAGACCCAGGGCCAGGTCACCAAATCGCAGGGCGATCTCGCCACGGCGCAGGACCGGCTTAACCAGCGGGTCGTGGAGATATACAAGACCGGCGACCTGAGCATGCTGAACGTCTTGCTCGCAGCCGACAGCTTCTCTGATCTCATCGGCCGGTACGAGCAGCTGCAGCGGCTGAGCAGCGCGGATGCCGAGCTTCTCAAGCAGGTCTCCGACTACAAGTCCCAGGTGACCAAGCAGAAGACCGAGCTCGATTCTCAGAAGGCCCAGGAGCAGGTGGACGTCAAGAAGACGACGGACGCCAAGGGCAAGGTCCAGGCCCAACTGGCCAAGCAGAAGAAGGCGCTCAGCGGCAAGGAAGCCCAGATCGCCCAATTGAAGAAGGACGAAGCTGCCCGGGAGGCGGCGCTGCTCGCGGCGGCCAAGAAAGCGGCGGCCGATGCCGCGGCGAAGGCGAAGGCGGACAAGGCTGCAGCGGCTGCGGCTGCCAAGAACCACAAGACCACTCCCACCACCGGCGGTGGTGGAACCAGCGGCGGCGGCACCCCCAGCTACAACGGCGACAAGGCGGCGCAGGTCGTGCAGATAGCGCTGCAGTACGTCGGTGTGCCGTACGTATGGGGCGGCTCTAGCCCGAGTGGGTTCGACTGTTCAGGTCTGTGCAAGTACGCATACGGCAAGATCGGCATCTACCTGCCACACTCCAGCGCTCTGATGTACAACTACGGCACGGCGGTGGACAAGAGCGACCTCAAGCCGGGTGACCTCGTGTTCTTCTATACGCCCATCCACCACGTGGGGATGTACATCGGTAACGGCAACATGGTGAACGCCACCGGTGACCACGTGCAGATCGGCCCCGTCTTCAAGAGCAGCTACCACGGGGCGCGGCGAATCCTGACTTAGACGTCCAATGGCGGCGCGCCGCGGTCTTCGGGCCGCACGGGGGCGGGTGCCATCGCCAAGGGGCGCGCCGCGCAGAGCGCGCCGGAACGGTGTCGCTGGGCGGCAGTTCCTATTTGGGCACTTTGACCGCAAGCACCGGGCACGGCACCGACAGGATGATGTCCCGGCCGTCGCTCCCCAGCAGCAACTTGCCCGCGCGGGACCTTTGGTGCAGCCCGATGGCTACCACATCGGCCTCTTCCTCCTCGATCACCTGACAGAGATCCTCGGCCGGAGTCATGCCGCGGATAAGCCTGCGGATGGTGTGGGGGATGTCGAGGTCGGTGAGTTCCTTCTCGATGGCGTCCAGTTCCTTGCGGTAGGCGAGCACTTCTTCCTGTTCCGCTTCCATCGTGCCGCCGCCGCGGATGGAATGGGTGACGATGATATGCACGTCATGATGATGTTTCGACTGTTCGATAGCCCAGTCGAGCGCCGCTCTGCTCTCCGGCGTATTCACGTAGCCCACGACGATCCTCATCTGTGATCCTCCTCGTCGATCCGGCTCCCTCTAGGCTATTGACCATACAGTTTGTTGCGGCTCCGCGCAACAAGAGGGGTGGAGCGGGCTCCAGACGGCCGGCGCCCGCCAGTGGCTTGCAGCCGAGTCCGCCGGGCGTCTCCCGGCGCGGGCCGGTGGTTTTTGTGACCAGTCTCCCGGGTAGCCACCGCGTATGCACACCCTGTTCCTTATCCTGACGGTGTTCCTCGCCGCCGCCGTCGAGGTGGTGGAGATGGTCACCATCGTCGTGGGAGTGGGGGTCACCCGGGGATGGCGGGCGACCATGGCGGGAGCGGGCTCCGGTCTGCTCGTCCTGGCGGTGATCATCGGGGGACTGGGAACCGCGCTGCAGTACGTTCCCATCGGGGTGTTGCGGGCGGTGGTGGGGGCCCTGCTGTTGCTGTTCGGGCTGCAGTGGCTGCGGAAGGCCGTGTTCCGCATAAGTCAGACAGGGTGGACCAAACCGCCCGGGGGCAGCGGTGCGGAGGAGGACGAGGATCTGGAAGGCGCGCGGATGCCCGGGTTCGACTGGACGGCGTTCGCCCTTTCGTTCAAAGGGGTGGTGCTCGAGGGGTTGGAGGTAGCCTTCGTCGTGGTGGCGTTCAGCGCGGCCACCAAGAAGTTGGCCCTGGGGATCATCGGGGCTGCGGCGGCCTTCGTCATCGTTGGAACGGCGGGGGTGTTCGCCCGCCGCTATGTGGAGGGCATCCCCGCCAAGGCGCTCAAATTCGCGGTGGGGATACTGCTGGTGTCGTTCGGCACGTTCTGGGGGGCCGAAGGGCTGGGAGTGGAGTGGCCGCTCGGTGACGTCGCGATCCTGGTGCTGATCAGCGTGTATCTGCTGGTCGCATGGGCGGCGCTCGCGTTGCTGAGGGCGACCCGGCCTGCGCCGGCCTCACCACAGGAGCGCCCGCGGTGATGTTCTTGGCCCTCAGCTATCGGTACCTCAAGCGGTTCGTCGTGTTCTGGAAGGAGTTCCTCATCGGGGACGACTGGTGGGGCGCGGGCATCGTTCTGGTCGGGCTGGGGCTGACGTATCTCGCAGTCCACGAGAATGTGGCCGCCTGGTGGGTGCCGATCGTGTTCGTGATCGCCAGTCTGGCACAGAACCTGGTGCGGGCGCATCGGCGGGTCGCGAGGACGGGCTCCGAAGCGCAACCGGCGGCGCCGCCGAAACCCAGCGGGGATGCAGATCCGGGCCGCCGGCGCTGACCGGCGGTGACTCTCGGTGCCGGGTAGGCTGAGAACCATCGGGTCGGTCCTGTGGAGGACCGTTTCCCTCTTCCGGGCTCACAACATCAACGGCCTGGCCGCGTATGTCTCCAAGGCCACCGTCGCTGCGACCATTGCCGCCTTCCTGGTGCTCATCTGGAGCGCGACCTGGCTCATCGGGGACGTCCGCGGCTCGCTCAACACGATCTGGGGGGCGGAAGGACGCGGTGGCGGGGGGTTCAAGGGATTCATCGTGGGCAAAGCCATCGACATGGTGGCCGTGCTCATACTGGCCGGCCGCTTGCTCGCCACCTAAGGGTCGGCCGTCAACCCTTAGCGACGTTGATCGCTCTGGCGACCAGCATGGCGATGGTCGCGAGCGACATGACGGCCTCGAAGCCCATGACGAGCTTGGCCCAGCGGGAGTAGGGCATGGCGTCGGTGGGGGAGAACGCCGTGGCCGTGTAGAGCGAGGTGAAGAGGTAGTCGGCGAACATGGGCTTCCAGTCGGGTGCAACCAGACCCTCCTGGTCTCTCTGTTGCTGGGGATAGACAAGGTCCGGATAGTCCGTCTTGCCCTTGGCTCGGGCCTCGGGACCGTTCCCGTCGAGTTCCCAGAAGATGAGGGCGAATACGGCGATGTTGGTGATCCAGAAGACGACGCCGGTGACGAAGAGGCGCCCCGGCGACAGCGAGAAGCCCACGAACACTCCCCGAAGGAGCAGCACCAGTACGACGACGCTGGCGGCCACGAGGACCCCGGTGAGCCCCAGGGAGACGAAACGCAGCGCTCGGGGAGGCTCCCGGCGGGACGGAAGGTAGATGGCCAGGGAAGTAAGCAGCAGGACGCCCGCGATGAGCGGGTAGATCCAGATCGGGCGCACGGCGAGGGCGCCGGCTATCCAGGTCTGCCCGGCGATGACCACCGCGACGGCCAGGAACACCGGCCAGCGGTGCTCGGGGGCGGTGGGCCGCTGCCAGACCGGGCGGTACTCGTCGGGGCCGAGGCGGCGCTGGGGGGCGTACTCGTCGAGTTCCATGGCGGGAGGATGCCCGGAGAAGCGGATCCCCTAACGCGGCTGGGCCCGCTCGCGCAGGTAGGCCAACGCCGCTGCCCAGTCAGGGAACCGCTCCGACCCGAAGTGGATGAACTCGCCTTGGAAGTCTTCCGCGTGCCCGCGGGTCGGCCGGTCATCGACAAGGAAATCGCCTCGGTTAAGATCCTTCCGATGCGTCAGGATCAGGCGCTTCGTGCACAGGTCACCCAGGTGGCGTTTGGCCCAAAGGAGCTTGTCGGTCCAGGCGGAGGGGTTCTCCCAGGGGGCGGTGGAGAGGATGAAGGTGTCGAAGAGGCCGCAGAGTTCCGCGTAGGCGGCAAGGGCGCCGGGCATGGGGTCCATGAGGGAGAAGACTCCTGGGATGCGGTCGCGGTGCTCGCCGTACTCGCGCAGCACGTCCTCTGGGACGCGGCGCAGGCCGGATTCGAAGTCTACGAGGACACCGTCCATGTCGAGGTAGAGGATCTGCCGGTTCAATGCGTTCCTTCGATGTCGAGAGAAGCAAACGGGGCTAGACTCACTGTAACTTCTAGAAGGCCGGACGAGCAACCGCCCTCCTTACTATAGAATATGAACTAAGCAGGACCTTAGAAGTCGCAGATCGCCCCTCGAAAGAAGGAGAGCGCAGCTATGAAACTGGGAGTCACCGGAGCCAGCGGGCAACTCGGCCGCCTGGTCGTGCAGCAACTGCTCAAGACGTGTGATCCGGCGGATATCGTGGCCATCGTCCGCGACCCGACTAAAGCGGCCGACCTTGCGGCTCAGGGCGTGCAGGTCCGCGCCGCCGACTATGAGGATCGCGCCGCTCTGGAGGCCGCTGTGGCCGGGCTGGACAAGCTGCTGCTCGTCTCGTCGAGCCAGGTGGGCAAGCGCTTCGTGCAGCACAAGAACGTCATCGACGCAGCCAAAGCAGCCGGCGTAAAGCAGATCGTGTACACGAGCGCGCCTAAGGCGACTACCTCGGCTCTCGTCCTCGCTCCCGAGCACAAGGCAACGGAAGAGTACTTGGCCGGTTCGGGTCTGGACTACACGGTACTCCGCAACAACTGGTACACGGAGAACTACGCCAACTCCATCAAGACCGCCAGCCAGACCGGCGAGTTGGTGGCGGCTGCCGGCAGCGGCCGGGTGGCCAGCGCCGCGCGGAACGATTACGCCGAGGCCGCCGCCGCCGTGCTCACCGGCGAGGGCCACGGCGGCAAGGTCTACGAGTTGACGGGCGATATCGCGTGGGGCTACGAGGATCTGGCTGCCGCCATCGCGGAAGCTGCCGGCTGCTCCTGCGCGTACAAGCCTGTAGCGCCCGAAGCTCTCAAAGCGGCCATGCTCGTGGCCGGCCTCGACGAGGGCACGGCAGGCTTCGTCGCAGCGCTGGATGCAAACATCGCCAACGGCGACCTGGCGGAGGCGACCGAGGATCTGAAGAAGCTCATCGGGAGGCCGAGTACCCCATTGAAGGATACGGTCAAGAAGCTCGTAGGTTAGACGCGGCGCCGGGGCCGGCCGAGCCGGCGCCGGCGCACGGACCTTCCCGCGTGACGCACGCCGGGGCGGCGAGCCTCGCCGTCCCGGCCGTTTTCTCTGGGAACCGGTTCGCGCGGAGGCGGAGTCGGACCCTTCAGTATGTTCGAGACTGGATCTGAAGGGCGGGCACGGTGACCCGCCCGCGCGTAGCGGCCATCATCTCCGGCGTCGTGGCTTCCACGGCCGTCTTCATCGTGTCCACCCACTGGCATCTTGCCGGTACTCTTGCCGGCGCGGCTATCGTCCCCGTCATCTACATCCTCGTGTCGCACAGTGCCACTCAGGGGGTGGAACACGTCGGGAAACGGGTGCGGCAGCGCCGGGGCCAGCACGTCCAGGGCGGCGAGCGGTCTGCCGGGGCCCCGGCCCCAGAGGAGGAGCCGACGGCGGGCGCTGGGGCTCGCGGGCGGGACCAATGGTGGCTCGTCGGCCTTGCGTCCGTGGCGCTCATCGTCAGCATCTACGCGCTCGCCACCTCGGGCGACGGCAAGACCATCGTGCACGAGACGGTGATCAGGACGGTGACCACGGCCACCGGCGCGAAGGCGGGCATTAGTCGGGACAAGAAGACGGGCAGCGCTGCCACCACGACTTCGACGGCCGCCGGAAAGAAGCCGACATCGACCACGGCTACCACGGTCGGTGCCGGCCCGTCAAGCACGGAGCCTCCGGCCACAGCGACGACTTCCGGCGACGCGAGTGGCGATGGGGCTTCTTCGACCACCGACACGACGGCGGCCACCAGTACGCAGGCCTCTTAGATCCCCTCGTAGAAGAGATCGGTCTCGTCGAGGAGGCCCATGGCGGCGATCAACTCCTGTGCATCCTGCTGGGACATCCCTGCCAATCGATCGAACTGGCGGAAGAGGTGGGCCGTCCCGGTGAGCCCGGCGTGCGCGCCGAGGGCCCGTAGGATAACGTCGTTCAGCGTGACGCCGCAGGCTTGGGCCTCGGCTTCCAGCGCGGCGCGAAACATCGGGTCGAGACCGGTGACAGTGAGGGCGCCGGCTTCGCCGGCGGCCTGCGATGCGGTGTTTGTGCCGGCATCGCCCGCGGGCTGCGCTGCGGCGCTCGTTTGTTCCTCGTCGCACATGCCGGTCATGCTACCGCACCGCGGCTGATAGAGAGGGCGCCGCAGTCTACGAACGGCGACCGCCTTGGAAAACGCAGGGCAGAAAAAGGCCGGCCCGCCGCGAAATCCGCGGCGGGCCAGCGAGGGGGTCGGGTGTGTGGCTCTGAGGCTCGCCTCCGGCGGGCGCCGCAGGAGCCGTTCTCCCTTCGCTAGGCCCCGATGGGCTGCAGCTTCCGATCCACCGGCACGTTCGGCGCGGCGGTGTTGTCCACCACCACGTAATCGAACATGTACTTCGTCCCTTTGACCCATTGCCCGGCGCACACCGGCGATTTGTACACGTTCGGATGGACGTGGCCCTGGCCTGGGGTGGGGGCGGCGGTCACCGGCGCGGAGGAGTCCATGGGGCCGCCGAGGCTGTCGAACTTCATCTTGGGCACCGTGGCGATGATGGCTTCCTTGTCCGTCGGGTCGGTGGCGTTCTGGAGCGCCCAGTAGGCCATCTCGAATGTCACCACATGCATCAGAGGCTGGGTCCACTGCATGTTGTTGCGTTTCGTGAACTCATCGGCCCATTGCTGGCAGGTCTCACCGGTGAAGTAAGACTTGAAGGGGCGGGACGGTGTCCACCAGCAGGCGCTGGTGAGGCCGGTGGCGATGGAGCCGAGCGCCTCTACCGACTGCGGGAAGAGGATGGCCTTGTCGACGGTGGCGATGGTCGGGTGCCACGACTGCTGGAAGCACTGCTTCCAGAAGTTGGTGAAGTCGGGCGGGTTGAACACCCCGGCGAGCACCTCGCAGCCGCCCTTCTTGAACTTCTCGATCTCGGCCGTGAAGTCCTCGGTGCCGTCCTGCCAGCGGCCGGCGTCGATGAGCTTGAAGCCCTTCTGGGCGATCAGCGGCGGCAGGCCGGTCTTTGGATCCGCGAAGGTCTGGCCATCTGCGTCGTTGGGCCACATCCCGGCCATGATCTTGTTGCTCGGCAGCGCGACCCAGACGTTCTGGTAATTGGCTACGAAATCCTCGACCCCGAAGAAGTACAGGTAGGTCCATTTGAAGGCTTTGTCCATCGTGCCCTGGCGGGCCAAGATGAAGGCCTGCCACGGATCGTCGGTGCAGAAGCACGGCACGCCATTGGCCTCACACTGGTCGGCCACCGGGTTCACGGTGTCGGGAGCGGAGGCCACACACATAATGTCGATGCCGTTGCCGATCAGTTCACCAGCCACCTGGCTGGCGCGCGTGCCGTCGGACTGGGTGTCGCGAACGGCGATGCTGACGGGGTGCAGCTTCTTGTCGCCCAGCACCTGGCCCTTGCCGAAGAACTCGGTGACCCGGTCGACCGAGTACTGGTCCGCCGCGCCGAAGGAGGCGAGGCCACCGGTCTTGGGCGTCACGTAGCCGAGCTTGATCTCCCGGCCGGTCTCCACTGCCGCGCTGACCGTGGTGCTGCTCTCCGGTGCTGCGCCGGTGGTGTCTGTGCTATTGGGCGCTGCCGCCGTGGTGGCGGTGGTGGCGGGGGGCGGCGCCGTGGTGGTCGTGGCTGCGGAACTACCGCAGGCGGCCAGCAGGCCCGCGAGTCCGCCTGCCGCACCTACGGTCGTGTGGGTGTGGTCGCTATCGATGTCGGGTATCGCACTACCTTTCCTCTAGAGCCTAATGACTGACTTCTTGCCAGGTGGGACCTGCCGGTGACTGGACCGGACAGAACCAATCCCTGTCTACGCTGGGCCTCCCTTCC
>Ga0182021_10010203_pt1 | contig 11143 bp, 12 predicted proteins | sample 612E3MmetaG_FD_120493 | JGI IMG/M metagenome (GOLD analysis project Ga0182021, IMG submission 120493) | Permafrost microbial communities from Stordalen Mire, Sweden - 612E3M metaG (Illumina Assembly) | ecosystem: Environmental > Terrestrial > Soil > Wetlands > Permafrost | place: Sweden...
CCGAAACGGTCCCACATAGGATATACACCCGTATCCATGTTAACCCTGACAGCTACCCTCGGACGTTTTTTCAGTTTATCAGCCAGTTCAGTGATGGAGTACAATTCATCAAGGTGGTCGATGTGGATCAGCGAATCATTGGTAATGGCCTTGGTAAGATCCTTTTCACTTTTATCCGGACCGTTAAAGATGATCTTCCGGCCGTCCACGCCAAGGCTGATGGCTTTATCATATTCAAATCCCGATACTACTTCTGCCCAGGAACCCTCCTGGTGAAAAATACTGCAAATGGCATTCAGATAATTGGTTTTGTATGACCAGGCGAACTGAACCTTCGGATAGCGCGTTCCAAAAGCCTTCTTTGCTTTTTTTATTGTATCTCGGATGGTTTTTTCTGAAAGGACAAACAAGGGCGAGCCAAACTCCTTGATCAGGTCCTTCACCGCTAACCCATCGATGTGCGTCATGGGTTCATATTCCGTTCTTGTTCCGAATTTATTCGGCATTCCGGTTTCAAGCTTCATTATTACCGGACGTTCATATCGTATCTTGCTCATATTTTTGCTTTATTTATAGAAGTCGCAGAGTTCCAAAGTTTATAAAGTTTGTAAAGTTTATAAAGTTTGTAAAGTTCATATGGTTATAAAGAGCTTATATGGTTGAATTTTGTTAGATAATTCAAACTTCAAAAATCGTTGATCAATATTCGATTATTCAATAATATAATTATACCTCCCCATAAATGCTGATCTGCTCAAATTCTTCCCTGTCAACAATCATATCCCACGAATAACGCACAAACATCTTACCCACGGTAAACTTGGTAAAGGGTTTCACCTTTTCGCCCATAGCCAGGTTGACCAATGCTTCGGGAATGTTTTGCCCGACGCCAACAGCAAGGTAGATCCATGCCGGGAGGCGTGGGTTAATCTCCAGCAGGTAAAGTTCCCCATCTTTGTTTTTCATCAATTCAAGCTCAAAACCACCCCGCCATTTGGTCGTACGCAGAAATTTGCGGGTCATATCCAGCATTTTCTCGTCAGAGACCGAAATACCTCCCCAGGCTTTCCCTTTTTCGGTGATATATTGCTTTCGCATCGGAACAGCCGCAATGGTATTGCCTTTGCCATCACCCAGGCCGGTTACGTTGAATTCCGTACCATGGATAAATTCCTGGATGATAATAGGCAGCCCCCATTTGGCGCTGATTTTGTTGAAATAGCTCTTCACCTGTTCGAGGCTGTAGGCAATTGAAGCATCGTAGAATTTGCCTTTTACGATCATCGGGAAGGAAAACTCCGACTGGAGACTGTGCACCGTATGGAGGTCATAAATCACTTTACTCCTTGGAACACTGATGTTGTACTTTTTCCCGAATTCATTGAGGTTCACCTTGTGCCTTTCTTCAAACTGGTGAAGTGTGGGCAGAAACATATGGATGCCCATGACCTTGAGCTTTGATTCAAGTTTGATAAACGGGTAAAGTTCAGCATCAAAGTTTGGGATGATCACATCGAGCTTTTCCTTTTTATGGATATATTCAAGGCGTGCCAGCAGGGTGTCGGTTCCGGCCGTAGGATAAGGGATCGAATAGGTGCGGTCCACGAGGTCGTGCATGTAAATTCCCGGTTCCAGCGATTCGTATGAAAGTCCTATGATCCTGACATCAAACGATACCGCTTCTCTCAGTGCCCTGATTACCGAAACCCCAGGACCTGGGCTGTCAATTGCATTCAACCCGGTGACGGCAATATTAAGCTTTCGTTTTTTCATTGCTTTCAATAAGGTTGTGATGTTCCAGGATTCCGATAAAATCGTGGTAGTCTTTCTCAAATGTATCCTTGTCAGTGGCATATTTCGCCAAAATGAATTTGCTGATGTGTTCCGGGCCTTTATCCTCCCTGATCAGATTGATGATCTCAACACCTATGGGGTTCACCGAGAAGGATTCACCGGTCACCGGGTTAAACAGTAATCCGGCTTCACTTACAGCAACATTTTTTCGCAGTTTCATGGATGAATGATTAAAATAAAAAAGCAGCATTTGTCACGGTGCAATATTACACTGCATCCCCGGGGCAGATGTTATAAAATTATAAAAATGATGTATGAAATTTTATGATTCTGAGGCCAATGTTATTTTGAATTGCGGAGGAAAGGCTTGGGGCGGGAGTCAAAAATCACCTGCTGATCAGGAGTTAGCAGATCCCGGAGAGCCTGGTCGTGACGAATCATGGCCTTCAGCATCGCAGTGTGAATTTTACCCATTTCATCAACTATGGCATCGGCTGCATTCAGGTCCACAGGCATTGTGGTCAGGATGGTCTCCAGCCGTGCTTTTTTTTCACGCAGCTGGTTCTTCAATGGGGTCATCGAACCCATTTGTATCAGACGAAGTTTTTTGATCTGAGCGTTCTGGTCTTCAGTCAGGTCCGGAAGGTTCAAATGACCGGGCATATTATCCATAGGTTCCAGAGCCGGTGGAGGTGGCGGAGGAGGAGGTGCATCAGGTGGATTAGGTGGATCAGGCGCTGAAGGCGGAACCGGATTTTGTCCCTGTACTTTATGATGAGGTACGGATGCGTCATTTCTGGTCTGGGCGGATACATTCATGATGATCAGGCTGAAAATTAACATCAGCATGATCCTGCTGCTAATACTATGATTTGCTTTCATGGCTTGATTTTTAGGTTTAATGTTTTTTATTGATGTTGAATTATCTGGCCTTATATTTCAAATTCTGTTTTCATCCGGGACCTGGCCCGACAGGTGGTGGAGGAGGTAGTGGAGGAAGTGGTGGTGGGGGTGGTGGTTGAGGTGGTGGCAGTACCATCCGGAGCACTTCATGGAAAATGACGCCGAATTTTGTTAACTGCTCAGGATTCAGCATTTTAGAGATTCTGAAAAAATGATCGTACGTCACCAGTTCCATTTGGCGCCTGTTTGCAGCGATCGAATCAGCAAGCGAATGCATGCGAACGGTATCCGGAAAATCCATTAAAAGTAAATCGAAAAACCGCTGATGGAGCATCCTGTCGTGTTTTTCTAACTTCCTCATCATTTCCCTGTGATTGTTGCGTAAAATAAAATATTCATTTTTTTGGGGCCCTGATAACTTCAGTTCCCTGATCAGGAATCCCGGCGCGGAAAGAGGCCGCATGCGTTTCTCCCTCCCGGGACTATGGAACCAAAAATAAGTCAAGGATCCAACATTGATAAGGATCAGCAGGATTATGATGATTTGATATACAGTCGTTCTTTTCATCTTTCAAAGATTATAGGAATCGATATACGAAAAATATTCGCTGGCAACAGACTTCTCCGGATTCTGATGCGTATTTGATGATCTGGTAAAATGAAAAAGGATGAAAAGATTAAAGCCGATGAGAATCGCTATACATGCCGCCAGTTTAAAAATCAGGCTGGGTTGTATCCTTACTATTTCAGGTTGATTCTGATGGATCCGCTGCAGCACTTTTTCATGAAGGGACGGATCGCTTTCTGCCCGGGTGATTCCATCCAGGGCATCCATTGTTTCATCAATCCATATTTCTTTTGTCTTCATATCTTTTTGATGTTATCGGTAATTAAACCTTGCGGTCATTGTTCGTTTTTTTCATAATAATCGGACAGCATTCCACGCAGGTTCTGCCGGGCACGGAACATCAGCGATTCCACGGAGGATACCGAATTTTCCATGATCTCCGCAATTTCCAAGTGGGAAAGGCCTTCCATCTTGTGCAGGATAATAACGGTTCGCTGGTTCGGCGGAAGTTTTGCGATGGCGCTGAAGAGGACAGCAGCTCTTTCCTTGTTTTCGAGCCGGATCCCGGGGTGATAGAAAGGGATATCTTCGGAAATGTTCAGCTGGTTTTCTTTCCCGAAGAGACTGAGGAGGATCCCGCTGCGTTTTTTCCGGTGGCTGTTGCGGATATGCTCCAGCGATTTCTGAACCGTGATCCGGTAGATCCAGGTCGAAATGCTGCACTCTCCTTTGAAGCGGGCCACAGAGCGGAAAACTTCTACAAATACTTCCTGGGTAACGTCTTCAGCATTTTCGGTGTGCTGAAGAATCCCAATCGCAGTATTGAACACACGGTCGCGAAACTGGTTTACAAGTTCCCGAAAGCTCTTTTCGTCTCCCTCCCTCAGTTTTATCAACCATGGCGTTTCGCTCATACCCTGCCTTTTCTATTGAGATGCCGTTTGAAAACATTTCCTGCAGCCACACAGCAATAAAAAATCAGATCCGGTCAACCCCTATTCTTTCCTGAAATGGATTTGCCTTGTAATCCGTCACGGAAACGCCGGTTACAGATTTGAACTGAGTGGAAAGATATTGCACACTGCTATACCCCATCATGTATGCTATTTCGCTGAGGGAGAGTTCGCCATACTCGATCAGTTCTTTTACTTTTTCAATTTTGTGGAAGATGATCAACTTCTCGAGTGTCATGTTTTCATGCTTCGAGAAGAGCGATGAAATATAGGGGTACGACATTCCAAACCGCTCCACCAGGTAATCGGAATTGCGAACCATGGCATTGTAAGTGGAGTTATGCACCAATTCGATGACGGCAAGTTTTATCTGCTCAACCAATGCTTTTTCTTTGTCCCGGATGATCTCAAAACCATAGGATTCCAGTATTGATTCTATCTTTTTCCAGGTTATCTTTTTCGGATTGTGAGAGATGATGATGGTTCCCAGCTTCAGATCGTGAATTTCGATGCCATCTATCGAAAGCTCTTTACGCAGTAAATGAATGCAACAATTGCATGTCATGTTTTTCACATGAATTGTGCGCACCGGGAATGCCGTCTTTGGTTTTTTTGGCATTTAATCAAAAGATATTAAGGATCAATGTTCCGGGTAAACATAAATTGATTTTGCAATGTTATCTCTTAATATAACGGCATCGAATATTTATTGATATCGTCCCCGGTTATTTTTCCATCACAAAGGATCACCAGCCTCTCTACAACATTTCGCAACTCCCGGATATTTCCCGTCCATTTGATCTTTTTCAATGCATCGAAGGCATCTTCCATGACTACCAGCGGGGCCTTTCCCTGGTGTTCGCAGATCTCGGCAATAAATTGTGTTGTCAGCAGGGGAATATCTTCCAATCGTTTCGAAAGCGGAGGCACATCGATCAGGATCACACTTAACCTATGGTAGAGATCCTCGCGAAAATTTTTATTCTCCAGTTCTTCCTTTATGTTTTTATTCGTTGCAGCAATCACCCTGACATCAACCGGGATCTCCTTCTCCCCGCCAACCCGTGTGATCTTGTTTTCCTGCAAAGCTCTTAAAACCTTTGCCTGGGCTGAAAGACTCATATCGCCGATCTCATCCAGGAACAAGGTGCCTCCGTTAGCCAGCTCAAAATCACCTTTTCGTTGCCTGATTGCAGAGGTGAAAGATCCTTTTTCATGGCCAAACAGGTTGCTCTCAATCAGCTCTGAAGGGATGGCTGCACAATTCACTTCGATGAATGGATTTTCAGAACGGTTGCTGAGGGCATGCAGCCACCGTGCAACCAGTTCCTTCCCCGTGCCACTCTCGCCGGTGATCAGAATACGGGCATCGGTAGGTGCGACTTTGGCGATGAGGTCTTTCACCTTCCGGAGCTCTTCAGATTCCCCGATCATTTCATGAACCCCGTTGATCTTCTTTTTCAGGATCTTCGTCTCATCCACCAGGATTGATTTGTCCATCGCATTCCGGATCGTAATCAGAAGCCGGTTCAGATCCAGGGGCTTGGAAATGTAATCAAATGCCCCTTTCTTGATGGCTTCGACGGCAGTATCGATGGTTCCATGACCTGATATCATGATGACCGGAGTATCGGTCATCAGCAGAATTTTTTCCAGTACTTCGATGCCATCCATTTTTGGCATCTTGATATCGCAGAGGATCGCATTGTATTTATTTGATTCCAGGAGTTTCAGACCATCCGGGCCATCCGCCGCATCATCCACTTCATACTTTTCATATTGCAAGATTTCACGTAATGTATTGCGGATACTTCTTTCATCGTCGATCACTAAAATCCTTGACATAGCATTTGGTTATTTGTTTCAAAGATAAATAAAGTTTGGATACTTTTGTCTAATGGGAAGATCAGTATCACCGATAAATTCCAGCAGATACAAAGCGCAATTTACCGTGTGCAGCTTTTTGATTTGGTTCCTGGTTTCCGGGTTCTGCCTTGCTGTTGTTGCGCAGAACATCCCGGAAGTGCCCCTGCAGTTTCCCTGGGCAGGTGGCATGAATTCATGCCAGTTCGGTGCGATCGATATCAACCTTGACGGGAAACCCGACCTTGTGATCTTTGACCGTTTCGGAAACCGGATCCTTCCTTTTATTAACGAAGGCTCAACAGGCGTAATCAGGTATTCCTGGCATCCGGAACTTTCTTCATTGTTCCCTGACCTTCACGACTGGGTTATCTTTGCTGATTACAATTGCGACGGAAAACAGGACATTTTCACTTATGGCCTTGGCGGAGTAAGGGTGTTTAAAAATATCAGCGACACCGTTCTCAAATTCGAACTCATCACGAACCTGCTGACATCCTACTATTATACAGGGAAGGTTGGCATCCTGGTCACACCGGTTGATTATCCTGCCATTGCAGATATTGATCAGGACGGCGACCTCGACCTGCTTACTTTTTTCGGATTGGGTTCTTATGTTGAATACCATAAGAACCTGTCGGTGGAAAAGTACGGAACCTGCGACAGCCTTGATTACCGGCTTTCTGATAAGTGCTGGGGGGATTTCAAGGAAAGTGAAGGTGGAAACAAAATCACCCTGGACATCCAATGTCCTTACAAATATTCCGGATTACCAGGATTATCCTGTAATTCACAATCCCCAAAACATACTGGGTCAACCCTCCTGGCAACTGACCTTGACGATAACGGATTGAAAGACCTGATCGTTGGAGATGTCGACTATCCCGGACTGATTGCGCTGATGAACGGAGGAACCGTGGATTCTGCGCACATGATCAGCCAGGACAGCACATTCCCCGGGAATCCTAATCCCGTTCACCTTTTTTCATTTCCTGCCTGCTCTTTCCTGGATATGGATAATGATGGCATGCGTGACCTGGTGGTTTCCCCCTTTGATCCCTCTTTGTATGTATCGGAAAACAAGCGGAGCTGCTGGTTTTATAAAAATACAGGAACCAATGATCACCCTTCATTTCAATTTCAGACAGATCATTTCTTTCAGAATGAGATGATCGATGTGGGAACGAATGCTTATCCCATTGTTACAGATATAAATGGCGACGGATTACCGGATCTTCTGATCGGTAATTATGGTGAATATGATTCATCTTATTATTTTCAGGCATCGCTGAAGTCGGTATTTATATCGAAGATCTCCTATTATAAAAATACCGGACAACCCAACAATCCATCCTTTCATCTTGTAACGGGTGATTTTGCTAACCTTTCCAGGCTTCGGGGACTGGCATTCTACCCAACCTTTGCGGACCTGGATGGAGATGGTGACCTGGACATGATCATCGGGAATGCTGACGGTACGCTGACCTATTTTCAGAATACTGCGGGTCCGGGGACGGAACCGGTTTTTGGTCCTGCACAAACGCAGTATCAGAAAATCAAAGCCGGAAGTTTCAGCGCACCTCAGTTGTTTGATCTTGACGGAGACGGATTACCTGACCTGGTGATCGGGAACCAGAAAGGAACCCTTGTTTATTATCATAATACCGGGACTTCGGGTTCCCCTGTTTTTACGTATGTAACCGATAGCCTGGGAAAAGTATCCGTAACAAATCCGTTGATTTCCTATGACGGGTACAGCACCCCTTTCTTTTTCAAGGATCCCACCGGAAAAACGGGACTGATCGTAGGTTGCGAGGAAGGAAAAGTTCATTATTACACGCAAATAGACGGGAACCTGAATGGCACGTTCACCCGTTCAGATTCCCTGTTGTCTGTTCTCTGCGGATCTCCTGTTCCTTCTTCATTTGGCTACCGGACTGCGGCCACTGTTGCGAATCTGGAAGATCCGGATTTTATGGACCTTGTTGTGGGAAATTTCTCTGGAGGACTGAATTACTGCAGTCATAAAACGAGCCCGGTTGTTTATACTGCTATCCATGAAAATGACCCTGCTTTAAAACAGCAATTTGTTGTTTGTCCGAATCCAGCCAGGGAGCAGGTATTCATCCAATCTACGCAGCGCTCCGATCCAGGATATTTTCAAGCAACGCTGTACAACAGTCTTGGGCAGCCGGTAGTTCAAAAAGCTTTTCTTTCCTCTGTCCCCACTACTCTCCAGGTAAGCAATCTCCCTGAAAGCATTTATTTCCTTATTGTTTCACCACTTTCTCCCCAAGGGCAAGCCACCCTTTTCACTGCTAAAATCGTAGTGGTCCATTGATTTCTATCTGACTTATCAACAATTTATTCACTGTGTTTTTCAAACTACTGACATTGAGTGGTTTGCGATTTTTTTAACGTGAGTTATTAACATTTCAAAAAATAATTGGTGGGTACAGGTGGGGAATCGTGGGGAATCCTCTATATTTACACCTTCAAATTCCCCAGCTGCTATGACCATTCTTCATGGTGAATACGAATGCCGTATTGACGACAAAGGACGAATCATCCTTCCTGCCGGGTTGAAGAAGCAACTCCCGCCGGAAGCGCAAGAGAAATTTGTCATTAACCGGGGCTTTGAAAACTGCCTGACCATGTACCCAATGAATGAGTGGCAAGAGGTCAGCAGGGATGTAAATCAATTAAATCTCTTTGTTAAAGATCACCGGATTTTTGCCCGAAATTTCAACAGGGGGGCAACGGAACTTCAGCTTGACGCCAGCAATCGAGTCCTTATACCTAAAACTTTATTGGAATACGCCCGGATTCAGAAAGATCTGATCTTATCTGCATTTTCCAACCGTATTGAAGTCTGGGCAAAAGAGGAATATGAGCAGCATCTGAAAATGTCGGACGAGGAATATTCCGACCTGGCGGAAAAAGTGATGGGGAAACTCTCAAAACCTGAAGAACCGGAAAATGTTTCATAAAAGTGTGCTCCTTGAGGAAAGCATAAAAGCACTGGCGATAAAGCCGGGGGGCTCTTATGTGGATGCTACTTATGGGGGAGGAGGACATTCAAAGGCGATCCTGAAAGAATTGAAAGGGGGAAAATTATTTGCCTTCGATCAGGATGAAGATGCATTGAACAATAAGATTAATGATGACCGCCTGATCCTGATCCATAACAATTTCAGGTACCTGAGAAACTTTCTTAAACTCTACAAAACCGTTCCGGTTGATGGAATCCTCGCCGATCTGGGGATCTCTTCCCACCAGATTGATCATCCCGAAAGGGGATTTTCAACACGGTTTACAGGGGAACTCGATATGAGAATGAACCGGGATAAAAAAATATCAGCGAAAGAAATTGTGAACCAATACCCCGAAGCGAAACTGGCAGCAATATTTCGTGCATACGGTGATCTGAGGAATGCCACAAAAATCGCAAGGCTGATCGTAACCGCAAGGAAAATGAACCCGGTCAATACCACGATGGATTTAAAGGAAGCATTGATGCCTGCAGCAGAAAGAGGGAAAGAAAATAAATTTTTCGCACAAGTCTTCCAGGCATTGAGAATTGAAGTGAACCAGGAACTGGAGGCCCTGAAGGAATTCCTTGTCCAGGCAACAGATGTTCTGAAACAAGGAGGGCGCCTGGTTGTGATCTCCTATCATTCATTGGAAGACAAACTGGTAAAGGATTATTTCCGTTCCGGGAATTTTGAGGGAACGCTGGAAAAGGATTTTTATGGAAACCCGATCGTCCCTTTATCGGTCATCAACCGGAAACCCATCGTTCCGGACGAAAAGGAAGTTAGCATGAACAACAGGGCCCGTAGCGCCCGTTTACGCATTGCTGAAAAGATCTGACAAATGGAGGAGGAACGGAAAAATACAACGCCGGAACCGCAACCGGAAGAGATCCGTCCGGTAAGGAAGCCCGGAAAAATGACCAAAGGGCTTCATGATATTATCGGCGGCGATCTCCTTTCGAATAAGGCCGTGCTCAGTAACCTGCCCTTTCTCATCTTCCTGGCCATCCTCGCCATGTTTTATATCGGCAATACCTATTACTCTGAAAAGACTTTCAAGCAAATCGAAAAAATAAAAAACGAATTAAAAGAATTGCGGTATCAGTCAATCACAGCAAAAGCAAAGATGCTGGATGTGGGCAAGCAAACCGAGATCGCTAAAAAAGTGGAACGGCTGGGGATTAAAGGAACCACTACGCCTCCTTACAAGATATTTTATTCAAAGGCACTATTGAAAAAAGAAACCGATACGCTCCATAGAAATCCATGAAAGAGTTCAAGAAAGACATATTGTTACGCGTCTATGTCGTTTATTTCGGGATCCTGCTCTTTGGCATGGCAATCATCGGTAAGGCGATCTATATCCGGTCAACAGAAGGAAAAGAATTGCTGGAAAAAGCCCGTAAGCAGGAAATGCGGTTCTTTCCCGTCGATGCAATCCGTGGCAATATCTGTGCAGACGACGGGACGCTGCTCGCCACATCCATCCCCATCTTCGATGTACGCATGGACATCAGTTCAGATCTGATCACCGATGATCTTTTCAGGAACAAGGTTGATTCGCTTGCTTTTCAACTTACAAAACTGTTCAAAGACAAGACCCCTTCCGACTACAAAAATCTGTTGTGGGAAGGGAGGAGAAACGGTGATCGTTTTCTGATGATTCACCGCGATGTCACTTATCCGGAACTCAGGCAGATGCGCAAATTACCGATCCTCAAACTGGGGACCTACAAAGGTGGAATGATCGTCATACCTCAATTCCAGCGGGAACTTCCTTTTAAAAACCTTGCCCGGAGAACCATCGGGTATGAGAATACGGAGGCTGCACAAAAAGTTTATGTGGGACTGGAAGGATCTTTCAGTAAAAATCTCCAGGGCACCGGAGGAAAAAGGCTGATGCGCCGTATCGGCAATGCTGCCTGGATGCCTGTGGATATTGAAAACGAAGTAGAGCCTCAGAATGGTGACGATATCATTACGACCCTGGATATTAATTTGCAGGACCTGGCAGAATCTGCCTTAAG
>Ga0182021_10010205_pt1 | contig 11141 bp, 3 predicted proteins | sample 612E3MmetaG_FD_120493 | JGI IMG/M metagenome (GOLD analysis project Ga0182021, IMG submission 120493) | Permafrost microbial communities from Stordalen Mire, Sweden - 612E3M metaG (Illumina Assembly) | ecosystem: Environmental > Terrestrial > Soil > Wetlands > Permafrost | place: Sweden...
AAGGATCACCAAAGGTCCATACCCAGGCATTGATGGTTCCGCTGGACGATGTTGAATTGTCGTGGAACTGCGTGGGGCTGGCCACACAAGCCGTATCAAAGGAGAACAAGGGTACCGGCGCTGCATTGACAGCAACCGGCAGTGTCAGTGTATCTTTGCATCCCGTGGCATTGGTTACCTGCAGGTGTACGGAGAATGACCCCCCGGCCGAGAAGGCATGCGTTGGGTTCTTTAGTCCCGAAGTGTTATTGTTACCGGTGGATGGGTCTCCGAAATTCCATAACCAGGTAACGATCGGTGTTCCGCCGTTAGCCTGGGAAAGGTCGTGGAACTGATTCGGCATATCGGCACAGGCGCCGGCGTCATGGCTGAAGTTGGCAACGGGTTCGTAAGCCACGGGAACAGGAATCGTAATGCTGCTATGACAGCTGTCGGTAGTGGTGATCGAAAGCGTTACGTTGTACGTACCTCCGTTGGCATACTTATGCTTGATATCCGGGGTAGCGGGGAATATAATATGAGCCGATGAGCCATCATCGAACGTCCAGTACCAGTCATGGATCGTGCCATGGGCCGTGGTTGAAAGGTCGGTGAATTGCACCGAGTCGCTCGAACAGGTCTGTGTTGAAAAGCTGAACTGGGCAGAAGGTGAACCATACACCTGAACTTGTTTGATGACGGTACCATGGCATCCTCCCGAGGTTGTAACGGTAAGGGTTACATTATAGATTCCTGAATTGGCATAAGTATGGGTTGGATTCTGGATAGATGCGGTACCTCCGTCGTCAAAGTTCCAGGCCCAGATCACGATTGGACCTCCGGATGAATTATCTGTAAATGTGGTCAGACCGCCTTTGCAGGCGCTGGTTGCCGTAAAAGCGGCCGTTGGATTTGCATTAATGGTGACGACCGCGCTGCTGTCCTTATGGCATCCGCTGGCATTGGTCACGAGAAGATGAACCGTAAAGGGTCCGGCGGCGGTAAAACTATGGGTCGGGTTTTCCAGTGCGGAGGTGTTATTGCCCGAGGTGGGATCCCCGAAGCTCCAGGCCCACTGGGTGATCTGTCCGCCCCCGTTTTGCTGGGAATTATCCTGGAATTGAACCGGGGCCAGCACACAGTCAACACTGGACCATTGGAAGCCCGAGATAGGATTATACTGGATCTGAACGGGAATGATGGTAGAGTCGGTGCAGTTATCCGAGGTGGTAACGGTCAGCCTGACCTGGTAAATACCCCCGGAGGTATATGTATGTGAAGCGCTCGGCGAGGGGCCGCTTTGCAAACTGCCATCCCCGAAATTCCAGGCCCTGAGGGTAATATAACCGTGTGCCGTTGTGGAAATATCGGTAAAGGTAACCGGGCTGCCGGCACAGGTTGGTGACGTATAGCTGAACATGACGATGGGCCTGGCCCATACCTGTACCTGCTTGGTGGTTGTATTCACACAACCATTCGAAGTGGTTACTGTGAGCGTTACAGGGTAGGTCCCTCCAACAGTATAGGTATAGGTAGGGTTCTGGGCCGGCGAATTGCCCCCGTCACCAAAGGTCCAATACCATGCCACGATGGCTCCTGCAGTGGAAGTGGAGTTATCGGTGAAGGTGGTGGCATTTCCCTGGCAGGCCGATGAGGCTGTAAAAGCAGCAACAGGATTGGCATTGATGGTGACCTGCACAGAGTCTTTGCCAATGCAGCCGTCGGCATTGGAAACAAGCAGATGGACCCAGAAAGTTCCGGCAGTTGTGAAACTATGGGTCGGGTTCTGTTGTGTGGAATTGTTACTTGGACCTGATCCGGGGTCTCCGAAGGTCCAGTTCCATTGCGTGAGGGCTCCGCCCCCGTTAGGTTGGGAAATATCGTTGAACTGAACAGGGGACTGTACGCAAAGCGGGTTGGTCACAGTAAAGTCTGCTATCGGGGCGAATTGTATGGTTACCGGGATCATCGTTGTTCCGGTGCAACTATCAGAGGTCTTTACTGTAAGGGTAACGTTGTAAGGTCCTCCGAGAGTATACTGATGGATGATGGACGCGGAAGTGGTATACCCGATGTTCCCGTCACCGAAAACCCATATTCTTCTCGCGATATACCCATGTCCTGTTGTTGACATATCTGTAAAGGTCACGTTGTTGCCGGCGCAGGTGGGTGATGAGAAGCTGAAAGCTGTAACAGGTTGAGGATATATTTCTACAGGATTCGTAACACTTTTCGTACAACCGTTTGAATTGGTCACTGTAAGGGTCACATAATGGATCCCTGCCGTGGAGAACATATAGGTCGGGTTTTGTAAAACGGCAGTCCCCCCGTCACCAAATTCCCAGGCCCAGGTGACAATAGTACCTGTGGGTGTTGTGGAGGCATCGGTAAATTGCGTAAGATCGCCCAGACAGCTGTTTGCAGCCGTGAAGGCAGCAACCGGCTTGGCATTGATCGTTACATCAATCTCCTTCGGGGCTGTACATCCGTTCACGTTGGTCACCGTCAGGGTCACATGGTGGACCCCCGTACTGGTGAAACTATGTATGGGGTTCTGCAGGGGGGAGAGATTGGATGAACCTGAACCCGGGTCATCAAAGTTCCATGCCCACTGGGTGATGGTGCCGCCTCCGTTGGTCTGTGAATTATCATAAAAATTAAGGGCCTGGCCTTGACATCCTATCCCGATATACGTGAAATCGGCAATCGGCGCAGGGATCCCTGTAACAACCTTGGAAATGGAGTCGGTACAACCGTCGGTAGTGGTAGCGATAAGGGTAACCGTATGAGATATTGAAGCATCAAGAAAAGTGTGGGTTACCACAGGACCGGTTTGGTTAACTGTTCCGTCGTGGAATTCCCATATCCAGCTGTTGATGAAGCTCGTAAATCCTGCCGGTACATAAGCCTGGCTGGTGAACGTAACGAGCGCGTGCTGGCAGAATGGGCTGGTGTTTATAAAATCAACGATCGGTTTCGGGTTGACCTTCACAATCTTGGTTATCGTGTTGGAACAACCATTGGAGTTAACTATCACAAGAGTTACCGGATGGAGCCCTGCTGTGGTAAAGAGATGCTGCGGGTTCTGCAGGGGGGAAGTTCCGCCATCGCCAAAATCCCAGGCCCATGAGAGAATACCTGAGGCATTCGGTACGGTGGCATCGGTAAATAACGTATTGTTGCCAAGGCAGGGGGTAGTGAACGTGAAATCAGGAACCGGCAGTGCATTAACCGTTATAATATGGGAGATGGTGTCGGTACAGTAGTTTGTATTTGTGACGATCAGGGTAACCGTTTTGGGACCTGACGTATTATAGATATGCGATGGATTCTGGGCCGGGGAATTATTCCATGATCCGGAGGCCGGGTCCCCGAAATCCCAGTACCAGGACATCAGGTTCCCTCCGCCGTTGGTTTGCGAGAGGTCGCTGAACTGAACAGCCTGGGGTGCAACGCAGGAATACGTGCCGCCTGTAACCTGGAAATCAGCAAGAGGAGCCGCGATCTGCTGTACATTAATTGTTTTGAACTGGGAGCAACCACGGTTTGTTGTAACTGTTAGGATCACGTTCCATCCCGCGGGGCTGTATGGATTATAAATATGTGAAGGGTTCTGGATCGTGGAGTGGGCTGAACCATCCCCGAAATTCCAGTCCCATGCCACGATAATATCATTATAAGGCAGAGGCACAACCGAAAGGTCTGTAAATTGAATGGCCTTACCGAAACAGCTGGGTGATGTAAATGTGAAATTGGCAATGGGTTGTGGAATAATGCTTACCGTATGCTGTTGTGATTTACTGCAGCCGTTAGTATCAGTAAGCGTGAGCATTACCGGGTAATCTCCAACCGAAGGATAAAGATGAGAAACACTGCCGGGGATTGGAGACGAGGAACCATCTCCAAAGGTCCACAGCCAGGTAAAATTGGCAGGGGGCAGTGTAAGCGGATCCGTTGTAAAGTTCACCGTGTGATCGAGGCATACATTATTGTTATAGGAAAATTCAACCGGGATCGGGGTGTTGATGGTCACCGGGATGGTGGTTATGGGACTTGGACAATTTTCCAGGTTCTCAAATGACTGCAAGGTGACATTGTACGTTGTTTTGCCACTCATAAACGTATGAGTCGGGTTTTGCACGTTGGAGGTATTGAGCGTCCCCGACATCGGATCGTCAAAGGTCCATGACCATTGGTAGATCGTTCCCGGGGGAGTGCTGTTTGCATAGGACTGATCCTGAAAATATACAGTCTGTCCGTCGCAGGCCTGCCCCTGATGCAGATGCGCCGGATCGCTGAACCAGATGAAATTAGCAGTGGGGGCATCAAAAATTGTTACCCATAAGCCGAAACTTGTTTCGAGCGGAGTCCCCAGATTCAGTACCCTGTTAACAAAAAAGGGCCCTGGAGATGTGTATGTATGCGTAGGGGATGCCGGAACATTGGGAGCAACAAAATGCGCAGTTGCACCATCACCAAAATCCCAGTCTTCGGTAGTGATCAGACCTCCCGGTGGACAGGGCACAAAAAGAATGGGAACGTTCTGGCACTGGGTTTGCGGATTTGCCGTAAAGCAGGGCGCCGGAGGTGAGCCAAGCATAATATCATGTGAGACCGTATTGGTACATCCGGTGACCATATCGGTAGCTGTACAAATAATTGTGTATAACCCCGGCCCCGGATAAGTATGGGTAATCGGGGATCCGAATCCGTTCGCACCATCGCCAAATTGCCAGTTAACATTATTGCCGACATTCTGGGTGGCATTGACCTGAGCTGTAAAGATCTGAATATAGATAGAATTCCCCTGGACAATAGTAAAATCAATATCAGGATGAGGATTCACAATAAGCGGATTGTTTATGAGGGTTTTTGTATTTGCACAACCACTCTGGTTGGTCACCGTAAGTGACACATGATAACTTCCCGGCCCCGAAAAAAGATGGGAGGGGTTCGGATCGGTGGATGTATTGCTTGCGGATGAAGGATCATCGAAATTCCAGAGATATGAAGCTATCGGGCTGCCTGTAAGCGGTGAGCTTTTATTGGTGAACTGCACAACATCACCTGAACAGATAACAGTCGGATAAGAGAAATCAGCCTGGGGAGAAGGCGCTGCCTGAACAGGCACCTGTATGGTTGTATTCTGGCAACCATTGGAATTCATGACCTCCAGTGTAACATTGTGTGAAATGAGGTCGGTGAAGGTATGCGTTAGAGGTGAAGGCGGAGGATTGCCGGGAATGGTGTAATGCTGTGTGCCTGAACCATCACCCCATGTCCACCACCAGTCGGTGATCGTGCCTGTATTGGCCAGAGATTGATCAGTAAATGTGGTAGGTTCGTTCACACAGGCCTGGGTAAATATAAAAGCGGCAGCAGGTACTGTGTTGCCGACGACAACCGATGATGTCGCCGTATTTGTACAATTGATGGTATTGGTGATAGTAAGAGTGATAGTGTATGTACCGGGAGCCGTAAAGGTATAAGTTGCAGTCATCGGACATGGAATTGTAACTCCGTCGCCCGAATGGAAAAAAAGTACACCGTTTACAAACCAATCGCAATATTTGATTTTAATCGTTTGATCCGGATTGCTTGGCGGCTTGGGCAAACTGCCAATACCGGAAAACGTGTATTGATTGTAAAGACAATTTGGTGTAGGTGGTGTTATAGAGGTTATATTTGCATTAGGTTTGAATTTGTCAGGATCAACATACACATAATCTGTGATTGAATCTTTTTGCCCCGCGGGGTTTTGGATAGTCAATGTTACAGGGAACGTATGAGGAGGAATAAAAGCACCGGTTATCGGGAAATTGTATTGTTGTGACGCGGTCCCCAGATGATTTCCGGTTCCGTCACCGAAATTCCAGGTATAAGTAATAGTCGGATCGTTGGGGTGGATCGAAACATTCGGATCAGCTGTAAAGTTGACCACGTTATAATAACATCCCCCTGTAGGATCGAACTGGTAATAAAAATAAGCATGCAACAGAGGCTGTAGTGTAATTGTCTTCTGGGCCTGTACACCAGTGCAGCCGGGAACCGCAGAATTGACCTCAGTAACCGTGAGGGTTGCTGTAGCCGGGATGTTTCCCCATATAATCGTAACCTGGTTCGAGATGTTTGAACCTGAAATAGTCCCGCTTCCTGTAACTGTCCAGAGATACGTATGACCGGGTATGGCATTGGTCATATAGGTCACGGTTTGCCCCGCCCTGACGACATCAGGGCCTATTACAACCGGATATGTATCAGGACATGTTTGTGCAGACAGTGAAACATGAAAGAGTAGCAGGAACCCGGAAATAAAAATGAGGCGTAATGTTAAATTCCGCATAGGGTTAGGAATTAGAAGACGTTTACAATAATTAACTTATACTTGATTTAATTGACAATAGTTGCAGTTGTTTGGTTGCCTGAAATTCATATTTTTTCATAATCTACAAAAATAAGACTAATTTTTAAATTTTAATGCTTTCCCATGCAACCCTAACAAATAAATTCTGTCATATAATATACTTAGCTGGCATTTTGATTTTAATTAATTCCTTGTAATTTTGCAAAGAGAAGATTTTCACTATGAAAAAGAACCTATTGTTTCTGGCCGCACTGATACTTTGTACAGTGTTTGTATCACCTTCCTGTAAAAAGAACTCAAGCCCTACTCCCTGCAATGGCGTTGGGACTATCTGGTTTGAAAACAAGAGAGATTCACTCCTGATAATCAATATTGTACAAAGCCATATTACCATTAATCTTCTGCATGACGAGACTCAAAACCAGGCTTTTTCCGGAGGTATAATTTATACCATAAGATACTCAGGCCCGGCATACACAAGTAACTTAAAGGACACAAATATACTTGTCCAGAATTGTGATAATAACGTGGTTATTATCAAGCCACCTGCTAAAAAATAGCATTATTCTTCGAATTTTACCTTGGTTAAATAAAATACAAACCTCTTATTGTTGCTCTCCAGGGCAACATTTTTTATTTCCTGGAACCCAAAACAAAGGAAAAAATTATCATACCAGGTCATCAGCCCGCTTTTTGTTTCGGAAATGATCTTGTCATCAGGGTATTTTAATTCCAGCATACTGAATTCAAGCTTGCCGGTTGTTTCTTCATTCCGGATAAGCTCTGACCCAATTTTTCCACCGGCGCTGTAAGCTAAAAGTATTTGATCACCCTGGATCCTCGTAACAACCTTAGGACTAAGATCGGCACCAACAAGGCCCCTGATCTCCAAAGCATTATCCCATAGTAACTGGCCATCAGAATTGAAAGCAGCGATAATGGCGCCGGTATACCTGTAACCATCGAAAACCGGATATGAATTCGTAAACGGCCGGCCATAAAAATCGAAATCTGTAAAATTCTCAACATGATATTGGTGATAATAGACCTCTGATACCTGGATAAAATGGCCGTCATGCTCTATCGGGTCATCCTGCTGAATATTGAAATCAACGGAATACTCACTGATATTTTTATTTTTCTTTAACGCTTTCTTTTTTAGATCAAGAACGTCTTTGGCACTAAGAAGAGTATTGATATTCTTCAATTCCAGAAAATTATTAAAGTTGAGATTTTTCTGATTGCCGGGAACAAGGAGACTTGTAAAGAGTCCGGAAGATTCATCCTGAACCTTGTTTTTAGGCGAGGAACTGCCTTTGCTAAGCATGTAAGTGCCGATCACCAATTCCTCCCCTCTCTGATTTGTTATTGCTTTGAACCCGATAAATTCCCGGTCCTGGTTTATTGTACTTATTTTAACCGACATTTTTATTTTCCCGGTTGTATCGAAAATCTGGTACCAATGCTCTACTTCCTTTTTACCTAAAGACTTGGTAACGATTGCTTTTAAATCATCCGAAGCTGAGTCGGTTTCAAACCAGCGAAATGCCGAGGGGCTTTGCTGATCGATAAGAAAACCTTTGCTGTGATTTGATTTCAGGTCAAGAATTTCAACAGCAGCCTGCCCACTCTTATGGTTAAGCGCCAGGTATGCATTCCGACCCAGAACCCGGAAAAAAACCGGCTCAGAATTGGCCGGGATCTTAGTCAGGTTTGGAATAAAGCCTCCTTCTTTAAGGGCGATCCTGACTATCTCAAGAGGCTGATCTTCACTCTTCTGTTTTCCTTTATAGTCAAAAACGAGGATTAATGTATCTCCGGAAAAGTTTTTAAACCGGTAGTCAAGATCTGTAAGAAGTGGAAGGCTCTTAACCCAGACTTGCTTCAGGTCTTGGTCGTAAAATGAAAAATACCATTTAACTCTTTGGGCATCCGAACTCTCAACACTTTTAAAGAAGATCAGCGCCCCGGTTTGTCCACAAGCAATAACACGGTATGATTCCTGGTCGCTTTTGGCAGTGATTTCAACTCTTGCAGCTTCTTCGTCCTTTCCTTCGTTACTATGCTGCGCATTAAGCAAAGGCGGGAAAATAATAAATGACAGTGCAAAAATGACCAGGATTCGCATTGGAGAATGTTTACACCGCAAAAATAGCGAAAAAGCATCCTTAATGTAAAACCAATTTCCCGGTTCTTATCATGTTCTTTTCTTTATCACGGACGATGGCGACGTACATACCCTCATGGCAATCGTCCATTTGCAAGTCAATTTGAAGCCCCGTAAACATCACTTCCCTGATCAGCCTGCCATCCATTGAAAATATCTGAAGCTTCTTTTCTCCCCCGGTATGGCAGTTAACCCTTACCTGTTTCCCATCATGACAGAGGAAGATTACCGGACGGCCAGAAAATTCATCTGTAATTTTTTCCTCGTTGCCAAGGCCTGTTTCATAAGAGGTCCAGAAAATATTGTCGATGCATACCTGGCCTGAATTAAGACTATCGGCTTGCCTGAACTCAATGATAAAATTTCCCGGGAGTTTAAGTATAATGCTGTCAGACGAATACACAACACCTGTATCTGCATTCCCTCCGGCGCTTATCACATTCTTTACAAATTCCCCGTTTATCAGCAGGTCCAGGTTCACTGCTGTTGAGAAAGCCTGTCGGTAAGAAAAGATAATTGTTTGGCAGCCATTGTGGAGAGTGCCCGAAACTACCTTCGCCAGAGGATTCCTTTTCTTTCCAAGGCATGGTGTCGGCAACTCAATATACTTGTCCCCCCGGCATTGTATATAAGTCCATTCCGATCCATCCAAACCTGGAAAGCTGCCGTTAGTGTAGCTTCCTGTTGTACAAGGGAAATTTGCAAAAGTTTCAAAACCCTGTCCCTGCATAAGGGGAGTTGACAGCAGGACAAAGCAAACCAGGATATACAGAGTTTTCATAGTAATTGTAATTGCTATGCTCCTTTATCCGGCGAAGCCGAAAAAGTGATACTTTTTAATCTGGTTTTCAAAAAAAAGAGGTTGTCCCGGATTTGAGACAGCCTCCTCATCAATTCATCAGGGTAAGCTGATTACTTATCTTTGACTTCCTCGAAGTCTACATCGGTCACTTCGTTATCGCCTGAGCCCTTCGGGCTTCCTCCCTGGTCCTGACCAGGCTGGGGGCCTGATTGTTGACCCTGCTGTGCGCCCTGGGAGTTCTTGTACATATCTTCACTGGCTGTTTGCCAGATAGCGTTCAGATTAGCAAGAGCGCTGTCAATTGCAGCCACGTCCCTGTTTTTATGAGCGCTTTTCAAAGCTTCAAGAGCTTTTTCGATACCGCCTTTTTTATCGGCGGGTATCTTATCTCCAAACTCCTTGAGCTGTTTTTCCGTCTGGAAGATCATGGTATCAGCCTGGTTGATCTTATCTATTTCTTCCTTCAGCCTCTTGTCGGAATCGGCATTGCGTTGGGCTTCCTCTTTCATTTTCTTAATATCATCATCTGAAAGGCCCGACGAAGCTTCAATCCTGATCTGTTGTGATTTGCCGGTTGCTTTATCTTTGGCTGTAACATGCAGAATGCCGTTGGCATCGATGTCGAAAATGACTTCGACCTGGGGGATACCTCTGGGAGCAGGGGGTATTCCGTCAAGGTGGAACCTTCCGATGCTCTTGTTTTGGTTTGCCATGGGGCGTTCACCCTGAAGTACGTGGATCTCAACCGAAGTCTGGCTATCCGCAGCAGTCGAAAACACTTCGGATTTTTTTGTCGGAATGGTAGTATTCGATTCTATAAGTTTTGTCATGACACCGCCGAGTGTTTCAATACCGAGCGAAAGAGGGGTAATGTCAAGAAGAAGAACATCCTTAACCTCACCGGTTAGAACGCCGCCCTGGATTGCTGCGCCAACTGCCACTACTTCATCCGGGTTTACTCCTTTGGAAGGTTCTTTCCCGAAGAAATCCTTCACGATCTTCTGGATGGCAGGTATCCTTGTTGATCCCCCTACGAGGATAACTTCGTCAACATCCGAGGACTTCATTCCGGCATCTTTCAAAGCCTGCTGGCAGGGAGGAATGGTCGACTGCATCAGATGGTCGATAAGCTGCTCGAATTTTGACCTTGAAAGCTTTTTCACGAGATGTTTGGGAACTCCGTCAACCGGCATGATGTATGGCAGGTTGATCTCGGTTTCCACTGAACTTGAAAGCTCGATCTTTGCCTTCTCGGCAGCTTCCTTCAGGCGCTGCAAGGCCATAGGATCCTTGCGGAGGTCGATCCCTTCATCTTTCAGAAATTCCCCGGCCAGCCAGTCGATCACTATATGGTCAAAATCATCACCTCCAAGGTGGGTATTTCCGTTGGTCGACTTCACTTCAAATACTCCGTCGCCAAGCTCGAGAATGGAAATGTCAAATGTACCGCCACCAAGATCATAAACAGCTACCTTGATATCTTTATGCTTTTTGTCGAGGCCGTATGCGAGCGCCGCGGCTGTAGGTTCGTTGATAATACGTTTAACTGTAAGACCGGCTATTTCACCTGCCTCCTTTGTTGCCTGCCTCTGTGAATCACTGAAATAGGCAGGAACTGTGATCACTGCCTCCTTAATTTCCTGTCCAAGATAGTCTTCGGCCGTCTTCTTCATTTTCTGAAGAACCATTGCTGATATCTCCTGGGGTGTATACAGTTTTCCGCTAATATCTACCCTTGGTGTATTATTTTCGCCCCGTATTACTTTGTACGGTACACGTTTTGTCTCCACCTGCACCTGATCAAAAGTTTCACCCATGAACCGCTTTAT
>Ga0182021_10010206_pt1 | contig 11141 bp, 11 predicted proteins | sample 612E3MmetaG_FD_120493 | JGI IMG/M metagenome (GOLD analysis project Ga0182021, IMG submission 120493) | Permafrost microbial communities from Stordalen Mire, Sweden - 612E3M metaG (Illumina Assembly) | ecosystem: Environmental > Terrestrial > Soil > Wetlands > Permafrost | place: Sweden...
AAGCGTGAAAGCAGGTGCGCATTACCCGGGGAGATCTGCGAACGCGCTCGCGAGAGCTAGCGGCGCCGAAAGGTGTCGCGATACGTTCGTAGAAGTCAGCCGAGGTCATAGGAGCCCACGGTCAAGGGCAAAGGACCGAACCGAAAGAGGACGGTGTAAACCAAGTCCATGAACTCGCGTGAAGCAGCAGAAGAGTCCGCCGCGTCTCGGACTGCCGTGGACGAAGTAGCTGGCCGGAACGCCAGTGGGAGTGTCCAAGGTGCGGCAAGCGCAACATCGGATGAGAGTCACTGCATCGGGCAAGGGACAGGATTAATCGAGCAGATGATCGAACGCGGCAACCTGAACGCCGCGTGGAGACAGGTCAGTCGGAACCAAGGAGCAGCGGGAGTCGATGGGCTCGATATCGAGCGCACGGCGACGCTGATCCGAAAAGAGTGGGACAAAATCAAAACGCTGTTGCTGGCGGGTCGCTATCGACCCCAGTCGGTAAGACGCGTGGAGATCCCCAAACCCAACGGCGGAATCCGCCCGTTGGGTGTTCCTACGATACTGGATCGGTTCTTGCAGCAGGCTGCGCTTCAGGTGCTCAGTCCCCTGTTTGAGCCGCACTTCTCGGAGCACAGCTACGGGTTTAGGCCCGGACGCAGTGCGCACCAAGCGGTGCTCGCCGCGCGCGAGTACCAGCGGGACGGGAAGCGTTGGGTGGTGGACATCGACCTCGCGAGCTTCTTTGACGAGGTAAACCACGACCTGCTGATGGCCAGAGTAAGACGCCGGGTGCAGGACGTGCGGATGCTTAAACTCATCCGGGCGTTCCTGCAAAGCGGCGTGATGATCGGCGGGGTGAGTCAGCCTAGCGAGAAAGGCACTCCGCAAGGAGGACCGCTGTCGCCGCTGCTCTCGAATATCCTGCTCGACGATCTGGACAAGGAACTAGCGAAGCGCGGGCACCGGTTCTGCCGCTATGCGGACGACTGCAATATCTACGTAGGCAGTCGGCCCAGCGGTGAGCGGGTGCTCGCATCGTTGATTGGGTTCCTCGAAGGAAAGATGAAATTGAAGGTCAATCGCGCCAAAAGCGCGGTGGAGCGCCCGGTGAACCGGGTGTTCCTTGGCTACAGCTTCACGCTCCACCATCAGACGAAAATCCGGGTTCCGGAAAAGAGCTGCCAGAAGATGAGGGCCAAAGTGAAGGAACGCTTCCGCAAAGCGCGCGGGCAAAACGTGGAGCGGTTTATCCGCGAAACGTTGAACCCGCTGCTGCGCGGTTGGATGAACTACTTCCGCCTCAGCGAAACCCGTGGTTTTGCCGAGGAGCTGGATCGCTGGATCAGGCGGCGATTGCGCGGCGTGATCTGGCGTCAGTGGAAACGCCCGGCTACTCGGTATCGACGTCTTCGGGCGCTCGGTCTCGATGCAGCCCGGGTGCTGGCCAGCGGTCACAATGGTCGCGGCGCATGGTTCAATAGCGGAGCTTCACACATGCATGCCGCCTTCCCGGCGAAGGCGTTTGCGGTCATGGGATTGATAAACCTGCTCGATACTTTAAACTCCTATGCCAATTCCTCCTCTTGAGGAACCGCCGCGATACGTGAACCGTACGTCCGGTGGTGTGAGAGCCAGGGGAGGGCAACCTCCCCGGCTACTCGATTCCGATCGGAACGAAAGCTTGAGCGATAGGTTTCCTGAATGATTTGGTGCCGTTGCACAGGTGTGCGTCGTACGGATCGTCCCTGCAGAGCATATGTATGAGCGCCGAGTTGCGGAATAAACCATCCTCGCCGAGGTTCTCACCCGGATGAAACGTCTCCTTTTGCTTTTCCTGGGTTTGCTGGCATGGTCCTGCCGCATGTCCGCCGCCGATTCCGCCGTTCTCGCGAAAACCGATTCCCTCGTCGTGGGCGGGGGTTGTTTCTGGTGCCTGGACGCCGCGTATCAACTGCTGCCCGGAGTGACCCACGTCACCTGCGGCTACGCGGGCGGCACCAAAGCCAACCCGACCTACAAGGAGGTTTGCGCACACACGACCGGCCATGCTGAGGTTGTCCGGATCGAATTCGATCCCGCGAAAACGTCGCTCGAAAAAGTGCTCGACTACTTCTGGCACGTGCACGATCCGACGCAGGTGGGCGGTCAGGGTGGCGACGAGGGCCCGCAGTACCGCTCGATCGTTTTGTACGCGAACGACGCCCAGAAGGTCGCCGCCGAAAAAGCACGCGCCGAAGCGCAGAAACGGTTCCGTGCGCCCCTCACGACCGAGATCGTACCGCTCGTGAAATTCTGGCCCGCCGAAGATTATCACCAAGACTATTTCCGCAAGAACCCGACGGAAGGCTACTGCCGCGTCGTCATCGCGCCGAAAATCGAGAAACTCGAGCACCAGCTCGCGGTGGAAAAACGCTGACCCGCGTCAGGCGCTCAACTGGACTCATGCAGTTTGAATTGTAGGGCGGGGTCGCCGAACCCCGCGGTTCCCCCAGAAATGCGGCGGCATTCGGCGATGCCGCCCTACAACCTTTCAGCTGTAGCCGCAGTTAGTTGACCAGGCGTTTCCCGCGCCGTAACCGGCGCAGCCACCTTCCGATCGTAGCCGCCGCGGTTACGCGGCGGAGCCCGAGGCGGCTGCCGAGATCAACTCAGGCCCGGTTATATTGAAGATACTCCAAAACTATTCGCTATTTGCCACTGAACTTCTGCTGCACGAAGGCGGGGTCGATCGTCGAGTGCAGATACGGCGCGAGCTGCGACGGATCGGTTGGACGCTGATCGTTGTTCGCGGCTCGGAAGGCTTCGATGGCAGCATACACTTCATCGCCGAATTTGCTGACGTATTGCAGGGCAACATTGCCCCGATTACTGATCAAAAGGGCCGAGTCGTGGTAGTCGTCCACGGAAGCCTTTTCCCGGAGCCTCCATTGGTCTCCTATATCCGGAGAAGCTACTCCGCCGGTAGTTCCGGCGGGCACCGTTCCGTACCGTTGCAGGATGGCGGGATCGACGGGCGTTTCGAAATACGGTGCAAGCTGTGTGCCATCGCTTGGCGGCTGGTTGTGGTTGGCTTCGAGATAGTGTCGGAACGCGGCGCCGAGCGGCGACATCAGACGATACTTGGCCATACGGCGTAATTCGCTCAACGCGCGTCGCACATCCATGTCGGAGTCGAGTTTGACGTCCTTCGCTGCGTCGAGCCAGTCCTTGGCCGTCAGGAATTGCAGCTCGGGGATCTTTTGATCGGGTCTCTGCTCGATGAGCTTCTTCAGATGCACGACATTTTGCAGCCAGGCATCTAGTGCCGACTCCATCGCCGGATCGGTGGAGGCGAGCGCATTGGCGACTTTCGCCCGCTCGGCCTCGAGTTGCTGCAGGGCGGCGGTCAGCTGGCGCGCTTGGTCGTCGCGCTCGGCGCGAAGCGATCGCAGCTCGCGCTCCGAGTTGTCCCTCAGCGCTTGCAGTTCGGCGTTCTGCCGCGAGATCACGCGCGCTTCGTAGAGGCCGGTGCCGAGCGCGATGGTGAGCGCAGCGGCGACGAGGATTTTCTGTGTTGTGGTCATGGCAATCGTTTTGGCGGTTCCGTAGATTGCGGCTGGGGCGGCGGTGCTGGACAACGCCGCGGCGGCCGACGCGATGGCCGCGCCGAGTGCAGCGGGGGCGGCCTGTATGGCATGCGCGGAGAGTTCGGCGGCGAGCACCGCGGAGCCGACTGCGACGCCGCGCTTGGTGAAGAATGCCCGCAATTGTTCAAGGGCGCGGCTGATGCGTTTTTGTGCGGCGTCTTCCGAGACGCCCAGCGCCAGGCCGACGTCGCGCAGGGGCTGGTTCTCGAAATAACGCAGGAGCACGGCGCGACGGTCGGCGTCGCCCAGCGATTCCATCGCCGCATCGAGCAGCGGTTCCACTTGGGGCCAAGGCGAGGGAGTTGAGTTCATGGTGGCGATCTCCACGGCGGTTTGCTCGCGGGCCTGACGGCGCGATTCCCGGCGAAGCACATCGATGGCGGTGCGGCGGGTGACGACATAGAGCCAGGCGCCGAGCGGCTGGTCGGTTCGGAGGCGGCGGGCGTTGCGTGCCAAATCGACGAAAACCGACTGGGCAACCTCTTCGGCGAGCTGGGTCGACTGCACCTGCCGGCGCGCCGCCGAGTAAACGAGGTCGACGTGACGGCGGACCAGCTCGCTGAAGGCGTCTTGCGCACCTTCCTGCAGGTAACGGCGGAGCAGCTCGTGGTCGGTCATGTTTGCCCAAGATATCGCCGCCCGGTGCTGAAATCCGACAAAATATTCGAGCATCGTCACTACCTTGGTTGGTATGGTCGGGAACATCCGGCGGCAAACGCTCGCGGACTGTGAACGGGCCGTGGCGGACGAAGGCTCGATGAACGGCGCGTGCGTTTGATCCGCACTGAATTCACCCTCCGCGACCACATCGAAGACCGCGATTTCTGCACGTACGCTTAATACGGCCGACCTGGCCCTGCGTGCAGTTTTATGTAACAATTGTTACATAAAACTGCAAAACCTCTTGGATAGTGTTCAAGCACGCGCTCCGCCGCCGGATTCACGAAGGAGGCGGACAAAAACGGCCTTGCGGCGGGTCCACGCTTCGGGGCCGAGGTAGCCGGAAGGATGGAGAGCCAGGGGGAGCAATGGATCGATCTGCATGACATGCTTCCACGCGGTTCGCTCACGACGCGCCCATTCGGCCAGCTTGGAACCAAGCGTAGGCGGACCTTCATCGAGAATCTCCAGGCAACGGCCATAGCGGCGATTGATTTCAGCGAAATTCCATGCTGCGGCGACGATGTCGCCATCGGGTTCGCCAGCACTGGGTCGTCCTTCGAGACACAACAGCACGTCGGCGGCGGACGGGATGGCTCTCAGGGTCTCTTTTATTTCCACAACCGGATCAGGGCTGATCCACACGCTGTTTTGTAAGTAACCTAGATGTAGGTCTTTTAGGAGACGCCATAATTGCATACGCAACCTGCGTTGCGAGGTTGGAAGATCGAACATCACTAATCTCCAGAGGCCATCCCAGGAACGCCGCCAACGTTCGCCCGCGTCGCGACCGCCAAGTGCGATCAGGCGGCCGCGCTCGGTCAGACGCACTACTCGAGCAAGAGCGGCCGCCGAACCCTTCTCTTCAGTTTCGATGAGTTGGCGCCGGGCGAGCTCCTGCATGCGACGCCCCAGACCGCTGCGCCAAGTCCACTGTTCGAACGAATCGTTCACGTTGCGCCACGTCGGACGCATCAGCGTATCCGTTGTCCAAAGCAAGAAATAGAGAAACTCCTCGGTGTTGGGGTTCATGGGGAAAGAGGTCGCGGTGATCACCGGATGAACCTGAACCCAGTGGGTGGCAATACAGTTTTGTGTAACAATTGTTACATAAAACTGCAAAACGGGCGCGAATGGATGCACAGTTGAAAACGGCCGAAAGGGACCAGCGAAACGCCTCCCGAAACGGAACGGGCGTCCGGGATGGACAAGCGGGCGGGGGCGATGAATCTTTCCGGCCATGCCTGAATCGACTCCTGTGAATCCCGCCGAGTCCGGCCTGGATGTGAGCACGCAGTTCGTGCGCAGCCGCCACGCGCTGCTGGCGCGCGCCGACTTCGGGCTGCTTTATGTCGACTATTATCTGCATCTCGCCGAGCAGCAGATGCGGCCGGCCCCGGAGCACGACGCACTTTTCAAGCGCGCCCTGGCGGTCTTCGTGCTGCACTGCGCGTCGCGGCCGGCGAACGAATTGACGGCCTGGACGCTCCATTTTCAGGAGCCGTTCCTGAACATTTTTCTCAACGGGGACAACGAGACCGGCGCCATCACCGGTCGCGTTTTCAGCGACAACGTGAAGGAGCTGCCGGAAAATATCTTCTATGCCGATGTCGTCCGCGGCACCGAGCCGTCGCGGCGCAGCGCGGTGCCATTTCAGGGGGGGGACATGTTGGCCGCGGTCGAGACGTTCTATGCAAAGAGCGAGCAGCGCTTCGCCCGCTGTTTTCAGCCCGGCGAGGAGGAATTCGCCCTGGTGTTGGAGCATCCGGATTGCGATCTGGCGTGGCTGCGTGATCTCACTGTCGCCGGCGTGCGTGATCTGGAGAAGTCCGAGACGGTCGTGCCCCTGACGCACCGGGTTTACCGTTGGCATTGCGGCTGCAACCAGCAGCGCATGCTGCAGGTGCTGGCGCCGGCGTTCCGGAGCGACGCCGAGCGACTCTTCGCCGGCGAGGAAAAAATCGAGATCCGCTGCCCGCGGTGCGGCGCCCGCCACGCGATCACCCGCGAGGCGATGGAGGCGTTCGCAGCACAGCAGCCAACCTCCACACCGCCGCCTCCTGCATGAGCTGGACCGAGATTCTTGGCACCGTGCTCGGTGTCATCGGCGTAGGGCTGATGATCCGGCAAAATGTCTGGGGCTGGCCCGTGGGGCTCGTGCAGGTGGCGGTCTATGCCTGGGTCTTTTATGCGGCGAAGCTCTACTCCGATACGATCCTGCAAATCTGTTTTTTTGTGATCCAGGCTTACGGCTGGTGGCACTGGCTGCGCGGCGGGGCGGCGGTGCAACGCGACCGCCTGCCGGTCACATGTGTGAGCGGTCGTGCGCTTGCCGGCTGGATCGCGGCCGGAGCCGTGGCCACGGCCGGGTGGGGCGAGTTGATGCACCGCACGACGGACGCGGCGCTGCCGCATTGGGACGCGTTTATCCTCGTATTCAGCCTGATCGCGCAGTGGTTCCAGGCGCGCAAATACCTCGAGAACTGGGCGGGCTGGATGATCGTCAACGTGGTAGCCATTGGCGTCTATTGGGCGAAGGATCTGCGGCTGACGTCCGGGCTCTACGCGATTTTCTTTGCAATGGCCGTAGCGGGTCACCTGGCGTGGCGGCGTTCGCTCATCCAATCGCCAACGGAGGCCTCCTGTGATTAAGCGCGTCGCCATTTACGGTCCCGAGTGCACGGGCAAGACCACGCTGGCGGCGGGCCTGGCGGCGCATTTCGGCGAGCCGTGGTCGCCCGAGTACGTGCGGCAATTTTGGGACGAGCGCCACGGCCACATTACCGCCGCCGACCTCGATGCGGTGGCCCGCGGGCAGATCGCGGCGGAAGAGGCGGCGGCGGCCCGCGCGCGGCGCGCGGTGTTTTGCGACACCGAATTGCTCACCTGCACACTCTGGGACGATTTGCTTTTTCCCGGGGCGTGTCCGCCGTGGGTGCGGGCGGAGGCGGACCGGCGGGCACGGGAATTCGCACTCTACCTGCTATGCGTGACCGACGTGCCGTTTGCGCCCGATCCGCAGCGCTGTTTTCCCGACGAGGCCGGGCGCGCGATGTGCATGCGCCGGTGGCGCGAGACGCTGGAGCAACGCGGGCTGTCGTTCGCGGAGATTCGCGGCCCGTGGACGGAGCGCACCGCGCAGGCGGTCCGGGCGGTGGAAGCGATTTTGTCGTCTCACCGAGCTTCGTAAAATACAGTGACGTAGGCGGTCGGCTTCGTAGGTCGGGCTTTATGCCCGACATCTCGGAAGAACCCGTCGGGGATAAACCCCGATCTACCGTCAGATCGCGTCACCCTATTTTGCGAGGCTCAGTAAGGCATCCCACGAAGGCCCGCGCCTTCGGTGGCCCTGGGAATGAACTCGGTCAGGAAAGTCTGTCATCCTGAGCGCCGCGAAGGATCCAACAGCGCATTGCCAGCCAACAGTATCCAGATGGATCCTTCACTTCGTTCAGGATGACAAACCAGGGCTGTTCATCAGCAGCGAGGGCGTGCGTCTCTCTCGGTTGTTCTGGGGCTGGCTGGATCGAGTTAGTGGCGGGTAAAGTGGAAGCGGCGTCCCGCCGCTTTTCGCTCCAAACAAGCGGCGAGACGCCGCTTCCACTTTGCGGCGCGGCGTGCAGTTCGGGATTGCCGCCGGCCCACCGGGGATTCTTCGCTTCGAGCCGGATGATCGACACGGGAGAATTACCTGCCACCTATCTGGACCGCTTTGGCGGCCTCGGCCGTTTGCTGGGCCACGCCGCGCTCGAACGGCTCCATGCGGCACACGTGTGCGTGGTGGGCGTGGGCGGCGTGGGCTCGTGGACCGCCGAGGGGCTGGCACGCAGCGGCGTGGGCGCGCTCACGCTGATCGATCTCGACGATGTGTGCGTGACCAACGTCAACCGCCAGCTCCCGGCGCTCGACGGCCAGATCGGCCGTCCCAAGGTCGCGGTGCTGGCCGAACGGGCGCGGCTGATCAACCCGCTGTGCCGCGTCGAGCCGGTGGCCGAGTTTTTCACGGCGGAGTCGGCGGAGCGGCTGCTGTCGCCGCCATTCGACTACGTGGTCGATGCCATCGACCGGGTGTCGAACAAGGTGCGCCTGATCGCGGAGTGCCTGCACCGCGGGCGGCCGTGCGTGACCGTGGGCGGCGCCGGCGGCAAACGCGACGCCACGCGCATCCGCGCCGGCGACCTCGGCGAGGCGACGGGCGACGACCTGCTGCGGCTCGTGCGCAAAAAGCTGCGCCGCGATCATGGGATTGCGCATGGCGAGAGCGTGCATTTCGGTGTGCGCTGCATCTATTCGGCGGAGCGCCCCGTTTATCCGCGGGCCGATGGCACCTGCCAGACGGAGCAGGAGCCGGGCAGCAGTTTGCGCATGGACTGTGCGAGCGGCCTGGGCGCGGCGGTCTTCGTGACGGCAGCCTTCGGTTTCGCGGCCGCCGGCGAAGTCGTGCGGGGCATCGTCGAGCGGTGACCGCCGCCCGGTCCGCCGTCACCGCGCGGTCCGGCGGCATTACTCGGCGCCTTCTGCCTCCCAAATTCGCCAATGCCGAATGTTACGTATTACGTATCATTCCCTCTGGAAATCAATCGTATGCGGGTCGTGGGCGTAAAAGTGGTATCTTGACCAAACGCGCAGGGTATCAGGCGTGCGGCGTGGCGCGGCCGAACAGGCGCGCGAAGTTTTGCTCCACCTGGGCGGCGAGTTCTGCAATGGCGAGGCCGCGCAATTCGGCGAGGCCGGCGTAGGCGGCGTCAAGGTTGCCGGGGTGATTGACGGGCTGGCCGTCGGCCGTGGCGGGCAGCGGGTGACGCTGGTGCTCGCGCGGGAGCAGCATCGCGGGGGCATCGGTCTCGACGAGCAGGCGCTCGGCGGGCACGAGCTTGAACGCTTCGCGAGCGTGGGTCTTGCGCGAATCGAGAAAGGCACCGTTGAAGGAGAAGTAGGCTCCGCGTTCGGCGAAGCCGCGCACCATCTCGGGCGGACCGCCGTAAGCGTGGAGCAGAAAACCGCGCAAGGGCCGGCGGACCACGCGCAGGATGTCGTTAAGCGCACCCCAGGCGTCGAGGCAATGGATGGAGGCCGCGCGGTTTTCTGCGGTGGCGAGGGCGAGCTGCCACGTGAACACCTCGATTTGTTCGTCGAAGGGCGCGCGGCGCAGGCCGGCGAGGCGCGGATCGTCGGGCTTCGCGCGGTCGAGAATCCAGCGATCGAGGCCGATCTCGCCGACGGCGGCCTGCGGATCGACGGCGAGCTGCGCCCGCAGGCGGGCCTGCCAGCCGGGGGAACGGTTGCCGGCGTCCCATGGATGCAGTCCGTAGCTTGGCACGATCCAGGGCGCGGTGGCGGCGAGCGAGGCGACGTCGGCCCAGTCAGTTTCATCGGTGCCGTTGACGACGGCGCCGCGCACGCCCAGCGCCGGCAGCTCGCGCAGGAGCGTCGCGCGGTGCGGCGCGAGCCAGGCGTCCTGGAGGTGATTATGGGCGTCGTAGAGGGGGAGCATGGGGCCGCAGAAGGCAGGAAATTTTACCGGAGATCGGTCGCGTTATCTACGAGAGAAAGCCGGGTGGCGAGTTCGCGGATACGGGCCCGCGCGCTGGCGAGACCGTTTTGGCGGGTGGGGGAGAGATGGCGCGTGAGACCGAGCGCGGCCAGCGGATCGGCGGCGCTGGCGGCGACTTCGGCGGGCGGAGTGTCGCTGAAGAATTCGCAGAGCAGCGCCAGCAGCCCTTTCACGAGCGGGGAATCGGCATCGCAGCGGAAACGGCAATGCCCGTCGCGCCATTCTCCCACGATCCAGACTTGGGAGACGCAGCCGAGCACCCGGTGCGCTTCGGTTCGTTCTCCCGCGGGGAAAGGCGGCAGCCGGCGAGCGCGGTCCACCACCAGCGTCATCCGTTCCTGCGGGTCGTCGATCAAGGCGAACTCGTCGATAAGTCGTTGGAGTTTATCCGAAAGAGGCACGAAAAGAGCAGTCTGAGCATATTCTGGCTAAAATCTAGCCGAAGTTGGCCGTTGTAATGCTGGAAAACCTAACATGTCCCTCATCACGGAAAACATTCTCGTCCCCCTTCCCGGCTTTGCCCTGCCGCGAGACTATCCGTGGCGGGTGCGTTTTGTCGCAGCCGTGGACGAACAGCTCCGGCGCCTGCGTTCGACCGGGTATTTTGTGCCGCCGCGTTTCTTTGGATATTTTTTCCAGGGGCAGCAGGCGGTGGGGGTTACCGGCAACTGGGTGGTCACGCTCGATTCCGACACCGTGCTCGGCGATCTGCCGGCGGAGATCGAAAACATCACGCATGGGCAATACAGCATTGCCAGCGCATCGAACGATGTCGTACCCGATTTTCTGCTGGTCCACGACACGCATGACGGCTCCTGCTGGCTGTGGCGTTTCAGCTTCGGGCTGCGCTTTGTCGAGTCCAACGAACCCGTGCGCGAAAATTCCGATCACCTCCTCGGGTCCTGAAAGGGAGCATCTCAGTTTTTGAGTGGCCAGCTTGTCTAGAGACAGGGGCGGGACGCCCATGCCACCCGCCTCCGATGGGCAAACCCTCTACGGCGGGGCAAGCGTGGCACGGGCGTCCCGCCCGCGGGTTTGAGCGGCCGCTCAAAAACTGAGATGCGCCCGTCCGGAAACGCGGACCGCCGCACTGCTTGACACTGGGGACACGTTTTCACTATTTCGAGAGCCCGTATGCAGGCTGCACTCAATCAGCCGGTGCTGGTGCTCAATCGCCTTTGGCAGGCGATCAACGTGATCGGCGCCCGCCGGGCTTTCGCGCTGCTGGCGCGCGGGCACGCCCACGTCGTCTATCCGGACGCCGAGGAGTTCCGGGTGTTTTCGTTGCTCGATTGGATGGATTTCTCGCA
>Ga0182021_10010207_pt1 | contig 11140 bp, 11 predicted proteins | sample 612E3MmetaG_FD_120493 | JGI IMG/M metagenome (GOLD analysis project Ga0182021, IMG submission 120493) | Permafrost microbial communities from Stordalen Mire, Sweden - 612E3M metaG (Illumina Assembly) | ecosystem: Environmental > Terrestrial > Soil > Wetlands > Permafrost | place: Sweden...
ACTCAGTGGAGACGCGCGATATCCGGCGGCAACTTGCGCCCGCGCTCGACATCCTGACCGGCAATCGCCTGCACTTTCTCCAGCAAGGCCGCCCGGAAGAATTCCGCCAGTGGCATCGCGGATGTGCCGGCACGATTGGCCGCCCAGCGCACCGCCGCGAATTCATTATGCGATAATGAACACTTCAGACTCCTGGAAGCCTGTCGATTCATTCCCGCCGGCTTGGACCCTTTCGGGGCGGGCAAATGTTTTTCAACCGAATCCGGAACGTGGGGCTTAAGCGGTGTATCGTTCATTTTTTGATTCATAGTTTAAGGCACTCATTCCATGTTCCGCAAGCCGGCGTGTCGAGCGCGAATGGCCAACCGTTTGGCTTTGCGGTAACCGTGCTTCCGCACCGAAAACATTTCCCGCGCGACAACATACGGCCTGGGGCTCCAGGTCGCGTATTGCGGGTTCATAATTCTAGGACCGCCCCTTTCCACTTTCATTCGATGTTGGAAGTTGAATGTTGGAAGTTGAATGTTGAATGTTGAATGTTGAATGTTGGATGTTCGATGTTGGATGCCTGCCCTCCGTAACCTTTTTGAAGGAGGGTTCGATGTTTTTTCCGCCTTCCTTGGCGCCCCGGCTCGTCGCGCCATAACCAGGTGAAGGCGGAAGCCTCGGCGAAGACGGGAGCGTTTGATTTACAGGATGCGGAAAAATGTCATAATTCTAGGACCCTTTCCTGAAGGGGAAAGCTGATAATGCTAAAATTCTAGGACCGACCCTTTCCCATCTGCTGTTTCAGGTACCTGCCTCATATGCGGGTCGTATGACTTGCGGCTGGTGGCGCAAATGGATGAGGAGGCCGGTGAAATGACCGTGGTGCTGGTCTGCAACCGCTGTCCGCAACGGGAAATCCTGCCGGTGAGGTGAACCGCGCTGCATTGAGCCGGTGGTGATTGACCGGGACTTTTTCGAGCGGCAATGATGGGGCAATGAAGGGGAAAGCTGATAATGCTAAAATTCTAGGACCGACCCTTTCCCGATGTAGGTTGGCCAACTGGACATTTGTGCTTTTCTGCCCCGACCATGCACGTAGACCGCAATGAAATCCTTGGGAGCATCGCCAGAAACTGAGAAATCTATTTTGCAGAAAAACCCCTCACGCAAATGTTCAATCGTTGGATGAGACATGACCTCAAAACCGGAACGCATTTTGATTTCCGCTCGGAGAACTGATTTGAGATGTGTCGAACGCATTTCTCTACAATTCTCCTTTGAAGGCGCGGTCGAGGATGGCGGGGAGCAAGGCATCCAGCTCGGCGGCGATCTTGGCTTGGCGGCGATTTGGTTTCATGTTTGTTCCGCCCAATCGCCACAGAGCAATTTGGCCTGTTCGAGAACGGTTTGCGTCGCCTTTTCCTGCTTGTCTGGCGGATAGCCGTATTTGCGGAGGATGCGGCGGACGAGGACACGGATTTGCGCCTGCGCCGATTCGCGGAGTGTCCAGTCAATCGTCACGCTCTTGCGGACGTGCGAAACCAGTTCCCGTGCGATGTTTTTCAGTGCCGGCTCGCCGAGAACTTTCACGGCGCTGTCGTTGGTTTCCAAGGCGTCGTAAAACGCAACTTCATCATCCGTGAGGCCGAGTTTTTCGCCGCGCTTCTGGCCTTCGCGCATCTGCTTGGCCAAATCAATCAACTCAGCGATGACCTGTGCGGCTTCGATGGTGCGGTTCTGGTAACGGCGGATGGTGGCTTCCAGCATTTCGGCGAAGGAGCGGGACTGGACGAGGTATTTCTTCGAGCGGATTTTCAGCTCGTTGTTGAGAAGTTTCTGCAACAACTCAACGGCGAGATTGCGCTGGGGCAAATGTTGAACCTCTGCGAGAAATTCGTCGGATAAAATTGAAATATCCGGCTTCTTCAAGCCGGCGGCGTCGAAGATGTCTATGACCTTGTCGGATGAAATGGCGCGCGAAACGATTTGCCGGACGGCCAGATCCAATTCCTCCGGCGATTTTCCGCCGCCTTCGCTAATGCTCTTTGCCAGCACCGCCCGGATTTCCTGAAAGAATCCGACTTCATCGCGAATCTCCAAAGCTGAATCATGGGGCACAGACAACGCAAATGCTTTGGAAAGTTCCGTGACGGCCAGCAAGTAGCGCGGCTTGCCGTCCTTTTGTTGCAGCACATGCTCGGCGGCTTGCGCGATGAGCGGCAACCGTTTCGCCGCCGTGGTTTCAGCCGCCGCACCGTAATCAAATCCATGCAGGATGGCGCAGACCTGTTCGTATTTCTCCAGCATCACGGCGACGGCTTCTTCCTGATCCAGCGTGATGTCGCCTTTACCTTTGCTGTTCGTGTAGTCGGCCAGCGCCTGTTTCAATTCTTCCGCCAAGCCGAGATAATCCACCACCAACCCGCCCGGCTTGTCTTTGAAAACCCGATTCACCCGTGCGATGGCTTGCATCAGGCCGTGACTGCGCATTGGCTTGTCCACATACATCGTGTGCAGGCTCGGTGCATCGAAGCCGGTCAGCCACATGTCGCGCACGATGACAATCCTGAACGGCTTTTTCGGATTCTTGAACGCTTTCGCCAGTTCTTCCCGGCGCTTCTTGCTGCGAATGTGCTTTTGCCAGTCCAAATGATCGGAAGCCGAGCCGGACATTACGATCTTCATCGTGCCTTTGTCATCGTCGTCGTGATGCCAGGCCGGTCGCAACTTCTCGATTGCCTTGTAAAGCTCCACGCAGATGCGGCGGCTCATGCAGACCACCATCGCCTTGCCTTCCATCGCGGCGTAACGCGCCTCCCAATGCTTCACCAAATCCTCGGCCACGAGCGCGATACGTTTGTCGGTCCCGACCATCGCTTCCAGTTGCGCCCATTTCCGGCGTAAACTTTCCTTCGTGGATTCCTCCGCGTCTTCCGTCACTTCTTCAAAGTTCGGGTCAATCTTCGGGCGTTCCTCCGGCTTCAAATCAATCTTCGCCAGCCGCGCCTCGTAATAAATCGGCACGGTGGCCTTGTCTTCCCTCGATTGCAAAATGTCGTAAACGTCAATGTAATCGCCGAACACGGCCTGCGTGTTCTTGTCGCCGCTTTCAATCGGCGTGCCGGTGAAGCCGATGAACGACGCCTTGGGCAGCGCATCGCGCATGTGCTTGGCAAAGCCGTCAATGAAATCGTATTGGCTGCGGTGCGCTTCGTCGGCGATGACGATGATGTTGCGCCGGTCGGACAGCAGCGGATGCTTGCCGCCTTTTTCATCGGGAAAGAATTTCTGAATCGTGGTGAACACCACGCCGCCGCTGGCGACATCGAGCAGCTTGCGCAAATGATCCCGGCTCTCCGCCTGAACCGGTATTTGCCGCAGCAACTCCTTGCAAAACGAGAACGTGTCGAAAAGCTGGTCGTCCAGATCGTTGCGGTCGGTGAGCATGACGATGGTGGGATTCTCCATTGCCGGGTGCTGCACGATTTTTCCGGCGTAGAACACCATCGAAAGACTTTTACCGCTGCCTTGTGTGTGCCAGATGACACCCGCCCGCCGGTCGCCAGTCCCTCGCGTAGCGCAGGCGTCCCCGCCTGCGGGTTTACCCGGCGTCCCGCCGGGTGTTCCTCCAAGTGGCGAGACGCCGCTCAAACCCGCAGCCGCGACGGCTGCGCTACATTGCTGAACCCCCGCCGCCCGCAAGGTTGTCTCCACCGCCTTGTTGACGGCGTGGAATTGATGATAACCCGCCAGCTTCTTCGTGACCTTTTCCCCGTCATCTTCGAACACAATAAAGTTGCGAATTAAGTCCAACAAGCGGTGCTTGTCGAACACGCCTTTGAGCAATGTTTCCAATTGCAACGAACCCGGCGGGACAAGTTCCTTGCCCGTGATGGTGCGCCATGTCATGAAGCGCTCCCAATCCGACGTGATGGTTCCCAGCTTGGCCTGGTGGCCGTCGGAAATCACCAGCAGCGCGTTCGAGTGGAACAGCGACGGGATTTGCGCCTTGTAAGTCTGGAACTGGTCGAACGCCTTGCGGATGGTGGCCGATTCATCCGCAATATTTTTAAGTTCCAGCACCGCCAGCGGAATGCCGTTGATGAACACCACCACGTCCGCGCGACGGTTGAAATGACCTTCCTCCACCGTGAACTGGTTGACGGCGAGAAATTCATTGGCTTCAGGATTCGCAAAATCAATCAGCCAGACCTTGTCGTGGACGATTTGGCCGTCCGCATTGCCAAACTCCACGTCCACGCCTTCCACCAGCAACCGGTGAAACACACGGTTATTTTCGATGAGCGTAGGATGGCTGATGAGCCGGATTTTCCGCAGCGCCTCCTGCAAACCTTCCAGCGGAATCTTGGGATTCAAATCCTCCAGCTTGGTTTGCAGCCGGTCGAAAACGAAAACCTGCTTGTAATCCGCGCGCTCCGCCGCCGGTTCACCCGGCGCAATCATCAGCCCGGACAAAACTTCGTAGCCCAGGCCACCGAGCCAGTCGAGCGCGGCCTGTTCTACGATGGATTCATTTAACCTCATTGATAAGTTTCTTCCGGTTCAGGTTGCGATCCCCCAACCCCGATAAGTCTCGAGGCTGTAGTAACTCAAAGAACTGTTCGGCAGCTTGTCGTGGCTGAACTGGCCAATCGCGTCCATGATTGGCGCTTTCTTGAACGGAATGTGAATCACCCGCGCAGTCTTGTTGTTGATCCTGTCAGCAAGAGCTTTCGGCCAAAGCGGCCAAAACTTTGGTGGTTCTAAAACCGGGCAGTAGTCGGTGTAGGTTGCGATTATCGGAATCTCGTATGTATCAACGGCCTGTTCGATTTCAAACGGAACCCAATCCGTGTCCAGTTTCGTCGCTTCACCGATTATTAACAGCATGTTTTTGGAGTTACGCAGCCGCTCAAGTAGAGAATTCCGCAACGTAGTTCGCTTGCTAGTATCACGAACTGCTGATGCTTTATCGTGGCTGTTGATCATTGTAAAATCATCGTCCGGGTGTGCGTACCACGCCCGCATCAGGTTGTAGTAGTCCATGTCGGACTTGCCGGGCAGGTTTGTTCCCTCAGCGTGGAACGCGACATATGTGCCGTTTCTGTATGCCATATCATTCCTTCCAGTGACGTTTAACTTCACGCAAGTCTAGTTCTTCAAATCGGTCTCGATGCAGCACGATTCGAATCCGACTCGTAATCTTTTTCGCTTTGGTCTCAGTGATGGCGGATAAAACGATAAGATTCACAAGGTCTCGGGATGGCAAACCTAGTCCCGATAAGCCACTACCGACCAGCGGAACATTAAAAGGGTGACCGCCGGCTTCGATTCGCGCTCGCTGCCACAAACAATGGAGTGCCTGCCACATCATACTTACATCGCTGTAAACCTTGCATGTTTGGAGGTCAGTTTTTGTCAGCGCGAACAGCAAATATCTGTCATCATTGACACGAATCAACACTGTAGTGCCGATTGAATAGCTTTTCGATTTGCCTTCGCTTTTAGGTGAAATTACAAATGGAACGCTGGTTAATTCAGTGTCCACCTGCTTATCGAACGATTCTGGTTGTCCCCCAAACGCCGTTTTCAAAAATATTCCGTGAAGGCTTCGATCTGAAACCGGCTTGCCGAGTTGACTTTCAAAAAACTCGGAAACCGGAATCGCTCGGATTCCATCCCGAAGGAAAATGTCGCCAAAGACTATTTCGATAATTGTATCACAGGTCGCGACTTTAAATTCCACTTTGGACGGCTTCCACGCTCTATCCACCGCCCAACAAAAACTGATAAAACCAAAAACACTCAGCCAAAAGCGCCCTTTCAAATCAAAACCTGGCACAAAATAACTAAACGATTCGGTTAGTGTCCAAAGAACACTGAACGCCACGAATGCTTCAGCAGCTGTCCGAAATGGATGCCGAATCACGCCGAACCAAAGATCTTTTAGGTTTCGCATAAATTCTATTTAATCCTGTTCTCCCGGCACGCGCAACTCGCCCGACAGCAGCTTCGGCAGCAGCGCGGCGTCCTTGATGATGGATTCGGGGAAGCTCACTCAGTTCTATGTCGCTTTGATTTGTCTGGTGACGATTTCGGAAATGGCTTTTTCCTCATTTGCATAATATGAGAGGAATTCGATGATTCGTTCACGGATGAATTTTTCGCATTCACCGCTTTGGCTGGGAAGAGTCTTAGGCAGGAAATGTTCGATTATGTAAGAGCTGTTTTTCTCTTCGACGGAACCAAGTATTTTTTTGGATCTGAACAGTTGCCGGAGTTTCGCGATAAATTGCTTATCGCTGATCGTCGTCCAAACATACAATTGGGCGCAGGCTTCTTTGCCGAATAACACAGACGGGACGAATCGTTCGATGCCAATCCAGACGGCAAAATTCGAGTTGTTGTAGCGCCAGTTGTTATGCGCGATGTAAACTTGGTCGTCGCTTTGGCGAACGAAGCTCCAATCTTCAGACCACCAATCAGTTTTGTTCAGGTCATCCTTGAGTGATAGCAGCAGCTCTGAGAGTTGTGTTCTGAGGTTGGCCTCGGATTGAACGATTTCTTCGACGGCAGGCCAATGCTCAATGAGCAGTCTGGTTTCTGGTGTCAGCATAATGATTATGGTATGTAGTTGTTGATGCTCGCAGTCCAATCCTCGACGAAGAAGCGCAGTTTCTGCGAGGTTCCCCTGTAGGGAACGGAGTTGAATGCGGATGCGATTTGTGAATACGAAAGCCGGACCCAATTCTTAGGATTACCGGTTATGGGTTGACGTCCGTCCGGGGTCAGGAATACTGCGATTCGCCGGTCAGTCGGTATGTTCAATGATTCGGCATAAGCTTCACGATCGCGATATTCACGATTCAATTGGTCAGAACCTTCACCTGCTTTGATCTTATTTTCAATGGAGACATAAAAATTACCCGGTTTGTAGATAACGATGTCGGTAATTGATTCGAACCCGGCGAACTCAGGATAAACGGAATATCCTTCGGCTTCTCCGTCGAGCTTTAAGCCGATGATGGATGCGAAGGCTTTGAAAAACATGCTGCCGTGGGCGTGACCGGCGTTTTCGTCAAGCAACCAGGCCAGAATGGAACTGTGTTGGACTTCATCCGGGCCGAGGCCGCATAAGTGCAAGCTGTTGAAATTGGGAAAGAAGCGTGGCTTTCTTTCACGAGCAAGTTTGGGGAATGCCATCAGAAACTCCCTGACTTGTGCGCGAAATGCCATGTGGCGACTCGCTTGCAAATCTTCAAACAAGCCGATGATCGTTGTCATTCTCAGCAAGGAAGATTCGCTGATTGCTCGATTGGGTTGGCCCGCACTCATTTTGACAATGCCGCCATCGCAGCTCGTAAAACTTGAAAACAAATTTGAGCGGTGTGTTTGTCTGGATTGAAACGCGAAGCCATTTGTTCGTAGGGATGAATATAATTCCTAAAATCCCTTAAAGCATGACTGAATTTTTTTACGTCTAAACCAAGCAACCCCACATCACAGGAAACGTCGATAAAATTGGCCAAAGTCCATTCATGCAGTCGCCTCACTTTGCCTTCCTTATCCTTTGGACTTGCTGCCGATTCGTTAAACCGCTGTGCATTATTTCGTGCCACGCCAAGCAAGACCCCTTCCAGGATACTGCCACACATAAACACCATCAAAAGAGGGCAATCAGCCTTTAATGCCTTTTGCAATTCAACGAGCCTCGCTTCGAGGATGGGAACAAGCGTTGATTCCAACTGGAGCTTTGAGAAAGAAATCGTTCCGAAATCCTTACTAAGGAAGCCTTGCTCTATATCGCCAGCATTTGCAATGGGATTCACATTTCCCAAAAGCCGACCAATAATTTTCTGACAACCGTCAAAACGGTGATCAACTTTATTGGAATTCTGATAGCGCCAGATTTCCAGCATTTCTTTGACAACCTTGCCGACCGTTACATTCGGTTCACAGTCCCAAAACGCCCTCAAACGATTTGCCTTCGAATCGCCTCTTACAGCGTATTTGTCGTCGTAAATATTTATGCCAACTGAATCCCGGAACAAATCAGCAAATGACCGATTGGTAAAATCCAACACATAACCGCCAGACATTCCCAGCAAATCCTCAAACTGTCGTTTTTCCAGCGTTTTTAGGTCAGCCATACAGCACTCCTTCCCTTGGGATATTATGACATTGCAGTGTTCATGGTTTTGTTTCCTTGTGGGTTTCGAACAGAAATGTTGCCAGCGCCGTGGCCGCACCCACTGCAAACTTTGCATGACGTGGCTGCATCACTTGAGTTTTTCCGTCTTTGCCGTGACCAGTACCATATAGTCCCCGCAGTTCAGCCAGTCCCTGTCCGATAGTTGCCAGGTTGCTTAGTACACGTTTCAAGACTTCGCGTCCCTTTGCTCGCTCGGCGACTCCTTCAGGAACGAGATCCAATTCTTTCAGTGTGGCCTTCGTTAGCGTCGGAATATCCGGCGACCCCGTAATAGGCTTGCCACGTTCAGCTAGGATCGTTTTGCAGACAGTCTCGATTAGCTCCTTAGCCGTGCCGATTGCCAAATCCGGGTCCGTTTCAATAGATGACTCCATGCGGTTAATCTGATGGTGCATGTAGTCTGAATCCAAAACCACCGCTACGTTGCGTGCGGCTTTGAGATTCACCTTTGCCGTAATCGGTCGCGCGTTAAAGACACGCCGCCGGGAAATATGATGCTTCGCGTATAACTCCCAGCCATCTGCTACGAGATGTTTGTTAAAGATCTTCAGAAGGCTGTTAACTTCAAGTGGCTTCGGACGCACCGATGGGTGAAGCATCTCGCATAGAAACCGCATGAAGATCTCATCCGGGCCGCGCAGGAGGTTAAAGCGATCGTCGCTGAAAACCCAATCGTCATCCCAATCATCGAAACTGATACGGTGTGTCACAATATCCTCTTCCGCAGTGTCGAATCTGCGATCCGTTGACGGCATTTTATTCAGGTCGAAGATACGGGATAAGAAGCCGATTTCGTTTGATCGACCATGCCAGTTTATTTTCTTCGAGCGAAGAAAATCAATGATATCAAGACGGGTGACCTCAGAGATTTTCATGCGTGGGCCTCCACAAAATTGGCGGCGGCGGGCACGCGCAACTCGCCCGACAGCAGCTTCGGCAGCAACGCGTCGCGCAGCGCGGCGAGTGTGCGGGATTCGTTACAATTGGCAAATATCCGGTGAAGCATCGGTGACACTTTTTGGTCAAACTCTTTTAGCACGTCAGATGATGGAATCAAAACGGCAAGTTCACGCACCTGCGTCGAGTTCAGACCAGGAATAGCTACGCCAGTTCCGCGACTGCGCATCTCGTCCATCGTAGAATCCGACGACATCCAAAAATATAGAAACGATTGAGGCAGCTTTGGCTCAGTTCGGAGGCGATAAACATGTTCGTTGATGCAGAACTCGGTAAATGGAAAACCATCGCCGACCATCGTAAGGTGTGGCTCAAATTCGCCGGGACGCCCACCATCCTTGTAAAGCAAAACGTCACCATCCTGCACATGGCCTCTGTTCATCGCCGCAAAGAATTCGCGTGGAACAAATTTAGTTTTACCGTAATCAAAGCGCCCAATGCCAACGATGCTTTCAGCACCAACGCTCGGCACGCCTTCGTTTATGCCACTGACACCACCTTTCGGGCGACCACCTGTTTCAATTATTGAAAGCATTTCACCGAGTTTTCCAAATCGCCAACCACTGGGCATGTCATTGGACGCGGCATCCACAAACCAAGATTTGAAAAGCGTTCGGGCCAGCGATTCTAAAGTCTCATTAGTCCGCCGGTTCACATCAATCTTGGCAGACAGAACGAAGTAGTTATCGCCAACGAATTCTTGAACTTTTCGTTTTGGAATCGGAAGTAAGAGTTTGTCGAAATCTCCTTTCTTGAAATGTGGAATAAGTGTCCCCACGTGCATTTGTCCAATCTTTGCTTGAACAGCAGGTGAGCGGAGCAAAGCAAAAAGAAACTTTGGATATACCTTCTTCTCATTTGCTCGAACCGCAACCATGTCTTGAGCAATACAGAAGTCAACCGGGTCGGGAACAAGACAAACACGGCCAGGTGTTGCCTTGTTCACAAAAATTATGTCGCCGGGCCTCGGATGCCCCCGAAACCATGTATCATAGGTTTCCTTTGAGACGAAGCGCACCTTGTCGTAAGTCGGGTAGAGCAATTCGTTGCGAATGCAATTTGTCGCGATCAGTGGAACGCCACTCTTCGCAGTCGGACAAGTTTTGCCACGGTTGTCTATGACCTCGTCGAGAAGCTCGGAGAATGGAATTCGTTCAGCTTCCATATCCCAGCTTGCTTAGGTTTTGCCGAATCAATTTCTCCAGCTTTGCCGATTCCGAAAATTGTTGGTCAAGCGTCGAGGTGAACCGCTTCATTTTTCCCTCGAACGGTTCACCGTCGTCTTCCACTTCCGCCGCCCCCACATAACGTCCGGGCATTAGAACGCAATCATGCGCGCGGATTTCTTCAAGCTTCACGGATTTACAGAAGCCAGGTTCATCAGCGTAGACCGGTTTAGCGGCTTTAGATTTCCACGCCTGATAACAGCCCGCAATTTTCTCAACTTCCTCGGCGGTCAGTTCCCGGTGGATACGGTCCGTCAGCACACCCATTTTCTGCGCATTAATGAAAAGTGTTTCACCACGCCGGTCTCGGCGCTTGTGATTCTTTTTGTCGCGGGCGAGAAACCAAAGGCAGACGGGAATTGGCGTGGTAAAAAATAATTGGCCGGGCAGCGCGACGATGCAATCCACGAGGTCAGCTTCAATCAATGCTTTGCGAATATCGCCTTCACCGGTGGTCTGCGTGGATATTGAACCGTTCGCCATGACAAATCCCGCCACGCCCACGGGCGAGAGGTGATGGATGAAATGTTGAATCCAGGCGTAGTTGGCGTTATTCACCGGCGGCATCCCGAATTTCCAGCGCACGTCCTGCCGCAGGTTTTCGCCGCCCCAATCGCTCATGTTGAACGGCGGATTGGCGAGAATGAAATCGGCCTTGAGGTCGGGATGCAAATCCGCCCGGAAGCTGTCGGCGTTGCGCGGGCCGAGATTGGCGTCAATGCCGCGAATGGCGAGATTCATCCGCGCCAGTTTCCAG
>Ga0182021_10010208_pt1 | contig 11139 bp, 11 predicted proteins | sample 612E3MmetaG_FD_120493 | JGI IMG/M metagenome (GOLD analysis project Ga0182021, IMG submission 120493) | Permafrost microbial communities from Stordalen Mire, Sweden - 612E3M metaG (Illumina Assembly) | ecosystem: Environmental > Terrestrial > Soil > Wetlands > Permafrost | place: Sweden...
CTCGCGCATGATGGAGACGGCGGCGAGCGTCTCCAGCGTGGGCACGTCGCCACAGCAGGCCATGACCACGTCGGGCGCCACGCCCTGGTCGTTGCTGGCCCACTGCCAGATGCCGATGCCCTCGGTGCAGTGCTTGACGGCGGCGTCCATCGTCAGCCACTGCGGCGCCGGGTGTTTGCCGGCGATCACGACGTTGACGTAGTGGCGGCTGCGCAGGCAGTGATCCATCACCGACAGCAGGCAGTTGGCATCCGGTGGCAGATAAACCCGCACGATCTCCGCCTTTTTGTTCACGACTACGTCGAGGAAGCCGGGGTCCTGGTGGGTGAAGCCGTTGTGATCCTGCCGCCAGACATGCGAGGCCAGCAGGTAATTCAGCGAGGCGATCTTCCGCCGCCACGGCAGGTGCGACGTAACCTTCAACCACTTCGCGTGCTGGTTGAACATCGAATCGACGATGTGGATGAACGCCTCGTAGCAATTGAAGAGCCCGTGCCGTCCGGTGAGCAGGTAGCCCTCGAGCCAGCCCTCGCATTGGTGCTCGCTGAGCATCTCCATCACGCGGCCGGCGGGTGCGAGAAATTCGTCGTTGGGCTCGAGCGCGGCGTCCCATTGGCGATTGGTTACCTCGAAGAGGGCCTCCAGGCCGTTGGAGAGCGTTTCGTCCGGGCCAAAGACCCGGAAATTCCGCTGCTCATCGTTCAGCTTTGCCACGTCGCGCAGGAATTTCCCCAGCACATGCGTGTCGCCGATGCCGCGCACTCCGGGCATCGGCACGTCGACCGCGTAGTCGCGGAAGTCCGGCATCCGTAGATCGCGGAGCAGGACGCCGCCGTTGGCGTGGGGATTGGCGCCCATGCGGCGTTCGCCCTTGGGGGCAAGTTCGGCCAGTTCCGTTTTCAGGCGGCCTCGCTGGTCGAATAGTTCCTCCGGCCGGTAGCTCCGCAGCCAGTCTTCCAGCAGCTTGAGGTGTTCAGGATGCGCGGCCGGATCGGAGAGTGGCACCTGGTGCGCCCGGAACGTGCCTTCAATCTGCACGCCGTCGACCCACTTCGGCCCCGTCCAGCCTTTGGGTGAATTGAGGACGATCATCGGCCAGCGCGGCCGGGAGCGGTTGCCGAAGGCGCGGGCATCGTGCTGGATTCTTTTGATCTCCTCCACGGCCGCGTCGAGCGTCGCGGCCATGGCCTGGTGCATGGCCCCGGTGTCGTCGTGATACTCGACGAAGTAGGGCGTCCACCCGTAGCCGCGGAACAGTTGTTCCAATTCCACGCGGGTGATGCGGGCGAGGACGGTCGGGTTGGAAATTTTGTAGCCGTTGAGGTGCAGGATCGGCAGCACCGCGCCGTCGGTCACGGGATCGAGGAACTTGTTGGAATGCCATGCCGTGGCCAGCGGGCCGGTCTCCGCCTCGCCATCGCCGACGACGCAGGCGACGACAAGCTCAGGATTGTCGAACACCGCGCCAAACGAATGGCTGAGCGAATAGCCCAGCTCCCCACCCTCGTGGATCGAGCCGGGCGTCTCCGGCGAGGCGTGGCTCGGAATGCCGCCGGGAAACGAGAACTGGAGGAAAAGCTTTCGCAGCCCGGCCTCATCCTGGCTGATGTCGGGATAGACCTCGCTATAGGTACCCTCCAGGTAGGTGTTGCCCACGACAGCCGGACCGCCGTGCCCGGGACCGGAGACGTAGATCATGTCGAGGTCGTATTTTTTGATGACCCGGTTCAGATGCACGTAGACGAAGTTCTGTCCGGGCGTGGTGCCCCAGTGACCCAGCAGCATGTGCTTTACATCCGGGAGCGTCAGCGGCCGCTTTAGCAGCGGATTATCGAAAAGGTAAATCTGACCGACCGAGAGGTAGTTCGCGGCGCGCCAATAGGCGTCCATCTTGTGAAGCAACTCCGGAGTGAGGGTTTTGGTTGGCATAGTTCGTTTGGTCCGATACCCCGAAACGGGCTTTGGGCTGGTTGGACTGTAGCCATGAGCGTGAGCAAATCAAAACTGATCCACTCGCTCACGCTCGTGGCTACTCGGGCGATGATGTCAAACTTGCACCAACGTGTCGAACGGCCCCGTATTCCCGCTCCATCCTCGGCTTTTGCTCTCGCTCAGTCTTGTATGGCGAAGCCAACTTTGATGGTCACCTGCCAGTGATACACTTTCCCCTTCTCGATGTTGCCGCGCGTTTCGACCACCTCGAACCAACATAGGTTTTTGATGGTCTTGTGCGCACGCCGGATGGCTCCGGCCACGGCGTCCTCGATGGACGTGGTGGACGTGCCGGTGAGCTCGATGATTTTATAAACGTGGTCTTTCATGGTCGGTTCTTTCGAAATCCGTGCTGCTGCGCCTCGGAATATCCGCTCACTTGCAGCCGCAGCTTGAGCAGGATTCCTTGATCGCCTTTTCGACGGCCTCACGGGTTTCCCCGGTGCGCTTCTGAATCCGACCGACCAATTCGTCATGCTTGCCGTCGACGTATTGGAGATCGTCATCCGTGAGCTTGGCCCACTTCTGTTTCAATTTGCCCTTGGTGATGTTCCAGTCGCCCTTGATTTCGAGTGTGTTCATAAGTGTCCGTTTCCTGTTTGGTTTTCGTTCGCCGCCAATGTGACGGCAAAAATTGTCCCGCAGTCGGGATGTAAGCTGATGTTACGGTCTGGGCCGCCCTTCTGCTATGGGGCATAACCCTAGCGTGGATTTTGGGCGCCACTGGGCGCTGAACGCGGCTGAGCCGTCGTAGCGCGCGAGTCAGACGCCCCAGAGTTTTCCCGTTGCCATGGTCTCGTCCATTTCCGCGTATTTCCTCAACACCTGGGTGCGGTACCCGGGCGAGATCGAAACGGCCTGCGCGGCAATCCGCGCGCAATAGCCGCAAGCCTGGCAGTCCAGGGAGGCGCAGTCGCGTTCGCGAAAACCGTCCAGGAAATTCTCCGGGATCTTCCGCGCCTCCACCCGGATCGGACACTCCGGCAGCGGCGCGAGCCAGCCTTGCAGGCGGGCCAGATCGCGCAGCGGTTTCAGCCGCCGTGGATTCACCTGCCGCGGTTTCCAAAAGTGGCGCAGACTCCAGAAGGATTCCTTGCGGACCGGTTGCTTGAAACCGTACGATAGCAGCAGTTCGGCCAGATTGCCCTCGAACCGCCGCTCGCTGTAGGCTTTGACGCGCCGCAGCAGTTCTGCCGACGGAATCCCCCGTTCGAGCAGCTTGAAGTTCGTGTATCCCATCGCTTCATAGGCAGCAAGGTCCTCCGGCCGGATCCAGGCCGACTTGATGAACTGCGACGGATCCGTCAGGCGCGTCCGCGAACAGCGCAGGAAGCAGTAGTCGATGAAGAGCGTGTCGGTATTGTCGGAAGCATGGGCGAAACCATTCTGATGATAGGTCTGCAGCGGACAGTTCAGGAGGCAGACGTGGTTCGCGATCAGTTCCAGATCGCAACGGACCGCCTGGCGGATCGCCGCCAGGCGGTGGAAGTTCCGGTTGATCGAGAAGCTCTCCAGCACGATGGCATCCGCCCCGAGGTCTTCCCAGAAGCGGGCTCGCCGCGGCGTGTCCACTTGGGCATATATCCCGACTCTCACCTTGAACGCGGGAAAACGGGATTTGACCAGTTCCAGCAAAAAAGGGGTGGAGACGGTGACCCGCCGCACGCCCAATTCGCCCAGCCTGGCCAGCAGGTCCGTCATCCGTTTCTGCCAGGAGCGGGTCCATTCGCGGTTGCCGAAACAGGCGCCGTTCAGGAGATAGTTGAAAGCGATGCCCTGACGGTCGAGCAGGCGGATGTAGTCCCGCAGATCCGCTTCCGAGAGCGGTGTCGCCAAATAGCGGGGACGACCACTGCTGATGCCGTCGGTGGGGAACCGGCCGTAAACTTCATCGACCGGGTACGGGGCGAGCGCTGGAACCAGTTCGGGATCGTAGTTCGCCGCCAGGGAAAACCTGGTTGCCCGGAGTGTTCCACCAACGGCACTGGTCGGCTCAGTGGGCATGAGGCGCGTTCAGGAATCAATTCGATGTGGGAACGCTCAATGCGTAACACTTACATAAAACAGGCCCCCACTTGAGATGAGCAGGAGCCACAGAAACAGATCAACGATCTGGGGGGCTCTGATTGCATATAGCCAATCATCCAATTTGGTCGCAATCCTGATCCATCGCGGCCTATATTGGTCTAAAACCACCACTCGACGGTCAATCGCCTTGGCGGCTCTGCGGCCGCTTTCGACGGCGCCTTCAATACTCCATACTTGAGCTTGCGTCTTCGTGTGGGCGCCAGCCAAAAATAGATTCGAAACCGGCGTTACCTGGGAGGGTAAATATGCTTCGGTATTGGTTGTATTGACCCATTTCGGTTGCAGGGGCTTGATACCATCATTGGAGAACATCCACTCATGCCAGACTTCAATGTCTATAATTGGAAAGTCTTTCAATTCTCTGCCATTATTGGCTGCTCTGATCAGTTCGTTCAGGGCTCCACAGCTATATATCTGAGCTTTAATCTCCTCGATAAATTCTTCCTTGGTGCAATTATTCACTGCCTTCTGGTAGATTCTTCCCGGCATGCCACTGACGCAGGAAGTGCCCGTCCAAAGAGACTTAATGTTTTTCCCCAAATCCACCCCTTTGTCCCAGACCTGCTCTTCGGCAAAAAGAGTCAGGTTAAATTCGGAATCACTTACCACGACGGCGGTGCGTACGCGGGGAAATCTAATCACATCGGCAAACGCCAGTCGGAATGAGACTTGAGTATGAGGGCCGCCTTGGACCAGAGGCTTGAACAGCTTGAGCTGTTCCTGCCGCTCGAGTTCAGGCTCCGTGCTTAAAATCTCCGCGGTAGTGAAGGGATTGATCGCGAGAATATAAGCGTCGGCCTGGATTCTTTCCGCGGCACAAAAAGCAGAAATAATACGGGTCCCGTCGAACTCTAGTCTGGCCAGAGGTTTCTCCCAATAAAAGTTCACGCCTTCCTCCCTTAGGTATTTAACCCAAGGATCAAACCAGTATTCACTACTCGGGCCTTTGAATAACAGCCAGCCGATTCCGGCGCCCTGCGTCCACGCGGGGCCATCATGGTCCGCTTTATGTTGGTGGGGCGGTTTTGACGTCAGTTGTTTTCGGAAGAAATCACCGGCCGTTCGTAAGGAAACTTTGGGCCAATCCGATCCAATCCAGGGACCAAAACAAGAACGCCACGCTCGATAAGCTTTGCCTTCCAGCAAAGGCTTCCAAGCCTGCGCCGCATTAATCTTATCATATTCAATCTTACTTCTGTTGTTCGAAGTCCAGGTTTTCAGCATTAAGTAACCCCATTTGAGAAATCCCCATTTATCCATGCCGAACATCTTGGGGATGCTTTTGAATCCATCGTAAAAATGAGCCTGATCGGTGTCCGGGAAGATCCCGAAATCAAGCGGGCGCGAGAGCGCCAAATCATAGATGGTACCTTTTTCATTAAATGGAATATGCTTCATTATATCAAAAGCATTATGATACCAGGGCCCCATGCCGTGCCACGAATACTCCGTAGGCATGTTGTCCTGATGGAGGCGGGAACTCCTGAAAAAGCCACCTGGCTGATCGGTGCTTTCATACACGGAAACGCTATGGCCTAAACGAATTAATTCATGGGCGGCACTTAATCCGGATATACCCGCCCCGAAAATAGCGATTGATTTCATGGGATCTCTCTCTGGCATCGTAAGTATTGGGGCGTTTGACCCGTGTGTTCTCCAAACCGCGCCGCCAGCCCAGCGACCTCAGGTCTCAAGGAATGTCCGCAGATCGGCGTTGAACTGCTCTTGGTGCGTGTACGCGAGGCCGTGGGGCGCTCCCGCGTAGATCTTCAGGGTCGCGTTCTTGACCAGCTTCGCGGAGCGGAGGGCCGCGACGCCGATCGGCACGATCTGGTCGTCGTCGCCATGAACGATCAGCGTCGGCACATCGAATTTCTTGAGGTCCTTAGTGAAGTCCGTCTCGGAGAATGCCTTGATGCAATCGAGGGTGTTCTTGGCCCCGGCCTGCATGCCCTGGAGCCAGAACGAGTCGATCATGCCCTGCGAAACCTTGGCCCCAGGCCGGTTGGCCCCGAAGAACGGGCCGCTGGCGAGATCCCGGTAGAACTGCGAGCGGTCGGCGATAGAGGCGAGGCGGATCGCATCGAACTTTTTCATCGGCAAGCCTCCGGGATTGGCCGCCGTTTTTAGCATCAGCGGCGGGACGGCGGAGATCAGCGCGGCCCTGGCCACCCGTTTCGTGCCATGGCGGCCGATATAGCGGGCAACTTCGCCCCCGCCCGCCGAGAAGCCGATAAGGACGGCGTCCTTCAGATCGAGCGTTTCGATGAGCTCCGCGAGGTCGTCCGCATAGGTATCCATGTCGTTGCCATTCCAAGGCTGGCTCGACCGGCCATGGCCGCGACGGTCATGGGCAATGCAGCGATAGCCGTTGGAGGCCAGGAACACCATTTGAGCCTCCCAGCTATCCCCATTGAGGGGCCAGCCGTGGCTGAACACGACTGGCTGCCCTTGGCCCCAGTCCTTGTAATAAATCTGCGTACCGTCTTTTGTCGCAAATGTGCTCATGGCTTTCCTTCTGGGCGCTTCGGCGTCGATCCACCCGCGCGCAGTCAATTTTCTATTCCGTCGTTTTGCCGTCGAAGTGCTCGTGGTCGGCCTCCGCGTCGGCGCGAGTATGGTGGACGACGCCGTCCCGATGATTCGGGGGCGAATAAATCGTGTAGAGCTTCAGCGGAACGCTGCCGGTATTGATGATGTTATGAGTCATCCCCGCCGGGACGACTACCGCGAAGCCCGCTCGGATCGCCGTCCGCACGCCATTGAGCACGGCCTCGCCGGAACCTTCCTCCACGCGGAAGAACTGATCGAGTTTGTGGACTTCCGCCCCGATCTCCTCCTTGGGCTTCAGCGCCATGAGGACGAGCTGGCAGTTCTTCGCCGTATAAAGCACCCGGCGAAATTCGTCATTCTTGATGGCGAGACTTTCGATATCCTGCACATATCCTTTCATAGGGACTCCCTTTTTGTTTTGCCCGAGGGGGGCGTTTAATGTGGGCGGCTCGGTGGGAATGACGTCTCGAGACTTCGTGTCGTCCATCGTTTTGGCCTCGGTCGGGTTTTTACCTTCCGCCGGCTCGGCCGATCGCGCGGGAACGGGGGACCAGATGGTCAGGGTCAGGGCCAGGGCCAGGGCAAAGCGGGAACGGATGCCGCGGTTCGTGTTTGTTTGGTTTTTCATGTTCGATCGGCTTCCAGTTGGCCGCGTGTCTGAGCAATCGGTCTTTCCGCGATAGGCAGCGGAGGGATGGTCTTCGTGATCACAAGATGGAGGTCCGGACGGCCAGGGGGACGACGAGCATGGAATTGAAGCTACCATAGGGGTTGGCCACCCGTTGAGCTGTCTGTGCATCTTCGCTCCACCGGCCGTCCACGATGAAGCGGTATTCATACTGGCCGGATCGGAGCATCAAACGACCGACCCATTCCCCCTCCCCCGTGTTTTTCATCGGCGTGGCCTCCGGACGCCAGTTGTTGAAATTACCGGCGACATTCACTTCCCGGGCTTCCGGAGCGAGCAATGTGAGAATAATTTCCTGTTCCTCCAACGCGGGGAACCGCTCCGAAACCGGCTGAATTGCCAGCGGAGGAATGGCCGGCACAGCGGTGTGCCCCGGTGTAGTTGTGGGGTTCATCGTGCCCTTGAGAAAAAGCGAATTGCGCCTGGCCATGGTATCACGTGTCGGGGTGCAGCACGAGCGGCGAGGGTTGGCCCCACTGACCCGTGAACACGAATTCACTCAGGGGCTTTCGCTGCCGGGACGCCAGGTCCCGCTCATCCACTACTTCTTCCCGTTTGGCCGCGTCGGTTTTGTATCCGATGGCCAGGGCCGTCCACGCTTCGTAATGCTCCGGTATCTGGAAAACCTCCCGCGCCTTTTCCGGGAGCAGGCCGATCATCTGATGAACTGAGAGACCTCGCGACGTTGCCTCGATCACCAAGTTTCCGGAGGCCAATCCCAGGTCGTGAACGGCGGCCCGGTTGTCTTTATTGTTCTTGGCAAATCGCAGACTCACGATGCCCAGGGCCAGGACGGGCGCGGCCTTGGCCCACGCCTGGTTTCCTTCCACGAGACAGAGGAGGAGTCGTTCGAACCCCCCGGAGTCTTCCTTGGTCGCCACCAGATAGCTCCACGGCTGTTCATTGTAGGAGGATGGCGCCCAGCGAGCCGCCTCGAACAACGAGCGGAGGTCGGCCTCCCGCACCGGACGATCGTCGAAGCCGTAGGGGCTCCATCGTTCTGCGAGAACCTGCAAGATCGGATAGTCGGTAACTGCTTTCTTGATATTCATGGTAGTGAATCAGTTTTTGTTCCGGCCGGACCCGCTCTTTTTGCCGCCGCCGGAAAGTTTGTTGACAGTGGCCCAAGCCCGGGCTTCCGCGGATTTCGTGCTGAGCCCCTTTTTCTCGTAGCCGGCTTCGATGTGTTCCGCCTGACGTTTCTGTTTGTCAGTGTAACTGGATTTGTCGCCTTGAGGCATGAGCGTTCCTTTTAAGCTAGTCGACCACCAGCTTGACGGAAGTATCGCCGCGCAGGGCTTTGGAATAGGGGCAGGTCTTGTGTGCCTCATCCATGAGGCGTTGCACCTGGACGCGATCGACGCCGGGGAGCTGTGCATGCAGCTCCACCGCCAGACGGAAGCCGCCGAGGTCATCCTCGATCAAGCTCACCCGCGCCCGCACCGTGGAATCCCCGGCCGGAGTGCCGAGTTTCTTGGCCGCGTTGCTCAAGGCACCGTGGTAGCAGGCAGAATACGCCCCCGCAAACAGCAGCTCGGGACTGGGGCCGCGTTTCTCGATGCCCTTCTCCAATGGATTGCCCAGGGTGACATCCAGCAGCCCGTCCGGCGTCTTGATGTTTCCCGACCGTCCGCCCTTGGAAATCGCTTCGGCTGTAAACAGGGTTTTCATGGGGGAGTAACGCTACGCGAATTGTCGAAGCCTTCCTATGGGGCATAACCCTATTGGGGAGATTGGGCGACGCCCACCGCCGAAAAGCCGGCGATAGGAAGGGCCCCAGAAGTTCCGTGGTCGGGTTGCACCTCATGACCAAAAACTGGCCGGCGGATTCCTCCCGCGGAGAATCGTCTGCAAGCAGGCTCCTACGACAGTTTGAGCACGCGGCAGACCGAGCGCGCAATCATCAGTTCTTCGTCGGTGCGGATGACCTGCACCTTGACGCGACCGGCTTTCGGCGAGATCAGCCGCGCATTCCTGACATTGCGCTCCTCGTTCAATCCGATGCCGAGGAATTCCAATCCTGCGCAGATCCGGGCGCGAACGGCCGGACAATTTTCTCCAATGCCCGCCGAAAAAACCAACGTATCCAGTCCGCCGAGGGCGGCGGCGAAGGAGCCGATCCATTTTTTCGCCTGGTAACAAAACAGCGCCACGGCCTCGGCCGCCCGCACGTCCTGGGTTTCCCGCGCGAGCAGATCCCGCATGTCGGAGCTGGTCTCCGAGATGCCCAGCAGACCCGACTCGTGGTTCACCATGTTGTAAAACTGTTTCGTGGTGATCCGCGCGGTGCGCGCCAGATAAGGCGCCAGGCCGGGATCCAAATCGCCCGAACGGGTGCTCATCACCAATCCCGCCGTCGGCGTGAAGCCCATGCTGGTGTCGATGCTCTTCCCCCCTCGCACCGCCGCCAGGCTGGCGCCATTTCCCAGGTGGGCCAGGATCACCCGACCGCGAGCCGCTTTCGCCCCTTCCACCCGCGCGAGTTCCTCCATCAGGTAGGCATAAGACAGGCCGTGGAAGCCGTATCGTTGCACGCCCTTGGCGTCGAAACGTCGTGGGATCGGCAGCAGTTTCGCCACGCGCGGCATCGTTTGGTGAAACGCCGTGTCAAAACAGGCCACTTGGGGCAGCTCCGGATGTCGCCGGCAGAACGCCTCGATCAGCTCGATCTCACGGGGCAGATGGTCCGGGTCGTACGGCCGGACGCGATCCAGCTCCCCCAACAAGTTCTGGGTGACGATCTCGGGCTGGATGTGTTTCATCCCGTGGACCACGCGGTGCCCCAGCGCCGCGACCGAGGCGAATCCGTCCTGTTGGACGAGCCAGTCGATCAGAACATTCGCGGCCGACCGGTGATCGGCGGCGGAGATGCCACGACTGCCCTGCTCCTGCCCGGTTGCGTCATGAAACGTCAGATTGGTGCCGCTTAGTCCGATGCGATCGATCTTGCCGGCGAGCGTTTGCCGCAGCGGTGGGCCGACCTGATAGATCGCGAACTTGATGCTCGATGAGCCCCCGTTGATGGTCAGGACGGATTGCATTGCTTACTTCGGTTCGCCGACGGCGACGGAAAAGTTTCTGCCCTCCCAGCGTTGGGCTTCTTTCCAGAAGAACGTGAATTCGATCGCCGCACCGTCCGGGCTTGGCTCCGTCGGAAGATCGGCGAACCACAAATTGAGCACGGCGATGGGAGTGGTGCCAGCTTGGTGGGTGGTGGCCCAGCCATCGGCCGACCAGGCGACGGAGGCATCGGCCGTCACAATGAGGCGCAGAATTTTCCCCGGCGGCATGCGGCGGATCGCATGGCGGACGCTCCACATTTCGTGCCGGCTTCCGACCGGATGGACCACGTAACGCTGAAAGGCCGGTTCGACCCGATCGAAACACACGCCGTCGTGAGCGCTGCGCACGAGGGAAACATACTCCGCATGCGACCAGCACAGCGGCATGGCCGCACCCGTGGGGAGACCGCGCCGCATTCCCTTCTCCGGCAGGTCCGCGGCATCCCACAACTGCTCGCTGATCATGCCACCGTCGTTGGCGAAGCGTTCCATCGCGGCAATGAACGGCATGGGATCGTGTCCGGCCGCGAGTTCGTAATGGCCGCGCTCTCCCGTCAGAATCGGCCACGCGTGGCCGACGCCCCCGCCGTCGAAAGCGCTCCCGTCCGCCTTCTGTCCATAGGCATCGTGGTTGAAGCGGCGCCAGCCCGGACCTTGCGGCAGGTCGCACTTAAGCATGCGATCCATCACCGCGATGGAGTCGCGGACGAGGGGATCGTCCGCCGCCCGGATGCCCAGCCGTACCAGGTGAAGAAA
>Ga0182021_10010209_pt1 | contig 11139 bp, 10 predicted proteins | sample 612E3MmetaG_FD_120493 | JGI IMG/M metagenome (GOLD analysis project Ga0182021, IMG submission 120493) | Permafrost microbial communities from Stordalen Mire, Sweden - 612E3M metaG (Illumina Assembly) | ecosystem: Environmental > Terrestrial > Soil > Wetlands > Permafrost | place: Sweden...
ACTGGCGCCCTCGCGCGCGAACGCGAGCGCGGCGGCAGCCCCGAAGCCGCTTGATGCGCCAGTGATCACGACCCATCGTCCAGCAAGCACCGATGACATACGCGTCGCCTCCATCTCGTGGGACATTGTAGCCTCGCGACCGTCACCCTGTGCAGACAGGACGCCTGCGGGCGCCGTTGCGCCAATTGCGTGAGGGCCAGGTCCGAGCCGCTGGTGATAGCATGCTGCGCTCGCTCGTCAGGGACGCGGCGGGAGAGCGATCGAGGGGTCGTGAGCGCAGAGAGTCGTCGGCCGAATACCGCTTTCTGGGGCGTGGCCATCGTCAGCCTGTGCGTGCTGATGCTTCAGCTCGCGCTGACGCGGCTGTTCTCCGCCACGATGCACTACCACTACGCGTTCTTGGCGGTCTCGCTGGCGCTGTTCGGTTCGGGCGCCGCGGGCGTCCTCGTCTATCTGTCGGGCGAGCGACTGGAAGGCACACGCGCCGCGCGGCCGTTGACGGTCTCGGCGACGCTGTTTGCGCTGACCACTGTCGTCGCGCTCTTCGTAGTCCTGAACTGCCCGCTCCGGCCAGGGGCAACGACGAGCGAGATCCTCGTGCGGTTGACGTGTATCTACGCTGTTAGCGCTCTGCCGTTTCTGTGTGCGGGCAGCGCGATCAGCATCGCGGTGACGCGGTTCGCACGCCAGATCAGTCGCCTCTATCTCTTCGACCTCTCAGGCGCTGCCGCGGGCTGCCTCGCGCTGATCCCGGTCCTCAATGCACTGGGCGCGGTCAACACCGTGCTACTCGTGGCCGCGCTGGCCGGAGGCGCGGCTTGTCTGTTTGCCACTGCCGACGGGGTTTCGCGACGGGTGCGGCTCGTGTCGGGCGCATTGGCGGCGGCATTGCTGGCGCTCTTGGTCTACAACGCTCGGTGGCGCGGAATCGACGTCGCGGTCGCGAAGGGCTACACAGAAGCCGGTCACGTGATCTTCTCGAAATGGAACTCCTTCTCGCGCGTCACGGTCTGGGGCAGTCTCGGCGATGAGAGCCTGGCCATCATGATCGACGCGGACGCGGCAACTGTGCTGGCCCGCGACGGCGGCGACTCGCAGCGCCATGCGGACCTGCGCGACTCGATCCAGTCTGTGGCCTACCACCTGCGGCCGCAAGCCAAGACGCTGATCATCGGCCCGGGCGGCGGACTCGACGTGATCGCCGCGCGTCTCGCCGGCGCCCCGCGTATCGATGCCGTGGAAGTGAACCCGATCATCGCCCTCGACGTGATGTCGTCCGAGCCCTTCAAGAGCTACTCCGGTGCGCTGTACGACCAGCCAGGCGTGCACTTGGTCGTGGACGAAGGGCGGAGCTTTCTCAGCCGTTCGCGTGAAAGCTACGACGTCATCCAGGCCACGATGGTCGACACTTGGGCCGCCACTGCGGCCGGCGCCTTTGCCCTGACCGAGAGCAACCTCTATACCGTCGAGGCGTTCTCGGACTACCTCGCGCATCTCTCTGACAACGGCATTCTCAGCATGACGCGTTGGCACATGGAGCCGTCCGATCAACTGCTGCGGCTGGTGTCGCTGACGCGGAGCGCGCTGGTGCGGTCCGGGATGGAAGACGCTCCCGGACGCATCATCATCATTCGCGGGCCATGGGAGCTCGGGAGCCGCGCAGCCGCGACCTTTCTCTGCAAGAAGACCCGCTTCAGCGTGGGGGAGGTGCGTGCGGTCGAGCAGTTCGCGGCGCGCAACGGCTTCACGCTGCTCTACACGCCGCTCACGCGGCCCGACAACGACTTCAAGCGGCTGATCGAGGCCAGCGATCCGGCCAGGGTCTGGGACTCACAACAGAGCAACATCGCGCCGACCTGGGACGACAGCCCGTTCTTCTTCAACTCCGTGCGTCTCGGGCGGCTGGCGGACCTGCCGCGAAACGGATCAGAGTGGCGCAAAACGAACTTGGGCACGCTCGTGCTGCTCGCGCTTCTCGCGATCAGCGTCGTCGTGACCACGGTCTTCATTCTGGGGCCGCTGGCGCTGGCGCGCGGTCGTGTGCTGGCGGTCGGAACCGCGTCCAAGCTCTCCTACCTGACGTACTTCGGCTGTCTGGGTATCGGCTTCATCATCGTCGAGATCGCTTTGATCCAGAAGTGCATCCTGTTCTTGGGCCATCCGGCGTACTCCCTGACCGTCGTGCTCTTTTCGCTGCTCTCGGCCAGCGGCATCGGCAGCGCGTTCAGTGGGCGTTTTGGCGACGAACCGGCCGTGCGGAGATTGAGCGGCATTCTTGTCGCGTTGGCTGTCATGCTCGTGGTCTACGTACTCGCCTTGTCGCCGCTCTTCTACGGTCTCGTGCACTTGGACCGAATCTGGCGCATCGTCATCACAGCCGCGTTGCTCGCGCCGCTTGGCTTCGTCATGGGCATGCCGCTGCCGACCGGAATCCGCATCCTCGCACGCAGCGCGCCTGAGCTGGTGCCCTGGGCCTGGGGGGTGAACGGCGCCGCGTCCGTGCTCGGGTCGGTGGCGGCGCTGGTGATCGCCCTGCTTGCCGGCTTCAACGAAGCGCTGCTCGTGGGCGCCGGGGCATACCTGCTGGCGATCGTCTGTATGGCCAGCGCCAGCCGGCGGTTCGCCTTCGAGAAGCGCGCATAGGCACCGCCGCTGACGCGGCGGCAAATCTCGCACGCGACTGGCGAGCAAGAACGCGCCTGCATAGGCGAGCTGTTGCTTTGCCATGCAGGCCGGCGCCGCCGATAATGACTGCATGGCTTTCAATGAGGCCGTGACGCTGGGACGGACGGGGCTGAAGGTGGGACGCCTCGGGATCGCGTCCGGCTACTGGGCGCCGCCCGAGGCGATCGAGATGGCCTTCGAGCGTGGATGCAATTACCTCACCTGGGGCAGTTTCATCAGGGGGCGCTCCCCGCACATGGCCGAGGCCATCCGTCGCATCCTGGCCAATGGGCAACGCGACAAGATGGTGCTGGCGATGTTCAGTTACGCGCATCAGCCGTTCCTTACCGAGAAGCTGTTCGTGCGTGGGCTCAGGAAGGTCGGCCTCGATCACGCCGACGTGCTCATGCTGGGCTTCTTCAGCCGTCGGCCCAGCCAGCGGATCATCGACGGCGCTCTCAGGATGAAGGAGCAGGGGCTCGTGCGCTATGTCGGTCTCTCCGGCCACAACCGCAAGCTCTTCCCCGAGCTGCGGCACGAAGGGACGATCGACCTCTTCCACGTGCGCTACAACGCGGTCAACCGCGGCGCCGAGACCGAGACCTTTCCCCACCTTCTGGGCGAAGGGCGGCCGGGGGTGGTGGCCTTCACCGCGACTGCCTGGGGCAAGCTCGTGAATCCGGCCAAGATGCCGCCCGGCGAGACAGCGCCGACGGCTGCCGACTGTTATCGCTTCGCGCTCTCCCATCCGGCGGTGGACGTCTGCATGGTGGGCGCGCGCACGCTGGACGAGATGCGCCAGAATCTGACGGCCCTTGATCGCGGTCCGCTCGACGGCGTGGAGATGGCGCGACTGCGGCGCATCGGCGACCACATCTACGGCCGGCCACGCGCCGTGTAGCGCGTCTGGCAAGAAGGAGCATCCCCATGTTGGACCTGGTGGTCACGCTGATCGGTCCGGATCGCCCTGGGCTTGTCGAGGCTGCGGCCGAGGTGGTCGCGTCGCACGGCGGCAACTGGCTCGAGAGTCGCATGGCGCACCTGGCTGGCAAGTTCGCAGGCGTGCTGCGCGTCGAGGCCCCTGCCGAGCGTCTGCCCGCGCTCAAGCAGGCCCTCGCTGCTCTCACGTCCCTTGAGCTACGCGTGGTGATCGAGCAGAGCGAAGCGCCCGATGTGGCCGCAGCCCACGCGATGGACGTGACGCTCCTGGGACTCGATCGGCCAGGCCTTGTCCGCGAGATCTCGCGACTCTTCGCTGCCCGGCGCATCAACGTCGAAGAGCTGGTGACCGATCGCTACAGCGCGCCGATGTCGGGCGAGCCGATGTTCCAGGCGCGCGCCCGCGTGAACCTGCCCGGAAACGTTGACGTCGCCGGCTTGCGTCGCGACCTCGAGCAACTGGCCGGCGATCTGATGGTCGAGATCCACGTGGCCGAAGCACTCGGGGCGAAAGCGCCGACACAAGCCAACGCCACAAGTCGCTGAGCCCTGCCGTTTTCGACAGCGGAGCGCCGGCCGGTCCGACCGTAGGCCGTTCGCCACAATATCCACACGGCTCATTCGTCTACGACAATGGATGATGAAGGAGGCGCTGCGCGTCGAGTGGATGACGACTGAGCAAGACGGGCGCATCTCGGAGGCAGTCGAGCGCGAAGGGCGCCGTCTGCGGGGTTTCATACGCCGGCGCGTGGCTGACACCGCTGACGTCGAGGACGTCTTTCAGGACGTCTTCTTCGAGCTGATCGAGGCCTACCGCCTAATGAAGCCCATCGAGGAGGTCGGCGCGTGGCTCTTCCGCGTGGCGCGCAACCGCATCACTGACCTCTTCCGCAAGCGCAAGACTGTCGCGCTCGCCCAGGCTCTCGCGACAGTGGCCACCGACAAGCAACTCGCCGAGGCGCCGTCACTCGAAGACTTGCTGCCCTCGCGCGACGAGGGGCCGGATGTGGCTTACGCGCGGCAGGTCCTGCTCGACGAGCTCGACGCTGCCCTGGACGAGCTGCCCGACGAACAGCGCGAGGTCTTCGTGGCCCACGAGATCGAGGGCGTGAGCTTCCGCGAGCTGGCTGCCGAGACCGGCCTGAGCGTAAACACGCTGCTCGCGCGCAAACACTACGCTGTCCTCAGGCTGCGTCGTCGCCTTCAAGACGTCCATGAGGAGTTCAAGGAGATATGGAAAACGAAACGCTGAGACATCGCTGGCTGCGTCGAGCGCCCAAGCTCGCGTTGTTCGCCGTGCTGGCTTTGATTGTGATCGGGTTCGTGACGATGAGCCTGTGGAATTGGCTCATGCCGGCGCTTTTCGGATTGACACGGATATGCTTCTGGCAGGCCTTGGGGCTCGTTGTGCTGAGCAGGATCCTCTTCGGCGGCTGCCGCCATGGCTCCTGGCACCACCACCACTGGCGCGAGCGCCTGCTGGCGCGCTGGGAGCAGATGACGCCGGAGGAGCGCGAGAAACTGCGCGACGGGCTGCGAGGCTGCCACCTCTGAGATTCTGGCGCGGCGTGCGCGGCGGCGCCGAATCCGCTAGAATCCAACATTCAGTCGGACCCGCCTCGGTCCGTCACGCACGTACCCCTGCGACAGACACGCCACCGGGAAGGACCAGTTCCATGACGCGAAAACGAGCCGGACTCATCCTTGTCGCGACGCTCATCGTGGCGGCGCTGGCGTTCCAATTCCTTCGGCCGCGCAGCGAGATACTCGTGCTGACCGGGATCGTCACCACGGACGACGTCACGGTGAGTCCGGAGATCGCGGGACGGATCCTGCACCTGCTCGTGCGCGAGGGCGATCTGGTGAAGCCCGATCAGCTCCTGGCGGTGATCGCGCCGGCGGAGCTTCGGGCCGACCGCGCCTTCTACGCCCACAGCGCCGAGGCCGCGACGGCGCAGGTCAAACAGAGTCAGGCCGCCCTCGAGTACCAGGAACAGCAGACCACGGAGCAGATCCGGCAGGCCGACGCCAATCTCGCGGCCGCGGCGGCTCAGCGCGCCCAGGCCGCGGCCGAGCTTGAGAACGCTCGCTTGGTCTACGATCGCAACCGCGATCTTTCACGCCAGGGGGTCGTCGCGCCGCAGGACCTCGATCAGTCGCGCACGGCTTTCGAGGCGGCCCAGGCGCGGCTGGAGGCAGCCGGAAAACAGGTCGACGCGCAGCGCGCCGCCCTCGCCATGGCGACGTCGGGTGCCGAGCAGGTGACGCAGCGGCGCAGTCAAGTGACGACCAGCGAACAGCAGCGCGCGGCGGCTGACGACCAGCGCACCAAGGCCGACGTGCGCCTGGCCTACACGGAGATCCGCGCGCCGATCGCAGGCGTCGTGGACGTGCGGGCGGTGCGCCTCGGCGAGGTCGTCAACCCGGGCCAACCGATCGTTACCCTCATCAACCCCGACGACCTCTGGGTGCGCATCGACGTCGAGGAGGGGTACATCGATCAGATCCGCCTCGGCGATCCGCTCACGGTGCGCCTGCCTTCCGGCGCCGAGCGCCCAGGCACAGTCAGCCTTCGCGGCGTGGATGCCGGCTTCGCGACGCAGCGTGACGTCAGCCGCACGAAGCGCGACATCAAGACCTTCGAGGTGCGCGTGCGCGTCGACAACAGCGACCGGCGCCTGGCCGTGGGCATGACGGTCTACGTTCCCATTCACGTGACGCGCTAGCGGGCGCGAGAGCCATGGCCGACGTCGAGGTTGACAAGATCAGCAAACGCTTCGGCGAGTTCACCGCCGTAGACGAGGTGACCTTTGCCATCGAGCACGGGGAGGTCTTCGGCCTGCTCGGCCCGAACGGGGCCGGCAAGTCCACGCTGATTCGCATGCTGACGACGCTCCTGCTGCCCAGCGCGGGGCACGCGCGCGTCGCCGGTTTCGATGTCGTCGAGAATCCCGACGGGGTGCGTCGCGCCATCGGCGTCATCCCGCAGGCCATGACGAGCGATCTGGAGCTGAGCGTGGAGGAGAACCTGATCATCTTCGCCAAGCTCTACGGCGTGCCGCGCGAGAAGCGCCGCCGTCACATCGCCGAGCTGCTGGAGGCCGTGGAGCTCACGCAATGGGCGGACAAGCCGGTCAAGAACCTCTCGGGCGGCATGCGCCGGCGCGTTGAGATCGCGCGCGGCCTGGTGCATGAGCCGAGCATCTTCTTCCTCGACGAGCCGACGACGGGGCTCGACCCGGTTTCGCGCGTCGGGGTCTGGGAGATGCTCAAGAACATCAAGGCGCAACGCGATCTGACGGTGCTCTTGACGACGCACTACATGGACGAAGCGGACCGGCTCTGCGACCGTATCGCCATCGTGGATCACGGGCGGCTTGTGGCGCTGGACTCACCCATGAAGCTCAAGGCCTCGATCCCGGGCAAGAACGTGCTCGAGGTGAGCTTCTCCGCGCCAGCCGCGGCTTGGATTGAGCGCCTGAAGCGACTGCCCGACGTCGAGAGCGTCACAAACCACGACGACGTCTATCGCATCGCCTCCGGCAACGGCCCGGCGACCACCACGGCGCTGCTCAGCGAAGCCGCTGCGGCGGGCATCGAGGTGCGTTCGCTGGCGGTCCAGAGCACGACGCTGGACGACGTCTTCGTCCACTACACCGGACGGCAGCTGCGGGATGCACTGCAGGACCCGCCGCCGGGCGAGCGCCTCGCGGCCTTCTATCGGCCGCAGCGCTGAGGTTTGCCATGCAGCGAACCTGGGCCATCATCGAACGCGAGCTGCGACGCTTCCGCCGCAGTCCCACGCTCATCGTCGTGTCGCTCGTTTTCCCTGTCGTGCAGCTCGTGGTCCTGGGTTACGCCTTCGGCGGCAACCTGAAGCATCTCAAGGTGGGCGTCGTCGATCAGGACCACGGCCTGCAGGCCGTCAAGCTGCGCGAGCTGTGCCAAGCCGTGGCCGCCAACGCGCAGACCTTTGACACCCTGGCCTACGACGACTCCGGACGCGCGCTCGCCGATCTGCGCAGCGGGCATCTCAACGGTCTTGTGATCATCCCGCCGGAGTTCTCCCGCCGCGCCCTGGCAAGACAGAACCCGCGCGTGGCGCTGATCGAGGACAACAGCGACAACTTCACCGCTGTGACATTGGCTGGCACATTCGCTGGACTGATCGGCGCCTACAACCAGCCGCGCCAGAGCATTGCGCGCATTTCGCAAGGCGCGACACTCGACGTGGTCGAGGTGTATCCGTACGTGCCCTACATCCAGTACCTGCTCCCGGGCACGATCGCCATGTCGATCTTCATGATGGTGATGATCGGCGGCGGGATCATCTTCATAGACGATAAGGCGCGCGGCCTGCACGAGGGCTATCTGGTCACCCCCATCACCAAGCTCGAGCTGATCCTCGGGTTCAACCTCTCGGGCGCGATCAAAGCGGTCCTGGCCGGCACCGTGCTCATGACCGTCGGCTCCGTCATCGCGGGCATCCCGAATCCCTTCGAACCCTTCAGGCTCCTGAAGATGTTCATCGTCATCGTCGTGGTCGCGCTGGCGCTCGTGAGCATGATGTTCCTGCTGATGGTCCGCGTGAACGACCCGCTCGTCCCGCGCGCGACCTTTGGAGTTCTGAATACGTTGTTGTTCTTCCCCAGCGGCGCGGTCTACCCGCAGCAGGCCTTTCCGGGCTGGATGCGGGTGATCGCCGCCATCGACCCCTTCACCTATGCGGTGCACGCCTTCAAGAGTCTCTTGCTGCGCAACACCGGCTTCGCAGCGATCGGCTTCGATCTGGCATTCCTCGCCCTGTTCACGCTAGTCACGATCACAGCAGCGACGCTGCTCTTCCGACGGACGCTCCAGTAGCGGAACGACGTGCGCTACTGCTGCTGGTAGCCGATGACTTGAGCGGCCGCGATGCGCTGCTCAGGTCGCAGGCGCAAGCGGCGGCCCAAGGCGCGCGGGTTGGCGACGGTGCGCTCGCCTGCCGAGAGGCTCTCCGACGCACAATAGAGCGAGACGTTCTGCGTCATGACGCCGGCATCCATCGCGGCGCTCAGTTCCTTCTCGCTCATGCCCGGCCGCGCGCTCTTTGCCAGATCCACGACGTAGACCAGCGTCACCGGCGCCTGCCACCTCGGGTCTGTGAGCCCGCACAGGCCGCGGATGTCTTGCGCCGCGATCTGCTTGAGCGTGTGCGAGCCAGGCTCGTAGACGAACGCGCCCGCTTTCAGGAGAACGTAGATGTCCGTCGTCCGCAGCACCGTGCCGCCCCCGCTCGATGTCTCGGCCCTCGCTCGTCCTCCGCCGGAGCCGGCCCAGAGGAGGTTCGACAGATGCTGCATCGAGAGGCGGCCGCTGCCGAGGTCGACGGCGGTCGCTGGCTTGGAGAACACATCCATGAGCGGGAGGCCGCCCGATTGCCGCGGGGCCGGCAAATCGATCGTCTTGGCCTCCGCGGCCTGGCCATCGCAGACTGCGGGCGCCAGGGCGAGCCACACTCCGCACAGCGCGGCCAGCGCTGACGCTGACCATCGAAACGCCCGTCGGTTCAGCGGCATCATTCTTCCTAGTCAGATTATCGCAGATTTGTCCGCCAAAAGACGAGCCCTTCGGCGCCAACCGCATAGTGTGGAGCGTATACTCTCCCCAATGTGGTTTGTGACCGAGACGCTGGCGAACTGGGACGAGATCCACCGCTACGCGAGGCACGAGCGCAGCGACTGGCTCTACCGCGGCCAGAAGCTGGCCTCCTGGAATCTGCAGACTTCCATCGAGCGTTGCTGCGACCGGCAGAACGTGCCGGCCGTGAAACGCGCCGCGGTCGAGGCCGAGCTGTTTCGTGAGTTTCGACGCGCATATCACCAATACGCCCGCCACGTACCGCAGTCGGACGCGGTTCTCGAGTGGCTCTCTCTGATGCAGCACCACGGCGCACCCAGCCGGCTGCTGGACTTCACGTATTCGATCTACGTGGCCGCCTACTTCGCGCTGGAGACGGCCGATGGCGACTGCGCCGTGTGGGCCGTGAACGCGCCCTGGGCAAAACACCAGTCTGTCGAGGCCATGAAGCGCGCTGCCAAGCCGGACGCGGCCAAGCTGGAGGAGCCGGTGACCGAGGGCCATGAACGCCTCATCCAGAGTCTGCTCTTCGCAGAGCCCTTTGTACGGGTGGCCTGTCCGCTGAATCCGTTCCGCCTCAACGAGCGCCTGCGACTTCAGCGGGGCGCCTTCCTGGTCCCGGGGGACATCTCGGTCTCGTTCATGGACAACCTCGAGGCGCTTGCCGCGCGCGATGAAGCCACGACGGTTGTGAAACTCGTCATCCCTGCCGATTTCCGCAGCCAGGCACTGCGCCAGCTCTTTCAGATGAACATCTCGCGCACCAGCCTCTTTCCGGGACTCGACGGGTACGCGCGCTCGCTCGGCATCTACCACCCCGTGTTCGACTGGGTGTGACGCGCCAAACGTCTCATGTTGGCCTGAGACCGGACTCAGAGACGCCCGGATTCGTGTACCCTACGAGTGTGGTTGCAGAGGAGGACTCATGAATCCCAAGCGTCACACGCGCACCATGGCCGCGCTGATCTCCGTCTCCGTACTGCTCGCGGCGGCGTTCGCGTTTGCGGCCAGCGAGTCGGTCGAGAAGCAACTCAAGAAGTCCTGTGACGCCGGCCAAGCTCAGGACTGCTACACGCTTGGCAAGTCGTACGCTGCTGGCCAGGACATGGAGAAGAACCCGAAGAAGGCGGCGGACGCCCACAAGAAGGCCTGCGAACTGGGGCTCGCAAAGGGCTGCCTCGATCTGGCTGCGATGCACCGCACGGGCGACGGCATCGCGAAGGACATCCTGCGGGCCGTCGAGCTGATGAAGCGCGCCTGCGACCTGAAGGACGCAGAAGGCTGCGGCCTGCTTGGCGACCTCTACGAGAGCCGAGCGGAAGTTCCGGTCAGCCTGGGCGAGTCCGCCAAGTACCATGCGCTCGCCTGTGACGGCGGGCGCGGCCGCAGCTGCGGCAGGCTCGGTGCGATGTATCTCGATAATGTGCCGATGCCACGCGACGCGGCCAAGGCAGCCGCGTTTTCGGCCAAGGCATGCGAGGGCAACGATCTCGGCGCGTGCGATCGGTTGGCGGACCTGCTCTGGCGCGCGCACGGCGTCGGCGCGGATCGGCCGCGGGCCATCTCGCTATTTCAAAAGGCATGCGATGGCGGACACATGCCGGCTTGCCGCAATCTCGCCCAGGCGGAGTTGCGCGGCGAGACGGTACGGAAGGACGTCAACGCGGCGCGCGACCTCTTCACAAAGGCCTGCGCCGCAGGAGAGCCCGGCGCTTGTTATCAGCTCGGGCTGATGCGCCGCGATGGCGTGGCCGCCGCGCAGAATCCCACTGAAGCGGGCACGCTCTTCGACAAGGCCTGCCAAGGCAAGATCGGCAGCGCCTGCTACGAGCTCGGCCTGCTGTGCGCCGCTGGACGCGGGCTGCCGCAGGACCTGCCGCGCGCGATGCTCCTCTACCGGGAGGGCTGCTCACTCGG